>Ga0066687_10000328_pt1 | contig 12235 bp, 9 predicted proteins | sample GraSoiAngelo_136_FD_65630 | JGI IMG/M metagenome (GOLD analysis project Ga0066687, IMG submission 65630) | Grasslands soil microbial communities from the Angelo Coastal Reserve, California, USA - 14_0929_09_20cm | ecosystem: Environmental > Terrestrial > Soil > Grasslands | place: USA... | reverse complement strand
TTCACCTGAATCCCATACGCCCGCCGAAAGGCCGACATCCAGGAGACAATCACACCGCTGGCCGCCGTGAGCATCACCAGCGAGGCTGAAACGATCACCCGCACCGGTCGAATGTTGCTGCTATTGAAATAAGCGAGGGCCAAGGCATTCGTGCCGGCCGGCAGGACTCTTCCCAGGGCATAGGAAATCTCCCGCGTTAACTTTGTCGTTTGGTTGGAAGCAGCCACGATGGAGGCTAGAACCAGGAACGCGGGAAAGACGGTGAGAATCGAAGAGTAGGCTGCCGCTTTGGCTGTAGCGAAGGCCTCGTGCTGAAACGCCCGCCACACCGCCCTCCGCACATGCCCGACGAGATGGAGCATTGATGAAGAGGGTATACGAACGGTGGAATCATCGCATGTGGCAAAACTCGACAAGATCAGAACGAGTTTTGCTCTCATTTTTACAATGTTTTTACACTCTCGTCTTCGCCATATATTCGCTATACGTGTTAGACTCTTCGCACTATGAAAGTGAATGAACTCTTGTTGCCGCATTACGATCAGGAAGTTCTGAACACCCGGCGGATTCTCGAGGTCGTTCCCGAAGACAAGTTTGGCTGGAAGCCGCATGAAAAATCCATGACTTTGGGACGACTTGCCTCCCATGTCGCCGAACTTCCGAATTTTCTGACTACGATTATTCAGACGGACGAGATGGAACTTACGACTTCGGGTTTGAAGCCGTTCTCGCCTACAACTCGAGCTGAAATGCTGATGGGCTTCGAGACGCGGGCGATGGAGGCCCGGCAAGCGATTGCGAATGCCTCAGAGGAACGCTTGGCGAAACCGTGGAAGCTGACGTTTAAGGGTCAGGAGGTCTTTGGGGGTATCCGCAATTTGCTGCTGCAAACCACGATCTGTCACCAGGTGCACCATCGTGCGCAACTCACTGTGTACCTGCGCCAAAACAATGTTGTATTTCCGGGAGTCTATGGACCGTCAGCTGATGAGATGGCCGCCTTCAAGTAGCAGCCGAATTCCGTCATTGCTTCTTGGCTGCTGGTCCCACGAACTCGGCCATGAAAAGAGGGCCAACTGTTTGAGCCGTCGAATTTTGCGGGTCGCCATGGATCTATTGTCGTCCCGTGCGTAACAAAAAGGAACGAGCTACGTCTAATTGACGTAGCTAGGAAAGAGGACTGAAGTGCTCCAAGAAGCGACCAAGCTGAATCTCACAATCCAAATCCTGGGTGATGCGGCGGTCCTGCGCTGCTCGGGGCGCATCACCGTAGAAGACAGCGAAGAGCTGCGCGAGGCCGTTCTTGCCCCAACCCAGATTCGCACGGTGGTGCTCGACTTGGCTGGCGTGAGCTCAGTGGACGCGGCCGGTTTAGGAGCGCTCGTATCTCTGCGGAACTGGGCCACTGAGAGTGGGACGCATTTCAAGTTGATGAACCTGGCTCCTCTAGTCGAGGAAGTGCTTGAAATCACCAACTTGAAACAACAGTTCGAAGTATGTTCGGTTTCCGAAATGCTTGACTTGCTGTGTCGTGCCATTCACGAACCACGAATGGCACCACCAGCCAAGTTGTCCTCCGCTCCGATCGCAGCTCGATCCTGCTGCGCTTAACTCCCAAACAGGCAGCGTTGCCTGTCTCGCAAAGTGAGCAGCCACCAGGCCTGCCATCATGCGGCTCCACTTAAGCAATCACCGCGTTGAACTCACCGCAATCCCTGACTGCTCGGGAATAGGAAGTTCAAGCAGACGCGCCGCATTCTCGAAACAGATATTCCGAATCATCGTTCCCACGAGTTCATCATCATCCGGCAGCTCTCCGGCTTCGACTTCATTGCCGATCAGATTACAAAGCACGCGCCGGAAGTACTCATGCCTCGGATGTGACATGAACGAACGCGAGTCGGTCACCATTCCAATGAAACGCGAGAGCAGTCCACAATTGGAGAGCGCGTTCATCTGCCACTCCATGGCCTCCTTCTGGTCAAGGAACCACCATCCGCTTCCGAACTGCAGCTTTCCCGGAATGGAGCCGTCATGGAAGCTGCCTGCGATCGTCGCAAAAACGTAATTGTCGGCGGGATTGAGGTTGTACACGATGAGCTTCGGCAGCCGGTTGTCCTGATCCAAGCGATCGAGGTACCGGGCGAAAGCATCGGCATGTGGCCAGTCGCCGATTGCGTCGAAGCCCGTGTCGCGGCCAAGGGTCTTCAGTGCACGCGTATTGGCATTGCGGTAGGCGCCGAGGTGGAGCTGCTTGGTCCATCCCTTGGCGGCATCGAGATGACCGAAGAAGAGCATGAGGAAGCTGGCGAACTTTGTAACTTCCTCCGGGCTTGGCTGCTTCCCACTTCGGACCTTGTCAAAGATCCCTGACGCTTCCGTTTCCGTGCAGGGATCCGCATAACATTGCTGCAGCCCATGATCGGAGAGGCGACAGCCATGATCGTGGAAATCCTGGTGGCGCTTGCTTAGCGCGTCAAGAAAATCGGAAAACCTTGCGATGGTCGCGCTGGCCGCGGCTGCGAGCTGATCAGTCCAGTCATTAAATGAAGAAGGATTCTCGACATGGAGAGCGCGGTCGGGGCGAAACGTAGGAAAGACCGCGGTGGTGACCCCTGCGCTCCGGATTCGTTCGTGGTGCTTAAGAGTGTGCACGGGATCATCTGTGGTACAAACCGCGACCACGCGAAACTTCTCGAGGATTCCCTGAACGCTGAGATCCTCTTGAGCAAGTTGTTCATTCGCACGATTCCAGATCTCTTCCGCGCTGTTCTCATCGAGCAGCCTATCGATCCCAAAATACCGCTTCAATTCAAGATGGGTCCAGTGATAGAGCGGATTCCGGAGAGTGTGGGGAACGGTTCGCGCCCATGCCAGAAACTTCTCGTACGGCTTCGCACTGCCCGTGCAGTACCGTTCAGGTACACCGTTGGCTCGCATCGCGCGCCATTTGTAATGATCGCCCTCGAGCCATATTTCCGTGAGGTCGCGGAAACGATGGTTGTCCGCGATCTCTTTGGCGGAAAGATGGCAGTGATAGTCCAGAATCGGCTGCTCCGCCGCGTATTCCCGATAAAGGCGACGAGCAGCTTTTGTTCGCAGCAGAAAGTTCTCGGTAATGAATCCCATAATCGATGACCTTACAAAAGTTCCCTACAACTTCTTATTGTCGGCCTTGTCTAAGTGCGTGTCGGGCACCGTACTGCTTTGACTTACTTTAAAGTCTTCGACCGCTTTCAACGCAAATGTCGGCGTATTGGCAGCTGTTGCGGTTTTGATGCGAAAGAAATCGGCGCCATGCACGTCCTCGAGCACGAATGCCGGACGCGCATCCTCGCGCCGCATGAGAATCTTCACGTCATTCATCTCAATGCCGTTCACATGTCGAATGAAAAATCCATGGGATGGCGTATCCCCAAACCTCCTGGGCTCCGGATAGCGTTCTCTCTCCTCCTCTGGCGGTTGTAGCGCTGCTTGCGCCGCAGTACCACCTCCGCTGTGCTCAATGAGGATGTTACTCAGCTTCAAATCCTCAATTGGATGTCCAGGCAGCCCGGAAAAAAGAGAGGAAATGTTCGACGCAGCGTTAGAGCACACAACGTTACTGATGATCACTCTCCGCAACGCTCCTACCGGAACGTCCTCGGGACCGCGCATACGGTCGCCGAGACGGATGAAGATCGGGCCGTCAACAATATCCCGCATGCTGATGTTAGTAACCGTCACATCTTCAAGAACGGCACCGTCGACGGCTTCAAGAGCAAGGCCTCTACATCCATCGAACACACAATTCGAAACAGTGATGCGTTTGAAGCCGCCGTTCGATTCTGTTCCAAATTTAATGCGGCCGTTGCGGGGAATGTTGGCATCGGGCGGAAAGGGTTTGCAAGTACCATCCAGCAGAGTCCCCTCTTCGAAACTCCCAGTCAGCAGGCAGTCGCTGATGGTGACCATCTCTGTCGCGCGCGCGTATCCAAGGCCGAAGGAGCTCTTGAGACAGATGCCATCGTCCCAAGGAGAATTGACGCTGCAGTTGCTTACGCGGACGTTGCGGCAGCAATCGATATCCATTCCATCGCGATTGGTGTCGATCATCAAATTATCGATGGTGAGGTTGTCGACACCCGTAGCAAGAATTCCAAAATGGCCACCGTGCAGAATAGAGAAATCACGGAGTATAACGTTATGACAGTTCTTTAACGAAATCGCCTTGTTTCCTACTCCAGGATCTTCCGCCCTCGGCCCTTGGCGCGTACCCCGGCTGAGTCCTTTTCCCCAAATGAGACCGGGACCTATGATGGAGAAGTCGTGAATATCTTCGCCGAGGATCAGGCTGTTGCGCCAATGACTGTGACCGTAATCCTGATAGTGATCCCAGTGGTTTGGTTCTGCGGCATCGTATTGGCCACCGGGACCGGTATCCGCGGCAAGGATAATCGTGCCTTGATCGAGATAGAGAGCCACCTTGCTCTTGAGATGAATGGTGTAACAAAGAAAAGTGCCTGAGGGAAAGTGAACGGTCCCGCCTCCTGCCGTAGCGGCTGCATCGATCGCTCGATTGATCGCACGGGTATCCACAGTCATGCCGTTTCCCTTGGCGCCAAAGGCACGCACGTCATAAACGGTTTGTGGCGCAGCGCCTGAAGGCGCAATGACTCTCGGCGCCTCCTGGGCCGACAACGTTGTGGCCGCTCCGGCAGCCGCGCCAGCAACACCGGCAGCCGTCAGATGCAGAAACTTTCTGCGCGTACTCTCCGTAGTCGAATTCAACTTTTCTCCTATGCAGAACGGGTTTCAACGCCAAGTGCTCACGTTATACAAGTCGTCCCAGCATCCAAAAACACACGTGCGAGATCTGGCGGAACTGCAGCCAGATTTCGCACGCGGTTTTCAGGAAGTTTCAGATCAGAAATTCAACTTCAATCCAAGCTGTCCGATGCGAGGATCCGTCGCTGAACGCAGAGCACCAAAATTACCGCCGGAATTCAGCTTCAAGAAGTTGCCAGTACCGGAGACAGACGACTCGTCGAAGTTCACACGATTGAAGACATTGAAGAACTCGGCGCGGAACTGCATGCCAATGCGTTCCGTGAACTTGAAGTTCTTGCCAAGTCCCATGTCCCAATCGTAATAACCGGGATAGCGCAGACTTCCCTTACCGACATTGCCGAAAGTACCGGCGGGATTGGTCACGAATGCGGCTGGGCTAAGCCAATCCCGGCAAGCGGTCGTTCCATTAGCCGGACACGCTCCAGCACCATACGCATTTCCTACGAGATTCGGCCGATCTTGACCGAGTCCAGCTCTGGAGCCGCCACTATTGCTGTTTGCTCCTGAAAGCACGGTGAGCGGTCGCCCGGTCTGTGCCGAGACTAAACCGCTGAATTGCCATCCGCCCAAGGTGCTGCGAATGAAACTGTTGGCTTCGTTCAACCTTGGTAGTTCCCAGACAAAAGAGGATACGAAGCGATGCTGATGATCAAACTCCGAGGGGCCGCTATCAAAAGCATGCCGCAAAGGATCGTCCCAAGGTCTCGCCGAATAGTTAGCGTCGAAGCCGTAGAGTCCTTGCCCTGGCGGCAGGTCGTCAATGCTCTTTGACCACGTGTAACTTCCCGTAATGGTAAGGGACTTCGCGCGACGTTCCGCAGTCAACTGCAGTGAGTTGTAGCTCGAATTCACGTCGTAAGGAACGAGTTGAAGGTCGCCAAACGAGACGTCAGCCGCGGGCTTCACAAGGTTCAACCTTCTAATCGCACCGGTACACGTGACAGTAGCGGACGGCACGCACGGGTCTTGGTTGACGGTTTCGCCTAAATGGGACGTATGCGAGCCCACGTATCCCGCGCGCACGAGGAAGCTGGCCGGCAACTGGCGCTCGAGTACCAAATTCCAGTTATAGATGGTTGGTACCTGCCATTTATGGTTTGGGTCCCAGCCCAAATAAAGATCGCTTTGCCGGAAAGGAGCGTTTTTCGGGGGTGGAAAAGCAGCTGGGAAAGGATAGGCGGCCGTTTGACTCGTGCACTTCTGGGCTGTCTGGGTTGCTGCCTGCGTGCAAAGCGGATCGGCAAATGTGCCGGGGCTCGCTCCCACGGCGCCAGTTTGCAGAAAGAGCTGCGGACTGAAAGGCGTCGAGTCTACGAACCGGTTATTGTTCATGCCGCTTATCCGAGTGTCGTAGAAGATGCCGCTGCCGCCGCGCAAACTTGTCTTGCTATCGCCAAAAACGTCCCAGGCGAAGCCCAGCCGGGGCGCAAAGTTATTCATGCTGTCGCGGAGCCCGTTGTTTGGGAAGCCAGCGTCGCCGGGAAAGAAGAGCCCCGCTGGAGCATTGGGAAATACCGTCGAATGTGCTCCGGCGATCAGGTCGGGTAACCTAAATTGCGTCCAGCGATTCTTGAGTTCGCGCTGTGCGCGCCCTGGCTCCCATCGCAATCCAAGATTCACGGTCAACCGACGGTTTACTTTGACGTTGTCCTGAATGTAGAGACCAGCGAAGGTATTGCGATTGTTCTTGAATTCTCCTGCGCCCTGCCGGAATGCGGGGTTACCGCTATAGTCGGTCAACTTCCCTGCCATCAAATTGGCGAATCCGTCGAAGCTGAACTCGGCAGGCTGGAAGAACTTGTTATCCAGATCGACGCGACTGCGTTCGAGCGTTCCGCCGTAGTGCACCTCATGCTTGGAAATCACCCAGCTTACGTCATCGCTCCAGCTGAAGTTATTGCGCACAAAAGAGGCTGGAGGATTATCTCCGAAGCTAAATCCGCCGTTGACCCTGATCTGCTGAATTGCTTTTACCGGCTCGTACGGCAGGGCCACTCCCAAATCGGCAACGCTGATAGCGTTGGCGGCTGGACCACGGCTCGCCTTCTCACGCGAATAGCTGAAGCGGGCATCGTTCAGTAGGTGTGGATTAAAGACATGGCTCTCGTGCAGCAGAATGTTTTGCGAAGTTATCGTCGAGCCGTCGGTATACGTCAAAAAGTTCGCGGGATCGAACACGGCCAGCTTGCTGAAGCGATCATACGCATAACGTACCGAGAATCGATCTTTCTCGGTCAGTACGTGATCCACTTTGCCCAACAGATCATGAAAGTCCTGGTGGTCGGGCTTCGCGAAACTTAACTTTCCGTTGACATCGCCCAGCGGAATCCCCTTCAAAAGGTTTATTACTGCCGGGTCCGCGGCCGTCGCCCGTTGAGCAACGGTAGGAACAGTGGTCTGGGTCACACCGCCAAGATTGCGGAGTCGGGTGCCCTGGTAAGAACTGAAGAAGAATGTCTTGTCTTTGATGATGGGGCCGCCGATAGTGCCGCCGAACTGGTTTCGCTTAAGCTGGTCGCGTCCCATATCCTTTGTCGGAGAACCGTTCGGCAGGGTAAGAGGCGCTGCCCAGTTTCTCGCGTTGAATACTGCATTGCGCACAAATTCAAATGCGCTGCCATGTAGCGCGTTAGTCCCTGATTTGGTGATAACGTTGACCACTGCGCCCGCATTTTGCCCGTATTCCGCGCTGTAGTTGCTGGTCTGAATGCTGAATTCCTGGAGCGCATCCGGATTCGGGAAGGGCTGGTTGACGTTGGTGTACTCGTCAACATAGTTGCCGCCGTCGAGCTGATAGCTGATCTGGTTCTGACGGGCGCCATTCACATTAAGCGTGACCGCGCCAGGAAAAGTCTTAGTTGTGCCCTGGTCAGCGCCACCACTGGGACCCTGAACTGAACCAGCGGTTGTGAGAGTGAGCGTGGCGGCGTTGCGGCCATTCAGCGGCAGTTCGGTAATACGCGTTTGCTCGACCACATTCTTCAATGTGGAGGTGCTGGTGTCGACTTGGACGCTTGAGCCGGTCACTTCGACCACTTCCGTGGGTGTGCCCAACTGCAGATGCCCATTGACTGTCAGCGATTGATCCGCGAGCAGAGTTATTTCCTGCTTCTCTGTGCGAAAGCCTGCGGATTCGATCGTGACCGTGTATCGCGACGGCTTGAGCGCCGTGATTACGTAATACCCCTGTGTGTCCGCCGTGGTTGTACGTGCAAGACCGGTTCCTATTTCAACTGCAGTGATCTTCGCTCCGGCGAGTAGAGCTCCTGAGGGATCAGACACTGTTCCAACGATGTCCCCAAGACCTTGAGCAAACGAAATTGCGCTGAACGACAGGAGGACGAAAAGGAGCACCCATCTTTGCTTCTTCATAACCGCACTCTCCTGACCGCGGCAACCAATTCGCCATTAAACGCTGGCTGCTCGTGTCATCTCATTTTTCTATTGTTTAGATTTCTTCAAATGTTCGGAGCCCACGGTGTAGCCCCCGCTGAAGCACCGACACTTACCCGCACGACTGCTGGACTGCAACGGGGGCCATGCGCGAGCGCATGATGGGTGGGTTCCCGAGACACTGTCAAGCTCAAAGTAACAAAACGTTTACTTAAGAAAAACTTAACGGAGCGTAGCTACAAAGCTGATAGGGTGACTGGGAAACGGCGCGCCTTGGTTCACGACTATTGCAGAGACCGGCGGATGAAATCGGCGATCGTAAGCGTCAGAGCGCGCGGGTAAGCGGCGTTCACCATCGCGAGCGCCTGATTGCGCACGAGCTTGTGGCCGGCTATCCGCATGGTGTGAAAGAAGCGCGACTGTCCCTTCAACGAAAAGGCCGGCAGGATCGAGTACCCGAATCCAGATTCGACCAGTCGCTTGATCGCCTCCGTGTCTGCGGCTTCCATCACGACATTGGGTTCAATGCCGACGTGCGCGAAGAATGCGTCGATGATGGTCCGCATGTTGCTCTGCTTTGGATAGAGCAACCAGGGCACACGCGCCAGATCTGGAACACGAATCGAGCCGATCGGCCCGCCGCGGACCTTGGTCTGCGCAGGCCTCACCACTAGCAAGTCTTCATCAAACAAAGGGATTGTCGTGATGCTTGGCTCCGAAACGGGAAGTGAAATGAGTCCCAAATCGAAACGACGGTCGAGCAGACCTGCGACAATCTCCTCGGTATTGGCCACGGTCACGTGGAGCTCCGTCTGCGGATACTGCTTGCGCAGCATGCGCAATGGACGTCCCAGCCGATAAACCAGCGTCGTGACGCCTGTTGCGAAATGAAATGGGCGAGTATCCTCCTGTGGGGCGCCATGAAAATCGGATTCGATGCGCCGCATCTGGTCGATCACCGTGCGCGCGTGCTCTGCGAGGCGGTACGCCATCGAAGTTGGAGCAAGCTTTCGTCCGGAACGCACAAACAGCTCTGTCTGCAGGTGCTCCGCCAGTCCCTGGAGTTGCAGGCTCACCGCAGCCGGGGAGAGATGCACTCGCTCCGCACCTCTGGTAACGCTGCCCGTGTCCAGAACGGAAAGAAAAACTTCAAGCTGGTGAACGTCCACCCGGAATCCTGTTTTTCATGAATTAATGGCGCCGACACTTTAGTTCAGCTAAAGATTCTTTTCAAGAATTCCCGTTTGACACCCCGGTCTACGCGTCCCAATATGTCCGCACGCACGCAGGTTAGCTGCTGGTCCGGTGGCCTGCTCTCATCATTGGTAACCTGAGACACTTCAAGCCAAGACGCGGTCAAACACCATGTGCGTGTCTGTACCCTGGCCGAATTTCTCAAGCGAACCTAAGATTAATCTTCCCGCGAATCGTTCTGCAGACGTTTATCCGGTAACTAAACGTCCCTTTTACCTCCGCTCCGACGCAATCAGGACCAATCACCATAGCGATCTTCTCCGATACTTGCGGCAATCTCATTCAGCTGTATCAGCCACCAAAGCCATCATCGTAACCAAGATCCCGCCTTTCATCCGGACACGTTCTGATTACCTATCAAACAGAGATAGGCATTCAGCCGCCAGCAATCAGCCCAAAACAAGATCAACAGCGCGGTCCTTCGCGTTGCTCAGAATCAGGGCGGCGGGCTCTTCGATTCCGACAGAAATCGCAAACGGCAACCGTCCTTGACATTTCTATTTCGCGACATACACTGGCGGGCCGATGGCTACTGGCGGCGGTTCCCTAATTGCGCAGGCGTCGAGCATTATTCGGCGGCGGGGAGCGGTGTTGTTTGGACTCTCCCTCTGGCCGTTCGCGCTAAGTTTCATTGGGATAATGTTATTGGTGCGAACGGTACAGCCGGCCGGCCCGGATGCTCCATGGGATCCGGTGCAGGTCTGGAAGAGCATGAGCTGGCTCATGCGATGTACCTGGATCGTTTGCTTCCTGTCCTACTTCTACCTTTCACCCATGCTGGCTCTGGCCGGCATTTCTGAGATTGTGACTGCGGAACAGGGAAGAACGGAGCTGTCACTTGGCGACGTGCTTGGACGAGTTGTGCGGGCTCTCCCGCGATTGATCGGCTTATCGTTTGCCGTCGGCATATTAGCCACTTTCGGTTTTGAAGCCTTTGTGCTTCCCGGGTTGGCGGTGCTCGCAATCACGACGTTTGCCGTTCCGGCAATCATGCTTGAAGGAAAAAGCATGCGTGCGGCCTGGAGGCGAAGCGCGTCGCTGGTACGACAGGGCAGAGGCGGAGTAGTTGCCCTTGGTGGCGGGCTGGCTCTCACCCTGATCGCGATCTTCTGCGTGGTCTTTGCGCTTGGTTCGACAAGTCCCGAAGCAGGGAAATTTGCTGCTCGAGTGTCCTTGTTGCTGATTCCCGCGCCAGTCTCCGTGGTCTTCGGAACGCTGGATGCGCTTCTTTTTCTCGACATTAGAGAGCGCGCGAGCGCGGCGGCTCGCGCCGCCAGTGGCGCGAGTTCGTGAACGCCGCCTGCAAATCGCATGCCCGTTTCCTTGAACAGTTCGAAAGCTATTTACGCGGCGCTGAAGGCTTCCGGAATTCGGCTGGTTTCGGCATTGCCGGAAACCTGGCTCGTCCACCTGATTCGCATGGCGGAAGATGACCCGGAGATGACTCTTGTTCGGCTGGCCAAAGAGGAAGAAGGTGTAGGGATATCCGCCGGAGCGCATTTTGCCGGAGTCGGTTCTGCCATGCTGATGCAGAACCACGGGTTCCTCGCCAGCATCAACGGGATCGTGTCATTTGCGTTCCTCTATCGGATTCCGCTTCTGATGCTGATCAGTTATCGCGGCAGCTTCGGCGAGAAGGACCCGTGGCAGACTCAGGGAGGCGGCGTTACCGAACCCCTGTTACGCGCTCTCGGCATTCCATACTTCTGTCTGCAGACTGTCGAATCAGTTCCGCTGCGGATCAGACAGGCGCACGAACTTTGCGCCAGCAGCCTGCAGCCCGTCGCATTGCTGCTCACACGCGACCTCATGTGGGAGGAGTAATTGCTGCGCCTCGACTGTCTGCGCTCGATTTACTCGCAGCTCGAGAAGTGCGTGGTAGTGACTATCATGGGCGCGATCGCGGCGGAGTTGCAATCGATCGGCCATCGTCCGAACTTCTTTTATCTGCAGCACGCCATGGGACTGGCCTCGTCCACCGGCCTCGGCCTCGCGCTGTCTTTGCCCGAACAAACCGTCGTAGTCCTCGACGGCGACGGATCGGTCCTGATGAACCTGGGCACATTCAGCACCATGGCGCGATATCGCCCGCGCAATCTGCTCCACATCGTTTTTGATAATGAGAGCCTGCTCTCGGTCGGCGGCTTCCCTACTGCGACCGCCACGGGAACCGATTTGGCCCAGATAGCAAAAGCAGCCGGCGTTCCCCGAACGGCCACAGTGACCGACTGTGACGCTTTTGTGGTGGCGATCACCGATGCCTTAGCCGCGAGAACTCTAACTACGATTGTGGCCAAAGTAGAGGCAAGTGGTCCGGCAAAATATGTCACAGATTTGACCCTGCTCGAGAATCGCTTCGAATTCAGCCGCTATTTGCGGACGTTGAAGAAGCCACTGCGCTAGCCGAGTGCGTTGCTCCAGCCCTTGCTTCGAAGACACTTGATTTGACACACTGCGGAGATGGTCCTGAACTTAAAAGACTGTCATCGTGAGGCCGGGTTTTGGCCGAAGGATCTCCCGGAATGAATCGGACTTGACCGCTGCGTCCTGGCTCTTGAAGAGGATCTTCGTAGAAAAGCCGCGACAACGCATATCCGTACCAGACGCCGCCGGAGATCCTTCGCCCAACAAAGGGGCTCAGGATGACAGTTTTTTTAATTCCAGCATCGTTGGTGTCGCAGCAAGGAGAGAGCTCAATGTTAAATGTTCTCGCACAACTCATAGAAGAGCTCGACCGAGGCTCCATCCACGTCATAGA
>Ga0066687_10000326_pt1 | contig 12275 bp, 18 predicted proteins | sample GraSoiAngelo_136_FD_65630 | JGI IMG/M metagenome (GOLD analysis project Ga0066687, IMG submission 65630) | Grasslands soil microbial communities from the Angelo Coastal Reserve, California, USA - 14_0929_09_20cm | ecosystem: Environmental > Terrestrial > Soil > Grasslands | place: USA... | reverse complement strand
ATCCCAGACCTCCTGTTCAACCAAATCCCCATATCTACCCACTCAGAGCTTCCCAATTGGAACTACACCATCCCACCCACCTGAACACTCAAAATGCCAATTTGTTTTTGCGCAGCCCCTAAGGTGGAAATACTCCCATGAGGGGTTTCTTCTAGCATAGTGGTCAGCGTTCTTACTTCCTGGCTTGACTCTCAGACTGGAACCAACCTTGGACGCCCAACCAGACTCTTCGTCATATGAACATCCTTCTTCGCTCTGTCCCTCACCTGACAAACTCCACACGCGGCTAGTTATCCAAGCAGCAAGTACGCTCGCCTCAAGCAATCGTCGAATTGATGCGAAGTCGGGTTGGTTGAGATTGATGAACGTGGTCGGCGGCTGTTTGTCGAAGAAGATGTTACAGGAGTAGATCTCGCCCGGAAGAATATCAGCCATTTCGATCTTCAATAGTCTGCTGGACGCGACATTCGAAAGGCGCAAACTTACAGCGAAGATGGCCGACAACAAGTCATGATAGTCGGACTTGTCTCCATCGATGCCGTGGGCCCGGACACTTGCGTAAATAAAGGCAATATCTTCTTCCTCATCAATCTCGACATTCAGCCACAGAGGAAATGCTGGGGTAAATTGAAGAGTAATGTTCGGACTCGACGGCAAGCGATCTGAGAGCAGAAGACCTGTCTCCTCCGACAAGTCTCGCATCTTCCAGCGGAAACGTTCGATTGATTGTTTCATCGTCACTTCGTTCGGTTGACAGGTTCCCGATGCGACCCTCGCGAGTTACCTAAGCAGCCTGTCGCGAGAACGGCACGTTTTAGCCCGGATTCTTGAAGATTCGTGTTCCCAGTCTAATGCCCCCTTCAGGGCTGTCTTTCGACAATCGCATTTGGCGTTCTGCTCCCGGGCGATTCGAACTTTTCATCCAACGTCGAAATCCCAATTCCAGCAGCACCGATAATTGATACCAGTGATCTTCGCCATCGGCCTAGCCCAGATTGCGGTACATCGCCTAGGAAAGTAACGTTCTAAGATTAGAGCTGAATATTGCTTTCCAAGACTCAACGAAGTCTCTACTATCGTCGTCAAACACCTTCAACTCGGCTGCCGCCATCGAGAAAACCATAGAATCCACCGCATTCAAAGCTTCGCGATTCTCACGATTCGCAAGAACGAAGTGTTCGTAAAACGGATGATCGGCATTCCAGTCAATGAATGTCGTTCGGCCTCTTTGCTCGCAGGCGTAGACCGGACCCTCGCGACCGTAGTTGGCCGGCCGGAACTTGACCGTTCCAAGCGGCGTGGAATTGATTTCCAACGCCGCAGGTGCTTCGTCATCACTCTCCGTGATTCGAGTCGGAATGGGCTTGATCAACAGGGCCGACTTGCTATCAATTAACCTCTCCGAGCTGGAGTGGTCCAGCCCTTCGCTTTCAGCCTTAACAGTCTTCTTCCGTAGATGTTTCCGAATAGAAGTGATGTCGGCGCCGATGTGCTCATCCAGTTGATCGCGAATACTCTGTATCGGTTTTACATCGCGCTTGGTGAACTCGATGCCGAGAGCATCATCGAGACGACCGGTTAGGAATATCTCGCCTCGAAATCGTATGAAGTCAGGATGCCGGCTGAGTGAGTTCAAGCCCAGCAACTGAGCGGATGCAATCTCGCGGTTATTCCGAAGTACGTAGAACCCCGATTTCTGGACGTTGTAACCAGCCTTCTTGTTGAGTTGAGTGTTCCCGTGGTCGGGAAGGATAACGAGACGCACCCGAACCGGATCGCGGATTTCCTGCCCTTCGGCTGCGACGAACCTCAATTCGTAAGTTTCGTCGCTGTAAAGCTCGGTTCTTTCGTCATCCAGCCAAAGAGGGTCGTGTATCTTCACATCTTCGCCGTTCACGAAAAAGATTCGCCCAGCGCGGATGAACATGCGATAAACCTGTCCAAGGTGTTGGTCAAGAACCTTCTCAAATGCCTTTACATAACGCCGCTTGAAGCCGTCACAGTTGGTTATCTGCACGACCGTGCCAGAATCCGAGTCGCCTAAGGCGTCTGTGAATAGTTCCTCCTCAGCATCCCTTGCCGGCCCAAAGTACTCTTTGACGAATTGATTGGCGCTGATCATATGATCGATATCCGTTATGTTCGTTAAGAGCGGGCCTTTTGCTGCTCGGGTGACTATTGTGAGTTTTCGGCCAAGACTTAGCGAGGCTGTGACCAAGCCCATTCCAAATCGCCCCAGATCAGTCGCGGGATTACGCGGAACCTCGCTACCCAACCGGGAAGCCTGGTCGAGAATGTCCTCCCTCATTCCCATTCCGTCGTCGGCGATACGGACAGTAAAGTCCGCATCGCCGGGACGCTGAACATCGATCCAGATGTTTTGCGCGTCCGCGTCAATAGCATTGTCGACGATGTCGCTAATTGCGTAGAGGTTGTCGTACCCAAGGTACCGAAGCGAATCGAGCAGTTTCCTCGCATTCGGGGTATTATCGGTTCGGTCTATCCGTGTCTCTCTATTGTGCGTCATTTCACACCTTCCCGTGTCGACATAGACGCGGCCCGCTGCAGCACATCTGCTCGTCGTCGTCGCCGCCATTCATCTAGACTACTCTCGCCTCGCAATGAGTTGAGCAGGTCGGCAGCTTGCATCAGTCTCTCGGCGCGAACTACCTTTCTGAATGCCGCCACGGAAGCCCGTCCACCCCGTGCAGCAGAAAGCAGTGGCTCGGCGAGAGCAATCAACCGATCCATATTGGCTGTTGCTGAAGGCAGGTCCGTAACTGACTCCTCCGTGGCTACCGCCATAGCAATCTGGCTGAGTGCAACGAGGCTCGCAGAGGTCGCAAGGCCCGGAAGGACGTTACCGCGCGCAGCTTCGGTCTCGAGTTCAGTTAATGCGGTGCCGAAGCTGGTCGCTTGATCACGAATGGCCGCGACGCTGCTTCCCTTTTTGTGTGTGCGACCGATCTTCCGAGCCTTCAATCTCTTGAGATACTGAACAGAAGTTGTGGGGTTAGCATCGCCCAGAAATGAAGCGACCTTACCGTAAGTCTCATCGTCGATACCCTCGCGGTCACCTTTGAGAAATGGGAGCGCCTCCCGGAAGGCAGTGTAGCTTCGCAGTCCACGTACAAGCTCCGCTAGGTCTCGACGGCGTTTCCAACCCCGGCGGACGATGAGCGCATAACGAAGCAGGCTGCGGGTCAGGTAACTTCGCTTTTGAATATCCCAAAGCAGCGGATCGGATGGATTGGGAACCACAGCGAGGATGATCTCTCCCATATCCCAGAGCGCAAGGACCTTCTCGGAAGGTTCGCTATCGCGCCAACGGTTGTTTAGCGGCCCTAGTTGTTCTATCAGCTGTCCAATATCAAGAGGTTTTGCTGTCGAGTCATCCGATTTCTTAGTCATACATCACCTCCCCGCCATTGTCACCGCCGAACTCCTGCTGGAGCACGGGAAGATGCGGTCGCAGTGCGGATTCCAATCTGCACATGAATTCAACCTGTTCATCGAACATCTGGTCGCGACGATGCGGTTGTCGCCCGTATCGTTCGTAGAACTGATCTTTGTAGTGTATGGATACGGTTGCGGCGAGATAGGCTCCAAGCCGATCGGTGAAGCGCGGACCGCCCTGACGGGTAGCGGACATTCGCTCCTTAAAGTCAGGATGCGCAGTGTTAATATAGATTGCGCCATCGACGAGTTTGGATCGTCTCAGGACTCCTTCAGTATCAGGCGGCAGGTTAGCAAACTTGATGTCGAACCCGGCGCGCTTCCGGCGCTCACCTTCAGCCTGAGTTGCGTCGTCGATGATGTTACTCCCACCTTCTGCCGCGCCGGTCTCGGTACCACCGCTGCTGGGATCGCGATCATCTTCAGCACCGTCGCCGTCGCCAAAGGAACCCCCGCCTTCTCCGGTTGGTTCGGGTTCAGGTCCACCATCTGAACCGTCTCTGGAACCACCTCCGGAAACCGAAGCACCGGTCTCCCGACCTGAGGTCAGTTCAGAGCGGAGCAGTAACCTGTCTTCACGGGCCAGATCACGGAGTACGTCACGCAGAACATCTTCCAGGCGGTTTAGGGTTGTGTCACGATGCGCCTCGTTGACTCGGTCGAGGGTCTCTCTGATTTCATTTTCGAGATCCAAAACCTCGTCGTAAAGAAGCGTGCGACGCTTTCCGCGGTCGAAGTCATCACGCGTTATCACGGGCCGAACGACTTCGCCGACTTCAATATAGCCCAGCAGATGAGGATGGCCCCAGACCCCGGTGCGATGGCTTGACCTTCGAATAAAGGACTTGATCTCTGAGATCTCGTTGATTCGCCGACCACGCGCGAAGAACCGTGCAGTTCGACCTGGAACCTCCAGCTCGGACACCTTCAGGTGTACTTCGACTGGATAGAGCGATCCTCCGAACTCGACGTACAACGTTCGCTGAAAGTCTTCACCTGGAACTTGGGAATAGTCGAATGGTTCGCATCTGACAGGTGGTTCGCCGTCCTGACTCACGGTGATTACGAGATTGGGTCTGGCAAGCAATCTCTCAAAGTGGCGCTCAACTTCCTGCTTGACTGACTCCCCAGACACGTTTTCAAACCACTCTTCTTCGAACGGGCCGACTCTCACTTCAGTGCCCGTACCATCACGGAACGGCGATGGGTCTAAACTCGACCAAGGCCGACGGATGCCGCGGTGCTGATTTCGCTGAAGACTCAGTTTTATGTCTTCGTCATCTGCATGTTTGGTTCGGAAGTGTATGGCGTCTGCCGCCGCACGAAATGCGTGGACTCCGAAACCGAATTGTCCGTTCACCCAAGTTATACCTCGCTTCTGCGACTCGCCGACCTTAGCAACGACTCTTTCAAGGGCAAAAATATACTTGACTCATCAAGGCACCTGTCGTATACTCTGCCTATGATGAGCAAGAGCAACGAACCAAAGACTTTGCAGGAAGCAATCGTATACTTTGCGAATCCTGATAACTGCATTCTGTATCTGGTAGCGCGTCGCTGGCCGGATGGCGTGACTTGCCCGACCTGCGGTTCTGATAATGTTGGCTTCATCGCTTCCCGGCGTGTCTGGCAATGCCGCACTCGACATTCTCAGGCTCAGTTCAGCGTTAAGGTTGGAACCATATTCGAGGATTCCCCTATCGGTCTGGACAAGTGGCTGTGTGCGATGTGGATGCTTTCGAACTGCAAGAATGGTATCAGCTCTTGGGAGATTCACCGCGCTCTGAACATCACTCAGAAGTCTGCATGGTTCATGCTTCATCGCATTCGGCTTGCGCTCCAAGATGACCACTCGGCGAAGCTTTCTGGCAGCGTCGAAGTTGACGAAACTTTCATCGGTGGCAAGGCTCGAAACATGCACCGGAGTGTTAGGGCGAGACGAATCAAGGGTACTGGCGGAAGCGGCAAAGTCGCCGTGATGGGCTTGCTTGAGCGCCACGGCGAAGTCAGAGCTACTGTTGTTCCGAACGTGCGCCGACAGGCTCTTCACTCTGAAGTCAACAACCGCGTTGAGCAGGGTGCAACCGTCTATAGTGATGCGCTTCGATCTTATGACCGTTTGGAAGAGGAATATACTCATCACGTCATTAATCACGCTGAAAAGTATGTTGATGGTCATATTCATACAAACGGAATCGAAAACTTCTGGTCACTGCTCAAGCGCGGCCTGAATGGAACCTATGTCAGCGTCGAACCGTTTCACCTGTTTCGCTATCTCGATGAGCAGGTTTTCAGATTCAATAACCGCAAGGCGAACGACTCAGAACGGTTTCACTTTGCGGTCTCGCGAATCTTTGGCAAGCGCCTCACCTATGCCGAACTCATCGGCAAGGAGGATAAAAAACAGAGCCACTAAGGATGGCCGTTTGAAGCGGGGCCGGAAGCGGAAGATTTAGATTTCGGTTTTGGCCCGCGCTTATGCGGGTTTTTCTCTGATTCCTTCCGATGTTCTTCGATGCGTTCCTTGATGACCGAGTGCGGCACCTTTAGCACTCGGTCAACTAGTTTCGTAAAATTGTCATACTCTGCTGAGTGTCTCATTACTTCTTTACCTTACTCCGTTTCTTCTTTGGTCTACCACCCAAATCGGGCGTGAAATTCTCGATCTCACTCCGAAAGACAAGCACTCGACCAGCTACCATAACGGTCTTGAGCTTGCCCGCCTTTATCAGGTGACCTATCGCCTGAGGTGTTACACCTCTGATTCGTGCCGCTTCAGCTTGGCTGATCATATCGTCTAGGTTCTTTGGCATTGTTCCAAAACTTCTTGTCAACGACAAGAGCTTTAAGACATAATCGCCAAGCCAAACGGTCACGCTTGTGACTAGCTGGCGCAGTGCAACGGCGGGCCGATTCCCGGCAAGGATACGCGGCCCGTCGCTGCCGATTACGGCGAAGCGAGGTGAGTATGCCAGACCCATCTGAGATTGCAAAAGCGCGAAAGCAGTTTAGTCCGCAGGCTTGGCGTGAACTGTTCGGCGATCTTCTCAAAGACCCAGAGAAGGCTGAGCAGATCACGATAGCGATGATGGCTCTACGCGGAATGATGATCGGCGGCTGGCCCTGGTGGAAGGTTGCGGGCCACGCGATCAATAACGCCATCATCGCGTGCAGGCCGTTTGTACGCCCGGATGTCCTTTCCGAAAAGATACGAGAAGAGAGACGGAGTAAATGAGCCATGCCGAATAAGAAGAAGGCCAAAGCAGAAGAGTGGCTCAGTAGGGCCTGTTGGCTCGATCTGTTTGGAGAGTCGATAACAGAATTGCCCGACCGTGCCGAGCGCATCATGTTACTCATGACTTCTCTCGCGCAGATGATCGAAGGGAACCGCGAAGAACGCGAGGCCGCCCGTCGTGCCGTCCAAAACTGTGTTGAGGCTTGCATACCTTATACTCGCGCTCAGATACTCGCAGAGAGCGCCGTTATCCCGAGAAAGCAGCCCTAAGACTTTTGAGGCAGACTGCCCTTGATCGGCGGACTTTTGAGGCAAGAGGGCTTTGCCTGAAGACCGGCTTGACGGATCGAAAGGATGACCCGGTGAATCTGCTCTCCAATGCAATTGCTCGACTCCGAAGAAAGCAAGCGGAATGGGAGAGCCGCATCAAGAACGAGAATCAGTCTGATTCCCAGAGCGAAACTTAATCTAAATAGCCAGAAGGCACGGGCTAGACTCGCGAAGTATTGTCGAAATTCCATACTTCCACTACCACCTTTGCAAGCTTCTTCGCGCGGTCTTTAATTGTGTTCTCGTCCCAATGATTATAGTCTCCGGCAATCTCCTTAGTCATTATTACTGGTGATTGTTCGTATCGCGGCCGTTTAATAGGAAATTCCTTGTTTTCGGCCTTTCGGTTCGCCTTCCTCCCGAAAATTGTTAGATTGCCAATATGCCAGACGAGCGGGTCTAAGACTTCTTGATTTTGTATTCCGCCCCATTCGTTTTCTTCGGGATTTTGAGGATAGATATGCTCAACGTTCGTATCGCCCAATGTGATTGCCTTTGTCGGGTCTTGTTTGTATCTAGCCAATCGGCTCATAACATACTTAGCTTCCGTATGGTCTAACGTCAGTCGTTCAACTGCTTTCTTGACTGCGTCGTTATCGGGCGCACTAAGAGCCAGTGAATCCCTGACATCCTTTGCGACCCGTGCGGAGGTATCCTTGTCAAGTTGCGTGACATCGGCATTGACAGCACTGCCGGTTGTATGTCGAACCTCTCTTGCGAGTTTATATAATAGGTCTTCCATGCCCGCCGAATCCTGATTTCCTATGATCGAATATCGAGTCACGAAAACCAGAAGCCACTGCGCTATCTTTGCAAAATCTGGCCGCTGAAGGAGAAGATAGCTAGAAAGAAGAAGAGGGAATGACGGCTGAAAGTTTAGCTCTCGGGTCAGCGCACGAACAAAAGGAACCGCACCTTTTTCTAATTGTTCCTCATCTACCGCAACTAACTGAATATAATTCTCACACTCTTCGCCGCATAATCTAGCAAAGTCTATGCTGGTGATATGCTTCGCTTCGATGTGATTTTTAAGAGCAGTGAATAGTGGTTCGTTTTTCAAATCGCCGTAACTAGATACCCACATGTGTCGCATAAAACGATCAATGTCATGGGTGCCCATTCGTTGAATCATCTCCGTCCATAGGTTGCGAATATCTGTGCGATCTCCATCTGGAGCCTTTTCCATCAGGTAACTCAGGAGAAGATCAGGCGTGGAAAGGCGCAAACCACGATCATTAAGTGTAACGAATATTTTAAATGCTGCTTCCTGCGAAGTGACCGGAAGGCGAGCCATAACTAAATCGCTAACCAACGTTTTCTTGAGAGTTCTAAGGTTTTCGATTGCTTGAAGCGAATCCATCTCTGGTGTTATTGGCCCAATGAATCCTATTACTTTTTCCATAAGACGTTCTCGGGCCTGTCTTATGTTGCGATGAGTAAGGATTGTAGCGCGTTTCTTAGTTGGAGGATCAAGCTGTATAGTTTCTTTGAAATAGAGCGCGTCCGTTTGTCCTAGCTCCAGTGAATGACCGCCCTCCTCTCTTTCGATAAACTGGAACTGCACCTTAGCCGCAAAATCTGACGCTGCCTGGATGCCGGTTTTGCTGAAAATTTCTCTTGCAGCGTCCCGTATGACGCTGAACAGGATGGTAGCGGTGGCCAAGCGCTGTTGCCCGTCAAGTATCCAGATGAGTCCCTCTTCGGCTTTCGTTAGAGTAACAATCGGTCCAAGAAAATGCGGGTCAGCACCTTTAACAACGCTGGCCTTTCGCTGCTTATCTACATCGTCCCAGAATGCTTCAACGTGTTTTTTCTTCCACATATAGCCACGTTGGAAAGTCGGAACCACAATTCTTTCACGTGTAATCGACGCCAATAATCCGCCAATCGTTGCGGGACTTGAGTTAAAAGCATCAGACATGCCAGACCTCCGAGAATAAGCTGAGGCGCTCATCTAAGCACCTCCCCTACGTGAGCAACCATACGCTCGACTCCCCGATGAGTCAAGTATATTTTTGCCCTTTCAAGGGTCTCTCTTTTCATACCGCGACAATTATCCCTGATAGTTACGTAGCGGCGTACGGTATCGATGAGGATCTCAATTTGAACTTCAGAACGGTAGGCATCCGCGTTTGCTCGGTAGAGAATCTCGACGTCATCGAGAGCATTGTCGACGTACTCCATCAGGACTCGTTCCGTCGAGCTGTAACGTTTGGCAACTTCGTTAAGTAGCGAGGCTGGATCAGATATTTGAAGATCGAGTGTCGGCTGGCCTAATGCGTGGCCAACCGCTTCATTGGCGGGAATCGTTCTCATATTGGCTCCTTTGCTGGGCTCCCACGTAGCACGTGAAAGCGGAGTCTTCTCTTTGGTCAGCCAACCATGGCTGACGGTCACTGCGAGTGGGCGCAAAATGAAAAACGCTCCGACGGAAAGCACCGTGGAGCATTCGACTGAGTTTCTTGGGCCTCGGCTTTAGTGGTCAAGGTCAACCCCAACCTAGCCTTCTTCGTTCCTACCGGTCACTCAGTCGAACCCCTTGGGTCCAACTCGCGTCTCTAATATAGGGCGTACTACTGTTACAGTCAATCAAAACTCCAAGGCCAAGGCAACCAAGGCAACCAAGACAAGCCGATTCTGGGCTTTCATCAAATCGTGAATTCGTTCTCATGCAAATTGTCTCTGAGTAAACAGGTTATATTAGGACATATTGAATCTGGTTCTCGAGATCGGCCGGTGTGCTGCATTCAACTATCACTTGCAAGTCATCAATGGCGCGTCCAATTTCGAGTTGTTCAGGAACCACAATGACTCCTGGTATTAGAAGAAGACGCTTCATGCGGTCTGAGCTGAATTTGGTCATCGTATTAACCTCGTGAGTGACAATCACTCTGCCCTCGGTCCCTGCCCAGTCGAGCACCGCCGGATCATCAAGACCGCCGAGACCGATGTCTTGAACGATCAGGTAATCGAGTTGGGGAAGACGTAATCGCAGTCCGCGCAAAATTCGCTGGTCGAAGTTCTCGTCGATTAACAGTGCCAGCATAGAAGGAGGAGCAATGGTCGGGTCAGGCGTCGATCAACTCAGCTCGGCGGCGGCGGAGCTTCTCTCGGAACTCGCTATACTGCGTCTGACTCTCGATCTCGCGGCGGATCGCATCCGCTTGAACTTGGCGATCATTGAGATAAGACTCAACGGCTTCCTGGTGATCGAGAAAATAAGAGATCGCTCCGTAGATTCGGCGTAGCGACAACGAAGGGAAACTGCCCTGGATTTGTTCGGCAGTGTTGCCTTTCTTGAAGGCCGATACCAGTGTGTCGAGTGTGACGCGAGAGCCCCTTATTCGGACAGTCCCCGTCTCATCCTGGTTGAGCGGCACTACTTGGTTGAAGGTCAGTTGCTTCACGGGTTCAAATAATACCACTCGATTTAAGCCGGACGCGGAAGAGAAGTTAGGAATCGCTCTACGACTGCTCGTTCTCTTCGGCATCCTTGTCTTCAAGGCCGCGTCCGTCCCCATCTTCGCGAGCCTTCGATTCCGCGAATAATTGCTCGACCGTCATGCCGGGTGCCGCCGCCAGCCTCTCCCTGATTGCCTGGGAGATTCGCTTTCGTGATATGCAGTATGAGAGCTGCGAACGGCTGCAATGAAGCTCTCTGGCGGCTGCGGTGATCGAGCCCCATTTCTTATAGACCAGGAATTTGATTTCCAGTGAAGTCATTTTCTTCCTCCACGTCTCTGGAGCATCGTCGGCAGAAGCCTTGCCAACAGATCCTCGACCTTCAGGCGGAGGGCGTCCGCCAGCCTTTTCTAATCTCGGGTGAGGTCCGCCTTCCGTGAAATGGAGTAAGCTATAAGCTATACTGTGGCTGGCCGCAATGAAGCTCTCCAGCGTCGGCGGTAATCGATCTCCATTTGTCAGTAGCGGTTCAGTTTGGATTTTCGCCGCTAGGATCAGGTCGAAATCGTTGGAGGGCGCGGCGGTTGCTGTGCCGTTGATCTCCATTATAACGTGGCGGCTCGCCGGATTGTTTCTTCTCCGCCTGTCGTTCGAGTTCTTCAGCTAGCAGTTGGGCACGGGTATATCGGGCAGCAGCTTGGATAGCATCTTGTATGGCTTTTGAGGCTACCTTCGGTCCGGCCTCTCCATCTTCCTCGATCATTTCGCGGAGCGATAAGAGAAGGACTAGAGATGTTCGGCTCTCTCGTATTCCCACAAGAGTGCATCCTGGAATAGCTCGAACCAGAAATCGACGTTAAACCATTCTTCCGCAGCTTTGGCAAGATCATCTTCATCTGGCATACTTCCCTCGTTTTACGGGTGTAGTATGCAGAGACGGGTCGGAACCTTGGTCGGGGACGGCCCGCCTCTGTCGTTATGCCAGTCCGGGCATCGTTACGTCCGAGACGGCTTTGCGATTCCACAACCGAGAAAACTCAAGATGTTTCTTACGACATGAAGAGAATCAGCGCAGCCGATTTGATCAGTCAGCAAGAGGCCGCGGATTTGTGCGGAGTGACGCTTCAAGTTATCAAACAGCTTGTGAAGCGTGGAAGGCTCAAGACGGTCATGATCGGCAAGAGAGCATTCTTGATCAGAAGTGAGGTCGAAGCATTTGAGGCGAGTCCCGGCGGCAGGCCGAAATCAAAAGCGGTAAGAAGAGGCATTGACGAGCGGATCGCCCAAAGCGGATGGGCTTCAGAGGTCGAGGGCCAGCGCCGAACGTCGGCGGCACACAAGAAGAAAAAGAGGGCTGAAAAAGGGCGCGCGGGAAGTCAAAAGAAGCGAAGTCGTTAGCCAGCTTGGCCGGAGAGGAAGCCGCGAGAAGTTCGACCGGGCGATTGCAAAGGCGCCTGACGTTGAGCCCGTAAAATATGACCGGCTATCAGACCGATAAGCAGTAGCGGCTCGCCTGCCTCAGCAAAGCAAAGCCTGATCGTTCATAGAGGACTATTTGTCCGATTCAGAATCGAGGCAGCGCGGGGCCGTGAAGAAGTCATAGCAGCGACCCAGGTTCTTGCCTTTTTCGTTCGCCTGAATTAATCGAGTCATCGCGCCTTCTGCGAGTCATCTATCAATGTGATCACATCCGGATAGCCTTTGTGCAGGGGCGGGTTTTTGTGCCAAGCCAGCTACAGGCTTCATCTTCCGTCTTTTCAGGGCAGCCCTCCGCCCTGCGAGGAACATAATGCGCTGGTCCAACTATTTCATACCCACGCTCCGCGAAGATCCCGCCGACGCGGAAGTTGCA
>Ga0066687_10000325_pt1 | contig 12289 bp, 7 predicted proteins | sample GraSoiAngelo_136_FD_65630 | JGI IMG/M metagenome (GOLD analysis project Ga0066687, IMG submission 65630) | Grasslands soil microbial communities from the Angelo Coastal Reserve, California, USA - 14_0929_09_20cm | ecosystem: Environmental > Terrestrial > Soil > Grasslands | place: USA... | reverse complement strand
CTTCTTTCTTGAAATCGTATGTCGCCATTGCCATGGATGCTTCCTGAGTTAACTCCTTGAATTGATCAGCGGTACAGAGTCCTATCATCACCGGGAGATGTTCAGGGAAGCGCAGATCCAAGGGAACGCCGTCTGGGTTCGCATCGTGCCTATAGATACGACGGCAAGATGGATCACCTGACGTTGAACAACCGAACTGGAACGCGGCGGCTACATCGTGCCCATTCGCAAGACCCTGATAAAAGCCGGCGGAGAAACCACGCGCCATATCGTCGCCCACCGACTTCAACGTGCTTATTACATCGTGCACGTAAGGAAGGATTGCGTTCGCCTGCTCGCGGCTGTAACACGAGTTGAACACTACACAGCTTATGTTGCCGCTCATATGTGCGAAGATTCCTTCGAGGTCGCGACCGGAGATCAGGGCAGCTTCACCTGCCTGATTCTCGAGAAAGCTCCCTTCTGTTGATCCGTGTCCTGAGAAGTGAACTATATGCGGATCGAAATCAGTCAATTCCTGAACCAATTTCGTCGGAGTCGCGGCGAGGAGCGGTTTCAGTTGGAATTTATCGCCGTATTTGGCTAGTTTGAGGCGCTCTTCGACATCTCCATACTCGGCCTGCAACCGCAATCGACTGAGATCAGTGGGGTCCGAGGTTACAAAAAGGATTTTGATCATAATTGCCAACGTGCGGTTAATGAGCAGCTATGAGCACTCTGCCGCCGGGTTTTCCGTCCTCGTAGTAGATGCGTCGAAAACGATGAACTGCATGGTGAAATACGACGAGATAAGCCCAAATTGCCATTCCTCCGGTTAGAGTCAATTCTTCGACACCTTGATCTGCCAATGCGTCAATAAGACGCTTTGCGTTTCGTCCGACTAGGTTCGTTGCTTCGTTGATGGGGGTTGTCAACGTAAGCTTCCCGGCAACCTCTTCGATAGCACATCCGGCGTAGAGGTCGGAGTTTGTTAACGCCAGATTCAGCTCTGCGGTTGATAAGTGCATTGTCCTGCGCTGGAAACGCCAGTGCTCGTACTCAGTTAATTTTCTCTACGCCGAGCCGCGCCCCGACGCTCTCGATAAGAAGTCTCCGACTGGCTTCAGAAAGAGTTTCAGCGATGGTTTCCACTTGAATAACCGTGACTTGCCGCTCCTTGGCGAGCTGCTCGTTATTGGGGTCAAGCGCTCTCGTCACGACCAGAAAGCGTTTCGTGAAAGTTCCAAGTAACTCGCGGCCACATGCAGAGCTGAGCTGGTCGATCTTGGCCTTCAGCGACTTACCCTCGGTGATTTCCACGGCTCCAACTTGATTACCGCACCGAACGATCAAATCGATTTCGACGTTAGGCCCAATTTTGATGTTCGACTTCACTTCACTTACGGATGGCTCCAAGACCGCCCTTACAATTTCTTCGAGTTTATTGCCGCCCTTGGCGTCTCCCCACTGGGTACCAAGATGTGCTGTTAAATAATCCTCAATCGTGAGCAAGGCTGAAACTTCTGTTCTTTCCATAAGTGCGAAATCTCCCTGCAGGCAAGCATATCTATAGAGACAGCTCTTGCCTCGTTCACTTTCTAGATACATAATCGGTGCTTCACGCTTCTTCGCACTCGAAAATGCAGCAATCGACATTGGTTTTGTGCCGCCCGTGATATTGAAGCAGATGCTTGAGTTCTCTAGACCCATTTTATCCATCTTGTCTTCTAGATCTCGCTGAGCCGTAGCTATGTCGTATGGATCAACATTACACCGGCATACGTCACATTGCCCCCGGATGACCAATGCGAGTTTCTCACTGACGGTCTGCGTCCTAGCAGTAGCGGCGAGTAATACTTGATCTGGCTTCCAGTATCGAATTGGCAAGAGATTTGGAATAGGTTGTTCACCGACGAGGCAAATCATTGTTTTGAGCTTGTCAGTCATAGATCGAAACTTGTCCAACTGGCAAACGCCTAGTAATAGCTTCGCTATTCTTTGTCAGTTCGAACCTCCAAGCGATTGCTTAGATGATGCTCCCCGGGCTTTGAATTGGTCAGCCCTTCGCGCCTCGGTTCCTCTCCTCTAGAATCGGCAAGCCCTGATCATGTGCTAGATCTGCAAGTGGGTATCCGTGACGAACGCCGTCCTTGGTCGAGCTCGCATTTTGAACAAACCACTTGAAAGACTCCCCGTCGGGATTTGGTTTCTTGGTCACGCGGGGATAGTGAATCGGGAGCTTGTCATCGAAGCCCCTGGCCGCTCTGAGGAAAGCCGCTATAAATCCGACCTCGTTGAAGCCTTGATCCACAACTCGTTGATAATCGCTCGACGATTCATTGTCCTCTTTTTCCCTGAAGTCATTCCCGTAGGCCGACCAGACAGTCTTCTTGAACGCAGTGATCAATTCCGCGGCATCGCAGTTATTCGGTTCATCTTCACTGAGCGCCTTATAGCGCTTTATAAACTCTGCGCCGGTGCAAATTTCAGATTTCTCCGATATCAGATCAAGACGAACGCTGCCGAAGCCGAGTGGCTTACCGCCGCCGAAGCGATGAAATGCCCGATTCGGTAATTGAAGTAGCCAGACTAACGCTCCGATCTCAATCGCTGAGAGATTTGTGAAATGAATGTCAAACTCAAATATAGTGTCAGGCTTAATCCATCCAAGCACAGACCGATTCTGATTGTCACAGTCCTGGCCATCCTTAGAAGGACGCCTATATTCCCGATAATATCCGGCAAGACTCTGTTGTGTTCGATCTTCGACCGCATTGTCCCAGTAACCATCGGGCAAGTTATTGTGATGTGGATAGACCTTACGACCGCGCAATCCTTTATGTAACTCGTCGTAGCCGGCTTTCTCGGTATTCAATCCCCGCGCCTGTGCACCGCCCGCTTTATCGGCAGCAACATAGAAGCGCCCTTGTTGCGGCTTGGGCTGTCCCAGAATCGCTAGGGGAACGCCTGGTTCGGCGAACCTCTCGATAGCGTCGTAGTCCTGCCCGTTCTGTTGAGGCGCATGATCGATAACACTAATGCGTAGTTGTCCCCGATATGCGCCTTTGCCTTCCTGCGCGACCCACCCAAACACACGGTCCGCAGGCGAGAGTTCCGATAAGCTTGTAGCCAGCCCCAAAGATGCCGGTAAGATTCGAGCTGGCGAATGATGGTGTAATCGGCGAGAAATCATTACAGGATAAAGCTCGTTAACTTGCCATCCCTCCCTCAGCCTCTTGACCCTCGCATAACAGAGAGTTCCACCTTTCAGCAGGCTCTCCTCTTCGATCCGATTTATGATATGCCTGGACCAAACCGAATTCTTGAGCGCCGACGGCGATGGCGCGCCTTGTTCTATCTCCTCCCTATGAATTTCGCGATACTCTTCAATTAGCCGATCCCACTCTATTTTCAACCGCTCATCAAGATCAATTTGAGTTGGCTTATTGGCATTAAAAAAGATCCGCTCGTCATGTTTACGATCAAAATTCCGGTTTGTAATGCAGACATAGCCGTCTGCCTCCTGCAAGGGCAGCCCCAGAGGTTGATGGAAAGAACACCCGTCTTGCTTGCTCCCAGTCAAGGTCTGGTTTGGCTGAGTGCCAAGAGGATCGCCATATCGAACGATCTTTCTAGCTTTCCAGTACTGAAAGTCGGGGACATGCTGTCGTTTTCCCTTATCCCAACGATGGTGCTGAAACCTTTCGAGCCATACCGAGACGTGGTCTTTATGTTCGGGCTTTGAGGTGGTTCCAAAAAAGGTCAAGGGACTTGGATAGTAACGCAACCATGCCGCGCAAACGGCATCGCCCCGAGATGGGGCGCCAGTGTCAGTAATGGATGTCGTGCCAGTGTACAACGTAATCTCGTCCTTCCCGTCGGCGCTGACCTCTATTCGAGCCGGGACCATCATTACCCCGTCCGTTGATTCCATGCGAAAGGCCAGCCGCTGATCATGATTCCGGAAGACAGACAAACGAGAGTTGGTGATACCCTCATAGGCTGACCGCAGCATTCCTTTGACTGCCGTAACGGCGATGTAAGGATTGCCTTCTGCATCAACTTGCACCGGATACGTCTTATGCTCGCTCTTACCTTCGCCCGTGACTTTCACGCGTGATGCGTCGGGCAAGAGCAACGGCGTAGCGACCGTCATTTTCACTCTCAAACGACCACTGCAGAGTTCCGCGTGGTAGCGATCATGCCCAACAGGTTGGCTGTCCCCTAGTCCGCTGTCCTTCACCCTTTCGTCATCGCGCGGCAGCGCAGGCACAAAGTTATAGGGGTTGTGAAAATCGCCCGGTAAGGATGGGCGGCTAGTCTGAGGTTCCGACCGACCGTGAGAACGCGATTCGCCTCTGTCGGAGAATGGCGGTCTTCCGCCTCCACCGCGCGGCGCCCCGTCAGTCTGGGAATGCAGTCCTCGATATCCAGGTGCGGATTGCGGTTGCCACTCCATACCGACTTCATAAATCTTCGACGGCAGTCCCTTATCAAGCTCGTACTCGACTTCGAGGCCGTCGTGCTTTTTCGAATCGAGAGGAAAGAGGACGCGTGTCAGCACACGAGTGGGAACTTGCAGCTCCTTGCCGTCTTCGCGCACAAGTAGCCAAGTCTTTTTGTTTCCCGCCAGTTTCAACTTACCTTTCATTTTAGGCCACCTCCAGGTAGAGGAGTCGTTCTTCTACGACTGCGACGTTGCCATGTCTCAGTAACTTTTCTTCTGCTGTTGCCGGTTCCGATCCGGCATCAACGATCTTGCCTTGAGCATCAACCTCGGCTAGATATTCAAGCACACGCATGTGAACCCGCTCGTTTGCCGCGATTCCAGAAAGCGGAACTTCCAGGCGACCGATTCGTGCGGTGGTCAGGCGACTCCAACCATTTTCCGAGTTGATCCTCGTGCCTTCGCCCCAGACTAGGTAGGTTTGATCCAACGTCTTCAGCGCGATGAACGAAACATTTTCTGGCAAATTCTCCCGACATACTGAAGGCGGTTCCGCCTGTGTAAGCAGGACGGCACGTCCTCTTCCAGCGACATGGTTCAACCATCGCAGTTCCGCATCTCGGTTGAAAATTCGGGCTTCAAAAATTTCCGCCAGATTGATCTGTACGCCTTGGCTATCATGGAGTTGTTCTCCACCCAGGCGAGCGAAGATGCAGCTTCGCGGAGAATAGAGCAGAGCAATCGTCTCCTTGCCTTCAAACATAGGCTGTGCAGCTTCGAGAGACTGCTGCAATGTTAAACCCCCGCAGGCAGATCCATAGAGTTTCACTGGCTCGCTCATAGAGCATTTTCCTCCGTCCATTGTGCCCAGGCCCGATTGAGTGAAGCCCGCAAGTCATCGCTCAAGCCAGCCAACCTGCCTGATTCAATTCTGATCTGTTGCAGTTGCGTCAAAATGCCGTCAAGGCCGCGCGGAATAATCGTGATGCCGGTGACATCGACCGCTCCCATCCCGCGATTTGTGCCGAATCCAATTGGTATGCGCCCTGAGGCAAAGTCACGCAGCACGAGCAACAAGCACATTACTGCGCAGGAACGCAGCTTTTCCTGGTCTTGCGGGATGCGTGACAAATCGAGCGTCAGGTTGATCTCTTCCCACACGATACCGTGCGGTTCGAGCACGGTGTAGAGAAAGCCATCGGCAGCGCTACCGAGCCATCGGTCAATGGCAACGTGAAAGGCTTGTTGCGCCTGCGACAATTGGGCTGCATCGAGGGCGCCGCGTAGTTCCCGTTCATTGGTAGCCTGTTCAACAGCTCCCCACTCTTGTTCCTCAATCCTGCACTCCGCATAGCAATCATCAACCATTAGCGCGCCAAGACCGGGCAACACCGTACGCTGATCTTCTTCTTTTTCTTCTTCTTCATTCCTTCCGGCTATGCCAAACAACCAGCCAATCAAAGAAGCATCATTCTTCCTGTCCTCGGAGCCGTTCTGTCGAGTTCCGTGTAGCTCTACCTGATCAATGAAGTCTTGTTTGTCCGCAACCGGCTTAGGCGCGGAGAGGCCGAGCACGGTACGCACAATCCGTTCAGCCTGGCTACGGAATGCGCCTTTGATCGAACTGCCCGGAAGGACGAAGGTAAGCTGTTCGTCGATCGCGCTGACAAGCGGCAGCATATCAACTGCGATGCCATCGCCTTCGGCCTTGACCATCAGCGGACCGCGCGGCTGCCACTTGATCCTAACGGTCAGGCGCGGCTGTGGTGCTGTGGTCGGCGCCACTGCCGCCTCCGGCTGATCGCTCTCGTCGCGCAGGGTTTTAAGCATATCTTTCCGGGTCAGGAAGCCCTGCTCGCGAACTTCGAGGTTATGCACTTCGATGCGACCCATTCCGCGCGTTTTCGCAGCACCGAAGCGAATCTCGCCGGATTGCAGGCCCTGCAGAACCGCACTGGTCTGCACTCTGATCTTGTCGCGCAGTTTTTGCTGGCTCTGTTCTATAGTGTCGGCCGGAAGCTCGACTGTCATCGTGAAACCAACGCGAGTGCCGCGCGGCAGGACGGCACGATCGTACTTGATCTGATTGGCCGCTGCACCGGTGACACGGTCGATTCCCACGCCATCCCTAATTTCGGCTTTAATCTGTTTACCTTCCGGCGCTATGACGAAACCGTCTTCAATAAAGACGTGACTCGCTTGCCCCTGGTCTGCTACCTGATACCCCCACCAATCATTGATGCTCTCTTGTTGATCATTTTCGAGCCAGGCGCGTAGCGGACCGGCTAAACTTGTGCCTGGAATGTAATATTCTCCCTTGCCATTTATGGCCAAAGCCAAGTCGGTATCGACGTTGCCGCCAGTCCCGCCAACGTGCAGAGGCGTGCGCGCAATGAGTTTACCTGTGATCAGCAAGCGTGAACTGATTCGTCGCGCCATTGCTCACTTTCCTCCTTTGGCGATTTGTGGCTGAAGTGTCTTCTCTAAATCCCGCTTATGCGCACGCACGCAGGCGTCAACCAGCGCACGTACGCTTTCCGCCCATAGCTCGGCTTTGAGCCTGTCCTGGCCTAATGTGGTGATGACCAACTGATCAAAGTTGACATCAAGCAGTTCCCAGACTCGAGATGATCGTGCAATCAAGTCATTAATTGACCTCAGATTTTCATCGGGCCAGCCTTTGTCCTTTGCCTTTGGTCTAAGCAACTCAATCCATCGGATTACCCGATCTGCATCGCCTTGCGTTTGCATTTTGCTAATGACTGAGCGCAGCCCGCCCAGTTGGCTCATACGCGGCTTGCTAATGAAGGACTGATTCTCTCTTTTGATTTCAATGCCTAACGCTTTTTTTCGTTCGCTTTCTTGAGCGGCTAAAGCCAGTACTCGGCGCTGAGTCTCGCGTCGCACTGCTTCGCGCTCGATGATTCGCGCGTAATCGAACGAATCGCTCTGCTCGGGCATCAGATCTGAGATTGCTCCTGTTTCGTCCTCATTCTCACTACCTGACCTTCCGTCGCTAATGCCATCGAGTTGAGACCGCAATAGCGGATCGTTGAAACAAAGTCGCCCGTAACCTTCGGCTCTACGCTCGCCCAACCCTTCGTTTTCAATTTGCCTGAGCGCGGCAAGCACATCGCTATCTATATTGCCTTCGATCACATCAAAGTAGATGCAGCTTCCAGCCGCCAATCCAACTAGCGCAGGACGTGGCAATCCCCAACTGACTTGCCAGGAATCAGTGCGACGCGGTCGGCTTAGATTTGAACGCAGCCCTTGATTGATCGCATCGCGTACTTTCAACTCGACCTGCAATTTGTCGCCGAGAGTCTTCCGCAATTGCTCGACCGAAGCAGTAGGGCGCAACCGCTCATCTCGCAGAAGAAGGTCGGATAGGAGCCATACGATTAACTCTTTGCCGTTATCATCTGGCTGCCCGTTCCTTTGCGTGTCAGATTTCTGCTCCTCGATAATGAGATGAACTAGGCCATAATCGTCTTTCTTTGAGCGTCCAAGGCGATGTTCTCCCTGTAGACGGTCAAGCCAGCCACTTGGCAATGATTGAAACAAAGGTGCGCGCAGCCGAAGCTCAGCACCGAATATCGTACCGGGCTTGATCGCCTGATAACTGAAGATTCCACCCACCGCTTCGGCGGGCCGTTGCAGTTCGTCAAGAACTACGTTATGTGGGGCGACGGTCAATTTTACTGTTTCATAAATCGGCAATCGCACCATGGCTGTCTGGCCAATATAGCCACTGCGGTAACTCTTCACCTGACGCTTTTGGTTAACCTTGTCATAAAAACGGTTATAAACATTGCGGCCCTTGCCTTTTCCTTTGTCGTTTTTAAGTCCGCCATCGAGCTTTTCGAAGAAGAGACTGAAGGGGACGTGTCGACCCCACTGTTGGCCAACTATCGGCGTTGCATTAGTGACGACCAAATCACCATTGGTTATGGCTGTGCGTAAAGCCGGCGGATTACCTAAATACCGCGTAATGATAGGCAGTAGATATGTGCCAGGGATGTAATCGGTTGTCTCAACAAAATTGCCGACCGTGCGCGCGGTTATGATGACCGGAGATTTCGCTTCGATTTGTAGATCAAATTTGATCCACTCTTCTGTCGTCGAGAGCGCGAAAGTCGTCGCCGCTGAGTCCGGCGAAAATCTCTCGGGCGGTCTCGGAACGCTATTCGGATCGTTCAGCGTATCAAGCCACCCTAAGAGTCTCTCACTGAAAACAATCTGCTGATCGTCTGCGCTCCAGACAGTCAACTGACATCGTCCCGCGCCGCGACGCCTCTTCGCGCCGATCCGTTCAACTAGCTTCGTGCCGGCCAGCAATAACGCCGTCGCAGCACGCTTTTGCTCCTCATCCAAGTTCGTCACATCTATGCTGCCGTAGGCAAACAAGACCGCGCCTATGCGTGCCATCTCTTCAAAGCGCAGACAACGAGGTGCAGCACGGCCTGAGTTGCGGTTAATGCGCACGCCAGGTTTGACGAAAGTGATGGCCTCACACACGGCGGGTTTAGCTTTAAGTATTGTGCGTAGCTTTGTCTCGAGACGCGCGGCGCTCACCGATAACGACGCTGGGCGGGGATGCCGCAACTCATCTGGATGCGTCTGATGAAGTTCTTCCTTTAACTGTCCAGCCTGATCACCAAACAGAACAGGAATCCACCGACTCCACTCGGCCGGCACTCCGTCATCGAGTCCTAACGCAACTCGTTCGCAGGCATCACGCCAAATGCCCGTGAGCGTCTTGCCTGGCACAAACGGCAGTCCATCTTCATCGCGGCGCACCAGTCGATCCACGTCACCCGGTCGACCGGCGCCAGCGCCGACGTGCCAATCCGATTTCATCTCAAGCCGGAGGCGAAAGCTTTCGGGTAAAGGCGCGAACTTGTCGGGTTGTGATTCGTGTTGATTGCTCATTTTCACTCCTCTCGCCCCCAGAAGTTAGCGGCGTCCATCGCATCAAGCAGGCTCGTCACCCATACCTTTTTCTCCTCACCGTCTTCGTCTATAGTCTCTGGCCGGAAGAAAGTGCCGTTGTTCTCCGCCAACACTTCAATCCCTTTATCGCTCTCGGTTTGATAGCGCTGTCGAATGAGGTTGAAGCGAGCATCCGCGAAACTCTTACCGAGGTGTAGTCCAGCTCGCAGATCGTGCAATTGACTATTTGGAATCTTGCGGCGACCATCCTCCTGTTCCTGAATCTTCTCAACTCTTGCGCGCAGCTTTTGCCAGTGATGATCTTCCGTCCACCGCTGCGACTCTTCGGCCGCGCCTTTGAGTTTCTCCGGTTTGGTTACTACATAAGGCCGCCCATAGATTCTTGTTTTACCGTCGTCCGGCCTAAGCTTACGGCGGATCTCGCTTAGCGAGGTCGCGGTAGAATCGTACAGCGCGTGAAAATCTATCGCCGAGCACGGCCATGGAACGGGCTGACCGTGTTTCTGCTTGTCTGGATGGACGATTAGTCTTTTGACCTCTTTCGCCGACCTAATTAGCTCTTCGGCCAAGTCGTAAGAGGCGGAAAAAGGGAAATGGGGTTTGACGATGGCGACACCGGCGCAGGCGGATAAGTGGCGCGTCGACGGGAACGCCTCGCCCGCAATATACGGAATAATATCGCCCACCAATTCCAAGTCGTTCCGGCCTGTTTGTTCTTCAAACTCGGTGAGAAAGTCATATGTGAACTGCAAAGCTGCCTGACCGTCGCAAACAACGGTTAGGTCATCTCCGCCAAGAACGATCGGGAGAATTCGCGGTTCGAACCACGCGTCTTTGTCACGCCTAAGCATCTCGGTCAAGGCTTTGAGAAATGCCTTTTCTGTGCAGATGTCGAGTCCTAGCGAAAACCTTCGATATCTATTTACATAGTCGCGATTCTGACGGGCGTGAGTGCAATCCGCGTACTCGCCAAAGTTCAAGAAGACCTCGCCCAGCCCATTGCCGTCGGCATGAATAACGGCAAGCCATTCAGAACCCTCTTCTAATTTTTCAATATTTCTTGCAAATCTAATCTTGGCTTCGTCTGGGTCAAGCAAGGCCTGCATACGAGTCGCGTACTTCTGGCGGTACGCCCGCTTGTGCCGACTGACCGCTGATCTAGGACCTGCATCATTCTTGTCGCTACGATCTAACTGCGCTGCCGGTAAGCCGCTTGTAGCACAATCCTCAACCACCGGCAATCGCAAGAACCGCATCGCAGGACCTGGGAGGTTAGCGTGCACCTCATCAAACCTCTCATGGAGCATGCGATTCACATCGCCGATTCGTTCTTCTTCCCATTCGAAGTGATTACTGATGACGCCGCAAAGATCTAGTCCTGGTGCGTACTGAATCGCCTTAGTTGTTACTTTGCAAATGATCTCCTGGCCACATTCTCTCGTCTTAACCAAGAGCAATGCCTTGCCAGAAGTGGCAAGGATGACTTCGGCTATTACTCCTTCGTCAGTGATAGCTCTATTGAGCTGTGGATTAAGTAGATTGCGACGAAGTTGCCAAGTATTCTCGTCCCAGAGGCCTGGCGGACCACCTGCTTGTTCTACAGCCTCAAGGAGCCATTGAGTGCCTGCTCGATAGGTAAGCTCGGACGCTCCCACGTTTTCGCGAAGTTTGTTGGTTGAAAAGATAAAGCTCTGATTTCCCGACGTTTCAAGTAGAACTAGATGCATCTAATGAACCTCTAAGTCGATTCCAGAACGATCTATTGAGCCGTCCAGAGACGACTGAAGCTTTAGATTTCTGGCAAAGAGAGAACACGCGCTCAATATAGTCGGATTCGGTGCCGTCAATAGGCGCCATCCTCCGTTGTGATTTTGCATTTCAACCTACCTAACCCAAACACCGTCCCCGATCCTACAGACAGAATTTCCCCTACGATCATAAGTGGCAGAAACTCGTCGAAAATTTCACCCCCGTACTCAACTTCTCCAATAAATCCTCCCATAGCCACTTTTCTCCCTTGCCGGTTCGAGTATCGCTCCCAGTCGCACCACTTCAGCCGGGAGGAAATCGTCTCCACTGATGAAGCCCGCTTTATCAATCCACTGTAGTCCAGCTCCAACGCCCCGCGGCCATGTACCGCGCACAGCATCGAGATCCGTCTCAACAGATTCCTGACCAACATCTCGAACGGCAGGCCTATCTGCAGGTCGGCTTTCACGCGAATTCGTGTCGGAGTCGTGAATCGCAGCGTCAAAGAATCGCGCTTGAGGCTGACCGTCTCTCCCAGTTGATCGAGCCGATGACGGATCAACTCGCTCAAGCTGACTCGCGCATCGGACCCAACCGTGATTCGTTCAGCTCCACTCGAGTAGATGAGACTCTCATCGCCGGCGGCGTCGATCATCAGGACTTCGCTCAACTCGAATCGGGCTCGGTCTACGCCTAAGCCTCGATTAGCCATCTCCGTCACCGCGAAAACTATGTACGGGAGGAGTTCTATTGCCTGGCCCATCAACACCAGGCCGAAGGATATGTGATCGCCGGCAGCAAGATTCAGCGGCGGCCCCGTCGAAGTGAGGCAGAGCCGTGAGGATGGGGCCTTCTCTTTAAGATTCTGTCGGTGCTCTATGGTCGCACTCGAGCGGTTGACGCCTGGAATCCCTGCGCCTGCGGCGCCCGATGCGGATATTCCGCGGCGGCTCGCCGGCCTATGTAGACCGAGTGAAGTCCCCGGCAAGCTCGGCTCACTAACGCTGTGCGAATCCGGTTCGAACGGCAAAGAATTGAGCAACTCGGCATTTCCGGCCATCAATTCCCGAGGCGGCGGAGGCAATAATATAAAAGGATGGGGTGCGTGAGAGTGGCCTGTTAGCTGCGGCACGTTCGATGGAACGGGGGTCTCAAATA
>Ga0066687_10000324_pt1 | contig 12294 bp, 14 predicted proteins | sample GraSoiAngelo_136_FD_65630 | JGI IMG/M metagenome (GOLD analysis project Ga0066687, IMG submission 65630) | Grasslands soil microbial communities from the Angelo Coastal Reserve, California, USA - 14_0929_09_20cm | ecosystem: Environmental > Terrestrial > Soil > Grasslands | place: USA... | reverse complement strand
TACTTTCTTGGTCATCAATCACCCTGTTGGTGCTGTTATTTTGTTTCGTAAAACTCTTATAACATGTTTACCAGCAGGGTTTTTCTCTTTCTTTGGGTTTTTTCAATCGCGATTCTTGGGGCCGCTGGTTTCGTAACAATTGTCGCGGCTGTTTTGGCGACTGACTCTCGATCCGGTCAAAGGTCGCGCGATGTGCATCGGGTTTCCGTCGTCGATTGAGCCCGATTCATCGGGCTTCCCTCGAGGGCAATTCGGCCAATGCATTAGTGCTGATCTATACGGGCGTTCTGAATCACGGCGACAGCGTGGTGCGGCGCGGCGCCGTGTCAGATTCTCTATGAAGGTAGAACGATCCTGCCAATCAGCACGGATATGGGCGGGGAACGATCGGGCTTGCTAACGCAATGGCGGGCGCTTCGAGGTTGATTGTTAAATAATCCAGTTTCAGGAGTATGCTGAGTGAACTCGCTCCAGATGTCTCTTTATATAAAGAGCACGCGGCTGGGCCAAAAGACTTATGCGGGTCTGCCTAATTGCGTTAGGCCCGACCTCCCAAGTACCTTTATCGGTACTAGTTTTGTTCCAGTCGCGGGGGCGTGACCGCTCAGTAGATTAGAGAAAGTAGGAGGTGTCTCATGGCTAATCGAACTATCCGGGTCTGGTGGTCGTCGGTCGCCACAGGTTGGATGAATTTCAACTGGTCCCCGATCACATCGCAGTCTGTCGTTCACATATCAGCATGTGAATGGAAACCCAGCACCACAATTGGCGGGAAGAGCAAGCACCGCGGGGGTGCGCAGATTTATGTCAAAAACATTCGACCACATGGTAACAATGTTGAGGCGAACGGCGTGGAGTTCTTTGTGCAAGTCGGAGAGGGTGGCGCACTCGGGTTTGGTCCACGCCCTGTTGTTTTCGATATCACAGTTTTCGATAATCCTGAGCAAGAAGTGACCGTTTAGGTTCTCTCAACAGAGAGTTGGACCCACGCGCCGCTACGCGGAAAGCCGCGGACAGATTTGAGCAAGGAGATAACCGGCTGTGCCCCGAGTGCGGCCACAAGATCACCCCGATGACAAAGCCACAGGAACATCTGGAGGGTCTTCGGCGAAAGCGACAGCGGATACTATGAGCAACCGTGTATTGCTTTATCCCCGCTGTCACAGCAAGGTTCACGGCCGTGAGTTGGAAGTGGTAAAACCGCGTCTCGTCAACGAGGCGTTATGTGAGGCTTGAGCCGTGTGCAGCGAAAGTTGCACGCACGGTCTTAGGGGGCTGGGCCGGAGCAATCCTGCCCAGCTACCCGACGGCCTAAAGTCAGTTGACCAGTAATGGTAGTGATCATTATGAATTTGAACCAACAACTGCAGGATTACTTCAATGTCAGAGTATTCAATGCGGAGCGGACATTAGATGACTTCTTAGCTTCGCCTAGCGTTTTCCGACACACAAAATACATTTATTTCGATGAGGTCGAAAATGCTAATGTATGGAGCTTTTCTCTCGTTGACAGGGATCTTCATCATACCTTTGAAGAATACATAATTAATAGCGGCTTACCTCCATATGCAATATGGTCTAGACCTGAGAGGGAGAATATTAACGACGGCATTGGCCGTGCTACATTTCCTATCTCTGAAATAGCAGCTATGTATCGGCGGCCCGTACCGAAAGCAGGAGATAAACTAGATTATGTTATTGAAGTCTTATCCTTAGGCAACAGTTTTGTCTTACTCGGTTTCCTGGGCTTCTTAATAGACATTGATGGGAAACGTAGTTTAAGACCATCTGTGGCTTCAGCATGGCTGCGAGTTTTTGTTACCTACAAGGGAGCTGACAGGCATGTCACTACTATACCAGATAAAGTGCTAAACGTATTACGAAAGAGTTTAGCTAAAGATATTCAGTGGACAATAACCGGCGTCTAACAAGCGCATCCTGCTGAGCGCGGGAAGCGCAGTTCTTATCATTTCTTTCAATGCCGCCCTCCCGCGCCGGCTGATGCGGAGCGGTAGGGTGCGACACGAGGTCGCGTGAGTGGCTGTCGTGACTGATGTGATCTTGTCATCGGGATCACCCGGGATGACTGGATGGAACTGCAAGCACATCGCCGATGCAGAGATGCGGAATCTCATCGAGGAAGTATGCCGCTCAAAGGGGTATGAGCCGCCAATAACCTGCACACCGGAAGAATTATTAGGAGAGTAAATGATGTGGATAGACAGAATCGTTGAAGAGACACGAAAGCTGCGTGAGGAGCACGCCGCCAAGTTCAGCTATGATTTAGAAGCAATATACCGAGACCTGAAGGAACAAGAGGAGATGAGTGGCCGGAAGGTGGTCTCGTTGCCGGCTAAACAACCGGCACGAGTAGGGCTGACCAAATCGTAGTGGTATCGGAACAGCGTCTAACAGGATAAGGCTTAGCGCGGGGCGGAGCCGCCGCGCAAAGCCTGTGTTGGTTGCGACACGAAGTCGCGTGAGTGGCTGTTGTGACTGATGGTTTCCTCAGGACACAACCCGATGTTCCGCCATCGGTATCCTACCTGGGTAATCAGCTCCGGGGACAATGGAGCCTCATCCGATAAGGATGGCAGCTTAATCGTGAGAAGCGGCTGCGACTGCTAGCATCGAAGCGGTCGGGAGCTAGGATCGAGTGGCAAGGGCAACATATGTGAATCGCTGATAAACGTCGTGAGGCTTGACAAGCCTAAGATGCTGATGGCTGTCCACCGACAGTCGAAGGCTTGAACCAAAATGGTATGTGGACAAAGCTCAGGTGCTTCAACCTCACCTGACGCGGACATTGCTCCACCGGCGAATAAGCGAGCCCTAACCCACTCTGGCACTCACACGGAACGTGGTAAGCCCGTAGCTCTCCCTGACTGCGCGCCGTCGTTATGAGGCCGACGGGAGGGAAAGCGAACCGCAAGGCGAGCCGACGGGGCTGCGGGTATGGGAGGATGGAAAAAGTGAATGCCGCTCTGTAATCGAGCGGATAGAGGTTGAGTGCGGCAGCCCTCGCACAACATCACCTCACGCGAAAGCGGACAGACTTCCATCTGGTCTCCAATCACGAGAGAACTTGACTAACTGTCTCAGGAGAGAATGCAGATGACACCCGTAACACAAGCTGGTGCGCTCTCCCGCGATTCACTTGACTGGCCTGCCATCAACTGGCACTCAGCTCAGGGCGTCGTGCGACGGCTCCAAGCACGTATCGTGAAGGCAACACACGAAAAGAGATGGGGCAAGGTCAAAGCCTTGCAGCATCTCCTTACGCACTCGTTGAGCGGCAAGCTACTGGCCGTCAAACAAGTGACCGAGAACTCCGGCAAGCGAACCTCTGGAGTGGACCGTGTCGTTTGGAACACTCCGGCGAAGAAAGAAGCAGCAGTGCAGTCACTGAAGCAGAAAGGCTACCAACCTCTCCCGCTTAGGAGACTGTACATCCCTAAGTCAAACGGGAAGATGCGTCCTCTTGGGATTCCTACGATGAAGGACCGAGCTATGCAAGCGCTGTATCTGCTAGCGCTCGATCCAGTCGCGGAGTCTACTGCCGATCCGAACTCCTATGGGTTCAGGAAAAACAGATCCACTGCTGATGCCATCGAGCAGTGCTTCAACGTGCTCGGTAGAAAGCAATCCCCGCAGTGGATTCTTGAAGGCGACATCAAGGCCTGCTTCGATGAAATCAGTCACGATTGGATGTCGGCTCATATCCCTATGGATAAGCCGGTCCTCCGAAAGTGGTTGAAGGCTGGATTCATTGATGAGAACGCCCTTCACCCGACCGAAGCGGGTACTCCCCAAGGCGGGATCATTTCCCCAGTCGCGGCCAATCTAACTCTCGACGGTCTCGAAAGAATCCTTCGAGAGCGATTCCCTCGATTGGGACACCGTCGTTCGGCGATGGTGAACATGGTTCGATATGCTGATGACTTCATTGTGACCGGCAGAACCAAAGAGTTGCTGGAATCAGAGGTCAAGCCTCTTGTCGCCGAGTTTTTCAAGATAAGGGGTCTGGAGCTTTCTGATCAGAAGACCAGAATCACGCACATCGAAGAAGGGTTCGACTTCCTCGGACAGAACGTACGCAAGTACAACGGCAAGCTGTTGATCAAGCCGTCCAGAAAGAGCGTCAAGAACTTTCTGGCCAAAGTCCGGACAGTCATCAAGGCTAACAAGCAAGCAACAGCCGGTGCGTTGATAGCAATGCTCAACCCGATGATCAGGGGTTGGACTTACTATTATCGGCACGTCGCAAGCTCGGCCGCGTTCTCCAGAGTGGATTGGGCTATCTTCAAATGTCTGCGGCGCTGGGCGCGCAGGAGACATCCCAACAAACCTTCCAGGTGGATTTACACGAAGTATTTTGAACACCTGGACGGCAGAGGGCGTGTCTTTCGGGAAAGATCGAGCGATAAGCAGGGGAGACCTACTCTCATCAAGCTCTTTCAAGCAGCGTCCGTCTCCATCATCAGATACATCAAGATAAAAGGGGAAGCGAACCCTTATGACCCTCAATGGGAGGCCTACTTTGAGCGTCGGCTTGACCTGAAGATGGTGGCTAACCCGAGAAGGAGACAGCAACTGCTTCGTCTCTGGATGAAGCCAGGACGGGTTGTGCCCCGAGTGCGGCCACCAGATTACCGGGATGACAGGTGGCGCAACCACAACATCATTCGGCGGGTCTATGGGCGGGCGGAAGCGATGCTATGAGGGCCGTATATTGCTTCATCCCCGCTGTCACGGCAAGGTTCACGACCGTGAGTTGAAAGTGTAAAACCGCGTCTCGCCAACGAGGCGTCATGTTATGTGAGGCTCGAGCGGTGTGCAGCGAAAGTCGCACGCACGGTTAGGGGGCTGGGCGGGATTGCTCCCGCCCAGCAGAGGAGTGTGTCGGATGACTGAAGAGGCGCAGAAAATCGTCGGTGTCGCATCGGTAGTGAGCGATGGGGATGGACGTCTCCTTCTCATCAAGACCGCGAAGGCCGGTTGGGAGTTGCCCGGCGGGCGGGTAGAGCCTGGCGAGGATCTCATCGCCGCGCTCAAAAGAGAAGCGGCGGAGGAGACGGGCTGTGAGATAGAGGTCGGACGGCTAACTAGCGTGACCACGAACGTGGGAGCACCGGACGTGACGATTCTGACATTCCTGTGCCGGCACATTGGCGGCGACCCGCAGCCCGGTGACGACTCCCTCGATGCGGGCTGGTTTGCCCCCGACCTGGCCGTCCATCTCGTCACCCATTCGGTAGAGCAGGTACGGCTGAAGGATGCTCTCGGCGACGGTCAGGGTATCATCTACAGGGCATACCGCTGCCTTCCTGGCGAGGGCCAAGAGGATGAGAGATACGAAATGTTTTGCTTCCACCGCTGTTGAATGTAGATAGAGGTGAAGAGTTCGAGGAATGCGGAGCGCTGTTCGGATTTGAAAGAAAGGCCGCCTCACAACTCATTTGAACCGGAGGGGCCATAAACGTACTTTTCATCATTAACATCCATTGCTCGCCGGTTAATTCGGGCGACCAGCATCCATCATGGCTGCTAGTCGCAGTCGAATTCCTAATTGATTACTCTTATAATAGAACGGCCATGAAACTAAAAGTCATAGTTCACGAAGCAGAAGAGGGCGGCTATTGGGCAGAAGTCCCTTCTATTCCAGCCTGCGCTACTCAAGGTGAGACATTTGAAGAGTTACAGAACATCTATGACGCAGTAGAGGGTTGTCTATCAGTTGATGTATCACCATCAGAAATGGCTGAAAACGACCGGATATTAGAGATTGCGGTATGAAATCTATATCCGGTAAAGAACTGGCCAAAGTGCTCGAAAAGCATGGATGGGCGTTGCTGCGCATTCAGAGTAGTCATCACATCTATGGGAAGCAAGACAGCAATATACGACTGTCAGTTCCAATCATGGAAATCAGACACTAAAGACAGGCTTGCTCAAGCACCTGATGAAGCTCGCAGACCTGACGGATGATGAACTGTAAATCACTACGCGTCTACCAAGATAAGGCTTAGCGCGGGGCGGAGTCGCCGTGTAAGCCTGTGTTGGACTAGCCAGATAAGCACAATCGAATATTTGAGTGCGATAGATTGCCAGTCATTAGAAGGGACAAACGAAATATTAGAATTACCACAAAAGGCAATTAATCTTCTTCATAAAGCGCCTATTGCTTTGATCGAGACCCGAATATATGACCTCAGCTATGAGGTATGGCGAATTAAGAATTAGCGCGGGGCGAAGCCGCCCGCGCAAGCCGGTGTTGGACAAGCCAGACTGGGAGTATTTGGAGTTTAAGCGAGCCTCCGGAAATCGGCCGTCAGGGTATGGACGTGATGGTTGGTGTTGATGGAGACGGAGAGGCAGAAGATTGTGGAAAGAATCAAGAGTGAATCACGCGACGAACGGCCGCGCGAACTGCGTCTCGCGCAATGGACGCGATCGAACAAATGGTCCGCGCTGCAGGAAATGCTGATAGCCAGCGCCCGTCCCGATTTGATTTCATTCAGCGTGGGATTGCCGGCCGCCGAGCTGTTTCCTACCAGGGAATTCGCGAAGGCCGTCGACCGCGTCCTTGCTACTGACCCGCACGCTCTGCAATATCGGCCGCCTTATCAGCCTCTCAAGCAGCACGTCGTCAGGCTCATGGCTCTGCGGGGAGTTCGTTGTAGCGAAGAGCAGGTGTTTCTTACCAGCGGAGCGCAACAGGGAATCAACCTGCTTGTCCGCTTGCTGCTCGATCCCGGAGAAAGCGTGGTGCTCGAAGAGCGCGCCTACACCGGATTCCAGCAGGTCCTCAAACCATACCAGCCTCGAATGGCGACGGTCGGAACCGACGTTGAAACCGGGATGGACGTCGAACATCTCGAGCGCGTTCTCAGTCGCGGCCCGAAGCCGGCGCTTATTTACGCGGTAGCCGACGGCCATAATCCGACGGCTGTCAGTATGAGCGCGGACAAGAGAAAACGGTTGGTCGAGTTGGCTCGGATGCATGGGACGCCGATCATTGAGGACGATCCCTACGGAATGTTTGAGTACGGGAAGGATCAGTCGCCGCCGCCGCTTCGAGCGTTGGATGACGAATGGGTTTTCTACGTCGGGACTTTTTCAAAGGTGATGGCCCCCGCGCTCCGAACCGGCTGGATCGTGGTTCCCGAATCGCTGGTCAAGCATCTGGCGGTAATCAAGGAGGCGGCCGACATCGACATGGCTCCGCTGAATCAGCGCGCGATTTCGGCTTATCTGGATTCGACCGATATCGAAGCTCGCCTGGACCGGCTGCGCACTGAATATCGGCGGCGACGAGATGCAATGCTGAAAGCCCTCGCGATTAATTTTCCGTCTCAGTCGCGATGGGAAATTCCAAGCGCGGGCTTTTTCATATGGGTCAGGCTGCCTGACGGGATAGACAGCGGCGAGCTGTTGAAGACTGCGATGGAGTCGGAAAAGGTCGCCTTTATTCCGGGACACTCGTTTGACGTTGATCAGGCTCTTTGCGAAGGCGACGGCGGAAAGAACTGCATCCGGCTGAGTTTCTCAAACAGTACCGTTGAACAGATCGAAGAAGGAATAGGCCGGCTTGGCCTGTGCATCAAGAATACCATCGGCCGGACGTCCGGCGCGGTATGAACAAATGCTTTGCCGCCGAAGCTGCCACGGCCTCCGTTATGCAACCCAGTCGGGATTGGATCAAATGCGCGCCCTTCCCAAGGTAGGCGAGTAACGCCAACCGTGGGCTTCCCTATGCAGACATCCTGCTTGCGCTCCGAGGTCCGCGAAGTACGCCAACCGTGGGCTTCCCTATGCAGGCAAGATGCCTGCGCTCCCAGGTCCGCGAATGGTCAACCCCCAGGCAAGCCGGTTGGGGTTGAAGTTGATCCTGGTATGTACGGCGCGCAGTTCCACGGCGCAAATAGCAATACTCCGGCCGGCGTTTCCAGTGTTGTTACCATCGAAATGAATTCCGTTTACAAACTTTTTCCTTGACTCTCGTATTTCGATATTGTACTTTTGCCCGTCCAGCAAGAAGAATTTTCTGGAATGCTCTTTCGAAACTAATACGTGGCGATTTAAAAGCTACTTGCTCCACGTAAAAAACTGCTAAACGGCTACGGAGGGTTTGAAAAGCCCCGCGCTAGTTTGGCGCGGGGCTTTTTTCATTTTGTGCTCCGCGGCTGTGCAGCTCTACTACTTCATCGAACATTGTCCCTTGAATTTGTTCGCGATGAAATACAGGAGATCTTTGATGAGCTTTGTAAATGGATTGCGTTGCAGGGAATGCGGCCGTGAATATCCAAAGGCGCCTATCGCCGGCTGTGAGGATTGCTTCGCGCCGCTCGAAGTAGACTATGACTATGCCGCAATATCCAAAGCGCTTTCGCGCGAGGAGATTGCATCCAGAGACTTCAGCCTCTGGCGCTACCACGAACTGCTTCCGCTTGATGGTGAGCCCGTGATCGGCCGCGCGAGCGGCGCGACTCCGCTGATCCGCGCGGACAGGCTCGCCCGCGAGCTCGGCATCGAAAATCTTTACATCAAAAACGACAGCGTCAACTTCCCGACGCTTTCATTCAAGGACCGCGTCACCGCGGTCGCAATCAACAAGGCAATAGAGTTCAAGCTCGAAGCGGTCGGCTGTGCGTCTACCGGCAATCTCGCAAACTCGGTTGCGGCGAACGCCGCGGCTGCCGGGCTGCCGTCTTACATCTTCATTCCCGACAATCTTGAAAAGAGCAAAGTTACCGCGACTCAAGTCTATGGCGCGCGCGTGATCGCGGTTAAAGGAAACTACGATCAGGTCAACCGCCTTTGCAGTGAAATCGCCGATCGATATCCGTGGGGACTCGTCAACGTGAACCTGCGGCCCTTCTACGGCGAGGGTTCTAAGACCTTCGGATATGAAATTGCCGAACAGCTTGGCTGGATTGCGCCGGATGCCGTAGTCGTGCCGATGGCGGGAGGCTCTCTGATATCGAAGATTCACAAGGGACTCAGGGAGTTTGAACAACTAGGCCTGCTGAAGAACGAAGTTTCGACCCGCATGTTCGGGGCGCAGGCCGCGGGATGCAATCCTATAGTCGCGGCCGTTAAGCGCGGATCGACGGAAATTCAACCCGTGAAGCCGCAGACAATCGCGAAGTCTCTGGCAATAGGAAATCCGGCAGACGGCTATCACGCGGCTTCGATCATCTCCGCCAGCGGCGGGTGGGCCGAAGATGCGACCGACGAGGAAATCATTGCGGGCATTCGATTGCTCGCCGAAACGCAGGGAATATTCACGGAGACGGCGGGCGGCGTCACCCTGGCGGCGGCTCAAAAACTCATCAAGCAAGGCCGCATCAAACCCAACGATCTCACCGTCATTGCGATAACCGGAAACGGACTGAAGACCCAGGAGGCCGTAGAAATCGAATCGCCGGCGGCCATCGAACCGAATATCGCCGACTTCGAGCGTGCTATTGCCAGGGCTGCCGCGGTTTGATTGAACATTCAATCTCTGTGTGGCCCCTGGCATGGAAAGGAGTAGGAGTATGCCCATATCAATTTTAATACCGACACCGCTGCGCAAAATTACCGCCGACGCCGACGTAGTGACAGTCGACGCCGGTACGGTAGGAGAGATCATCGACGGGGTCGACCGCATTCATCCCGGCTTTCGCGATCGCATTTGCGGAGCTGACGGCAAGCTGCGGCGATTTATAAATATCTACATCAATGGCGAAGACATCCGCTTTCTCGAAAACTTGCAAACGCCGGTCAGCGACGGCGCCGAGGTTTCGATAGTGCCGGCGATAGCCGGAGGATGAGGGAATGGAGAAAGTATGATCGACTTAAAGGACAAAGTTGCAATGGTGACCGGAGGCTCGCGCGGAATTGGCGCGGCCGCATCGATAGCGCTGGCTCGAGCCGGCGCCTCCGTCGTCGTGAATTACGCGCATCGGGAGGAGGCCGCCGCCGAGGTGATCTCTCAGGCTCGCGCACACGGCGCGAAGGCAATAGCCGTGAGGGCGGACGTGGCGCGAGTCGATGACGTTCAGCGATTGTTCGACATCGCGCTTGCGCAATTCGGCCGCATCGACGTGCTTGTGGCCAACGCCGGCATTTGGAAGCGAGCAGAGATCGAGCGGCTCGATGAAAAGGAATGGCAGGAGACCATCGACATCAATTTGAAAGGGGTCTACACCTGCTGCAGGCTGGCGGCGATTGAGATGAAGAAACAGGGGTCGGGCCGCATCATTACCGTGTCGTCTACGGCTGGTCAACGAGGCGAGGCTTTCTACTCACACTATGCGGCGTCCAAGGGCGGCGTCATCTCTTTCACGAAGGCTCTTGCCTCGGAGCTCGGGCCATCGGGGATAACGGTGAACTCGGTGGCCGCGGGGTGGGTTTTCACGGACCTGTCGGCGGAGGCTTTACAGGACAAGCAGGAACTGGAGAAGATCGTGGCCGCGATTCCCCTCAGGCGGGTCGCGACTCCTGAAGACATAGCCGGGCCGATCCTCTTCCTTGCGTCCGATCTCGCGCGGCATATCACTGGCGAGATCCTGAACGTAAACGGCGGCTCAGTGCTCTGCGGGTAAAAGGATCGAGAATGATAATCATGAAATTTGGCGGAACGTCCGTTCAGGACGCGGCCGCCATTAACAACGCGATCGAAATAATTCGAGGCAGAATTTCTCGTAGGCCCGTGGTTGTTGTTTCCGCAATGGCGCGTGTGACCGATTCTCTGCTGGAAATTGCTACAGCCGTTTCGGCACGGGACTACGAGAAGGCCTCCTCGATTATTCGACTGCTTCGAGACCGGCATCGATCGACGACGGCCGAGCTCATTCCCGCCGACGAAAGTCACCGGCGCTTACGCGGCAGCGTGGAACAAAAGCTGGACGTCTTGTTCAATGAATTGGAGACGATTGCTCTTGCGGCGGCCACGCTGGGCGAGCTCACGAATCGTACGCAAGATGCGATCGTCTCGATGGGCGAGCGCCTGTCGTCGGTAATCGTAGCCGGAGCCCTTCAAGCGAAGAGCATCAATGCGGAGATGGTCGACTCGCGAGCATTCGTCGTCACTGACAATCATTTCACGGCCGCCGTACCACGGATGAAAGAGACTGAGCTAAAGGCCCGAGAGGTCTTACAGCCGCTTATTGATTCGCATGTTACGCCCGTTGCTCAGGGGTTCATCGGAGCGACAATCGACGGGTTTACTACGACGATCGGACGAGGCGGCTCCGACTATTCGGCGGCAATCATAGGCGCGTCCCTTGGCGCGGAAGCCATCGAGATATGGACCGACGTTGACGGGCTGATGACCGCGGATCCTCGCGTGGCCCCGGATGCACGCCGAATAAAAATCATCTCTTTCGGCGAGGCGGCCGAGTTGTCTTATTTCGGCGCGAAGGTGCTGCACCCGAGCACGGTTTTGCCCGCCGTGGAAAAAGGAATTCCAGTGTACATCTTCAATACTCACAATCCGGCCTCCGGCGGCACCACTATTGTCGCGGAGCCGCAACCGTCACGGAATTTGATCAAGTCGATTGCCTTCAAGCGGGGGGTCACCATCGTAAATATAACCTCCACCAGAATGCTGCTCGCGCACGGTTTTTTGAGAACTATTTTCGACGTCTTTGACCGGTATGAAACCTCCGTTGATGTTGTAACCACTTCGGAGGTGTCGGTTTCAATCACGCTTGATAACGCGGAAAGAATCGAGCCGATCAAACGCGATCTGGAAGGAATCGGGCAGGTTGCCGTCGAAAAGCATAAAGCAATCGTCTGCGTCGTAGGGAATGATCTGAAGTTTACTCCGGGCCTGGCGGGGCGGGTTTTCGGAGCCGTATCAGGCAGCAATGTGAATATGATCAGCCAGGGGGCGTCCGAGATCAATCTCAGCTTTGTAATCGACGAAAGCGACGTGGAGCAAGCGGTCCGTTTGCTGCACAAAGAATTTTTTTCGGAGCTTGACCCGGCTGTGTTTGCTTAGATTTTGCGCTCGATGAGTTCGGCTATGGCTTCGGGTAACACCCAACTTTCGCCGGGCTTGCCGCTGAGGGTTGCTCTACTGGACGAGTTTCACGTCTGATTCCCTCGAGCGGATGAAGCGGTAGACATCTCTTCAGGGTTTTTCGCGCCGGCTTCGGCAGTGCATATTTAACCGTTCTTCGACGCGCATTGCGCTAAGGGTTCTTGAATCGGGCGAAGAATTCCTGGTTGTCGGTCGATTTGCCCAACTCCCGCAGCAGCATTTCCATGGCTTCAACCGGTTTTTTATCGGCGAGCGCTCGA
>Ga0066687_10000322_pt1 | contig 12340 bp, 6 predicted proteins | sample GraSoiAngelo_136_FD_65630 | JGI IMG/M metagenome (GOLD analysis project Ga0066687, IMG submission 65630) | Grasslands soil microbial communities from the Angelo Coastal Reserve, California, USA - 14_0929_09_20cm | ecosystem: Environmental > Terrestrial > Soil > Grasslands | place: USA... | reverse complement strand
AGCGACATACCGGACAGTGCGGCCCGGGCCTTCAGCGATCGATGGAGCGCATCCGGCACATTCCGCAATTGGATCATCTTTGACATGCGGACAGCATACTTTCATGTGCAGCACATGTCAACCGGGTGAGTTTCTTGCATTGGCGACAATGAACCATCCTCAGCCTGGTGCTTGACGCGTCCCAAACATTGAAGCGTGACGCCGCATCACCCGAGATAGCCAGTACTCTGGATTTCGGTCATAATTAGCCCCCTCACGGACATATACAGCATTTAGGGGCTCTATGGGGGTGCAATCCACGAATTTGCCGGCCGTGCGTATTGCGCATGTACTGGCGTTGGGCGCTGCCGATGGCGGTTCCAGTGCTCCGGAGGAGCAGCGGCTTGTTCACCGGCTGATGGAAGCCCTGCAGGGTGCGCCCAAGTTTCAGCGCTGTCAGCAGCGGGGGGACGCGGTTTTTCTTGCCTTTAAGCACGATCTGGCAGTGGTGTTTTTTGATTCGCCGGAGAGTGCGGCTTGCTGCGCGCTTGAACTCGTCTCCCCGCTGGCTCGGGTTGCGGCTCCTAAGATACGTCTTGGCCTTCACACGGGCCCGGTCCATTACGAATCTGGCGGTGAGTCTCCTCGAATTTCCGGGAACAGTCTCGAGGTTGCTCGACAGCTCATGGAATGTGGGGACTCCGGGCATATCCTCGTTTCCAACGCGGCGGCGGATCTGCTGAGCCAGTTTGGCCGTTGGGGTGAAATGCTGCATCCGGCTGGAGAGTTGGAGTGCGCCAACGGAATCCAGCTGCATGTCTTCAATCTGTGCAAGGGTGGTTTGGGGAATCATGCCACTCCCGATTGCCTCCTTCATTCCAAAATTGAGATTAAGGACCCTCTGATCGGGCGGAGTGTGAACCATTACCTGGTTCTTGAACGACTTGGCGCGGGCGGCATGGGGGTAGTCTACAAAGCCAAAGACGTTCGTCTCGATCGCAACATTGCCATCAAGTTCCTTGCGCGCGAGCTATCGAATCATCGATCCCATCTGGAGCGCTTCCAACGCGAAGCCCGCTCAGCTTCTGCGCTCAATCACGCGAATATCTGCACTGTGCATGACGTTGGCGAGTGGAAGGGATGGCACTTCATCGTGATGGAGCTCCTGGAGGGCTGGACACTGAAGGAGCTAATGTCGCGCGAGCCGCTCGCCATTGAGAAGATGTTGCAATATGGGACTGAGATCGCGCAGGCGCTGGAAGCGGCCCATGTTCACGGCATCGTCCATCGCGATGTGAAGCCGGCCAACATTTTTGTGAATGCTCAAGGGCAGGTGAAAGTGCTGGACTTTGGGCTGGCGAAAGTCGAGCGCAAGCGCGGAGCGGCGTCGGTGGCCCGAGTCGGTGCGGGCGGGAACGGCGGTTTAGCGACAATAACCGCGGAAGAGAGCGCAACCAGCTCCGGTGAATTCGTGGGAACGGTTGCTTACATGTCGCCAGAACAGGCGCGCGGCGAGGAGCTTGATGGCCGCTCGGACCTCTTCTCCTTTGGCGTGGTGCTGTACCAGATGGCAACCGGAGTCCTGCCGTTTCGCGGAGATACCTCGGCGCTGATCTTTGATGGCATTCTGAACCGGACCGCCACTTCGCCGGCCACCGTGAATCCACAAGTGCCACACGAACTGGAACGGATTATCGATCGCGCTTTGCAAAAAGACCGCGCGCTGCGGTACCAGACAGCCGCCGATATCTGCACTGAATTGCAGAACCTCGCGGCCGACCTGAGGCACAAGTCGACTCCGCCGGCTGTAGCTCCTACGACAACCACCGTCGGAGAGGTAGCCATTCTCTACAAGCGCAACGTGCAGCCCGACGAGCAACTGCTTCGGCTTCTCGAAACCGAATTGGCGCGCAACGGGTATCGCGTGTTCATCGATCGTCATCTGCTCGTGGGAATGGAGTGGGCGCGCGAGATCGAAAGACGCATCTGCCACGCTGAGGCCGTGATTCCCCTGCTCTCTGAGTCCTCAGTAAAGAGCGAGATGCTGGCCTACGAAATCGAAATTGCGCATGAGGCTGCGCAGAGGCAAAACGGGAAGCCGCGAATTCTTCCGATACGTGTGAATTTTTCCAATCCGTTTCCGGACACGATGTCGGCCAATCTGAATCCTCTGCAATATGCAGAGTGGAGGAGTCCGGCCGACAATTCGGCGCTGACGCAAGCCGTACTCGATTCGCTACAAAATCCGCGCGAAGAACGCGCCCCGGTGAAGTTGGAAGCGGTTGGCGGAGCCGTTCCGCTGGATTCCGCTTTTTACATCGTTCGCCCCACGGACGACGACTTCCTTTCCGCCATCGCTCGCGAAGACAGCATTGTTCTGATCAAAGGCGCTCGCCAGATGGGTAAAACCTCGCTTCTGGCGCGTGGTTTGTCGGAAGCGCGCAAGTCGCGAGCGAAGGTTGTGCTGACGGATTTCCAAAAACTCAATGCTGCTCATCTCGAGACGCTCGACTCGTTTTTCCTCGCGCTGGCCGACAGCATCGCCGAGCAACTTGGATTCGAGGACATTGTTCCCGAGCGATCCTGGAATCCGCGACGCGGTCCAAGCATGAATTTCGACCGGTTTCTGCGGCGCGAGATTCTCAGTCGTGTGGAAACGCGCCTGGTTTGGGGCATGGATGAAGTTGACCGGCTGTTCTCCTGCAAGTTTGCCAGCGAAGCCTTCGGCCTGTTCCGCTCCTGGCACAACGAGCGCTCACTCGATCCGACTGGTCCGTGGCAAAAGTTGACGATGGCGATCGCGTATGCGACGGAAGCGCACCTCTTTATTACTGACATTAATCAATCGCCATTCAATGTCGGCACGCGACTTTACCTTGAGGATTTCACGCCGGAGCAGGTTGCGGAGCTGAATCGCAGGTACGGACATCCGCTGAAGAATACCGCAGAGCTCTCGGCGTTTTACGAGTTATTGGGAGGCCATCCATATCTCACGCGGCGAGGCTTGCATGAGATGACCGCCCACTCCGCCTCGCTCGAAAAGTTTTCCGCGCGCGCCGGTCGCGACGAAGGACCATTCGGAGATCATCTGCGCAGGGTTCTTGTGATGCTCGCTCAAGAGCAATCGATCTGTGAAGTGGTGCGAGCGGTGCTTGCCGGGCGGCAATCCGGCACTCCTGAGGATTTCTACCGCTTGCGCAGTTCCGGCATCGTGTCGGGAGAGCCAGGGCACGACATGCGAATCCGTTGTCGGCTATACGAGACTTATCTGAAGCAACATCTGTCATGAGCACACGCGCCGCCATTTCGACCGACAGCTTCTTTATCGCCGGAGGCACGCTTCGACGCGATGCTGCTTGTTACGTAGCGCGCGCGGCCGACGAGGATCTTTATTCGGCGCTGCACCGCGGCGAAATCTGTTACGTGCTCACTTCACGCCAGATGGGCAAGTCGTCGCTGATGGTCCGCACGGCGGCCCGTCTGCGCGAAGAAGGCTTCTCGGTCACCGTGCTCGACCTCACCGGTCTCGGGCAGAACCTCACCTCCGAGCAGTGGTACAACGGCCTGCTGGAACGCATCGCTCAGCAGCTTGAGCTGGAAGACGAGCTTGAACAATTCTGGTACGACCACAAGCACCTGGGCGCGATGCACCGATGGATGGCTGCCCTGCGCCAGGTCGTACTGCCGCGTTGTCCTGGCAAGGTCGTCATCTTTGTCGACGAGATCGACGCGGTCCGCAGCTTGCCCTTTTCGGCTGATGAGTTCTTCGCCGGCATTCGTGAACTCTACAATCGTCGCACTCACGATCCTGAGCTGAATCGCCTCACCTTTTGCCTGCTGGGAGTGGCAACGCCTTCCGACCTGATTCGGGACACGCGCACTACGCCGTTCAACATCGGCCACCGCATCCAGCTCACCGACTTCACCGAGCGCGACGCGACTCCGTTGTGCGAAGGGCTTTCCGGCAATCCTGAGACTGCTCGCCGCCTGCTGAAACGCGTCCTGCATTGGTCCGGCGGGCATCCCTACTTGACGCAGCGCCTTTGCCTTACGCTGGCCCAGGAGCACGCCGGCACCTCCGCTGCGGTGGACCGGATTTGCCAGGAACTGTTTCTATCGCAGAGCGCCCGCCAGCACGATGACAACCTGACGTTCGTGCGGGAGCGCATCCTGCGCAGCGAAGTCGACACCAGCAACTTGCTCTCGCTATACGCGAAGATCTGGAGTGGCAAGCGCATCCGGGACGACGAAACCGATCCACTCATTGCCGTATTGCGACTCTCGGGAATCATTCGTTCCCAATCCGGGAGCTTAGAAGTACGGAATCGTGTCTACCAATACATCTTCGATCGCGAGTGGGTGCGGGCGAATCTCCCGGGGGCTGAAGTCCGGCGCCAGCGCGCCGCTTATCGGCGCGGACTGAAACTGGCCACGGCGGTCGCGGTCCCGCTGATTTTGGGAGTTGCCGTGTATGGCTACTTGAGCGTGTACCGGGTGCGTACAACAATTGAGCCTTTCCGGGCCAAGGCGCCCGAGCCGCCTGTCTTCTGGGCATCGTTTACTCCGCCCAGCGCAGTGAGTGCCGAAACGGGAGCGCTTCTCATCAAGAGCAGCGAAAGCAGTGCCCTTGTGTATATCAACGATCGTGAGTATGGGCGCACGAGTCAGGCAGGAACGCTGCTGCTGCAGGTGCTGCAGCCGGGCCGATACAGTGTGAGAGTAGAAAAACCTCAGTTCCAGAGTGTGGTTCAAACGGCGGAGGTGCTGGCAAACAAGGAGACACAGCTTCTCTTTAAGCTGCAGCAGCAAGTCGTTCTCAGCACTGCGGTCGCGATCCGGCAGGGAGTGCCCGGCGCGAAGATATCGATCGATGGCACCGACGTGGGCACAATTCAAGCGGATGGAACTTTCTCCGCCGACGTCCGCCCAGGCCCACATGCGCTGGCGTTAGTGAAGGAAGGCTATCTCCCCCGCCAGATGAATCAGGAGTTTTCCCTAGGCAAGCAAGTGGTTCTCGATGGCCAGTTACGCCCGGATGTCGAGCTACAGAGCTGGCTGGCGCTGGGGAACAGCCACGATGTCTCTGCCCTCGACGCATTTTTGCGCGCGTACCCAGGCGGACGCTTCGCCGACCAGGCTCGCGCTCGTGCAGAAGAACTCGAGTGGAACGCTCTTCGCAACAGCAGAGATCTAGTTGCCCTCGACCGTTTTTTGAATAAGTACCCGCAGGGCCATTACATCGCGGCCGCTCGTGCGCTGGCTGCAAGATTGCAACAGGAAGAGATCGATTGGCGAACAGCCCAAAATGGGAAGGACATCAGTGGACTACAGGCGTTCTTGCGCACCTACCCGCAGAGCCCGTATGCGGAAGAGGCGCGCGCTGAGCTTGGCAAACTGCAGGCTGCCGTGCAGGTATCCCCGTCGCTTCCTTCTGATGATGCGCAGGCCGTTCGTGCAACCCTGATGCGCTTCTCCCAGGCGTTCGCGCAAAAAGACGCGAACCAACTCGCTGCCGTCTGGCCAGGCCTGCACAAGCAGGAGCTCAACAAGATCAAGACTTCTTTCCGCGACGCCGATTCCATTCAGATGGATCTAAAGATTTCAGACCCCCAAATCGACGGAGTCCACGCCACCGTAACATGCTTGCGCTCCCTTCAGTACATCTTTAAGGGCGGGATTCGGAAGTCGGAAGCTGGTACCGTCACAATTCAGTTGGGCAAACGAGCTGGGCAGTGGGTAATTGAGTCTGTGCAGTAAGCCTATTCAGGGGACTTACGGTGAAAACCACGCTTCGCGTGATGACGTGTGTGCTGGCGCTGTCCCTGGTTCACCCATATTTCGCGGGACAAGCCTGTCCTTCCGGTACGACCTCTGACCGGTTGATATGCGCAATTCCTCAGCTTTATGGTCCTGCCGGCTTGATCCTGCCCAACCCAAATCACCAGGCTCACTTCCAGGCAAGCTTCCAGCAAAGCTTCACGCCACTCAACTCTGCGTTAAGCCAGGAACTTTCGATCCTTCCCCTCGCCTCGCCGGCCTCGGCTATTACCTTTACCTTCGACAAAGCTCTGGGAGTCTTCACGCGCTCAACGGAAAGCTACGGTCCCATTTTCGGTGAGCGAGCCGAAACCATCGGACGCCACCGCATTTACTTCGGAGCTAATTACCAATTCTTTTCCTTCGACAAGCTCGATGGGATCGACTTGAAGCGTCTGCCTGCTGACTTCAAGCACATTGAATTCCAGATCAACGGCCAGTTCCCCGAATTCGAGAAGGACTACATCACTACCACGAATCGCATTGATCTCAAGTTGCACGAGGTCACAATTTTTGGCACCTATGGGCTAACGAATAGGATCGACGTTTCAGTAGCAATTCCCATTCTGGATGTGCGCATGGGTGTGACCTCGAGCGCCCACATCGTCCGCATTCCCGCCTGCGAGTTGGCGGGCAACTGCAGCGATCGCTCCTCGTTTGGCGGCGAATACCATTTCTTTGACGCCAATAATCCATTTGGCAGCAGGGATCACACCTTTTTCAGTGGCCGCAGCGCGGCAGGAATTGGCGACGTAGTGTTTCGCGTGAAGAGCACATTGATCTCGCGGGAACGCCTCGCGATTGCGGGTGGGGTCGACGTGCGCGTTCCCAGCGGAGACGAGCTGAATTTCCTGGGCTCGGGAGCCTGGGGAGTTAAGCCGTTTTTGTCTGCTTCCTACCGCGCCCGCATTTCTCCTCACGTGAACATCGGCTATGAATGGAACGGCGACTCGATTTTGGCTGGAGACATTTCCACGGGACACACTGCGCGTTTGCCCAATCAACTTTTCTATTCCGGCGGCGTCGATGTCCGACTAAAACCGCGTATAACGCTTGCGACAGATCTTCTCGGGCAAAGGGTACTCGGGGGGGAACGCCTGAGCACAGTTTCCTTCACCGACATGTCCGGCGCCGTGCACAACGACATCCCCGACATCCAGCCATTCAAAGGCTCGTTTCTGATGAATAACCTTTCGGTAGGCGCGAAGTGCGGCATCTATCGCAACCTGCTGCTGACGGGTAACGTTATCTTTAGCCTTGACGACGGCGGCCTTCGTTCCAAAGTGGCACCACTGGCTGGCCTTTCATACACGTTTTAGGTCTCCGCCTGCCCGATCGCTGCCGCAGAGGCGCTAAGCACAGTGTCGTAATCTGTCTTGATTTGCGAGCGCGACTCAGTTCGTACCCGTAGCGATCCCCGATTGTCCGTGCATGGAAGCCTTAACTCTGGTCACAGCGGACGAAGGCATTCGAAGATCCAAGGTCGTAAGAACGGTTTGCTAGTGCAACGAGCTTGCGCCCATTATGAAAATCTAGGCGCCCGCAGTGGCTGGCTTCAAGGACTGCTTGATCCCGTATCCTTCGCAGTTTCCGCACGGGGGCCAACCGAAGAAATCTCCGGCCATGACCTTACGGCACCTATTCAGGCGGCCAAGTCCAAGATAAAACATGTTTCACCAACACTTTAATCAGAGGATAAGCCCCCAATGTGGAGTCCTTCGCGTCCGAATGGCAGCCCGTCGCAACCGTCAGTGCCGGAACCCAAGACCAGCTCCCCGAGCGTAAACCCCGCCCCAGTTGTGAGCCGTCCACGTTCCGATGAACGCATCACGTACATTGGAAAGACGCTCGTCATTAAGGGAGAAGTCAGCGGCTCTGAGCCGATTCACATCGAAGGCAAGATCGAAGGACCGATCTCGCTGCGTGATTCCCACATAAACGTCGGGCGCGATGCCGTTGTCAGCTCCGATGTTCAGGCCGGCGAAGTGATTGTGCGTGGGACGCTGGACGGAAATGTCACCGCCAGAGATCGCGTGGAAGTTCACAGCGGCGGAAGCTTGACCGGCAACGTATGTGCTGGGCGAATCAGCATTGAATACGGTGCGTTCTTCCACGGAAAAGTCGACATGCGCCAGCCGGATCCAAAAGCGCAGTTCTCGATCGACGAGAGTGACGCAAAGAAAAAGTCTCAGGGCGTCACAGCGCACGAGGAAGCTCCGGCACTGGCTACTTATTGATGTTTGCAGTTGCCGCTCTGTCCAAGGCACGCACCTGACAAGCCTTATGGCAGCGCCTCCGAACGCAAACAGGAAGCAGGAGCAGTAGAAACCGACTGCTCCTCACCCAGCCGGATTCCGCCAGTCCAGCTCGTCCAGTGCTGCCTCGGAACTTCTCCAGTTCTCCCGGACTTTCACGAATAGCTCGAGAAATACCTTCGTCCCCACAAGGCGTTCAATCTGCTTGCGCGCTGAGGTTCCGATGCGCTTCAGCATTGCCCCGCCTTTCCCGATCAGAATCGCCTTCTGCCCTTCACGCTCGCAATAGATCGCTGCGGCGATACGCGTCAGCTTGTCTCCTGCTTCAAAGCGCTCAATCTTCACGGCGGCGGCGTACGGCACCTCCTGGCCGGTTTCGATCAGCACGCGCTCGCGAATCATCTCCGCCACAAGCGCCCGCTCCGGCTGATCGGTGATCTGATCCTTCTCGAAGTATCGTGGACCTTCAGGCAGTCGCTTGATGACGGCGTCAATCAGCTCGTCCAATGCCTTGCGTTTGGTCGCCGAAATGGGAATAATCTCGGCAAAATCACGTAGCTTGGAGTAGCGCTCGATGATCTCCAAAAGCTTCGGCTTCTCGATTACATCGATCTTGTTCAGAAGCAGGATCATCGGAGCCGTGACCTTCTCGAGCAAATCGAGAACAAACTGATCGCCCCTGCCGAACGGCTGCGTGGCATCGACGATCAGCAGCACCGCATCGCGCTCTTCGAGCGCAGCATTCACCTCGCGCATCATGCGGCTGCCCAACGGCGAATCGGGCTTGTGAACTCCGGGAGTGTCGATCAGAACGATCTGCCCCGGCGGTCTTCCCTTCCCACCCTTTACGTTGACGTAGCCCTGAATGCGATGCCGCGTAGTCTGCGGCTTATGGGTAACGATTGCGACTTTCTCGCCAACCAGCGCGTTCAACAGCGTGGACTTTCCCGCATTGGGACGACCGATAATAGAGACGAAGCCGGATCTAAAAGACATGGCGAGCGGGAAAAATCGGGTGATCGGGTGATCGGGTCATCGGGTGAAGTTACAGGCCTGTTTGATTGTACGACCCGAGATGGACGGAGGCAGTACCGGCGGCGGTAGCCGCTGGGTCCATGAGCAAGCCGATCAAGAAGAGCCAGCTCATAGAAGGACCGCCGCGCGCCCCCGCGCGGGTGTTCGCCTCAGAAATGAAAATCGTCAGGTTGCCGGGACTCTGATAATCACGAATTCTCCGACTTTTCGTGATACCACCGAAAACCCGCGCGAGGGCGCGCGACGGTCCCGTTACCCTAATTCCGCGACGACTCGTTCTGATATCCTTCCCCGGCCTTGGCCTTCCGGAAGCTCAAAAGAAATCCGTACCGGTACCGGCGGAAGCTGCCGCACATCCAGCTAATACCCACGCTCTTCGTCAGCTTCTCAACCTATCAGTGGTGGACGCTTCCTGCTAAAGCTACGAGTGGCTCTGGTACGAATCGGAAGATGGTGATGAGTGAACCAGAAAACCGACGGGACCGCCGCGCGCCCCCGCGCGGGTGTTTGCCTTAGAAACGAAAATCGTGAAGTTATCGAGAGCGAGTTCTTGAATGTTCTATCTTCTTCGTGATACCACCGAAAACCCGCGCGAGGGCGCACGGCGGTCCTCATGAACTTCCCGAACAGTTTTTCCCAAGAGCGGACACTCGCACGCGACCGCTTCACAACACGAAGTGTGTTTTCAATAACTTGAAACGGCCTCCGGTTTGCGCTCTCATTGTTGCCATGACCAACTTGTTGCGCGATCTACGCTATGGCTTGCGGGCTCTGGTGCGAAATCCGGGGTTCACGACGATCGCGGTCCTGACGATCGGTATCGGAATAGGCGCCAACACCACCGTCTTCAGTTGGATGCGGTCCCTGGTTCTGAATCCGATTCCTGGGGCTGTGCAGCCAGAGCGCATCGTAGCGATCGAGAGCATGGCAGCGGACCGCGAGCCGTTAACAACTTCTTATCTCGATTTCACTGATTTTCGCGATCGCTTGCGGCTAGTCAACCTGGTATCGGCGCGGATTGGGAACGTCTTTGCGGTCGGCAATGGCCCAAACACAGAGCGCGTCTGGGGTGAGATGGTATCCGGCAACTTCTTCGACACCTTGGGTCTAAAGCCCGAAGCCGGACGCTTTTTTGTCGGGGCAGAACGCGACGACACGCAGAACGCGCATCCGGTTGCAGTCATCAGCCAGACCTATTGGAAGAACCATTACCACTCAGATCCTTCCGCAATCGGATCCACCCTGCGCGTCAACGACTCGGTGCTGACCATTATCGGAGTGGCTCCTGCAGACTTCCATGGCACGCGCGCGGGATTTGATTATGAGATATGGCTTCCGCTCACGATGTACGGCAAGCTCACCCACACCGGCACCTGGATGTTACGCGACCGCAACACGCGAAACTTTCAATTGTTCGCGCGACTGGGGCCGGGCGTAACCATCGAGCAGGCCCGCGACGAAGCGGAGGCGCTGGCCAACCGCATGGCCGTGCTCGATGCCGATACTAACCAAGGGGTCGGCGCCACGGTGTTGCCGGTGTGGCAATCCCATTTTGGGACACAATCGGTCCTGCTCACGCCGATCGCGATTCTCATGGGCGTCAGCGGGGTGGTGCTGCTGATTGTCTGCGCTAATCTCGCAAACCTGTTGTTGGCGCGAGCTACCGGACGGCAGAAGGAATTCAGTATCCGCCTTGCGCTGGGCGCGGCCCCCCTGCGATTGGCGGGACAGCTTCTAACCGAGACGCTCTTGCTGGCCACGGCCGGCGCGGGCTGCGGTCTCGCGCTGGCCGGCTTACTAGGGGGCGCGATCCGCTGGCTCCTGCCCGCAGTCGCCCGGCCGGCGATGCTCCAGCCGCCTCTCGATGGTCAGGTACTCGCCTACACCACCGCGTTGGCATTCCTCGTCGCAATCCTCTCCGGCCTGGTTCCGGCTGTGCAAGCGACTCGAGCCAACGTGAACGAAGCGCTCAAGCAGGGCGGACGCAGCGGAGCACTGGGCATTCATTCCCAACGTTTGCGCGGATTGCTGGTCAGCTCCGAGGTAGCGCTCGCAGTAGTTGCTCTGGTCGGCGCCGGACTCTTCCTCAAGAGCTTTCAGACCGCGCGTGCCATGGATCCTGGTTTCTCCCCCGATGGAGTGGCGTTAGCTCAGTTTGATTTCTCCACCGCAAACTACACCGCACAACAGACCGATGCTTTCTGTCGCCGCCTGCGTGAGCGGCTGGAGCAGCAGCCTGGAGTTACGGCCGTCAGCTATGACGATTCCGTGCCGTTAGGCTTCAGCGGTGGGAATTGGGAAGGCCTCGAAGTGGAAGGTTACGTACCTGGTCCAAGCGAGAACATGAAGATCTACCGCGACCTGGTCTCGCCCGGCTTCTTCAACTCGATGAAGATTCCGCTCACCGAAGGCCGCGACTTCGATTTGCGCGACGATCCCGCGTCTCCGAAAGTGATGATCGTCAACCAGGAGTTCGTGCGTCGCTTCCTCGCCAACCGCGACGCCCTCGGCCACCGAGTGCACGGATGGGGCGAGTGGTTCACCATCGTCGGTGTCGTGAAGAACAGCAAGTACCACCGGGTGACAGAAAGTCCGCAACCATATTTCTACATTCCCATCCGCCAGATCTTCCGGCCGGAATATGGCCTCACCTTCCACGTGCGGACTGGTAGTGGATCGGTAAACGAAGCCATTGTCGCGGTGCGGCGTGAAGCAGCAGCCATCGATCCGGGACTGACCATCTTCGACGCCGAGCCCATGAGTGAATACATCTCCGCGTCGCTCTTCGGCGCGAAGATCGCCGCAAGTCTTCTCAGCGTGCTCAGCGGACTAGGACTACTGCTGGCAACCATCGGTCTCTACGGCGTGATGGCCTACTCTGTGGCACAGCGAACCAGCGAGATCGGTATTCGAGTAACGCTGGGCGCGCAACCACGGGACATCCTGCAGCTAGTGATCCGGCAGGGTATGAGATTCGCACTTGCCGGCTTACTCATCGGCGCATTGATCGCGGCAGCCCTGGCACGCGTTGTCTCGTCAGTGCTGGTCGCAGTAAGCCCGACTGATCCGCTGGTGTACATCATGGCCGCAACCTTCACCATCTTGATCACGCTAACCGCCGCAGCCATCCCCGCGCGCCGCGCCCTGCGCGTGGATCCGGTAGAGGCGCTGCGGTTCGAGTAGGCGGATATTGCGAAGACTCGCTGACGCGAGGACAACCCGCACGGAAGGACCGCCGCGCGCCCCCGCGCGGG
>Ga0066687_10000321_pt1 | contig 12358 bp, 4 predicted proteins | sample GraSoiAngelo_136_FD_65630 | JGI IMG/M metagenome (GOLD analysis project Ga0066687, IMG submission 65630) | Grasslands soil microbial communities from the Angelo Coastal Reserve, California, USA - 14_0929_09_20cm | ecosystem: Environmental > Terrestrial > Soil > Grasslands | place: USA... | reverse complement strand
CAGCCGGTTGAGCAACTCGCGATTGCTGGCGGTTTGCTTCTCGCGAAATCGCAGCTCGCTTTCCGCCTGGGACACTTGCGCGTTCTTAATGTTTGCTTCGGCGGCATAGGCTTCGTCCATCTTCGCCAGGGTCAATTCCTGCGTATGCAAGTCTTCCGTTAGCGTTTGTAGCTGCGTATCGAATGCCCGAATCTCGTCCGATCGCAGGACGAAGAGTTCTGCGCCGGCTGCAACCGTTTGCCCTTCCGTAACGGAAAGGCGACTCACGGTGGCCAGGCGTGGTGACTGAATTGGATCGGCCCCTTCGCGCGGTATGAGGACAAACGCGGCGTGCTCCGTTTCGGGAAGGTGTACAAAAATGGCCGCCAACAGCGCCACCACAAAAAGGGAGATCAGCCACCAACCCATAAAACGAATGACTTTCGGCGGCGGATCCTGCGGGAGCATCTCCGATTCGGTGTCGAACGACCTGGGAGAATAGGTCTCCATGCTCATCCGCCGACACCCATTTGCTGACTGGAAAGATAAAAATACAAACCACGCTGCGCCATCAACTCATCATGCGATCCAATTTCGGCCACGCTGCCTTTTTCCAGCACGATAATCGAGTCGGCCTCTCGAATCGTGCTCAGGCGATGCGCAATCGCGATCGTGGTCCGGCCCGTCATGATTCGACCGAGATTGCTTTGGATTGCGCGTTCTGACTCCGTGTCGAGTGCACTGGTGGCTTCGTCGAAAATTAAAACTGGGGGATTGTTGTAAATCGCCCGCGCAATCGCGATCCGCTGTTTTTGCCCGCCGGAAATGGCGAGTCCGGATTCACCGATTTTCGTCTCATAACCCATCGGCAGGCGCATGATGAAATCGTGCGCCGCTGCAGCCTGGGCACTGGCGAGGACACGATCGAGGTCGGGCTCAGGGTCGCCGAAGGAAATATTGCGCGCGATTGTTTCGTTAAACATGTGGTTTTCCTGCAACACCATTCCGATGTGACGGCGCACATCCCGATAATTCAGATTCTGCAGATCGACGTGATCGAAGAGGATCGTGCCTTCCGTCGGTTCGAGGAGACCAGCGATCAGTTTCACCAGCGTGGTCTTGCCACAACCGCTTCGCCCGACGAACGCGATCATGCGACCCGGCGCCAGGTCGAGCGTAATGTTGCTCAAGATATTCGGAGCCTCCGGCCCGCCATATCTGAAACTCACGTTGCGCAATTCAATCCGGCCTTCCAAGCTGTGCACCGGGGTTAATCGCGAACGGTCGCGCCCCTGCTCCGGCTCCTGTTCGAAGATATCGTTGAGCCGATTCATCAAAACCGCCGCCAACTGCAGATTGTCCCAAACACCGAGGGTGCGCAGGATCGCGGCGTAAGCGATCGCGGTCAGCGAGCTAAAGGCGACGAAGCCGCCAACGCTGAGATGGCCATTGATGACCTGGTTCGCGCCGACCCACAGAAAAATCGCGGTCGAGAGCAAGCCAATGGTTTGCAGCACGCTGTCATAAGACATGACCACGAAATTGGAACGGAAAATCTTTTGCGAGACGGAAAGAAACTCGTTTAGCATCGTATCGCGGAAGACCGACTCGGCCGAGGCAGCTTTGACTGCTTCGATTCCTTTGATGGCATCGATTTGATGCGAGCTATATTTGCCCTGGCTTTCCTCAACTTCGGCGAAAAGCGGTCGCAGAACTTTGAGCGAAAAATACATCAGGCCGGCATAGAGCGGCATGGTGGCAAGGAAGGCCAGCGTGAGCCAGACGCTGTAGAGCGCCATCAATACGACGGCCCCGATCAAAATCACCATCGCCAATAACGCGGCAACGCCATGTTGCACCGCGAATTGGCGGACCTGACGAGCGCCGTCGAGCCGGCGTTGAATGTCGCCCGTCCGCCGACTGGTAAAATAGCTCATCGGCAAAGAGAGAAGCTGCCGGCTAAGAAAATCGAGAATGGCGGTATCGAGTCGCACCGCGGCGAAGGCGAGCAGATATTCCTGTGCAATCGCTGCCAGTTGCACAAAAATAATCGCGGCCAGCATGCCGAGGATGATGGTCTTGAGAAGGCCGACATCATTCTCGACGATTACCTTGTCCACCACCATCTGGGTGAAAACCGGGAAGAGCAGTTGCAGGAAACTGACCGCAACGGCAAGTCCCAGTACCTGCAGTAAAATCTTGCGGAACTTCGCCAAGAACGGCCAGACCCAGGACAAGCCAGGTTTGCTCTCCGGGGCTTGCTCAAAGGCGATAGTGTAATCAAACAACGCCGCGTACCCCGACCACTTTTGCTCAAATTCCTTTAGCGGAACCTTGCGCAGACCCAGCGCGGGATCGGCTACGCGCACCTGCGTTTCGTCGACGTCGTAGAGAACCATCCAGTGGTTGCCTTCCCAGTGCACGATTGCCGGCAGAGGCATCACCGGAAGATTGCGCAGCGAAACTTTCAGCGCTCGCGCCGCCAGACCAAGCTCAACCGCCGCGCGACAAAGCGCTTTCAAACTCGTCCCATCCGTTGCCGTATGACAAAGTTGACGAATACGCGCGAGACTGACTTTGCGTCCAAAATGCCGGCAGATCATGCCGAGACTGGCAGCGCCGCAATCCATCTCATCGATTTGTTGGATGAATTCGAACTTGCGAATGCGCTTTTTCTTCTTCCGGAAATGCCCTTCTTCGTCAGCGAATGGCGCCTCTGCGCTTTCCGTTTCCTTGACCGCGAACTTGCCATCGAGCGCGACTTTGTTGTGAGCCAAAGTTTCAGCCGGAACCAGTTCCTCGGTAAAATCGAGAGGGATACGCGCCGCCGTTTTCGCCTGGTATTGTGCGAGGCGCTCTTCCAGCAACTTCCCGAATTCCGGATAAGCCTGCTTCAAATTGCGCACCGCATCCGGATTGAGCGCGAGAAGATCACAATCCGAATAGGCTTCGACCGAGGCGGCACGCGCTGAGCCGTTCAAAATCGAAAGCTCACCAAAAAAATCTCCGTCCCGATAAAACGCCAGGTTTACCTGCGCCCCATTGTTCTGAGTAAAAGCGCGAGCTCGCCCCTTCTCCAGGATGTACATTGGTCCCGCCGCATCGCCTTCTTTAATGATCAAATTGCCTTTTTGAAATTGAACCTGCTCGAGTTTCTCGATCATTCCCCGCAGCGCGGTGGTTGGCAGGCGACCAAAGTTGCTAAACTCGTAGAGAAAACTTTGCAGCGTACGCGCGCGCCGCGTCACCTGCATGTATTCTCGCAGTTCCGGAACCGCTTCGGTGAGCGCGAGAAATTCAGCGCGATCCAGTCGCAACACTTCCACTCGCGTGCTGCATCGTACGGTAGCGCTGCGTGTTCCGCCTTCCGATAACGCCGCCTCACCAAAGCTGTCGCCGGGTCGAAGCGTGCCCAGCACAATTTCTTCGCCATTGTTCGCTCCGGATTTCACGACGCGCGCGCGCCCGGAAATCAGAATGTAAAAAGCGTTCGCGGGGTCACCTTGTTTGACAATAAGATCACCGAAATCGTGCTGCTCTTCCTGAAGCAGGGAACAGATTCTCTCAAAATGATCGTCGGGCAGGAACCGAAAGAGATCGGAGCGTCGCAGCAGGTCGACATCCTTAGTCTTCATTCGCTCGGAGGGAGGAAGAACTTCCAATCAATGTATTTGCTTAGCAACTCATTGAAGCAGCGGTCGATAATTCGTTTTTCGAGCCGTGCGCGAATGGTTACGTCCTGCAGAGATGGTTCGGTACGCGTTTTCACTCGCCACACTTCGAAGCCATCACCTCGGGAAATCGGATCGAACAGCGTTCCAGCCTTTACGCTGAGGAATTTTTGCTGCTGCTCAGATGGAACATCCTCTAGCAAAACTTCGCTGCTGTGAAACGGATACCGGCCCTCGTCGGCGATTTCGCTCATCTCCATCCCGTCGTTGCGAGAACAGGCGACCACTTCCGCGGCGGCGTCCTTTGAATCGACCTCCACGGTTTCGAGTTCAAAACGCGTAAGGTTCAGTCGCAGCGGTCCCAGTTCCTTTTGCAGCGCCTGCTCCGTCAGAATGCGTGCGACCCGCCGCTGGTAGGACGCCTCGGCTGCCAGCATTTCGTTTAGCCATTCCTCATCGCGGCCAAACTGCCCCAGCCACGTCGCAAGATCGGTAATTCTTCTCGCTGTCAAGAATCTCGCGCGCTCTTCTTTAGCACCTTCCTCCCCGCTATTTTCGTCCGCATGCGCCGCGATCCGATAGCTCAAACGTTGCGCCATCTGGTCCAATGAACCCGAGAGAATCAGATCAACCAGAAAAAGGTCTTTCTCTTCCGCCGCTGCCGTCTCGTAAGAGGAAGCCGGTGCCTGCGTTGCGCCGCTATACGTGCGGCCCCAATATTTCCGCGCAAAATATTCACCGAACTCGCCCAGCGACACCCCGCGAGTCTCCAGCCACCGTTCCGTTTCCTCCGCCGTGATCAGATCGTGTTGATAACGAAACGCAATCGCCGCCGCATCCACCGCAGACTCATCTGGTTCCAATCCTTGCTCGTTCGCCAGCCGATCGCATTCTCCTATGCGCACAAACTCGTCCCAGAGCGGGTCGATTTCACCGCGCAATACCGCACAATCAATTATCTCTCCGGCCATGAACTCCCGCTCACCGCGTGAAAAGATAACTCGATTCTCCCGTGCAATTGCCTCGCTGATTGGCATCGTTTTGTGAACCTACCGAATCCCCCAAACCAAATCTCTTTTCACCAGTGTCCGACGGTAGATTTTCCTCTTCCCAGGCCCAGTGTCCAGAATGGCTGCCTAACATTCATCCATCACTTGTCTCAAAATTAGGCCACCAAAGTCAATAATTAAACTGCGCTTGATCTTTCCAAAGCCGCTCCCGTAGACCGGAGCTGCGCTCTATTTTTCGTCCGATGGTTTGCCGCAGAATCTCCTCCGACGCCCACACCTCCACCGTCTCGCGCACGCGCGTTATCCCAGTGTAAACGAGCTCGCGTGTAAGGACCGGGGCATCCCGCTCCGGTAAAATCACGAGCGCATCATGAAACTCCGAGCCCTGGCTCTTGTGCACCGTCAGGGCAAACGCCGGTTCGTGCGCCGGCAAACGCCCTGGCGCAAAATTGAGCACCTCATCTCCTTCGCCGCGAAAGAAGACCCGCAATTCGCCAGTGACAGCATCAGGCAGCACAATTCCGAGATCCCCGTTGAACAGGCCAACGTTGTAATCGTTCCGCACGACAATGATCGGCTCGCCCGCATGGTAACGCCCAGCTCCTTCGATTAGCCCGGTTTCGAATAGCATGCCTTCGAGCAATGCGTTTACTGTCTCCGCGCCAAAAGGCCCCCGCCGCAAGGCACATAACACGGCGAACTCGGCGAGCCGCTTTAACGCGACGGCCGGCTCACTCAATCTCAAAAGCTTTTCGAAACGCGGAAAAACGCGCTCACGAAGTTCCCGTTCGAAATTCTTTAGCGATGGCGTTGGTCGCCATCGAATGGAACCGCCCCTCTTCAATACCGCAATTGCAGCCACCGCGTCCCCCCGATTTACGGCATTGCTCAATTCGGCGATTCCTGCCCCCGGCGTAAACCGATAGTTTCGCCGCAACTCGACCACCACCGAATGAATAGGGGCCTGGTCTGCACTCGCCCCATCCAACTTCTGACCGGTGATCTCCGCGAAAGCCTCGGCTAACGAGACAGAGACTCCGAGCTCAAAGCCCGGCGTGCAGATATCCCGGAAAGCGCTTCCCGCTTCTACCGACGCAAGCTGGTCTTTGTCGCCGACCAAGATGATTCGCGCGTCCGGTCGAATGGCATCGAATAACTTGGCCAGCAAAGCGAGATCGATCATCGACGCTTCGTCGACAATCACTACATCTGCCGTCAGCGGATTCTTTGCGTTGTGACGAAAATGCGGTGAATCGCCCCTCGCACCGAGCAGGCGCTGGATGGTTGATGCGTCCGCCGGAAGTTTCAGCTTGCCAGAAAGGTGGAGCGACACGCCTGTTTGCGCGATTGTTTCCTTCAATCGCGCCGCTGCTTTACCCGTCGGGGCCGCGAGCGCAAAACTCAGTTCATATTTTCCCGCCAGAGTGATCAGGAGCGCGCAGATAAACACAATCGTGCGGGTCTTGCCTGTTCCGGGAGCGCCCGAGATCACGCACAATCGTGAGGTTGCAGCGACAAAAGCGGCGAGCTTTTGCAAATCCGACGGACCTGGAAACAACTCGGCAATGCCTTGAGTCAAGTCAGCCGGATCGAAATCACGTGGCGACTTGTCCCTGAGGCGCGCCTGAAGATTGCGCCCAAGCTCGTTCTCATATTTCCAATACCGCTGAAGGTAGAGCCGGTCACTCTGGTCTAATATGAGTGGCGCGAATTCTCCCGGGTCGCCGACCACACCGGAAGAGCGCAGTTTGTTCACCCAATCCCTCAGCGCTGGGATCTCCGTCCCTCCCAATTTTTCCGCCTCGGTGGACGTCACATCTCGCAAAGGCACGCAAACGTCCCCGCGCGCGCGGAAGTTACTGACCAGTTTTGCGGCCAACTCCAATTCCGGTGAAGGAACCTTGGCCAGCCGATTCATCAGCGCGGCGAAATGCTGATCGATGAAATCAATTTCGAGCTGGGGCGTTGCCATGAAAAACTTCGTTCAGCTGCTGCACAAATTTGTGCGGTGGACGCGCGAAAAATATTCCGTTGCTCGGTTTCCTTGAATCGATCCCGCGCAGAAAAATGTAGAATGCGCCGCCGAAATTTTTCTCGTAGTCGTAACCCCTTAAACGCTGCTGCAGGTAGCGGTGCAGTGCCACCGTGTAAATGGTCAGCTGTAGGTTGTAAAAGTTCCGTGTCATCTCTGCACCTACATTCTGAGGCACGTAACTGGATGCGTCTGTCCCCAGCCAATTGGATTTCCAATCGACAAAATAGAAACGACCCGCTCGCTCGAAAGCCAAGTCGATGAATCCTTTCATGAATCCATTAGCTGGCGCGAATTGAAGACGATCGATCGCTAACGGCAGCTCATCGATCTGAAAAACTTTGCGCAATCGTGAAGTGGTCAACGCCGTGATCGGAAAAGTGAATTCAAGTTCCGACAAACGTGATGCGCGCGGAATTTCAGAGAGCCTGAAGCCGTCTTCGCCAAGCGGCATGCGCAAGGTTTTTTCCAACATCTCGCACACCGCGTCGTCAAAGTTTTCGAAACGAAAATCGGCCAATTTGCGCGTGACGAGCGGCCGCAATTGCGAAAGATCGGTGAAATCGAGCTCCTCCAGAATCAAATGCAGACAGGTGCCGGCGCGCATCCCGCCCGGAAAAGCGTGAATTCCCTCCGCCGCAACCGCAGCCTCTTCTGCAGTTTCGACTTCCGCTCCAGCGGCATCGTAATCCGGCGTTTCGGGTTCCTCGGTTCGTCCGCTAATCAATGAACTGAAACTCGAAATGCGCCAGCTGCGATCGATTTTGCCAGTGAAAATTCGCGGCGCTAAAGGGATCTGCGTCGCGGGTGATTGTGCAAGAATTTCGCCGCCAGCTTCCGGCAGGTCCTCGACTGCAATCGCATCACTTCCGGCAAATGTATCTCGCACGCTCAGACCCGTGTCGGGTTCACCTTTTTTTTCGAGAAATGCCTCAGCTGATGCTGTGCTGGAAAGCAACCACGCCAGCGCCGATTTCGATTTTGTCGGTCTGTCCGGCCAAACCAAATAGCTACGATGTCTGGCTCTGGTCGTACCAACGTAAAGTTGCCGCACCAGTTCCGCGAGCTCTTCGCGATCGCGAAGCTTCTCATTCTCCGCTTTTTCTTCCAAATCGAGAACGAGCGCGTCGCCGTCGTGAAACTTGACCAGATCCCTCGCCCGGTACGGTTCCTTCCGGACTGAGGGACAAAGCGTGATATCGTATTCCAGACCCTTGCTTTTGTGAATGGTCACAATCCGGACCGCGTTCTCATCGCTCTCGAGGCGCAGTTCATATTCGTCGCGGATTTCTCGGCGCTCGGAGATTTGTTTTGTCAGCCAGCCAATCACGCCGTCGATGCCAAACCGGTTTTCCACACAGGCCGCATGCAGCACCTCGACCAGGTGAAGCAGATTGGTCAACCGGCGCTCACCGTCAGTGTAAGCTAGAAGCCGCGGCCGCACTTTTTCTTCCACTACAAACTTCCGCATCATTTCTATGAAACCCTTGTCGCGCCAGAGTTCCTGATAGCCCGCGAAGCGATTGAGCATTTCTTCCCGGCGTGAATCGTCGCCGAATAATTTTTCCAACTCGCTCGCTTTGAAATCGGCCAGCTCAGTCGCGAGCGCAGCGCGCACAATCTTTTCACGCGTTGGTTCAGCTACCGCCAGCAGCAAACGCAGTAACTCTTCCGCTTCCCGCGATTCAAAGACGCTGGCCGCACTATAAACCACTGACGGAATTCGAAATTGCGACAGTGCTTTTTGAATATCGGCCGTCTCCGCATTCGTCATCACCAGAACTGCGATCTCACTCGGCCTGATTTTTTCCGCGCCGATCGTGGTCTTGGCCACAAGCAGTCGCGCAATCTCGGCCGCGACCACCCGCGGAATATTTCCTTTTTGTTCCGGTGACGCGATCCAGAATCGCAATGGCTGGTCGCGCTGCCCGTCAATTGTCAGCGGCGCTTCGTCCGTACTGCCGGAAGCCTGGACCAGAACCAGATTAATGCCGGGAATCACAAACCCGTCATCCCTTTGCCTGAAGATTTCACCTACGCCATCAACCAGCTTCCTTTCCGAACGCCAATTTTTCCCCAACGTGTAACGGCGGTCCGCCAGCTTTGCCGCCTCCAGATAGGCGAAAACGTCCGCGCCCCGAAATCCGTAGATGGCTTGTTTCGGATCGCCGATCAAAAAAACTCGCGCATTCGTTCCCGCATAAATCTGCGCAAGAATGGAATACTGGACCGGATCGGTATCTTGAAATTCGTCGATCAGGGCGACCCTGAATCGCTCCCGCAAACCATTGCGAAGTTGATCGTCCCGGCGCAACGCCTCGTCCAGGCGCGTTAGCAGATCGTCGAAAGACCGAACTTGCTCGTCGGCTTTACGGCGGCGCAATTCTTCACGCGCCCATTGGCAAAATTCCGATTGAAATGAAACCACGAAACGGCGGGCCACGTCCGATAGTTCCTGGCATCGATCAAAGAACTCGTGCCTGGGAGTAATTCCGCGGACTCGTGTGTTCGCTTGCAAGGTAGCAGCGGAAAAAAATTCCACGCACGAAAGGAGATCGCCGGCGTTACGCGATTCACCGATGCATTCCACCGCCGCAGCCAATCGCGCATCGACCACCTCGCGCTTGAAATGATTACCTTTCGCCCAAGCAATATTCGAGAAAAGGCCGCGAATTTCCTGGGCTGATTTCGACCAGCAATCGCAGAGCGTTCGCCAAACTTCCGCGATGTTCTTTTTAAGTTCCGCCTGATTTTCCGGAGGTGGCAGGACTCGTAAAGCGGGATTGTTTGTCAGTTCGATGAGCAGTTCCACCAGCCGGGCCGGGAACAAGCGCTCGCGCAGCAACGCCGCCAGCACTTTATCATCGCCATACAAATGGGCCCGCCAAAAATCATCCGCCACTTGATTTAGAAAACGCGATTGGTCGGTCACCAGTTCGGTTCCGAACAGGGCGCCGGCCTCGAAGGCACGGTCAGCAAGAACGCGCGCGCAAAATCCGTGAATGGTAAAAATCGGTGCCTCATCAAAATTGTGGAGGGCGCGTTCCAGCTCGCGCTCGACTTCTTTGCGATCGGCAATTCTCGCGATAATTGCATCGATGAACGACCACTTTGCTTTGCCACCACGGGCACAAGCGCGCGCTTCTGCCAGAACCTCACGAATACGACCGCGTAATTCTGCAGTGGCGAGTTCGGTATATGTCGCGACCAGGATGTTTTCGATCTCAATCTTCTGCTCCGCAATCAGCCGAAGAACAATCGCAGAAATGGTGGCGGTTTTTCCAGTGCCAGCGCTTGCTTCGATAACACTGAAGCCGTTTTCCAACCGCGTTTCTACTGGATCAAATTCGCTTATCATCGCGGGCTTGCAGTAGCGGTGAGAGCACCCGCAGGCTGGTTTGTTTCCAATCTTCATCGAGCACATCGCTGACATTGCGAAATGCGAGCTTGATGTAGGAGTCCTCCTGCTCGCCTTTACCTTCTCGCTCGTTTCCTCGCCAGATTTGCCCGGCCGCGAGACAAGCCTTCGTCTCGTCTTTTCCTTGGGCAATCGTTTCAGCAAAGGCCCACGACGTTCTCGGAAAAAATCTCAACGGTTCACCTAAACCGCGCCAATAAAGTGCCAGCAAATCAGACAGAAGCTTGCGTGCGTTCTTGACCGGCGGGAATTCGTAGCCGGCGATTACTTGTTCATCCTTTCCGAAAAGCAGCGCCGGCTTCTCCTCGGTCAGGTTCCTCACCAGGTGCTCGATCCAGACGCGAACAAAATCCTTCGGTTTTAATGTCGTTAGGCGATAATGGAGCAGAGTATCTCCTCGAATTCGATCGATGCGGCCGCTCAACGCGAAATCGCCAATGGTCACGCCAATCGTCACCGGCGGTTGCAGTTTCGACTCCGCTTTTTCCCGAATCGCCTCCGCGAAAGCAGTTACGTTCCCGCAGATTTCATCGAAAATTAGTCGTCCCGTTCCGCCCGGCGGCAAAACGCCGGCTGCGCGCACGAGCTCGAGCGCACTCTCCGGGCCGAGTCCATTGAGGGTTTCGTCCAGCAACTTCTGTTCAATGTCGTAGCGATCGAGCCCGTGCAGCGCGAACGGCTCGCGATCTTCCGTTTCTTCGCGTTCGCGTGGAAGCTCTATTCCAAGGCGGTGCCGCACAAAAAATTTCGCGGAATGAGAAAAGAAGTCCACCAGCCGCGCCAGGTCGACTTCGCGCCATTCCTTCCCTGGCTCGCTCAGTGCTTCCTCAAAAAATGGCGGCGCTTCCAGCCGAGGTTTTCCCGAGATAATTCCCGCTGCGCAATTGTCCGCGGAATAACTGAACAACTTTCCGTTAAGCTGAAAATTTCGGGGACTGAAAGCCTGCAGCGGATGTCGGGTAACGAAGTCGTCGAGCTTGGTTTCGAAATTCTCCGCCAGATAATCGAGCAACTCGCTCACCAAAACACTTGGCGGGAGCGGCTGGTTGTCGCGCAGCGATTGCCCGACGTAACTGAGATAAAAAACTTCACGAGCTGACAGAAGCGCCTCCAGAAAAAGCGCGCGATCGCTATCGCGAATATTGCGATCTCCACGTTGAGGATGTTGCGCCACCAGATCAAAACTTGGTGGGCGGTCGTGTCGTGGATAAGCGCCATCATTCAAACCAAGCAGACAGATCACTTTGAAAGGAACACTGCGCATTGGCTTGAGCGCGCAAAAAGTCAGCTGTCCGGAAACAAAACCAGCGCCGCTGTTTGATTCTTCGAGAGAATCTTCCAGGTGTGCCGCGACGACATCAAGCTCGACCGCTTTGTCATTCTGCGATGCCCCGGCAATTTCGCCAAGGTTCGAGATTGCATTGCGTAAACGATTTAGCTCGAATTGCGCCGTCTCGTCTGCAGCAAACAAGGCGTCGATGGTTTCACGTAAATCGCGCTGCCACTCGGAGATCGAACGCGGCTTGCTGAATTCAATTGCTCGAGAAAACAGCCGCTCCAGAAATTCGACAAAGTTCCCCAGCAATTCCGCGCTCGACCCCTCGATCTCGTCGAAAGGTAAAATTCCATCGAATAATTCGCGTTTCTCGGGACGCAACGCACAACCGAGTAACATCCTGTCCAGACCATGGCGCCAGCTGTTTTCCGCGAAGGCAGGCAAACCAAGTCGCGCGCGATGCTGCGCATCAATACCCCAGCGGATCGCACAGTCGTCGATCCAGACTCGAATTGTCTCCATTTCTGCCGGCGCGATTTGCAAACAACGCTGCACCGACGAGGATTCGAGAATCGCGAGAACTTCGCTGGCGGTGAAACGCCCGGGGAGAATCTCCAGAATGCGAAAGAATGTGTCGATGATTCCGCTCCCGGCGCGCACTTCCCGGTCAGCGATCGAGTACGGAATTTTATGTTTCGGATTTTCCGGCACACCAAACACGGCATCGATGAAAGGCGCGTAAATGGATACTTCCGGCATCATCACCACGATGTCTTTCGGCTTCAGCTCCGAATCATGCTGAAAAAGATCGAGCAACTGATCGTGCAAAACCTCCAGCTCGCGCACGATGCTGTGACAAGAATGAATCTGCAGAGAGCGATCATTCCTCGCGATGTGTCGCCTTACTTCCGGTAACCGCCCGTCGGGCTCGGGCCCCGATTTCAGCTCAAAAATGTCGTTCTGAATTTCCAG
>Ga0066687_10000317_pt1 | contig 12474 bp, 12 predicted proteins | sample GraSoiAngelo_136_FD_65630 | JGI IMG/M metagenome (GOLD analysis project Ga0066687, IMG submission 65630) | Grasslands soil microbial communities from the Angelo Coastal Reserve, California, USA - 14_0929_09_20cm | ecosystem: Environmental > Terrestrial > Soil > Grasslands | place: USA... | reverse complement strand
TACGAGTGGTCGTTCGACGACGTGAACCCACCCGTGCAAGCGTGGGCGGCACTCGAGGTCTTCATGATCGACGGCGCCCGCGACTTCGACTTTCTGTCGCGTGTCTTCGACAAGCTCCTCGTCAACTTCACCTGGTGGGTGAACCGGCTCGATCGCGACGGCTCGAACGTCTTCGAAGGGGGGTTCCTCGGCCTCGACAACATCGGGCCGCTCGACCGCTCCCATCTCGCCCCCGGACAGACGCTCGAGCAATCGGACGGCACGGGCTGGATGGCGGCCTACGCGATCGTGATGGCCGGCGCGGCCGCCACGCTGAACCGCAGCGAGAGCCGGCCGGCGACGGATCTCGTCGTCAAGTTCCTGGAGCACTTCGCGCTCATCTCCCGCGCGCTCGCGACCGCCGGCCTCTGGGACGACGACGACGGCTTCTTCTACGACCGCCTCCGTCTTCCGGACGGGTCGCGCGTGCCGCTGAAGGTGCGCTCGATCGTCGGGATCCTGCCGCTCCTCGCGGCGGTCGTCGTCGACGAGCGTGTCGCCTCCAGCGCCCGCGCCGTCGACAAGCGGTCCGCGCGAATGCTCGACCTCGAGCAGCGCGTGGCGGAGGGGATCGTCCGCGGGGAGCCGGGCGACCGCAGGCTCCTGCTGGGGGCGGTTCCGGTCGAGCACGTGCTTCGCGTGTTCGAGCGCCTGTTCGACGAGTCCGACTTCCTCTCGCCCTACGGGCTGCGCGCGGTCTCGCGCTGGCATGCCGAGCACCCGTTCGAGCTCGACGCCGCCGGGATCGGCGCCCAGGTGGACTACGAGCCGGCGGAATCGACCACCAGCATGTTCGGCGGCAACTCGAACTGGCGCGGACCGATCTGGTTCCCCGTCAACTACCTCGTCGTCACCGCCGTGCGCAGGTACGCACGCTTCTTCGGCGACGACCTGACCATCGAGTACCCGACCGGCTCCGGCGAGCACTCGACGCTCGCGGAGGTCGCGGAGGATCTCCGCCGCCGCCTCGTCTCCATCTTTCTCATCGGCGAGGACGGCCGCCGGCCGTGCTACGGCTGGGTCGACCGGCTCCAGAACGACCCCGCCTGGCAAGACAACATCCTCTTCAACGAGTACTTCCACGGCGACAACGGGGCCGGTCTGGGAGCGGCGCACCAGACGGGCTGGACCGGTCTCGTGGCCGACCTCATCATCCGCCGCCGGGAAGCGACGCTCGTCGAGCTGCTCGAGTCCCGGCGAGAGGAGATGCACGCGTGAGGATCGTCTTCGGCCCCGGCTCCTGCGGGGCGCTCGACGAGGCGTCGAAGCGCGAGTGGCTCGTCGCCGACGGCCTCGGCGGCTATGCGATGGGAACCGCCGGGACGTTGCGGACCCGCTGCTATCACGGGCTCCTCGTCGTCGCGGTCCACGGCCCGGCGGACCGGATGATGGGCCTCGTCGCGCTCGATCCCGTCCTCATCGTCGGCGATGCCCGCATACGGCTCGCCACGCACGAGTGGGCCGGCGGCGCCGTCGACCCGAAGGGCCACGAGCTGCTCGCGACGTTCGAGCTCGACCGCGGCATCCCGCGTTGGCGATGGCAGGTCGGAGACGTCGTCCTCGAGCGCGCGCTGGCGATGGCGCACGGACGGCCGACGGTCGGTGTCGTGCACCGGCTCGTGCGCGCCGATCGTCCCGTCCGCCTCGAGCTGACACCACTCTGCACCCGGCGCAACGTGCACGGGCAGCGCTACGCGAACGGCGATCCGGCGGTGTACCCGACGGTGGACGGATTCGTGTTCGAAGACGCATACCGCGTCGCGGGAGCGGGATATGCCCCTGGCGGCGCCTGGTATCGCGGCATGCGCGCGCGCGAGGAAGCGGCTCGCGGGCTCAACGACCTGGAGGACGTGTGGGCGGCCGGCACGTTCGCCGTCGACCTCGCGGTCGACGCCTGCCACGAGATCGTCGCCTCGGCGGCGCCGTTCGACGCGCTTCCGTCGGCGAGCGGCCTCGTCGACGACGCGCTGGAGCGCGCAAGCCGCCTCGTGCGCGACGCCGACGCGAGCGACGATGTCGATGCGCAACTCGTGCTGGCCGCGGACCAGTTCGCCATCGAGACCCGAGGACGCCCGACGGCAGTCGCGGGATATCCGTGGTTCGGCGAATGGTCGCGCGACTTGATGACGTCGTACGAGGGGCTCTACCTGTGCACCCACCGCCCGCAAGAGGGACGCGACGTCCTCCGCTCCTCCGCGCACACGGTCTCCGAGGGAATGCTCGCGAACACGGCCGACACCGGCACGCTCGAGTACAACACGATCGACGGCACGCTCTGGTTCACGCACGCGCTCGCGCGGCACCTCGATGTGACGGGCGACGTCGACCTCGGCGACGAGCTCTCGTCGGTCGTCGAGGAGATCGTCACGCACCACGTCGAGGGGACGCGGTTCGGCATCGCCGCCGATCCGGGCGACCTCCTGCTCGGCGGCGGGACGGAAGGCTGGGCACTGACGTGGATGGACGCACGCTGCGACGGCGTTCCCATGACGCCGCGAATCGGCAAGCCGGTCGAGGTCAACGCGCTGTGGCTCCAGGCGCTGCGCCTCGCGTCGCGGCTCGCGTCGAGCGCTTCGAGCCGCGACGCGTACGGGGCGATGGCCGATCGCGCCGCGTCGTCGTTCGTCGCCCGCTTCGTCCGCGCGGACGGCCACGGGCTGCTCGACGTCGTCGACGGCCCCGACGGCGACTCCGCTTCGGTGCGGCCGAACCAGCTGCTCGCCGTGTCCCTCCCGGAGGGGCCGTTCGACGTCCTCGGCGGCGAACGCGCGGCGGCGATCGTCGACGCGTGCCGCGCAACGTTGCTGACTCCGCTCGGCCTCCGGTCTCTCGATCCGGGGGATCCGGCGTACCGCCCGTACCATCGCGGCTCCCCGGCCGAGCGGGACGCGGCCTACCACCAGGGAACCGTGTGGCCGTGGCTGCTCGGGCCGTACCTCGACGCGGCGGCGCGCACGGCTGTGCCGGTCGACGGCGTGCTCGACGCGGTCGAGGCGCATCTCGCCGAATGGGGCCTCGGCTCGATCTCGGAGACCGCCGACGGGGCCGCGCCGCACGCCGCGACCGGCTGTCCGTTCCAGGCCTGGTCGGTGGCCGAGATCCTCCGGGCTCGACGGTCGGCCACACGGCACGAGGAGGGCCACGAAGCCGTGCGCGCCCGCGAACCGGCGGGGATCGGGTGAGAATCGTCAGGCTCCGCACGCTCGAAGCCGAGCGGCGCCGCCATCGCCGAGAGGCGCTCGATCTGAGCGATACGGTCGTGCAGGGGCTCGCGGTCGCCCGGCACGCGCTCGAGCACAACGAAGCGCGCCATGCGAGCGCGGCGATCGAGAAGACGCTCGCAACCGCCCGAAAGGTCGTCACGGAGCTCCTCGCCGACCTGGCGGCCGAGTCGAAGTCGATCGCGCCCGGAGACCTGGTGCGAGGCCGGCCCGGGACCCTCGATTCCGACGCCGAGGACGATGAGTAGCGGGCAGCCCATCCGTGTCGTGATCGCAGACGACGTTCCCGACCTTCGCGTGCTGCTTCGGGCGCAGCTCGAGCTCGAGGACGGCTTCGACGTGGTCGGCGAGGCGGCGGACGGCCGCGCCGCAATCGCGGCGGTCCAGAAGACGCGGCCGGACTGCATCTTGCTCGACCTCGCCATGCCCGTGATGGACGGCCTGCAGGCGATTCCGGAGATCCGCAAGGTCGAGCCCGAGATCACGATCGTCGTGCTCTCGGGCTTCGAAGCCTCGACCGTCGAGCACGCGGCGCTCGACGCCGGCGCCGATCTCTATCTCGAAAAGAGTGCGTCCCTCGCGATGATCGCCGAGACGCTTCGGGAGGTTTGTCCCCCGCCCGCGACCGTCGGCCTGTTCCATCCGACGCGGACGTGACGCGCCGCTCATCCGGACGGGGTGATGCGAGGGGTGCGGGAGCGTGCTCGACTCGCTGAGATGTTCGAGCTGAGAATCGCAACGCTCGTGAGGGCGGGCGACCGCATCGCGATACCGACGAGCGGTCACAGCGAGACGTCGCCCGACGCCTCGCTCGAAGTCCTCGCGATCACCGGTGCGGGCCGGCCGGTCTTCCGCGTCCGCCTTCGTGACGGCCGTGAAGATTTCTACGTACCGGGTCGCGAGGTGCGCGTGGCGAGCGCCGTGTAGCGGCACGCTGCGCGCGTCTTTCCGTTCGCCCCTTCCGGATGATGCCCGTCCGAGCCGGCCCCGCAAGTATCGGCACCCCGTGAACGCACAGAGAATCGCCATCGTCGGGAGTGCGGACAACGAGACGAATCCCGATCTCGTCGAGCGCTGGCGAGAGCTCGGCCTCGATGTGGCGCTCCTCTCGCCGCACGACGCGCTGCTGCAGCTTCGTGCAGGCGACGTCGCGATCGGGCGCGTCGACGTCCGACGGTCTTTCGTCGACGTCGAGCCCGGACTCCTCGAGCTCTGGGATCTCGGGCGGCGCGGCGTACGCGTCGTCAACGACGCGAAGGCTCTGCTCAACGCCCACGACAAGCTGCGCACGACGACCCTCCTTGCGGCAGCCGGTCTGGAACAGCCGCGAAGCGAGCACGTGCGCCTCGGCGGCAGGCCCAGCCTGCCACCGCCGCTCGTCGTCAAGCCGCGATTCGGAAGCTGGGGCATCGACGTCTTCCGGTGCGACGACGACGCCGACGTCCGTCGCGTCTTCGCCGAGATCTCGGGCCGGCCGTGGTTCCGGCGGCATGGGGCGCTCGTCCAGGAGCTGCTACCGCCGTGCGGCTACGACGTACGCATCCTCGTGGCAGCCGGCGAGGTCGTCGGCGCCAACGAGCGCGTCGCGGCACCGGGAGAGTGGCGGACCAACATCAGCCTGGGCGGGTCCGAGCGTCCCGCTGCCTCGAACAGCCTCGCCTTCTCGCTTGCGACCGCGGCGGTCGCTGCGGTCGGCGGTGAGCTCTTCGGCGTCGACCTCATGCCCGTCGAGACCGGCTATGTCGCGCTCGAGATCAACGCTGCAGTCGACTTCGACCAGGACTATTCGATCGGAGGCGACGTGTACGCGGACGCTGCAGGGGCGCTCGGTCTCCTCGAGCTCGCGGCCCGCGCCCGCGCGACGGCAACGAGCTTCCATCCCTAGCGAAAGGAGACGACATGTGTCGCTGGCTCGCCTATTCGGGAACGCCCGTGCTGATCGAGGATCTGCTCTACAAGCCGCAGCACTCGCTCATCGACCAGAGCCTGCACTCTCGCCTGGGCGCGGAGACGACGAACGGCGACGGCTTCGGGGTGGGTTGGTACGGCTTCGGCGGGCAACCCGGAGTCTTCCGCAGCATCGAGCCGGCATGGCACGACCGCAACCTGCACGAGCTCGCGGCGCACATCGAGTCGCCGCTCGTGTTCGCGCACATCCGAGCATCCTCGGGGTCAGCCGTGCAGCAGACGAACTGCCATCCCTTCCGCTACGGGAACTGGCTCTTCATGCACAACGGCGTGATCAGCAACTTCGCCGACATGAAACGCGATCTCGTGCTCGCAGTCGACCCGTCGCTCTATCCGAAGATCGAAGGCTCGACCGACTCGGAGGTCTTTTTCTTCCTGGCGCTCACGCTCGGTCTCGAAGACGACCCGCCGTTCGCGGTGGCGGAGGTCGTGGGTCTGATCGAGGAAGCGGCCTATCGGCGCAGCGTCGATCGTCCGGTCCAGATGACCGTCGCGGTCAGCGACGGCGAGCGCATCTGGGCGTTCCGCTATTCGAGCCAGCGGAAGTCGCGGTCGCTCTTCTTCTCGACGAGGGTGGAGACGCTGCGTGCTCTGCACCCCGAGGTCGCGATCCTCGGGGAGCTGTCGACGGACTCGCGTCTCATCGTCTCCGAGCCGATCCGCGACTTGCCCGGCGCCTGGAACGAGGTCCCGGAAGCGAGCTGGGGCGTCGTCGGGGGCGGCGAGGACGAGCTCCGCCCGTTCACGCCGCGCGCGCCGTCGCGCCCGGTGCCGATCTCCGTACGTACCTGACAGCCGCTGAGCATCGCTCTTGCACTCGCGTCCGCGTTCTGCAGCGCGGCCACCCTGCTGACGCAGCGAGTCTCGAGCCGCGGCGCCGGCGGAGGGATGGTGCGGGTGGCTCGTTACCTCGTACAGAACCGGCTGTGGCTGATCGGTACTGCCGCTGCGTTCGCGGGCTTCGGGTTTCAGGCCGCGGCACTCCACGGTGGACGGCTCTCCGTCGTCCAGCCGGTGCTGGTCACCGAGTTGATCTTCGTCCTCGTCCTGCGCTGGTTGTGGCTCCGCCAACGCGTGCGGCCCGCGGCGTGGGGCTCGGCGGCCCTTACCTGCATCAGCCTGGCGGTGTTCCTCGTCGCCGCCGAGCCTCGCGGCGGCAATTCGAGCCCGACCCCGTCGGCGTGGCTCTGGGCGATCGGGCCGTTCGGGGGCGCCGCGGTCGCGCTCACCGTCATCGCGACCCGTGGCTCGCCGGCCCGTCGGGCCGCCCAGTACGGCGCAGCTGCGGCCGTCGCCGGCGGGCTCGAGGCGACCTTCATCAAGACCTCCGCCGACACGCTCACGACGGACGGCGTGTCGGCGGTGCTGGGGGAGTGGCCCGTCTATGCCCTCGCGCTCTCCGCGATCGCCGGCGCGCTGCTCGTCCAGGCCGCGTTGCACGTCGGGCCGTTGTCCATCAGCCAGCCGTTGATGGTGGTGCTCAACCCGATCGTCAGCATCGCGCTCAGTGTGCTCGTGTTCGACGAGCACTTCACGGATGACACCTCCGCGATCCTCCTGGCTGCCTGTTCGTTCGCGGCGATGGCCGTCGGTGTCGTCTTGCAGACGCTGACCGGTCCACCGCCGGTGGCTATGCCCCGGTGAGCGGCTCGGCCGTGGTCTCGGAGGCGACCCGACGGCCGTCGCCGGTCGTCGCGAGCAGCGCGTCGATCTCGTCTCTCGTCGGTGGAACCGCGCCTGTGTGCGTGCACGTCACTGCCGAGGCGGCGACGGCGTAGCCGACGGCCCGTCGAAGCGCGGCTTCGTCGATCTCGCACTCGCGACCCGGTCCGAGTGCGCGCTCGTCGACGAGCGCCGCAATGAGAGCGGCGCCGAAGCTGTCCCCGGCGCCGACCGTGTCCGTGACGTGCACCGGCATCCCGGGAACGTCGACGGCGACGGCACGCGAGCGGGCGACAGCTCCGCTCGGGCCGCGCGTGAGGGCGACGAGTCGCGGGCCGAAGTCGAGAATCGCTTCCGGGACGTCCCCCAGGGGAACGTTCGGGTAGATCCAGGCGGCATCGTCGTCGCTCAACTTGACGATGTCTGCCAAGCGCGCGAGCCGTTCGAAGCGGCGCCGGTAGGCATCCGCGTCACCGAAGATCGCCGGGCGGACGTTCGGGTCGAGGATGATCCGCCGCTGCCCCGCTTCCCGATCGAGGAGCGCTTCATAGGCGCCGGCGGGCGGATCGATCGCCAGGGCGAGCGTGCCGACGTGGATCGCCCACGCGCTCTCGGGCAAGGGCGGAACCAGGTCGGCCGAGAAATCGGTGAACGCGGTCGCACCGAGTGAGAACGTGTACGCGTTGCGCCCGTCGTCGGATCGGTGCACCGTCGCCTGCGGCGTGGGCAGCTCCGACCGGCGCGCGAGCGAGGTGTCGACGCCGGCGTCGAGGAGCAGCCGGATGAGGATCTCGCCGTACGCGTCGCGTGAGACAGCGCCGAGGAACCCAACGGAGACGTCGAGCCGGCCGAGAGCGACCGCGGTGTTGAACGGGCCGCCGCCTGCGATCGCGCGCCGGGAGCCGCGGTCGTCCACGAGGTCGACGAGCGCTTCTCCGCCGACGACGATCACGAGGCCGCCGACGCGATCTCGCCCGACCCGCGCGCGATCAACGTGACCGGGATGACGCGGTGGACGGCCGCGCCGACCTCGCCGTCGAGTCGGCGGAACAGGAGCTCGGCGGCGGCTCGCCCGAGCGCCTGCGGGTCCTGCGCGACGACCGAGATCGCCGGTTCGACCATGTCCGCGAGCGAGACGTCGTCGAAGCCGATGAGCGCGATTCGCCCTTGCAGGCCGGCGTTGCGGAGCGCGTGCACGCCGCCGATCGTCAGGAGGTTCTGGCCGGCGAAGACGGCCGTGGGCGGATCGGGAAGGGAGAGCATCTCGTCCACAGCGGCCGCAGCGGCATCGGGGTCGCGCAGGTCGGTGCGGATCAATCGGTCGTCACGAGCGATGCGCGCCCGCTCGAGCGCCTGAAGATACCCCGCCAGACGATCGCGCGCGGTCGAGATCGTCAGCAGGTCCCCGAGGAAGCCGATGCGCTCGTGCCCGTGCTCGAGCAGATGCTCGGTGGCGGCGATCGCGCCGCCGCGGTTGTCGGAGACAACGCTGTCAGCGTCGAGATGGACGGCAGGCCGGTCGACGAAGACGAGCGCCGTTCCCGTGCTTCGGTCTTCGTAGAGGTAACCGTGGTCATGGCTCGCCGGAACGATGATGAGCCCGTCGACCCGCCGCTCGCGGAACGAGCCGATCAGCGCGCGTTCGCGGTCGGGATCCTCGTCGCAGCTGCCCGCGAACACGAGCACGCCGCGGTCGCGCGCCGCGTCCTCGATCGCGCGGTGCAGCGCCGACGAGAACGGGTTCGACACGTCCTCGAGCACGAGGCCGATCGTCTTGGTCTTGCCGCCGAGCCGCCGCAGCATCGACGCGTTCGCATCACGACGGTAGTTCAGCTGCAGGATCGCCCGCCGCACCTTGGCTTCGAGCGCGGGACTGACTCCCGGCTCGTCGTTGACGACGCGGGAAACGGTCTTCAAGCCGACGCCGGCGAGGGCGGCAACGTCGACCATCGTCGGGCGGCGTTTCGGCTCGATCACATGCTTTGACAACGATTTCCAGTGACGTAGGAGCGGGAGCGGCGCGATTCTACAGTGAAAACCTCCGCTTGACACGCGATGCTTGACAACGTTATCTTCCTCCATCGCCAGTGCGCCGACAACCCGTGCGTCGATGCAGGTCACGATCGAGGACGTCCGGCTCCTCGTACCGGCTGCGCCCGAGCCGCGTCCGCAACCTCCCTCCTCGTGGCGCGGACAGGCGCGGCCGGTACGAGCAGGCAGACGCGCCGTCGGCACGGACGAGCACACGCACGCCACCGTCATCGCTCCCGGAGGAGGCAGCTCAGATGCATGAAGCTTCGAGCGGAAGTGCCCGCAAACGCACCATGCTCATCATCGTCGTTCTGATCGTCGGCGCCCTCGCTGCCGTACTCGCGGCGACCGCGTCGGCCAGGCCCGCGGCGAAGACGATCAGCGTCGCGATCGTGGCGAACCCGCAGATGCAGGACATCGCCAGCCTGACGCCGTCGCTCTTCACCGCGAAGTCGGGGATCAAGGTGAAGTACACGATCCTCGACGAGGGGAAGCTCCGCGAGGTCACGACGCGTGACGTGGGCTCCGGCGGCAAGGCCTTCGACGCGGTGATGATCGGTCCCTACGAGGCACCGCAGTTCGGCACCGCGGGGCTTCTCCACGATCTGACCCCGATGGCGAAGGCGGACAAGACCTACAACTACGGCGACCTGATCCCGGCAGTGCGCAACGCGCTGTCGGCGAAGGGCCATCTCTACGCATCGCCGTTCTACGGGGAGTCGTCCTTCCTGATGTATCGGAAGGACATCCTCGCGAAGGCCGGCGTGTCGATGCCGCTCCACCCGACGTGGGACCAGGTTGCGACGATCGCGCGCAAGATCAACACTCCGTCGATGGCGGGCATCTGCCTGCGCGGCAAGCCGGGCTGGGGCGACCTCGGCGCGTCGTTCACGACGGTGCTCAACACGTTCGGCGGAACCTGGTGGTCGTCGACGCCGAGCGGCCAGCCCGCCGCGGCCCAGGTCGATCAGCCGCAGTTCAAGACCGCGCTCGACTTCTATGCCAAGCTCGCGCAGGACGCCGGTGAAAAGGACGCGGCGAACTCGAGCTTCAACGAGTGCCTCGCTGCCTACCAGGCCGGCAAGGTGTCGATGTGGTACGACGCGACCGTTGCCGCAGGGCTCCTCGAAGCGGCCAACAGCCCGGTGAAGGGGAAGAACGGCTACGCGTTCGCCCCGGTCGAGAAGACGAAGGCCTCCGGATGGCTGTGGACGTGGGCGCTCGCGATCCCGAAGAGCTCGCCCGATCCCACAGACGCGTGGAAGTTCATCTCGTGGGCGACGAGCGCGCAGTACATCAAGGCCGCCGGCACGCATACGAAGGGCGGCTGGCCCTCGATCCCGCCGGGAACGCGGGTGTCGACCTACGCCATCCCGCAGTACAAGGCGGCTGCAAAGGCGTTCGCATCGATCACGCTCGCGGCGATGAAGGCCGCGCCGATCACGAACCCGGGCACGACGAAGCGCCCCGGCCTGCCCGGCGTGCAGTACGTGGGCATCCCGCAATTCCAGGACGTCGGCAACCGGTGCACGCAGCTCTTCTCGTCGGTCATCGCAGGCTCGATGAAGGACTCCGACGCGCTGAGCCAGTGCCAGGAGATCGCGTCACAGGCGATCAAGTAACCCTCCCTTGACCGCCGCCGCCGCCGACGTCGCGCTGAAGGGACGGGTCGGAGATCCGTTCTCTTCGGCGTGGCGTCGGCGGCTGCCGTTGCTGCCCGCGCTGCTCTACAGCATCGCCGTCACGCAGCTGCCGTTTCTCGTCTCGATCTACTACAGCTTCACCAACCTCAAGGACAAGACGCAGTCGCTGATCCCGGAGCCGACGAAGTTCGTCGGCATCGACAACTACAAGCAGATCTTCAGCGATCCGTTCTTCCGACAGGCGGTGTGGACGAGCGTCCAGATGACCGTATTCGCGGTCGTGCTGTCGCTCGTCTTCGGCACGCTCTTCGCGCTCCTGCTCGACCGCAAGTTCCTCGGACAGGGGCTCGTGCGAACGCTGCTGATCACCCCGTTCCTGCTGATGCCCGTCGTCGCGGCATTGATCTGGAAGCAGCAGATGTTCTCGTCGTTGTTCGGCCTCCTCGACAAAGCGCTCACCTTCCTCGGGCTCAGCTCGGTGCAGTTCATCTCCTCGCACCCGCTCGCGTCGATCGTGACCGTGCTCGTGTGGCAGTGGACGCCCTTCATGATGTTGATCATCCTCGCCGGGCTGCAGAGCCAGCCCGGCGACATCCTCGAGTCGGCGAACGTCGACGGCGCGTCGGGCTTCGGCATCTTCCGCCAGCTGACGCTGCCGCACCTACGCCGGTACCTCGAGCTCGGGGCGCTGCTCGGGTCCATCTTCATCGTCCAGGCCTTCGACGCAATCGACGTCATGACCGGCGGCGGGCCGGGCTCGACGAACATTCCGTACTACGTCTACCAGGAGTCGATCGGCGGCGGGTTCCGCTACGGCTCCGCCTCCGCGTACGCGATCGTCGTCGTCATCTTCTCCATCATCATCGCGACGTTCGCCCTGCGCGTCCTCTCGAGCCTGTTCAAGGACGAGGAGCGGGCGTGAAACGCGGCACGAAGCTCGGAGTCGGCGAGCGCCGCTCGTTCACGCTGGGGATCGGAATGCTTGCCTGGCTCGTCGCGCTGATCTGGATCTTCCCGGTCGGCTGGACGTTGCTCACGAGCTTCAAGACGGAGCAGGACGCCGCCGCACAAACGCTCAACCAGGGGCTCTCATTCGGCCGTTACCACGACATCGCACAGTCGACGCCGGGCACGCTGTCGCTGCAAACGGCGTTCATGAACTCGCTCGTCGTCGTGCTCGTCTCGACGCTGATCGTGCTGGTGCTCGCGCTGCCGGCCGCGTACGCGCTCGCAATCCGGCCGGTGCACAAGTGGCGCGACGTCCTGTTCTTCTTCATCTCGACGAAGTTCCTGCCGGTGGTCGCCTCGATCTTCCCTATCTACGTGTATGCCGAGAAGTGGAACCTGATCGGGACGCGGACGATCCTGATCATCCTGTACGTCGCGATCAACCTGCCGCTCGCCGTCTGGATGACGCGCTCGTTCTTCATGGAGGTTCCCCGGGAGTTGATCGAGGCCGCCGAGATCGACGGCACGAGCATCATCAATCAGCTGCGCTCGGTGATCCTCCCGATCGCCGCGCCCGGCATCGCCGCGACCGCCCTCCTCTGCGTCATCTTCGCGTGGAACGAGTACTTCTATGCGCTGCAGCTCAACTTCGCGAGCGGGTCGACGATGCCGCAATGGGTGATCTCGAACGTCTCGACGCGCGGCAACTTCCTGGCGAAGCTCTCGGCGGCGTCGATGATTGCCTGTCTGCCCGTCATCCTTGCCGGCTGGGCCGCCCAGAAGCGGATGATCCGCGGGCTTTCGATGGGTGCCCTCAAGTGAGAAGGGACTGATCTCTTGGCCTCGGTGCAATACGACGCGGCAACGCGGCTCTACCCCGGCACGAGCAAGTCGGCGGTCAACGACCTGAACCTGACGATCGGGGACGGCGAGCTGCTCGTGCTCGTCGGCCCGTCGGGATC
>Ga0066687_10000316_pt1 | contig 12474 bp, 5 predicted proteins | sample GraSoiAngelo_136_FD_65630 | JGI IMG/M metagenome (GOLD analysis project Ga0066687, IMG submission 65630) | Grasslands soil microbial communities from the Angelo Coastal Reserve, California, USA - 14_0929_09_20cm | ecosystem: Environmental > Terrestrial > Soil > Grasslands | place: USA... | reverse complement strand
TTGAAAGGCGAATCTGGGCGAATCCGCTCAACCAGGAATCCAATTGTTCTGGCGCTAGCGAACTCAACACTTCGAGTTCCTTTTCCAAAGCCTCACGTTCAGTTGGGAACTTGCAGTCGTATTCGACGATTTCACGCAGCACGCTCGGAAGGAAACTCAGCGGCCAGCGTCGCAATAGAAGCAAATACTTGGTCGCCAAATTCCTGGCTTCGGGAGCATAGCTCTTAAAGTGCTCTGGTGTGAGATCGCGTGGGTGCATATTCACAACAGCTCGGGTATCGTTTTTCCTTGCGCTAGAGACGCGGAGAAGCCCAGCATTGAGCCGATGGTCGGTACAAGGTCGGTGGGCTCAATCCTTCGGTCAAAAACTACTCCTTCGCGAATTCCTGGCCCTAAAGCCATCATCCATGTTGTTCGCGAAAGCGCATCGCCGGTTCGATGGTGCTGAAAGCCATTTCCGCCTGAGTCGTCGTCTGAGTCGCGGCCAAAGTCTGGCAGAATGAAAAGCGTCGTACGGCCTGCGTATTCCGGTTCTGCCTGAATTGTCTTCCAAATTTCAAGACAGAGCCGATCTGTTCGCCGAACTCCCTCAATGTAGAGTGAGTAAGCGCCAGCATGCGCAATGTCGATATCGTGTAGCGTGACCCAGAGAAGGCTGGGAGCAACTTGGCGCATCAGGCGGCGAGCGATAAACACTGAAAGCTCATCTGGACTCAACAGGGTTCGTGCGTTTGCCTTGAAGTCGTCGACGGATAATTTCAGAATGCGCTCTAGCTGTTCTAGTTCGAACTCTTTGCCAGCGAGCTCCGGTGCATAGAACGGCGTTTCGTAGTTGTCCCTCAATAGATGTTCGTAGTCTGCGGCAGAGCCGGAGTTTGCTGCCATAAGGAGATGCTTAGGGAGGATAACGCCGGCACCAAGTCCCGCTCCATAAGATCGGTGGTTGCTTTCTCCTATTCGATTGAAGCCATTGCTTGGAGCAACTACCCACGCGTCTGAGGCGGGGCGTCGCAATTCCTTGCGAAAGTATTCAAAAACCGTTGGATATTCCGGCGGGAGTGAAGCGAAATTGTTAATGGTTTCATAAACGCCGGTAGCGAGGCTTGCCGTTGCAACGTAGTGCCCTAGAATTCCTCGATTCACTACTTGAGTGAAGAAAGTGGATTGCGGAATCAGCTCGTGCATTAAGTGAGGAATGTTTTGCTGGCCATCTGGTGCGAAGGTCTCCTCGTCGCGAGCGCCGCCTCCAAACGTTATTACTACTACTTTCCGTTTCGGAACTCTGGAAGCCAGAGCAAAAGAACCCGAACTCAGTACCGCGCTTCCAAGCATCAGGTGTGCAGCGCTGCGCAGGAAGTCGCGTCGACTATGGGCTAGTCCACGAGCGAGTTCCCCGGATGAACTGGCGTTCGTGCGGCTCGATCCGGTGTCGCGCATTGGGAAAAAACAGGACATGAAAACTCCAACCGCCGCAAGAAACTACGATTGCTGCTTTACGAAGTCAAGCGAGATCCACTTCAGTGTTTTGCAGTTGGCGAGTCTTTTGCTGCATAGACGAACTGTCGAATATCCGCCCTTTGCTTATCCGCCTCCGCTAAATGCTCCGCTCGGAGTCGCTGATACAGCTCAAATTCCTTCTGCGCCCGATCCTTATGACCAGTTCGAACATAGGCCTGTCCCAGCCGATAATGCGCGTCAGCCAAATCAGGGCTGTGTTTGGCAGCAATCACGTACTCACCGATAGCATCCGCATACTGCTTTTGGTCGGCGTAGAGATTTCCCAACTGCAGGTGGGCGTCCGCGAACGAGGGGTCAAGCCGGATGGCTTCCCTTAGCAGTGATTCAACCTGATGCAGGTCCGAGCCGGCATCCTGCATTCTGTGTCCCTTCCATAAACTCATGGCGGAGTAATAAAGGGCGGCTGGATTCTTGGGCTGAAGCTCGGCAAAGCGAAGGAACCGCCGGATCACCTCTTCGGCCTGTGCCGGAGAACTGTCGTAAGCCCGCGACAGAAAACGATAGCAGTCAGGATCAGATGGATTCAGATCAGCTGCCCTGAGCAGGGACTTCACTGCGTCGTCATAATTTCCCCGCGAATACAGCGCTACACCCAGGCCAATTGCAATTCGAGGTGAGTTGGGATATCGCTGGGCGGCTTGCCGGAAAACTTCTATGGCTGGATCGAGAGTGCGATGCAGAAGCAACTCGCTGCCCCAATCAAACAGGTTGCTCTCACTGGGATCCAGATGCGCCGCAGTTTCGAATTCAGAGGCTGCCGCGACAAACTTTTCGTCTTTCTCTTCGACAACACCTAACAGGTTATGCAATTCAGAAGTGTTCTTACGAGTCAAGAGATCATGAATGAGATCCTGGGCATCTGAGAGCTTCCCCATTTGGACATAAACTAAAGCCAGGTCATATCCATTGTCATAGGAAGAAGGGTTGAGTTGATGAGCCTGCCGGAGAAACGGTTCGGCCTGAGAAATCTTCCCAGCGCGAATGAATAGTTCACCCAAATTGTGACTGGCGTCGAAGTTTCCCGGCTCGAGTTCTACGGCGCTCCTAAGCTCTTTTTCGGCCAAATCAAGCTTTCCCCTGCGGGCCAGATTCGCAGCATAATTGGTTCTCGCTGCTGCCGAATCTGGTTTCAGCTTTACCGCTTTCTGAAAGTGCGTGGTCGCTTTTAAGTCTTGCGATTGCGCCGAGTAAGCTAATCCCAGAAGCTCGTGAACTTCAAAGCTTTCTGGTAGCTCGCGCAACAAGGTCTCGAGGCGGACGGTGGCTTCAGCGAAGCGGCCAGAGTTGTACTGAGCCACGGCAGTCTGAAAGTCGCGATCTAAGCGGTCAGTTTGCTCGCTAATGATCGCTCCAGCTCCCGCGCACCCACACGCGACGAGGAGCACGAGAGATGTAAGCAGCCTTAGTGGTACCACGGGACCAGTATGCTATCACCGCAAACCGGGCATCGACAGAACGAAAAGCACAGGAGAGGCGCTTCGCAAGCGCCTCTCCGCCCGGTGCCGTCAAAATTAGTAATAGAACTTCAGAGCGAACTGGATCTGTCGCGGATCGTAGGGAGCATCGCGAGTCGATCCAATTTTGCCGAAGTTCGTACTCGTGTAATTGAGCGAATTGGCGATGGCGACTACACCGTTGCCGCCAAATCCGGGAGAATTGAAATTCGGATGGTTTAAGATGTTGAACATCTCGGCCCGGAACTGCAAGCGAAAACGCTCCTTGATTGGGAATTCCTTGAACGTGGAGAAATCCAACCGGTGGAAGCCCGGTCCTGCAACTTGCCCTTGCTGACCGCCTAATGCAGCGAGTCCAGTTAACGGAACGCAGCCCGCCGGCGAACTCGTGGGGTTGCCACTTGAATCAAGGACGCACGGTTGAGTAAATGCCTTCGGATTCAAAAACTGCGTAACATTGTGCGGTCCAGCATAAGGATCCGCGCCTGGGATGAGGATGTCGTTACACGATGTGCCTGTCGTAGTACCAGATGGGCAACGAAGTGTAATCGGCTGTCCACCTTGCAAAGTCGTGCTCCACACGATTGTCCAGCCGCCAGCGACGGCATCTGCAAAACCACCGGCACTACTCATGTATCGCTTACCTTTCCCAAATGGAAGCTGGTAATTGCCGCTGAAGTGAAAGACGTTTCGGATGTCGAAAGAAGCCAGCCCATAGTCGCCCGTAATCCCGAAGCCAGGAACTGCCGGAGCGCGGTAGCCTTGCAGGCTACCGTTATTCAGCAAATCAGTGGCATCACTGCGCACCTGTGACCATGTGTAGGTAGCAAGGAAACTCAGTCCCGTTGCAAACCGTTTCTCAATCTTAGTTTGCAGGGCATTATAGTGACTCGAGCCCTCAGTGATCGCATAGCTCGAGCCGCGCGCGAAGTCTGGATAGGGGATGAAATTAGTGATCGTCTTTCCGGTTGGCAGAGTTTGTCCAAGAATTTGGCTTACCTGATTGGAACCGGGGAAGACCTCGAGATGGCGACCTAGTGAGGTCACATAGCCGACTTGGAGAGCCAATGATGGAGATAACTCATACTGGAGGGTAAAGTTCCCGCCCATCGAATAGGGTGTCGCATAATCGAACTGAATGCCACGAAGAGTCAGACCCTTCGCGTTTACCTGTAACGGACTGAGGGGACTGCAAGAGAAGCCGGTTTCCAATGTGGCAGTGTTGCCAGGCCCAGCCGTTGAGCAGCCGGCGAACGTTACAGGAGTGTGATCATCGTTTGCTTGGAAATTAAAGTTGAATTGGAAAGGATAGTTCTCACCGAGATTCGGAGAGAATCCGCGATTCTCAAATCCGTTGTAGAAGAGCCCAAATCCTCCGCGAGCTACAAGTTTAGGCGTGACTTGATAGGCAAATCCCAATCTGGGAGCGAAGTTCGTCTTCTGTGAATTTCCAAGGCCCGCTCCATATTTGTCGGTGATCGCAAGCTGGATCCCGTCTTGCCCGAGCAACGTCGTAAAACTCGGCGATAGATTGTTCGCGTTTGGCCCATTAGGAATGATGTACATCGCCCCGCCAGTCGGCGGGCCGCCAGGTACAAAGTTCGCCTGGTTGTGATGGTGCTCAAAGACAAGGCCGAAGAAGTCCCAGCGTAGGCCGAGGTTGAGCGTTAGCTTTTGAGTCAGCTTCAAATCGTCATTGATGTACGTGCCATAGTAATTCTTGCCGTTATCCGTCAGTGAAATGTTAGAGAGTTGTACCTGGTTGGCTCCGCCCACATAGTCAATGCCGTTAGGCACATTTGCTGTTGTGCAGAGACTATTAGCCTTGCCGCAGGCGGTTGTCGGTATCAGTAAGAACGCCGCGCGCCCAACGTTGGAGGCTGTGCCTCCCCCAGCGATATCGGTAAAGCCATTGTCAAAATTGTACTGACCGTGTGAGTAGGGAGGCTGTAAAGTTGAAAATTTTACGTGCTGAAATTCAAAGCCCATCTTGAAGGTGTGCTTCCCATAGATCTTCGTGAGATCGTCCGTAGCCTGGATCGTGGAACTGACTTCGTCTGACGGCAGGAAGGCGTTACTTCCCAAAGTTTGCAGACCATTAATGACAAAAGCGGGAAGTCCACCATTCAGAGTTGATTGTGGTACTCCTTGGATTCCATATTGAGCGGGGATATTGCTCAGATCGTTCGCAACCGGTCCTGCACGGGTGGTGTGCAGGTAGTTGAGTCCAACGTGGGCTACGTTTACCAAATTGGGAGAGAAGACATGAGTGTGAGCCAGCGCTGCCTGCTCGGCCAGAGCCGTCTGAGGACCTTGGAAGAACCCCCCGCCGTCCGCCACTCCGCCGAAAATGCTGGGAATGAAAATGGGATCATCTACCAGACTGAAGCGGAAGAATGTCTGGTCCTTCTGGCTGAAATTGACATCCATTCGCGAATCGAATGCGTTACGGGACTCATTCAGTTTCGGCGAATTCGCGAAATTGGAAAATAGACTTGAACTGGTCGCCGCTGGATAGAGATTCAGCAATTTGATCGCATTCACATCCAGGCGATTAGCCGGCAGATGGTTGAGGTTGCAGGCCGCTAAGGAGAAGGTGGTCGTACTTGCAGCGCATGTGCCAAATGGATCCCGCACAAATCCCGTGTTAGTGGCAGGTAATCCGGAAACGGGATCAACCGCGTTCTTCGTTACTGCTCTTGTCGTTGCCGGATCGAGGATCGTCCCGAGCGGCAGCGAGCGGCCTAACAGGTCCGTTCGGGCCGCGCCTGATTGACCAGTGATGAGATCGCTGAGATCCGTGTAATTACTGTTTCTCTCCGCTACGGTTGGAACCGAGCCGGTAAGAATCGTTCCCTGGATTCTCCGCAAGCCTTCGTAATCGGCGAAGAAGAAAACCTTGTCACGACCATTAAAGACCTTCGGAACAACTACCGGACCCCCAACTGAAAATCCAAATTGGTTCTGGCGAAGTTCACCTTTATGCGTCTGGCACGGACCGCTTGCGCCACACGTGCGCTCGAAATAGTCAGCAGCATCGAGCTTATCGTTGCGCAGAAACTCCCAGATAGCTCCATGCAAGCTGTTGGTACCAGACTTGATCGTTGCATTCAGCACCGCGGCTCCGGAGCGACCATACTCTGCGCTGAAATTTGAAGTCTGAACCTTGAACTCCTGAATCGCATCAACCGGCGGCAGCACAACAAAGTTCGTGCCATTCAGGAAGTCGACTGTGTCAGAGTTATTGTCGATGCCATCGAGCAGATAATTGTTCTGCGCGGGACGAAGACCGTTGGCGGCAAAGGCGCCACTTGCAGCGTTGCCGCGCGTGTCGGCTTGCGGCGTGTTTACGCCGGCCGAGAGCTGCGCAAGGAATGTGAAGTTACGACCGTTGAGTGGAAGGCTGTCCACGTTACGCTGGTCCACAACCTGTCCGACTGCAGCGCTCTGGGTTTCGAGCACCGGAGCGGTGCCTGTCACCTCCACCGTCTCCGTCACGCTGCCAGGCCTCAACTGGAAGTTGGCCAGCGAATCAGAGCCGACATTGACAACGACATTGCGCTGAGTCGCACTCTGGAATCCCTGATAGGAAACGTCGACCTTGTAATTGCCTATTTTGACCGGAGAGAACTTGTAGGAGCCATCCGCTGCCGTTGTGGTAGATAGCGCTGCGTTGGTGCCAAGGTTCGTGAGGGTAACCTTAGCGCCAGAGATGACGGCTCCCGACTGATCGGTAACCGCTCCCACGATCGTTCCGGTATCAACTTGCGCATAAAGAGACTGCGCGCCAAGGCACAGAATGCCAACCGTTATGGCCAGAAATGATCGAAAGTTAGCGGAGGAAAGGGAAGGGGATTTCATGACGACTCTCCTAGTCTCGCTGGCTGCGACGTCCGATAGCTCGGAGCATCTGTTGTTCACCAATACGTCGACGTTCTGGAGGGGCCGATACTAAGGCGCCGTTTCGGCGAAGTCCGAAACCTGCACTTGCTCACTGCTCAAGCAAGAATGCGCTGGGAAGCAACTCACTCTCGTCAATTAAGCCGGATGACTAATGCAACAAAGCCGAAAAAGAGATTAAGCGTTTAACCTAAAGCGCGACAGAGTTATCATGTCGTTACATTAAGTGTCAAGATTTTTCTTCGGAGCGATATCATGCGCAATGCTCAGAGCCGTCCCGCCTTATGGTCGGCGCCAGCGCCAGGAGCATGCGCACCTTCATGACCCTCACTATTCGTGATGTAGCGAAGGCAGCAGGAGTATCAATCGCAACCGTGTCCAATGTGTTGAACGGGACAGGGAAGGTTGGACGAAATACGCGCCAGCTCGTCCTCTCCACTGTCAAACGCCTTGGATATATCCCGGATGTTCATGCTCGCCACCTCGCGTCGCGAGAGCGCCGCACGCTCGGCATCATCGTCTCCGATATTGAGAATCCATTCTTTCCCGAAGTCATTAAGGGTTTCGAAACGCGCGCACGCCAGCTCGGCTATAACGCAATCCTAAGCGACACCAATTACGATCCGCGCCGCACCCGGGAAGCCGCCGAGAGAATGATGGAACACAAAGTTCGTGGCGTTGCGATAATGACGTCCGAGGTCAGTAGTCGACTGATACATGAGCTTGCTCGCAGAAAGATCGCGGTCACATTTCTGGATCTTGTGCCGGTTCGGCAGTACATGAGCAATTTGCGCATTGATTACTTTTCTGGGATCCAGCAGATTGTTCACTATCTTTACGACTGCGGACATCGCCGCATTGCGTTTGTTGCCGGGAGATCCCATCTCAAGTCAAACGTCGTCCGCTTGGAGGCATTTGAGAGATGCATGACCGACTTAGGACTTGAACCCGGACCGATCCTGCCGGGCGACCTGAGATTCGAAGGCGGAGTTGCGGCCGGGAAGGTCGTCGCGAACCTGGCGGTTAGGCCGACCGCCATAGTGGCGATCAACGATCTTACTGCGATAGGTGTTATCAAAGCCCTGCTCAGCGCAGGCATTCGCGTGCCAGATGACATCTCTGTTACTGGCTTCGATAAGACCCGACTTGCGGACTACAGCAACCCTTCGCTTACCACAGTAGATATTCATCACGAAGAGCTCGGGCATGTAGCAGCTGATGCTCTCCATCAGCTCTCCAGTTCGCCGCATCCTCAGGGCAAGGAATATCGTATCGGCGCCGAACTGGTTTTGGGCGAGTCTTCCGGGCCAGCGCTGCTGGAAGAGCCGCTGCGTCGCGCTGCATCGATAGCCGGGCAAATCTGACGCTGGTAAGCGCCACATTTAAAAGGTTACAGCCTGGTGCTAGCATGCGGAGCCGGCAGTCGCTCCGCGGATTACGCTGATGGCAGGGAAAACGGGAAAAGACCGCATCGTTCCACGTCGAAGCTTTTTAAAGGGCATGCGTTGGGCGCCGGTGCTCTTCCTGCCGGGACAAATCCGTTTAACGCCCTTTGCCTCGGGATTTTCGACCGTCTGCACAGGCCAGAAATTCCCTCCTGCGACCGCGAACGGGAGCTTGGTACCCCACTATCCAGTGAAATCTTCGCTGGATGACGTTCTGCGTCACGTCATACCGGGCGGGGATGGATACGTCCATGAGAAGGATGCGTTTGAAATCGCATATCGACTTGATCAGTGGGGCCAAAAACTCAAGGCCGCACCGGCCCAAGTCGGAGACGTTGCTAAATTCTTGCATCCCTCGATCGAGGTCACAATGCCAGTCCCGATTAAGGAAACGACGATTCGCTCCCAATATGGCATTGAGGTGTTACGAAGGCAATTTGCTCCAAAGATATCGTCCTCACGCGAGCGATTTGTGCAGCAGATGCGGATGTACTTCGCAGAAATAGCGGGACTCGATACGGTTGAGTTCTCCGTTATCAAGGTACAGGAGGTCTCAGGGCCATCGCCGAGACTTCATACCGATATTCGCTACGACTTTGTCGGCACGCGTAAGGATGGCAGACGGGAGCAGCGAATCGGGAGTTGGTGCACTGAATGGAGACGCGACAGCGAGAGTGATTGGCGAATACTAAAATGGGAAGTTGTTGGCGAGACTGTAAGCCGAATCCACGCACCTACCTTCATCGACATCAGCTCACAAGCGTTCGGTAAAGCTGAGTCATACAAGCTCCAGATGCTTCACGGAACGGATTATTGGCGCTCCGTTTTAGATGGAGCCTGCGGAATTGATGTCTACAGCAACAATGGCTTAGCTGTGGGCGATGTCGACAACGATGGCCTGGATGATCTCTATGTGTGTCAGCCTGCGGGTCTCCCTAATCGGCTCTACCGAAATCTTGGGGACGGAACGTTCGAGGACATCACCGAAAGGTCGGGAGTAGATGTTCTCGATAACACCTCGTGCGCTCTCTTCGCCGATTTCGAGAACAAAGGCGTGCAGGACCTGCTTGTTGTTTCCGAAAGCGGCCCGTTGCTCTTTCTTAATCAGGGAAAGGGAAAGTATTCGATCAAACGCGATGCCTTCAAGTTTGCGCGCAATCCTCAAGGGAGTTTTACGCAGGCTGCAATTGCGGACTACGATCGGGACGGACGTCTCGACATCTACTTCTGCGTCTACAACTACTACGTCGGTCTCGATCAATATCATTATCCCGCTCCCTACTTCGACGCACGCAATGGTCCTCCGAACTTCCTATTTCACAACGAAGGGAATGCGACCTTCCACGATCGAACCGATGAAGCCGGACTGAACGTCGACAATGACCGCTACAGTTTTGCCTGTGCCTGGGGCGACTTGAACTCCAACGGATGGCCAGACCTATACGTGGCCAACGATTTCGGACGCAGCAATCTTTATCGCAACAATGGCGATGGAACGTTCAAAGCCATTTCTGGTGAGTCCCATGTTGAGGATGTCGGTGCAGGGATGAGCGCATGTTGGCTTGATGTGGACAATGATGGGCATCAAGACATCTACGTCGGGAATATGTGGTCTCCCGCGGGGCTGCGAGTTTCGGAAGAAAAGTTGTTTCACGAGAACGAGCCGGAGAATATCCGTGCACTTTATCGTCAACACGCCCGCGGTAATTCGTTATATCGGAATGATGGCAAGGGTAATTTTCGGAATGTCGCGCAGCAAGCGGGCGTAGACGTAGGCCGTTGGGCATGGTGCTCCGATGCATGGGACTTCGACCACGACGGTTATCCCGATCTCTACGTCGCAAACGGATACATCACAGGGGATGACAATCGTGAACTATCGAGCTTCTTTTGGAGGCAGGTTGTCGGAAAATCGCGGCAAGACGCCATACCATCCTCACAATATGAGCAAGGATGGAATGCGATCAATGAGCTCATCCGCTCCGATGCGTCGTGGAGCGGCCGAGAGAGAAATCTGTTCTATTGGAACAAAGGCGACGGTACGTTTTCCGATATCTCCGGGACAATGGAATTGGATTTTCCAGATGACAGTCGATCCTTCGTGTTGACCGATCTGGACCATGACGGCCGACTGGAGGTCTTTCTCAAGAATCGAAATGCACCGCAACTCCGTGTCCTGCGCAATGCGATGACAGAGATCGGCGATTCGATTGCATTCCGGCTGCAGGGTACCAAAAGCAATCGCGATGCAATTGGAGCGGCGGTCACTGTTGAGGTTGGATCGCTTCGTCAGACTAAATATTTGCAGGCGGGCTCAGGCTTCTTGGCGCAGCACACCAAGGAGATTTTCTTTGGCATTGGAAAGCAGCAAGGGACAATTCGTGCATCCATCCACTGGCCGAGCGGTTTGACTCAGGACTTTAAGGACATCCCGGCCAACCATCGCATCGAGATCGTCGAAGGCGACAAGAGCTTCGCTCCCAAGGCATTCGCCATTGCACCCGCTTCTCTTAGTCGATCCAGCGATTGTCCCGATGTGGAACCTTTACCATCGCCGGTTGAGACATGGCTCATAGAGCCTCTCAGCGCCCCAGAGTTTTCACTCCCGGACGTCAGCGGAAAAACTTGGGATCTACGATCATTTCGCGGCGATCACTTACTCCTGCAGTTATGGACGACTTCTTCGGTTGATTGCCGCGATCAGATGAAAGGGTTCCAGAGACATCAGTCGGTATTACATGGAAGCGGAATTAAACTCGTTGGCATAAATCTGGACGACCCCTCTGATCCCGTGAAGATGCAGGCATTCCTTGATCAAAACCAGATTTCCTACACAAACCTGCTCGCGACTCGGGATTTCGCCGGCATATATAACATCATCTACCGCTATCTTTTCGATCGTCGCAGGGACCTCAGTTTTCCTACATCCTTTCTGATCAACGACCAAGGCATGATTGTGAAGCTGTACCAGGGACTGGTTGATTCAAGAAGCCTTCTGTCGGACATTCCAACGCGTCCGACAACTGTGTCCGAGGGTATCCGGCGAGCGCTTCCCTTTCCGGGAACACTCTACGAAGGAAAATTTCAGCGCAACGACTTCACTTACGGTGTAGCGCTCTTTCAGCACGGCTATCTGGATCAGGCAGCCGCTTCTTTCCGGCAGGTGATCGCAACCAAGCCTCGGGATCCGGAGGCGTACTACAACCTTGGGACGCTAGAGCTACGTCGGGGAAATTTGAAAGAAGCTCGCGAGCATCTGGAGCGGACGCTGAAACTGCGTCCGAACTATTCGGAAGCCTGGAACAATTTGGGAATGTTGAATGCTCAGCAAGGGCGAGCGGATGATGCGATACGTGACTTCGAACAATCGCTTCTCTTACGTCCGGACTATGCGATTGCACTCTTGAACCTTGGGAATGTGTATCGGCGACAGCGTAACTTCGATCGCTCGGCCGCCCTTATCTCGCGGGCTGTCGAACTCGAACCCGAGAATCCTGACGCTAACTACAGTCTGGGAATGCTCTATGCCCAACAAGAGCAGCTCCCTCTAGCGTCGGATTATCTGCAGCGAGCAGTGAATCTGCGTCCTAATTACGCCGATGCACTCAATAATTTGGGGGTGATTCTGATCCGCGAACAGCACTATTCGGAAGCGGAAGTGAATTTCAAGACCTGTATTCAGGTCGCTCCTGAATATGATCAGGCCTATCTGAACCTAGCGCGTTTGTACATGATAGGAAGGGACAACGAGAAGGCGAGAGAGGTGCTGCTCGCGCTATTGCGGAAACAACCCGAGAACAAGGTGGCTCAGCAAACCTTGGAAATGCTACATTGACCTCCTGCGACACCAGCATCAATCCGCGGTGGAGGCACCTGGAAGTTGCTGATCATCGCATTAATGACCGCGAAGAATTGGCGGTGGCTCATACCGTTGGCGATCTTTTGTAATTCTTGTGCTGCCCAGGCACACCCCTCAGCTCTGACAGCAGCCCCGATACATCATCAGCTTGTTAAGCCTGCAAATTTGGAGAGTCAGCTTGACCTGCTGCATGCTGACCTGAAGGCTGGCAGGACTGCCACAGCTCTGAAGGTCGCCAATGAAGTTTCAGCGCAACATGCAGATCACGTGCAATTGCATTTCACTCTCGGCATGTTAC
>Ga0066687_10000315_pt1 | contig 12483 bp, 12 predicted proteins | sample GraSoiAngelo_136_FD_65630 | JGI IMG/M metagenome (GOLD analysis project Ga0066687, IMG submission 65630) | Grasslands soil microbial communities from the Angelo Coastal Reserve, California, USA - 14_0929_09_20cm | ecosystem: Environmental > Terrestrial > Soil > Grasslands | place: USA... | reverse complement strand
TTTTTATTTTATATGTCACTTGAAAAAAATAAATTAAAAGAATATGTAACATCGCATATTCATACTCCATTATGTTTTAATATGTATAATTATAATGAGAAAAACATGATAGAAAATTTAAAAAATTTGACAATTGAAAATTATGCAATTTTAATAAAATTATTTGAAACTAATCAGTGGTTTGGTGCTCATAATTTTGAAACTTCTAATTATATTTTCAATTTATTAATATTTGGCGAAAATTATGACAAACATAAATATAAATTAATAGTAGCAAGTAGACAAAATATATTAAATGATTATAATTGCAATATATGTCATAATAATTCAACAATGGTATTTTGTTCTAAATGTTTATTAAATAAATTAACAATAACAAATGATGCAATGAATTTATATAAATTATCATACAAGGATCTTAAACAAATTAAAAATATTAAATATAAAGTTCAAAATAAAAGTAAATATATATCACATACAAACCTTTATAAAACTTCTGATATAATTACAGCATGTATAGCAAAACATGGCCAAAATAAATATGATGAATTAATTAAAAATATGGATCAAAATAAACAAAAAATGCAAGATAAATTTAATATTAAAAAAAATAGAATAAATGATTATGAAAATTATATTAAAAATGGCCAATTTTTAAATGATTTAGATGAAAATAATAACAATAAAAAATATATGGTTAAATATATTAAAATTTTTGACTCACAAAATTTAAAACATCGTGCTTGGGAAAATGGTATTACTAAATTAAAAAAGATAATATTGATGCATTCAATATATGATTTAAATTTTATTAATAAATATACAAATGAACAAATTATTGATATGATTTTATCATATATATTCATTGATGGAATTTATTGTGCATATGAGGAAAAAAAAAGACATAATAAGTTTCATTCAGTACCATATAAATTATGCGAATTTTATTTTTATGTATTATATAATGAAATTCATGGAAATATACATAAATTTGCAACAAATAAAAATAAACAAAGATATGATGATTCTAAAAATATTATAATGAATATTTTGAGAAAATATATTGAAACTCAATATTCAAAAGATGATATTATACCTAATTTTGCTATTAAATTGATCGATTTAATAATATCAAAAAAATGATTTATTTAATATATTAATTGATGATATTTATGATAATAATTATTAACTTCATACTATATCATGGATCTTATTGTAGATTTTAAAAAATTATGCATATATTTGTTTGATGATATAGATAAACATTATTATACTATTGATAAAATATTTAGTGATAATCGTTATTATGGAGATTATTTGTGTGCAAGAAAACAATCAAAATGGAACAATTCTGGCCACAATGTACCAGAATATATATCTATTATTAAAAATATATCATTATATTTATTGAATGATGATATCATTGATAAAGAAAATTTATGTATGTTTTTAGATTTGTGTAATAAAATGGATGATACCACATATTCAACTCCAAAAATATATAGTTTAGATGATTATAAAATATTAAAAAGTTTACAAATATTGGATAAAAATACATATGATAAAATGTTAATTAAATGTAAACATCCAAAATTTTATGATCAATTTTCAAAAGAAACTGCAAATTATTTATTTTTTATGACAATATTTAATGAAAATTACGATAAACATAAATATAAATTAATGATTGCATATAAAAATAATTATTTAAATGATTTTAATTGTCGCATTTGCCATAACAATAATAAAATGGAATTTTGCAGCAATTGTTTATTAAATAATAAATTAATTACTAAATTTGATGTAACAAATTATTATAAATTAAACAAAAATGATATTAAAAATATTAATTATATAGTATGTCCAATTAAATCACCACATATAAATACGACTGATACAAAATTATTTGTTTTATCCGATATTATTTCCGCTTCAATTAACAAACATGGATTAGAAAAACATAATAAATTAATTGATCAATTGGATCATAAAAAAAAGATCATTCAAAATAAAAGAGATTCCAAAATTGATAGGATAAATGATTATATAAAATATTGGAAAATAGTATATGAAAATGAAAAAAATAAACCATATTATTATACAGGATTATATGAAACAAATTTATTAATTCACTTTACAAATACTCAAATTGATGATATTTTATTTTCATGTCATTATTATATTAATCATATTCATAAAAAATTGGTTAATAATATCAATAATAGAAAAATACCAACATTTGAAAACTTATTTTTTAAATTATATTATGAACATACAATAGGTCCATATGCATTTAGATTAAAAACATCAAAATCATTATATGATATAATGAAAACTAATTTAAAAGATCATTTAATATTATTTTATGAACAAAAATATTCAAAAAATGATATATTACCAAATTTCCTTGATGAATTAATGAATAAAGCAATACAACAATAAAATAATCATTTTATTTATAAATATATTTAAATGCATACAAAAATATTATGTATTATTAAAAAATGATTTCAATTAAATAAACATATAATTTAATTACAAATGATAACATTATTAATAATGGAAGATATTATAGAAAAAATTAAAAATAAAGTAGGATTAAATTGCGTTTTTGATTTTATTTGTTCAATGACTGCATCAAATATTTGGAATATCAATTGGGTTAATAATCTTGAAAATTGGAAAAATGTTGATAAACTATTAAAAAAATATAAACCAAATCCTAATTATGATTTAAATGATGAAACAATCATAAAAATACTTGACCATTTATTAGGCAAAAGTTACAATAATAAAATAATGAATATATTTAGATATATGTTATTAAATGATAAACAATGTGTAATATGCACAAATAATAATTCATCAAAAATATTATTGTGTGCCAAATGTGTCGAAAATAATGTTTTGATGTCAAAAAATTATTGTGAAAAATTATATTTATTAAAATGTAAAGATTTTAATAGATTGCGAACAATTCAAATATATAAACAAAAAAATTACAATCAATATATGTCACGTACATCATATTATTTAATATCTGATATAGAAACACTTAGTCTTAAAAAACATGGCAGCGAAAAACATCATTTAATTATGCAAAATTTAAATTTGCGAAAACAAAAAATAAAAGATAAATTTGATAAACAAAATATGCGCATAAAAGAATATATTGATTATGTTTATTCAAATGATTTTCCATTATTAAATGATATAATCAATAATGAAATGTTAATTCATAATAAAAATTTAATCATTGGAACTGGCAAATTTTTTCCAGTTCGCGATATTAATACAATTAAAAAGAATATGACTTGTTATTATGTGACAGGTATTCGCTTGATACATAAATTTACTAACGAACAAATAATTGATGCATATGCATCATATATGTTTTTAATGTATCTAAATGATCAAAATATAAATTTATACTATCTATTTAAATATTATTATGAATATTTAAATAACTTTAATATATCAACTAAAAAATCATTATCATATTATGAAAAATTTAAAAATAATATATATGATAACATAATTAATCATTATATTCCATTGTATTCAAAAGATCAAAAATTGCCATTATTTATTGAATATTTGGTTCATAAAAAATTAATAAATCAATAATAAAAACAATTTTGTGTTAATTATAATAACAATTAATTAAAATATTTTTCAATACAGCGACATTGATTATCTTTTAATATGTTAATTACATCATTACAATTATATGGATTATCATTAACAACATCAGATACAAGACCACAATCACATTTATTTATAAAATCAATAATTTTTTTGCAATAACAATTTTTATTATGACATGTATTTGTTTTCATAAATTGTTCAGTAATTAATTGACAAGATGAACAATCACAATCGCGACCACATTGTTTATTTTTTATATTATTATTTTGACAAGTTGAACAATCACAATCGCGACCACATTTTGCCTTCATATTATTGTTTTGACAAGTTAAACAATTACAATCTTTACCACAATTTGTTGATGGTTTAAATATTTTAGATGTTTTTGATTGATTATTACTTTGATTTGATTTATTTTTATGAGTAGATTTGGATGGTATGCAATCTGAACAATCACATTTGCCAAATTTAATATGAGTTTTATTATTTTGAGGCATATTAATTAATTTATCTGAACTTTCATATGTTTGCAATTTATCGATTATCACATGAGAATAATTATCATGTTGATTACGGTTATATTGTTCATTATATTGTTCATTATTATATTGTTCATTATATTGTTCATTGTTGTATTGATCATTATTATATTGTTCGTTATTATTATTTAAAATATTTGGATTTTTAATAGGTATACTCTGACATTCAGGACACTGACATAATTCATAATGATCATTATCATTATATTTATTATTGTCATATTGACCATCATTGTATTGATCATTATTATATTGATTATTTTCATATTGACCATTATTATGTTGATTATGATCATATTGGTCATTATTAAAATGATTATTCAAATTATTTGGATCTTTGATAGGAATACTTTGACATTCAGGACACTGACATAGTTCATAATGATCATTATTATCACAAATACAAACAATTTTGTGACAAACACCACATTTTAATTGTGCACACATACATTCATAATATCCACAAGTTGGGCACATTTGTTCATTAGTATTATTATCATTATTGTGATTATTATTATAATCATCTTCATAATTTGGATCCTCACAAATACAATGATCATATTGGCATTTATTGCAAGGAGATTTATAACCACGACATCTACAAACATTAATATCAAGGCCACATAATTCGCAAAAGTGAGAACTTTTAAAACCACGACATCTACAAACTGTCACATCAAGGCCACATAATTCGCAAAAATGAGGTTTTTCTAATTTTCTATTATTATTTTTAACATCATCATTGTAATTGTGATTATAATCATAATTTAAATCATAGTTATATGATGTATTATTTTCATCACAATTACAATAAATATCTTGGCATTGCGGACATACTTTAGTATTTTCATTATAATTTATATTTTCATGATAATTGTTATCATTATTATGTTTGTTATCATATCGTTTATAATACCATTTTAAATAATTATTATATTCATCTAACTGTTGAACTTCTTTATTTTCATCATAATCATGGTCAATAGTTGGTAATGCATTTAATTGTTCATTATTATTGAAATTCCATTTATATGGTGAATTAATATTATCATATTGGAAATTTGGTTGACAACCATCAGTACAAGTTCCTGGTCTACTAAAACTATTCCACAAATTATTATTTAAAATTAATCTATTATTTGTCCATGAATTATAAGGTGTTGTTGTAGTATTATTAACAATTTGTTTTTGTTTTCTTTTTTTTCTAAAATTAATTTTGGGAGTAGTAAATTCATTGTAAATATATTGTTTATAGTTATTCATTGTATATAACAACTATTCATAAAATAATAAAAATAATTGAACTAGATAAAAAATTGAAAAATAATTGGAAATATTCATCTAATAAATATAAATATTAATATTAATATGGAAAGTGAATTCAAGAAATATGAAGTATTATATGATCTTGTTGAAAATAATAATTTAAGTAAAATTAAAAGTTTAGTTGGATACTCATTTACAAATTATAATTATAATAATATTCGTCTTTATAATAAAGCCATTAGATCAGCTGCAAAAAATGGTAGTTTAAGTATAGTAAGATATTTAATTGGATATGAAATTAAAAAAAATATTTTTGTTAATCAATGTGAACTATTATTTCAAATAATAGTAATAGCTGCAATGCATGGTCATTTAAATATTGTTAAATATTTAATTGAAAAAAATGTATCTTTTAAGGAACGTGATGATGCATTAGGTCAAGCGGCAAAATTTGGATATTTTGATATTGTTCAATATTTATTTGAAAATAATGCAAACATTCAAGCTGATAATAATTATGCATTAAGAAACGCATCATCTAATGGACATTTAAAAATTGTAAAATTTTTAGTTGAAAATGGTGCAGATGTAGATGACGATTATCATGATGCAATTAATTTAGCAGCAGAATATAGTCATTTACATGTAGTTACATATTTATTAAATCTATATGAAAATGATGATAATTTAATATATTTATTAAATGATATATATGGATTAAAATTAGATTTTAATCAAAATTTAATAAATAAAATAAATATTTTAATTTGGTCAATAAAATTAAATAATTATAATTATTTTAAAGTTAATTTTAATCAAGAATCGTTAATTTATGAATTTATTTTTAATAATGATATTGGATATTATTTTGAAGAATATATGGAAAATAATGAATATCTTAAAAATAAATATATTAAATTAGAAACAATTTGTCAATATTAAACAATAATAATGGTGTAAACACCATTTGTTGCAAATTCACACCTAAAGGTGATGAATTTTACCATAATGGTAAATAATATATTGTTATTATTTTATATGTATTTTTATATAAAATAATCAATTTAATAATTTAATCATCAAAATTATCATCGCTATCGGAATCATCATTGCGTAAGTTATTGTTGTAAACACGTTTACAAACTTGATAACTTCCGCGTGAGCAACCGTCATTATATTTAAATTTGGTGCATTTGATTACAAAATCATCTTTTTTATCGCAACATTTATTTTTATGGCAACCGCAACCAGATCCCCAACCCCAGCCATTACCAGAGCAGCAACCAGAGCTTGAAGCCCAAACATCTAAGGGATCAAAAGCACTGGGGTTATAAAAACCACCATTACCGCAGCATCCACAACCACCAAAGTTTCTATTGCAACCACCTTTCTTGCAAGAATTATGATTAAAAGTCCAGTTATCATCAAAATCTATATTTTCGCAATTACATTTGTTTTTTCTGCATCCGCAATTTGATTTGTAAATGGTAGTTTTACCTCCACTACAACCGCAACTACAATTTTTATCTCCTCCACACATGTGTCTATATTAACATACGATAAATATATTTATTTTTGGTGCAGAAAAATTATATTATATTATTTCAATATTTTGATTATATTAATTAATAAATGAATATGAATATTTTTTCATCATAATCATAAACTTCATCCTGAAGTTTACTCTAGATGGGAGATGATTATTCATCATCTCCCATCGATTATGCAAACTGATTTTATCAGTTTGCATAATCTAGCTTAATCCGAATCTGAAGCTTCGGATTTTCACTATAATGGTATTTACATTTCTATGCAACATTTGTTTAAATGAATAACAAATAAAAATAATAGATACAATAGTTTATGTAATATATTATACAAATTTAATAGACATTCTTTATTTATAAAAATGAATTAATTATTGCGTAAATGATTCAATATAGAATATATTATTTAACAATGCAATCACTATTAAATAAATACAATATTGCATATAAAAATTCATCATCAATAATAGCGAAATTATATAATAAATTTGATTATGTAAAATATGTTATTAAAAATAATAAATTAGAAGAAAGTTATGATATTTATGATGAAATAATTGATAACGATGATTTAATTTATGAATTATCAAATGATGGAGATTTGAATGTATTTATTAACGCAAATAATTTAAAAAATATCAATAATAAATTTTTTGATGTTGTGATGATTAATAATAATGATTTTGATGATTTATTGTTTTATAATAATTTAATAATTTATTTGCATATTAATGATATTGGATTTTTTAAAGATAATTTAATAATGAATGATTTTATTAAAAATAATTATATTGACCATTTACAAATTAATCATAAACATTTTTTATTAACTGTTGCAAATAATATTAATAATTTAGAATGTTTTGATTGTAATTTACATCATTTTAATATGATAAATTTCAACAATTTAAAATTAATTTTATTTCATGTAAAAATTGTTTCAAGTAACAAATTGACTTATTTGAATAAACATTATTGCAATATTTTACAAATAACATTTTCACCAAATCCAAATAATTATATTCAAAATTCAACATTATTTTTAAAAAATACAAAACAATTTATAGATAATTTAACAAAAACTCACATTAGAATAAATATACAATTATTTTTACATTATAAATTTACATTAAATAAAAACATTGAATCCATTGAATTAATTGTTGATGAAAATGAATTTTTAAAAAATGGACAAATAATCAATATTATTAAAAATTATGAAAATAAAAAATTTAAAATAACTATTGTGAGTATGTTGGATATTTTAGATATAATCGAGGATTTAAAATTATTTGAACTAATTATTAAATCACTTTGTAGTTATGATAATATTATGGAAATTCATTTAAAATTGTGGAATATTGATAACAATCGTTTATCATATTATGATGAATTATTATTAAATTATAATAAAGTAACCATATATATAGTAAACAAATTCACTAAATATGATAGTTTATATGATATATTATATAAATTTAATAAATATGCTAAAATATTAAATATGAATTAATAATATTTTATTTAATATTGTTTGTATTGTAATAAAAATGAATTAATAAATTTATAATCCATTTAATATAAATTATAATTATTAAAATGCTTAAACATGTATTTAACAAATATAAAATTTCTCATCAAAAATCCTCAAATTTTATGTCTCAATTATATCATTTTACTGGATATGTAAAATATGAAATAACATATTATAATAAATATCCTAAATTATCATCAACTTCAGATAATTCTGATGAAAAAATTATAAATGATAATAATGAATATTATGATATTTATGATGAAATATTGGACAATAATGAATTAATTGATGAATTAATAAATATTAATAGTTTAGATAATTTTGATCATTTTTCTATTTTTATGAATGATAAAAATTTATTGAATATTAAAAATAAATATTTTGATAAATTTATCATAAATGGTTGTGGTATTAATAATTATTATATTATCATGGTTTAAAAATTTATCTACATAATATAATAGACAATAACAATCAAAATATAAATGATTTTATTAATCAAAATTATTTTAATCATTTAATAATAAATACTGTATCATTTGATTTAATACCAACAACCACAATAAATAATTTAAAATGTTTCGATACAAATTTATATCAACCAATAATATCATTAAAATTAAATCATTTTCATGTGCAAATAATAGAAAGTAAATCATCATTGTTGTCAAATATTAATAAACATGAAGTTAATTATTTACAATTAGGTGTAAGTCCATTCCATTATTATAATAAAATTAATAATATTAATGATTCAAATAAACATGATTTATCAATACAATTTACTAATAATGCAAATAATTTATTAAATAATTTAACAAAAACTCATATTAAATTTAATATAGATATTTCAAGTTATTGTAATATATGGCAATTAAGTCCAAATATTGAATTTATTGAAATATTTATTAATAATATTGTATATTTATGCGATAATTTTTTAATAAATCTTATTAAATATCATAAAAATAAATTATTTAAAATTAATATTGAATTGCAAACAATCAATTTTAATCTTTTTATTAAATTTATTGAAAATTATCATAATAATAAAAATATTGTTGAAATTCGTTTTAATATAAATCATCAATTACTTGGATGTCAATCTAATGATTTTACTTATTATGATAAATTATTAGATTTTAAAAAAGTTACGATATATTTTATAAATAAATATCCAAAATATGATAGTTTACAAGATATATTAATGAGAATGAATAATAATAATGAATAATTAAAAATTGTAAGGATTAGTATATTAATTATTGTTGGTGCACGAGAATATTTAACAAGATCATAATTTAGATGTAATATGATTTTGGTTTCAAAAGATTTATTATCTGGTTTATTACTTTGTTGAATCATATTTCGCGAGAATCCAGTAACTCGCGAAGTTGTATTTTGACAATTTGTATCCTGACAACTAAAATAATCTATTTTATTGTCAAATTATAATTCTGTCATTTGAAACTCGCGCACTACAATAATTAATTTTATGAACCTTATGGTACATGCTTACATGAGATATTTATCCAAATAATATTGGAAATGTATACACAAGTGTGCGAAATATGGTAATAATATTTATTTAATAAAAATGATTATTAAATAAATTATAAAGTCCAATAATAACCATATTATTCACTACATCATAATGCTGCCACCTCATATTAACAAATCAATTTTCAACTACATGATGGTTGAATTAGAAGGATTGAAAATCATCATTTCAGAAATCACTTCATTTCATGATTTCTTCATTTTGTTTTGTGAAGATGCTGTGTTTTACTGGGCCTTTATGAATTCAGAATATTTTTCAGCTGGTGGTCTCGAAAAGAGCAATTATCAAATCACAGAATGGTCAGCACCCACTTTGACGGATGATGATGAAATTGAAAGAATGGAAATATATAAAGTTCACATAAATTACATCAAAGCAACTAACACCAATTTCAATAAGTTGATTTAAATTTCAACTTGTTTGTGAGTTCTTTTATACAATTACCATAATTAATTTGGCTTGTATTTGGTACTTCTGTTTGTTTATTCTGTGTAAATATTTTAATTATTTTAGGTCTTTCAATATATTTTTCGAGTTGATTATTATTTGTTAAAATATCAACAAATATTTTATCATTATTATTGTTATTATTGTTATTGTTGTTATTGTTGTTATTGTTATTGATGGTATCGTATATTGAAGTTTCAATAATGCCAAATTCTCCTATTTTATTTACATCATTTATAATGGAATTCCATAAAACACCTTCAATTGTCAGTTGTGTTTTTTCATATAATTCTATTTTGTTATCTTTATTGTAAATGTACATTCCTTCTTTTAATTTATTTGTTCTTAATACTTCTAAAGGACAAATTTGTTTACATAAATTAGCTTGTTGTTGTCCTTGTAATTCTCGCACATGATTAATGGCAATAATTTCTAAATTATATTTGGCGTCTATTTCTTGTGTGTATAATTGTTTAATATCGATATGATATTTGTTTATATCCAAAAAATAAATTAAATAATGCATTTATATCATATTGCTAAAAATTTATAATTGCAAAGTATATAAAAATGATTTAAAAAAATTCATTTGAAGATCTCGTTATTAAATCATATTTTAATTTAAATATCGGATAATATTTTGCATTTAAAGTTGGATATATAATATTTTCCACATTAACGATTTCATATAATTTTTTATATTGTTTGATATTTAATTGACATGCTTGTAATAATTTTGCATAAATCATTTGATATAATGAAAATGAATTATATTTTGAATTTTTGTCATTAATACATTGATTTATTAATTTGATTTTATTAATAATGCATGAAGAATTTAATTTTAAAGAACATAAATTAATATTATCTAAATCATAAATTTCATAATCAATTGAAACATTAAAATTTTTATAAACTAAATCATTAAAAATATATAAACATGTTAAACACTTATATTGTACATATCCATCATACGACATAGATACACATTTATTATAAAAATTATTTAATTCAATACTTACTTTTGGACTCATTTGTTCAGTTCCATTTTTTGTTTGAATTTTTGGATTTTCATTTTTACCATTAATATTTTTATTATAAAAATGAATTACATAAAATAACCATAAATAAGAATGTTTAAAATCATTTTCATCACTAATATCATTATCTAATAAATTAATAATTAAATGATATTGATTTTCATCAATAAATGGGATATCATTAATATGATTTAAATAATAACTATTTTGTAATCTATCTAAAATAGATTGTCTTCTATTAATATCGCACATTTTATATTAAATGTTCTAATTCAATATAATACAATATAATATTCTTTTAAATATTCATTTTTTATAAATCAATATTTAATAATTGTTAATAATTTAACATAATTTGCTCAAAATATCTTTCTTTTCGCATTTGGATATAACTCCTCTGCAAGCAAGAATATTAACTAATTCAATGAAGGCATCTTCACCAGACCAAGGTCCAGCAGGACCACAGGGACCACAAGGACCACAAGGGCCTCTGGGACCTTTAGAACCAGGACAACCATCGGGACCTTTGTCACCACGGGGACCTTGGCAACCAGTAGGACCACGTTTACCTCTAGGACCACAGGGACCGCATTCACCGCAGTCACCACATTTACCTTTTTCACCACGGGGACCTTGTTCACCTCTGGGACCTTGACATCCAGAAGGACCTTTTTCACCACGGGGACCTTGGCAACCATTAGCACCGGGCTTACCAGTTTTACCTCTGGGACCTTGTTCACCATCAGGGCCTTTAGCACCACGGGGACCTTGGCAACCAACTGGACCTTGGCAACCAGGTTTACCTTTGGGACCACATGGGCCACATTGACCACAGTCTCCGGGTTTACCTTTAGGGCCTCTAGGACCTTGTTCACCTACGGGGCCTTGGCAACCGGGT
>Ga0066687_10000302_pt1 | contig 12698 bp, 5 predicted proteins | sample GraSoiAngelo_136_FD_65630 | JGI IMG/M metagenome (GOLD analysis project Ga0066687, IMG submission 65630) | Grasslands soil microbial communities from the Angelo Coastal Reserve, California, USA - 14_0929_09_20cm | ecosystem: Environmental > Terrestrial > Soil > Grasslands | place: USA... | reverse complement strand
GGGTTTCGCCGGTGGAGATCGCACCAGCCTCGATCTGCCTGCGCCACAGGAAAAACTTCTGGAGCGAGTTCACGCCATCGGCAAGCCAACGATCCTCGTGCTCACCAGCGGAAGCGCAGTGGCAGTGAATTGGGCCGACGCCAAACTGCCGGCCATTGTGGAAGCCTGGTATCCCGGCGAAGAGGGAGGAACTGCCGTTGCGGAAGCGCTCGCGGGCGACTTCAGTCCCAGCGGGCGGTTGCCCGTTACTTTCTACAAGTCTGTACTTCAGTTACCCGCCTTCGAAGATTACTCGATGCGCCGCCGAACCTATCGCTACTTCGACGGCGATGCGCTGTACCCGTTTGGTTATGGGCTGAGTTACACCACTTTCGCATATCGCAACCTGCAGGTCGACAAAGAGAATGTACCGGCTGATGGATCAGTGACGATCTCCGTCGATGTGGCCAATACCGGCCGCATGCCCGGAGACGACGTGGCGCAGCTATATCTAACTCACAGCGGAATTCCCGCAGCGCCGTTGCGCTCCTTGCAGGGCTTTCAACGCGTGCATCTGAACCCCGGCGAGCAGAAGAGGATCTCTTTTATGCTTCGCGATCGCGACCTAAGCGTTGTGGACCAGGACGGGAAGCACCGTATCCTTCCCGGAAAAATCGACATCTGGATCGGCGGAGGGCAGCCTCTCGCGATATCAGGCCGGCAAGCGCCGGCAGGAGCGAGAGCGCAGTTCACCATCGGCAGCGAAGCGAGTTTGCCGGATTAGGCACACTTTTCGGAATTTGGACGGCATTTTTGCCGCAGCCTGCTGAGGCGCCGATAGGGTAGGAAAGGCCTCGCTGCCTCGTGCAAATGCCCATTTTGGCTCGATCCCAGCGTTTAAAGGACTTACATTTCGAGATCCCACCGGAATCCCAGAGGCCCTGTGGGATCGATCCCACCCCGCTCTGGGATCACGGTGGGATATCCCACAACTGCTTCCTGGGATCTCGGTGGGATTGAGGTGGGATCTCATTTTCAGTCCTTGGGATTCAACGCCGTTTGTCTTTCGCGAATCTGACTCATTTCGCTGAGCATGAGAGTCCCGGAATGCATAGCAGAGACGCAGCAGGCTGCAGACTTGTCCAAATCAGTGTTGCCATCCAAGAGCAGTGCCGCGCTTTTTGCGGCATGGTTGAGAATCGCCCGGTGGTACAACCCCGGGCGGACGTCTGTTCCGACGCCGAGTCCGGCTTCTACAGGCGGCGACAAGATGGGGGTTAATCCAAAATGGAACACTAAGGATTTACCGGCACGACTCGAAGTCGTGCCCCTCCCTACGGCGGTCTCCACGGCATTTTTCCGCAGCCTGTTCGAGCCGGACGGCTGAATTACCTTTCCCACCGGCAATCAATCCAGTCGTCCCGCAAACGACGCGGGACTCGAACGCAATCCGCAAACCCGGAGTTTCACTCCGGGCTATTTTCAGACGTGCCGCCAAAGCTGCGGCACTGCCGTCGGACGATAGCACTTTCTTCACAGGAGTTAATTTAGACAGCCTTGCAGCATGCTCGTCTCTACTTTACTTCTTCCTCTTCCGTGATACCGCGAATCGAGAAACAAAGTCAATCTAATTCGGGTTCGTAATCCGTCGTTCTAATACGGGAATCGCAATAACAAAAGAAAGGACTTCTGAAGCGGCAAAATCGAATGCAAACACATAAGTCTACAATCGCCTGAATCGCAGCAACTTACGGTCCTGTTTTAGAACGACGGAATTTCATCCGTTGCTCTAAAAAAGTTGTGGATAAAAAATGAGGAGCTGCCAAGCCAGGTTTGCTTAGCAACTCCTCGATAAGGGGTGCGTGCGAGACCCCCGAAAGCAAGCGAAGTAAATCTTTCCCGCGATCCGTCGGTAGCGAATTGCTGAGCGACGGCTACGTGCAATGTCCGACGCCATCCCCGTGCTGTGCGACGTGAGTGTGCACAGCATCCTTCAAAACCGAAATCGTGCGCCGGCTGTGGCAGACGTTCACAGGAATTGTGATGGTCACCACCCTGGCAAACATTACTGTCAGGGTTTTCCGGGTTAGCTCTCGTGAATTGCAAGAGCTCTTTTCGGGACTTGCGTTTCGCTGTTTTTCGAAACGCAAACCCCAATCGAGCTCTTGTTAGAACGTCACTCTTGCAGCGAGCCAGATTTGTCGAGCACCGTGATCTGGACCGAAGAAACCGCCGGGCTGCAGACCGCCGGTAATTGCGCCGAACGTCGATGTTGGCGAGCCAGTGTTGCACACGCCGGTGTTAGTCGTGTGGGTCGCGTCACCCGGACAATTGTTGGCGGCCGGGTTGGCAAAGTGAGGCGTGTTCGTGAAGTTGATTGCATCCGCTCGGAGTTGCAGGGCGAACCGTTCGGTCAACTTGATCTGACGAGCCAGGCTCAGATTCATGCCGAAATAACCCGGGCCGCGGAACTCGTTACGGTTAGTGTTTCCGAAGTGAGCGTTCGCGTTGCCAGTAATAAGCGGCGCTGCGAAGGAGCTCGGGTCGAAGTACCTGCAACTCAAGTCGCCCAAGGCGCAAATGCCGTCGCGGTTGGGCTTGCCATTCAGAAGACGGAACGGGGCGACAAGGTCGCATGTCTGACTGGAACCGACAGCATTCAAGGCACCGGGGCATGTGACGCTGAACGGCAGACCGCTGAGGTAGTTGATTAGCGGGCTGATCTGCCAGCCGCCGAGGATAGCGTTGCCGATGCCTGTCTGTGCCCACCGTTCTCCCTTGCCGAACGGTAATTGCATGACGCCGTAGATGGAGATGTTGTGGGTGCGGTCGAATCCGGCCACCGCGCGCCCCTTTTCCCAATAAGCAGGGTACGCGAACATGACGCTGCCTAAATCATCGTTGTCGGCGTAGTCGATTGTCTTCGACCACGTCCAGGACACTCCAGCGATCGACCCATCATGGAAGCGCCGTGTGAGTTTGGTCTGCATCGAGTCGTAGAAACTGTTCTTGAAGGGAACAAGCCCTGTGATGCCTCCGGTGATGGTCTTGCCAAGCGCCTGGCTCAACAACCCACCTGCGTTTCCTGTGCCAACGGGTGAAGCATTCATATTCAGTTGCACCAGAGGCCGGATGCCGCGGGCCCCAACGTAGCCGGTATTGAGCACGAATCCCTTCCACTCCTGCTCCAGCATAAAGTTGAAGTTGTGGATGTATCCGCGACGGAAGGGCTGCGGGATTGTGGTGGTGCCGACATTGAGAGGTAAGGGGATGACACCGCTGCTGAGATTGGGAAGCGGCGTCAGCACGACACCCGTTGGAAGCGTCTTGGCGCCGCTCGCGACCGAGGCATTCAAACCAGTAAGGCTTGTCACCGCGATGGCGTTGGAATTTCCGGTGATGTTGTCTACGAAGACGTTTGCGGGATACGCGTTGCGGAAGTCGCGCCAGTTGTTGGAATCGGCATTTATGCCGTAACCAGTACGGACCACCGTCGAAGACGTGAGGCGATAGGCGAAGCCGACACGCGGCAGAAACTGCCCGCTACCAACATCAACACCGTCATCGCGCGGAATATTGCCGTAGCCCCCGATCAGCACGTTCCCAGTCTTCAGATCGAGATAACGCAGACCCTTGCCATTATCGCTGTATCCGAACGGGTAGGCCTCCCAGCGGACTCCCAGAGTCGCTGTCAGGTTAGGCGTCACCTGCCACTGGTCGCGGAGGTACCAGGCCCATTGAGACCATCGCAACGCGTTCGGATTCTGTAATGCAATCGCCTTTCCGCTACGGTCCGAGAGGCCTAACATAAAATCGGCCCACTGGTTGAACCAGGTAGGGGTGCCTCCAAATAGGGAAGTGGAACTGCCATTGAAGTCAAAAGCTCCACGAGGCGTATTGAACGTGCCGACTTGCGGCTGGAAGTGATTCATCTGGGAGTGATTCCACTCGATGCCGCCGCGGAACCCGTGCCTGCCACGCGTCCAACTCAGGTTAGCGCCGGTAACATAGCTGCCATCGCGGAAGACGAACGGGTTGGCAGGTTGCGCATTCCCGAGATTTAGTCCGACAGGAAAGATGAAACCCGGAAGGCCGAAATAAAGGCTTGGATCACCCAGGGTTCCCGCATCGTTCGTGCCGGGGATCTTCAGGTCATTCAGTCCCTTTGCCGAGGTGAGATCAAAGGTTGAACCCAGCCGCAGACGGGTGAAACCGAAGTTCCAGTCCAGCAGCATGTTCGGACTAAACGTGTGCGTTGCGCCCAAACCTACACTTTGAACCAGGCCCGGCGCATTGCCTAGCTGTCCACCGTTCGTGGGGTCTCCGACCGCATCTCCCAGAAGAGGCGGATCAAAAACCAGGGTTTTCGAGAAACTGTAGCGTCCGAAAACGTTTGTCTTATCGCTCACGACATAATTGATTTTTCCGTCGGCGCTATCGCGATTAAAGAGCGCCGTGCTGCTCCCGACGAAGTTGTTCGTGAGGGTAGAGGTCGCGAATTCCTTCGCGATTGAGGGTTGCAACAGCTTGATCATCGCCGTCGCAGCAGGATCAATGCGATTCGGACAGATCACGTTCAAGACGCCGTTGCAGGAGATCTGCTGTTTTCCCGCGCCAGTCGCGTCGCCGCTGGCCGGGTCGTAAATAGTGGGATTCCCAGGCAGATTGCGGAAATCACCGGTTGCCATTGCTGCGGTCGGCAGAGTTCGGGTATCCGGCCCAGCCAACTGCCGCTGCGTGGTGCGCTCGTAATCGACGAAGAAGAACAGCTTATCTTTCTTGATGGGTCCGCCGAAGGTGCCGCCAAACTGGTTCTGGTTGTTTCTGTTCTTATGCGGGAACCTGGTGGTGTTCGTCTGGAAGTAGTCGCGCGCCGCAAAATTCTGGTCAAAATGGAACCAGTGGGCGGTGCCGTGAAATGAGTTCGTGCCCGACTTGACCTGCACGTTCATGGCGGCGCCGCCAGCCTGCCCCTGCTCGGCGTCGAACGAGTTGGTCACGACGTTCACAGTCTCGATCGCGTCCGCGGGCGGGACGTAGGCCACATTTGATGGAAGCCAAGGATAGATGTCCTGGGCACCATCAATGCGCGTGTTGTTCGCCGTCTGCGATTGCCCATTTACGTTGGCGAAGATCGAGCGCTGGGGGTTCCCCGCGAGCGAGTTTGTCTCGGCAGGCAACGCTGCCCCGGGAATAATGCGCAGCAGCGTCTGGAAGTTCCTTCCCTGTGAACCGGCGATCGGAAGGTTTTCGATCTCGCGGTTGGTCAGGTCGGTGTGGACGTCGGCCTTGTCGGTTTGCAGAGTTTGCTGTTCCGCATTTACCTGCACGACAGTTTGTGTCTGGGCCACAGTTAACTGAGCGTCTGCGCGTTTGATGTTGTTGACGGTGACCGCCACGTTGTCTACAGCGACTGTTGCAAAACCGGTGGATGAAATTGACACCTTGTAGTTGCCCTGCTGCAGATCCGAAAAGCGATACACACCGTTTGCATCGGTGGTCGTACTTCGGGTAACACCGGTCTGGGTGTTGAGGGCTTCTACCTTGCAGTTCGGCACCACCGCGCCCGAGGGATCGGTCACGTTGCCCGTCAGCGTGCCGTAGAGCACCTGTCCCCATGCAGCGGAGGAGATTACGAGACACAGAAGTCCCAGAATGGCACAGACTGCCAGCTTGTAAGTTGTTGAAGGCGCGTAGTTCTCAGACGCCAGATTTCGTCTCGTCATGGAGATCTCCTCTTTCGTAACTTGATGCCAACTGAATCACTGCCACCCAGTGGCTCTGCCTTGTTCCTATCCCACTGCTTTTCGTTTCGCGAGCAACGGAGCCTGTAAGGCTGCCGCACGCGCCGATGCGCCAAAATGTTTTTGCAGTACCAGCGCAACCGTTCCGCGCAAACGCGCCATGTTTCCTTCCGCGGGCCGAATGCGCGCCGGCTTTCCAAATAACATTCCGCTTTTGACCTCAGCCTCCACGATTGGAGCAAAGCGGGCCCACTGCGTCGTGCATTCACCGACTACTACGATCTCTTCCGGCGCCAGGCCGGCAACCAGCATGCGCATGCCGCGACCAATCCCGCGAGCCATTTGCTCGAGGGCCGAAACCGCGAGAGCATCCCCGGCATTGGCAAGGGAAAGCAAGTCTTGAAAGCTTGGTCCCTCCGAGCCCCTGCCGGAATCGTGGTAGTAGCGCTGGGCCGCGCGGTTCGAGCCGTACACCTCCCAACATCCGCGACCGCCGCAGGTGCACGGCGGCCCCTCGGGATCGAGCGAGACGTGACCGAACTCACCGGCCATCCCGTGGGCGCCGCGCATGAGCTGCCCATTTAAAAAAATTCCCGTACCGATACCTTCAGAGACAGTGACTACCACCATGTCGCGAATCTTTTCGGCGTGACCGAACCAGATCTCGGCGAGAACGCAGGCATTGGCGGCGTTCTCCAGCTCAACGGGAAGGCCGGTAGCCTTCTCGATGGACGTTTTCAAATCGAACTCTCGCCACTTCAGGTTGGGAGCAAAGACCACTCGCTTCGTGGACTCGTCATATCGGCCGGGCAAGCTGATTCCGATTCCCTCGAAGACCAGTTTGGGATGGGCCTGAATCAGCTCATGAATGCGAGCGGAAATCTGTTTCGCTCCGGCAGACGCATCCGCCGGCGTGGAGAACGCGACCTGCGACAAGAAGCGGCCATTCACATCGGCAAGAGCGACGGTCGTCTGTGCGGGCCGGATGTCAGCGACAAGGATGGCCCGCCTTTCATTCAACCGCAGAAAAGTGGGACGCCGGCCACGTGGCAGACGTCCTGTAGGGCCATTGATCACCCATTTTTCTTCGATCAGTTGTTCGGTGATCAGGGAGACGGTGCTGCGTTGTAGCCCGGATACGCGAGCCAGATCGGCTCGAGAGATAGGCTGTCGATGCCGAATCAGATTCAGCACGACGCTGCGATTAATGTCGCGCGCCGTCTCGCTGGACGCTACCTGCGTGTTGGTGAAGTCGAGTCGCCGCATGGACGAAATTGTAAAGATTGCGTCAAAAACTAATTAAATTCGCGCCCCGAACTTTATGTATTGTGCGCAAGCCTTGTCAAGACTCCCCGGGGAGCTGATCGTCGACTTTTCATTTACTCAAAATTCCGAGGAGGACCTTGTTCACCTGCAATGCAGACTTTTGTTAAGCATGGATCGACAATTTGGAAATGCGGGCGAAACAAGCTATTTATCGTATCTTTGCGAAGCTCTGTTTAGAGGGCTTCCTGTTCAAGCAGGGCTAGCAGTCGATGGTTGCGCTTGACAGCCATTTTTCACTCGATGTATATATTCCGCGGCCTTTTGTTTGTACCTCAAACTAAATCTAACAATCGCGGGATTTCAATATCCAAGATTGGAGTCACGCACAACTGGAGGAGGAAAGGACCATGTCGTCCCCATCATCGACGTTCCGCAGGGCTATGCCGAGCGTCAATGCAGTTCCGATAATCAAGCCCGCGGCAGCTTTTGCTGCACCTAACGATTTTCAAGATCCAAACGAAGTGAAGAGGAGAAGTGCCGTGCGTATGTACAACAAGAATTACGGTCTCTCCCAGGCATCCCTTTGGGTGGTGATGTTATTTCTGTTCATATCGGCCGCGGCGGCAGGAGCGTTGGCTCAGGAAGATACATCGGCCGACTCGATCACTCCATTCGTCTATAACGTCGAGAACACGGGTGCGAACTACGCGGCGCCTGTCTTCCCAAGTTTCGCTCAGCTCCCAATCATTCGACCTTTACCAGACCCGTTTCGGTTCGCCGACGGAACGCGCGACACCTCGTTCGCAAGCTGGGAGCGTCGGCGTAACGAGATCAAGGCTACGATCGAAAAATACGAGATTGGACCCAAGCCTGATTGTTCGGACTGCACCATTACTGCTTCGTACACGCCGCCGCCGGCAGGATCAAACACTGGTTCACTGATAGTGACAGTTACCAGAAATGGGAAATCGCTTACTTTGAACGAACGCGTTTACATTCCACCGCGAGCGGGCAGCGGCCCGTTTCCGGCATTGATCCCCATGTCGCTGGCATTCCCGCCGTTCTTTGTTCCACCAGTTCCCAATCATGGCAGTCTCCCATCCAGCGTTTTTGCCAGCCGCGCGATCGCAACCGTCGACTTCTTTCATAACGACGTAACCGTATATTCGTTTTCTGGAGTGAGGAGCCATACCAACGATCCCTTCTACCAGCTTTACCCTGAACTTTGCGCTGGAACATGCACTGGAACCAGCAATTCGGGGCAATACGCCGCCTGGGCCTGGGGAGTGAGCCGTCTCATCGATGGCATGGAGATCGCTACGCACCAGGCCGTGAATCCGCTACCCATCGATATGAAACACCTGGCAGTGACCGGATGTTCCTATGCTGGGAAGATGGCGCTGTTTGCCGGCGCGTTCGACGAGCGCATTGGCCTTACCATTGCCCAGGAAAACGGCGGTGGTGGCGCACCAGCCTGGCGTGTCACGGATGAGATCGAGGCCGGTGGTGCATCGGAAGATATACAACGCACGGACTATAACTGGTTCGCTGGACAAATGAAGCAGTTCGCCAGTCCCAATGTTTACAAAATGCCAACGGATCATCACGAATTGATGGCCATGGTGGCTCCCAGGGCGCTGCTGGAGACGGGCAATCTGGATTTTTACTGGCTATCCAACCGGTCCAACTATGTGTCGGCACGCGCAACGCAGCAGGTCTATAACACCTTGGGAATAGGAGACAGGTTTGGCTTCTATATCGATAGCGGACACAACCACTGTGCAACACTGCCGGCCGAGGCTCCGGCCATAGCAGCCTATCTCGACAAATTCATGTTCGGTGATGCGACGGCCAATACGCATGTGGAAGTCAACCCATATGCGACGCTCGATTACAGCCGCTGGACTGCATGGTGGGGAACAAACGATCCAAAATTCCCGAACAATTGGAACCCTGGAGACGGAACGGTAGTTCTGTCAATGGCCCGTCCTCTAGGCATCAATTCTGGTGATACCGTTTTGGCAGGCTACGATTTGTGGATGGCCAATGCGCACCCGGCGGCAACAGTATCCCTGGCGGGCGGGAGCGTGGAGACAGACGTCTCCTGTCCGGATGGAAGTTCCTATACCCTGGCAATTCCGCTCCCGGACCAGTCCTATTCGATCGCATCTGGCGACAACTCCTGGTACCCATCGCCCAACCAGAAGAGCCCACTGGTTTATCAGGGCACCGCGATGAACTCTTCGACGGCCGCCTGCAGTGGGGGTGTGGCGAAGAGCTCCTATTTCAGCGCGTTGGGAGAAGGCCCCCGCTTCACTTTTGCGGGACCTGGTTTCCGAACCACCGATACTACGGATCCTCTCAATGTCAGGTTCCACTGTGACGCCGGCAACAACGGTGCTGGCGGAAGCTGGAGCCCGACGGTAACCGTTAACTACAACCCGCAATAGTGTGTCGGGGAAGTCGCGGACGGGTTCCGTGTCTCCCGTCCCGCGCTTCCGTTTGGAATCGCACACGCACAACATCCTAGAGACGCAGCATGCTGCAGGGCTTATCCAAATTAGCGAGCGTGCTTCTTGATTTCCTGAGATTTTGAAGGGGCACGGCTTCAGCGAAGCGTAGCGGTGCCGTTAGAACCGGCCTGAAATCCGGCTTCAGCCGCTGAGGTACTCCTTCTAAATTGGAAAAAGGGGCCGGGGCTGAAGCCCGATTCCAGATATGGGCTGATGGCACGGCTCCGCTTGCGCTGAAGCCATACCCCTTCAAAACCATTTCCGCAAAGCTAATTCGGAAAGCCTGCAGCATGCTGCGTCTCTACCTATTCCACTTATTCTTCAAGTAGAGTCTTGTGAATGATCGATATGAATGGAGTCGCGCAGCGTGCCGCATTTTTACTGCTGTATCTTTGTCTCGGATTTTCCCAAGCTCTCACACAAACACACTGGGTTGCTTCGTGGGCTGCCTCGCAGCAGCTGGCTGAACCGCGGAACTCGCTAGGTCCTGACGATCTTAGTGACGCAACGCTACGTCAGGTCGTTCACCTGTCAATTGGCGGCGCGGAAGTGCGAGTACATCTATCGAACCGCTTCGGCAAAATGCCGCTGCGCTTTACCTCGGTTCATATCGCGCGGGCAGCTTCTGCGGCCTCAGAGAAAATCGTCGCCGGAAGCGATAAGACGCTCAGCTTCTCGGGAAATTCCGATGTAACGATTCCTGCAGGTGCGGACTACGTTTCCGACGCAGTACCATTTTCTGTGCCTGCCTTGTCTGAGGTGGCAATTACACTGCACGCCGACGCTTTTCCAGCGGAACAGACCGGGCATCCTGGTTCGCGGGCAACGTCATATCTTGCTCATGGGGACTTGGTCGCCGCGACCGAGATTCCTAATTCAAAAAAGATCGAACACTGGTATTTCATTGCGGGAATCGACGTCCACGCAGTTCCCGGCGTCGCGTCGGTCGTGGCGCTTGGCGACTCGATCACCGACGGCCACGGCGCAACCACAGACGGCAACGATCGCTGGCCCGACGTGCTGGCGAAGCGTCTCGAGAGTTCTCGGCCGAAGAAGAGCATTGCGGTGCTCAACGAGGGTATTGGCGGAAATCGCCTGCTGCACGATGGCACCGGACCCAACGCTCTGGCGCGATTTGACCATGATGTGCTGGCACAAGCCGGCGTCCGGTACTTGATCGTGCTCGAAGGCATTAACGACATCGGCACGCTCACGCGCGATGCCGATGTTCCCGATGCGGAACACGAGGCGCTAGTCCATCGCATGATCGCCGCGTATGAGCAAATCATTACGCGCGCTCGCACTGACGGCATCAAGGTCATTGGAGCGACAATTCTGCCTTTTGTTGGCTCGGGGTACTACCATCCCGGGCAGAAAACCGAGGATGATCGGGAAGCGGTCAATCGATGGATCCGCGTACCGGGCCACTTCGACGCAGTTGTTGACTTCGATAAGGTGACGCGTGACCCAGAACATCCGGATCGCCTGCTTCCGGCATTCGACTCCGGCGATCATCTTCACCCTTCGCCCGCCGGTTATCGCGCCATGGCAGATGCGGTGCCGGTTTCTTTGCTCGACCTAAAGTAGCGTTCGGCGAAAATCAGGAACGTGGGCCAATTTGGGCCGGTTGTGTGCCCAGCGTTGTGCGAGCGGAATGCGATGTCTCCGTCGATGACAGGGGTTTCAATCGGAGGAAATTCCGAGGTCCCGAGACCCTTCTTGCCCAGCAGGCGGTAGACTGGGCCGGCGCCGACTCCGCCGAGGAACATGCCCTTGGCATCGACCCAGCCACCTTCGACTTTGGGCGAGCCGGTGCTGATAAATACCGGACGGGGCGCGCAAAGCGCAATCAGCTCGTGCGCATCGACCGGCAGATCGTTCGGAGTGAGTGGGCCTGCGTATTTCAGGAGGTTGCCGGCCATCCAGTGGTACTCACTCGCAGAGGCGATGTTCTCGACCTGCTCGCCAAACGTCCTGCGCAAGATCTTAGCGCCACCTTCGCCCGATGACCCGATGAAGCCGATGGCAAAGCGCGGATCGTAAGCCATCGTCACCAGTGCAGCCTTCCCATATCGGGAGAGACCTTCGATGGCCACGCGCTTTGCGTCGACAGATTTGTCGGTCTCGAAATAATCGAGCGCGCGACTGGCGCCCCAGGCCCAGGCCTGCAGTGCGCCCCAGTCGCCCAGGCTGCGCGGCTGTCCTTTATTCACCAGGCCGATGATGCCCTGCGTGAGACCCTCTCCGTTATCAGCCTGAATCGTTGTTGGAATCAGGACTGCGTATCCCCATCCTTTGGCGAGCACCTGCTGTTGCCATGTAGGACCATTGGCGGCGGTAAGCGCAGGAAATCGCCGCGCCATTGCCGCCAGAAATTCCGGAGGGAATCCGAATTCCATAATCACCGGCACCGGGCCTGTTGCATTCGCGGGCGTAGTCAGCGTCAATTGGATATCCACGCTGATGTAGGGATATGCCGAATTGTCCACGTGGCCGTTGAGTTTCTTTGTGATTACGGACACATCGCCATTCATCTCTTGCGAAATGTTCGCCGGCTCCCAGTTCACTTTTGGAACATTGCGCGGAACTCGCCCATAGATCTCGCGGTCAAACTCCTCGACAATTTCCGGACGTCGCTTCTTCCACCAGGCTTCTGCCGTTGTGACCCTCGTCCCATTTTTGAGTGTGAGCGGATCGGGCAGCCGATATGGCGCAACCTTGGATTCGTCGGTATTGGCTGCATTCGGGGCTGCGGGGTTGCCGCTTGGGCCAGGACGGAGGGAGGTTATGTTCAGAAGACTCATCATCCGCTGATGGTCCTGCTCCGAGGTGAGGTGCACCGGCTCAGGCGGGTTGCCGGCCGTTGTCGGGGTGGAAGGATGAATCTCGATATAATCGAGCGCTGCCGGATCGTCGCCATCGGGCAAACCCTCGATACGAATCTTTTCGCCGGAGTGGAGTACGAGAGTGACGCGTCGCCGTATTGAAGCGTCACCGTCCAACTGTCGGGCTGGGAGGCGGTCGTTTGCGGTCCACTCGTCAACGACATTTCCGTCAGCGACGAGTTTGTACCTGGCTTCGCCGCGAGGCATGTCGAAATACTGCACATCGATGTCGTACGACCCGGCGTGACCATTGAATGTCCACTCGGCGGCACAGGATTGCGCGCGATTTGTGCACTCGACCGCTTTTCCCT
>Ga0066687_10000301_pt1 | contig 12724 bp, 10 predicted proteins | sample GraSoiAngelo_136_FD_65630 | JGI IMG/M metagenome (GOLD analysis project Ga0066687, IMG submission 65630) | Grasslands soil microbial communities from the Angelo Coastal Reserve, California, USA - 14_0929_09_20cm | ecosystem: Environmental > Terrestrial > Soil > Grasslands | place: USA... | reverse complement strand
CACTCGGTCTTACCGGAGAAGAGATGTACGAGATTACCGGACTGCGCGAGCTGCTGGATTCAAAGTTCGCGTCGGGGCGCCAGGTGAGCGTCCACGCCCAACGCGGCGACGGCACGGTAAAACAATTCGAAGCTACGGTGCGCATCGATACGCCGCAGGAGATTCTCTATTACCAGCACGGCGGCATTCTGCAATTCGTCTTGCGGCAATTACTCGCCGGATGGGAGAAGCCCAAAGTCGTCAGCCGCGGCATGAGTACCGTGGCCGATCCGAGCACGGGGAGCAGCATTACTTAGTCTTTTTTTTCTTGTCATTCCGAGGGCCTGGTGTTGGCCCGAGGAATCCCTATAGGCACGCTCTTGGGAAATCGGTTGTCTAGACGACTAAATGCGCGAGGGCATCAAGAGGGATTCCTCGCCGCAAAAGACGCGGCTTCGGAATGACAACAAAAGCAGGAACTAAATCCCAACCCCGTATTCCGTGCCATTGAACGTACGGTCTTCGCCGGCATGGCTGAAGCTCTCGTAGGGCATGCGCTTCGCGAGGCGCTGCTTGCGCAGCTCGTTTCCAAGATAGAGGGCACCGGCGATAACACCAAGTCCAATGCCTGTCCACATGAGTATCAGGAGTGGGCGACGGATGTTGAAACTCATATCAGGGATGTTTCCCTCCATCCTCTCAGGAACTGCCGTCTTTACGAATTCGAGCAGTCTTGCATGCACTGGAGCCATCACTAGTAGGATGCTCCCAGTTGCTCGGCGTATGCCGAATTATGTCCTGAGACGAGGTTACCAAAGTGAGACGCCGGGTACTAGCTTCCCGGGGTTAACACGAAGGGCACGAAGGCAACACTCACGAAGGCAACACTAAGGACACGAAACCCAAGGATTAGAGCTACTCAACGTAAAGCGCATTCCGCCAACTTCGTGTACTTCGTTTCGCCTTCGTGATCTTCGTGTTAACCCCGCCGACGCCTAAGCGGGAAGAGAGTGGCTCTCGCTGCTGCTGGCATCCGGAGTCGCGCGGATTTCCTTCACACGCTCACCGACCGCGTATTTCAACTTCTCGATGCCTTCTCCGGTTACGGCGGAGATTGACATGAATGGCAGTTTTTGGCGTGAGCAGAAGCGCTTGAGCTTAGCCAGCTTCTCGGGATTCGCCGTGTCGATCTTCGATGCGACTACGATCATGGGCTTCTGCTCCAGCCCCGCGCCCCAGCTTTCGAGTTCATTCATGATGACTTTGAAATCCTGCGTAGGATCGGGACGCCCGCTCGCGTCCGAAACATCGATGAGGTGCAGGAGCAGCCGCGTGCGCTCGATATGACGGAGGAACTGGGTTCCCAACCCATGACCAGAACTCGCGCCTTCAATTAAGCCAGGGATATCGGCGACAACATAGCTGTCGTCGTCGGGCGGCTCACCGGTTGTTACGACGCCGAGGTTAGGCTCGAGCGTAGTGAAGGGGTAATCTGCGATCTTCGGCCGCGCTGCCGAAATGCGCGAGATCAGCGTGGATTTGCCGGCGTTGGGATATCCGACTAGGCCTACGTCGGCCAGCAACTTCAACTCCAGCCGGTAATTTCGTTCTTCACCCGGACGCCCTAGTTCGTGCTCCCGCGGAGCCTGGTGGGTGGGAGTAGCGAAATGCTGATTGCCGCGTCCCCCGCGTCCGCCGCGTGCGATTACGAGGCGCTCGTCGGGACGGGAGAAATCGTGAATGCGCTCGCCGCTGTCGGCATCATAGAGAATCGTGCCGACCGGAACTTTAAGGATGACGTCCTCCCCTTCTTGCCCCGTGCGATTTGAGCCCTCGCCATGTCGCCCACGTTCCGCCTTGTACTCCGGATTGAAGCGAAAATGCACCAGCGTGTTGTGACGTTCGCTCGATTCCATGACAACATCGCCACCGTGCCCACCGTCGCCGCCCGAAGGTCCACCCCGCGGAACAAATTTCTCCCGGCGAAAGGCCATGCAGCCATTCCCGCCGTCCCCGGCCTTTACGCGAATTTTTGCTTCATCGATGAACATCTGCTGCTTCTAGCTGCTGGCTGCTAGCTTTGTTTTCCCAATTAGATGTGGCACGGCAATTGAATGACGATAACGGGAAAAACAATAAAGCCCCGAAACCTCGGGGCCATGCTCCTGCGACTATATAAGACTGATTCCACGAACTTTCACGCCACGAGGCTCGGCTAGCAGCCAGCAGCTAGGAGCTAGCAGCTGGTTCCACGAGCACAAAACGGCCCATATTACCGCGATCGACGAAGCGAATTACGCCGTCGACTTTGGCAAACAGCGTATCGTCCTTGCCGCGGCCTACATTCTTGCCCGGCTTCAAACGCGTGCCACGTTGACGCACGATGATCGATCCACCAGTGACCAACTGTCCGCCGAAAGCCTTTACTCCAAGCCGCTGCGCGTTCGAGTCGCGGCCGTTTTTGGAACTACCTAAACCTTTTTTGTGTGCCATGTGTCTCTATATCCTCAAACTACTGATTCGCTCGGATCTAAGCTGCGGGCTCCGAAGCTATTTCCTTTTTGTCGGTTTCTGCGCGGCGCGAGCTGTGCCTTTATCCGTACGCGACTTGCTGCTTTTTGACGCCTTACCTTCGGCTCCGGTGCGTGCCTTCTTAGTCGCCTTTTGCCCTGTCTGTTTGCTGGCCATTTCTTTCTTCTCCTTTTTCGGCTTGGATGCCGGCAATTCAGGAGCGGTGAACTTCTGTCCGTCGAAAGAGATTTCCGTGATGCGGACGGCCGTATACGCCTGGCGATGTCCCTGAAGCTTTTTGTACTGCTTCTTGCGCTTGAAATGGAAAACCAGGATCTTGTCGCCGCGGCCTTCCTCCACTACGCTGCCGACAACGCGCGCGCCGCTCTGCGGCTTTACCAGGGCGCCCGGCTCACCCGAGACAGCCAGAACGTCGGTGAATTCGACATTGCCGTTCTCAGCCGGCTTCTGGTCAACTTTGATTACGTCTCCGGGTGCGACGCGAAACTGCCTTCCCCCGGCGCGGATCACCGCGTACATAGGCTTTTCCTTCTTTGTAGAAGTTGCTTGCTGATTCCTACCAGCCGCTCAGAAGGCGACCGCAATCCTCAGACGAGGACGCTTAGGACAGACAAACTCAACAATTTTAACGTGCTGTGGCGATTTGGGTCAAACCCAACTCGGGTGAAACCACAAAGGACACGAAGGTCACGAAGGGGTTCTCCAAGAGCTTCCAACTACGACTCGCTTAATGCCCTCCTTTAGATGGAGCACGTTGAAATTGATTATTAGGCCGAGGGACTTTCCGCTCAGTTTCATGTACGAGAGGATCTGCGCTTGGTGGATGTTTGTGATTGCCTCTATTGCCTTGATCTCGACGATCACTAGATCTTCCACAACCAGGTCAAGACGGTAACCGATGTCGAGCTTTATTCCGTCATATTCAAGCGGCAAGGCTACTTGAGAAGAGACTTTCAAGCCAGCTTTGAGGAGCTCGTGCATGAGGCAGGCTTCGTACGCGCTCTCAAGCAACCCCGGACCGAGCGCCGAATGAACCTTCAACGCGGCAGTCACGATTGCATGACTCACATCGTTGGCACTCTTTCCCAACCTCGCAGCTTGTTGTTCCATGCGATTTTGGCTCTATCGGCTGTTCCTTTGTGCCCTTCGTGTCCTTTGTGGTTTCACCCCAGGCTCGAAGCACGCGATTCTATCAAACCGCGAACACGAGTCACGAAGGCAGCAACGCTCATTTTCCCCTCATCTCCCTTGCCCCGCACCCGTACGCTCACCTCTCCAGCTTCAGCTTCTTTGTCACCGACCACGAGCAGAAATGGGACTTTCTGTAGCGTATGCTCGCGAATTTTGGCGTTCATCTTCTCGTTGCGGGCATCGACGTGAACACGCACTCCGACTGCCTTGAGCTTCTCGGCTACCTGCTCAGCGTAGCCGGCGTGGCGTTCCGAAATCGGGATCATCACTACCTGCGTCGGCGAGAGCCAAGCCGGGAAATTTCCGGCGTAGTGTTCAATGAGCACACCGAAGAAGCGCTCGATCGATCCGTAAAGTGCGCGATGGACCATCAGCGGCTGCTTGCGCGAGCCATCTTCGGCGACGTACTCCAGTTTGAAGCGCTCGGGAAGGGTGAAATCGAACTGCACCGTCGAGAGCTGCCAGAGGCGGCCAATGGCGTCCACTAGCTTCACATCGATCTTGGGGCCATAGAACGCGGCTTCGCCGGGAATCGTCTTGTATGGAATGTTGCGGCGCTGCATGGCCGTCTCGAGCGTGGCAATGGCGCGCTCCCAGTTTTCTTTCGAACCGATGTACTTGCTGGTGTCGTTTGGATCCCAGATGGATAGTTCGACTTCGTATTTGTCGAAGCCATAGGTATTGAGCACCGTCAGCGCAAAATCGATGCAGCCGACGATCTCGTCTTCGATCTGCTCGGGCGTGCAGAAGATGTGCGCGTCGTCCTGGGTAAAGCCACGGACGCGCAGCAGACCATGCATCACTCCGGAACGCTCGTAGCGGTACACCGTGCCCAGTTCGCCGAGGCGCACCGGCAGGTCGCGATAGGAACGGAGGGTATTCTGGTAGATCAGGATGTGGCCGGGGCAGTTCATCGGCTTGAGCTGATACTCGGCATCGTCCAGCTCCATCGGCGTAAACATGTTCTGCGCGTAATAGCCCGCGTGCCCACTAGTCTTCCAGAGATCGGTGCGCATTACGTGCGGCGTGAAGACAAGCGAATAGCCGCGCTTTAGGTACTCGGCTCGCAGCCAGTCCTCCATCTCTTTGCGGATGATGCCGCCCTTTGCGTGCCAGAAGATCAGGCCCGGTCCAGCCAGCTCCTGGATAGAGAACAGATCGAGCTGCTGTCCCAGCACGCGATGATCGCGCTTCTTCGCTTCCTCGATCGCGTTGAGATATTGCTCAAGATCCTTCTTAGAATAGAACGAGGTTCCGTAAATTCGCTGGAGCTGAGGATTCTTCTCATCATTAAGCCAATACGCTCCAGCGAGATTCAGCAGCTTGAAGGCTTTGATCTTTCCCGTACTAGGAATGTGTGGGCCACGGCAGAAGTCTATGAACTTGCCGTTGCGATAGAAGGAAACCTGATTCTCGCCCTCGGTGTGCTTTTGGATGAAATGAACTTTCATCCAATCGTTTTCCGCTTCGTACTGATGGATCGCTTTCTGTCGCGGCACATACTCGCGGACAAACTTCTCGTCCCGCTGAACGACCTCCTGCATACGCTGCTCGATCCGCTGCAGGTCTTCAGGAGTGAACGGCGTCGGTCGATAGAAGTCATAAAAGAAGCCCGATTCCGTCGGAGGGCCATGCCCGAGCTTCGTCTCAGGAAACAACTCGGTGACAGCGGTAGCTAATACATGAGCCGACGAGTGGCGGAATACTTCGAGTGACTCAGGATCCTTTTCCGTGAGAATCCGCACTTCGGAGTTTTCTTCAATCGGCCGATTCAGATCGACGACTTTGCCGTTCACCTTGGCGGCAAGAGCGGCGTCGGCCAGCCGCGGCGAGATGGAGTTGGCAACATCGTAGGCCGTGGTTCCGCGCGGAAGTTCGCGTGATGATCCGTCGGGCAAGGTGATCTTCAGGGTACTGGGAGCTTCTGCAACATCAGGCATAGGAATAGGAACCCGCTAGAGGCGTTATAAACATTCAGGATAACGCAAGCATTCAGGTTCTGGCCCGGCTCGCCCATAGGTAGAGACGCGGCATGCTGCGTCTTCACCATGCTACATGCCTGCCCCACGTGCTAGGCAACGAGCGGATCGATCCTCGCGGAGACCCACATGCTGCGTCTCTACCTATAGTGCTGTGAGAGCGACAACACGTTTCCGTCGGGATCCTTGAACCAGGCAACACGAGCTTCGCCGGGAAAAGTGCAGATCGCGTTCTTGTCCTGCGGCATTCCGGGATAGCGCTCGAAGACGACGCCTCTGCGCACGAGTTCGGCAACCGCGGCCTCGATGTCCTCAACTTCCCATCCCAGGACGGTGAACTGTGCCGGAGTGAACTGCTTCAGTTTGCTTATGCGCAGCATCGTCCCATGCGCGTCGAAGACCAGAGCAAAACCATCGTCTTTCACGAAACGAAAACCGAGTGTCTTGCTGTAGAAGGCCTTCGCTTTTTCGGGTTGAGTAGTGATGGTGAATCCGACGACCTTCGACAATCGGAAGGTCGATGCTTTCTGTGGCTTGGGAGCAGGCATCGGAGACCTCCTTGGTAGGTTGGGGAGTGTATCACTGTCGGTGTTGATTTCAGCAGAGCGCCGAGCGCGAAGCGCGGAATTCTCGTAGCCGCGGAAGCCCGGGGTAGGAAGAGAATCATAGATGAGCACCGTAGGTGCGGTACTCCTTGCTGCGAGGTCAATTGTGCCGCGCCGACGGCGCTCAATCATCTTCTCTTCATCCCCAGGGCTTACGCCGCTGGGCTACAGGAATCCCGCGCTTCGCGCTGGTTTATCGCCCACCGCTAACTTGAGTCTGAGGCCGCTCGCCATGCAGCGCGATCGCCGGTCCGGCGTACAAAGTGTTCGCTCCGGTATCTGCGGCCATCTTATTGAATTTGCCGACATCATCTGACAAGAGCGCGTTGAAGCTTCGCACTTGTTCGTCTACTTGATTCCTTACCGCGGCCATCTCGCTGGTCTGTTCTTCTGAAGGAGCGCGATCGTAGTCTTCGTTGATGCGCGAGAGCAGACGCTGCATGCGGTCGTTCAGTCTTGCAAGATAGTGCAGATAGTACTTGGGATCGTTCTGAACGGCGGGGTTGTAGACCGCCTCCTGCCACTTGCTCAGCTTTCCATCGAGCTGTTGGGCGCTGTCGAGGAGCTTGGCGTAACGGTCGCCATCCTGGCGCTCGGAGCCGCCGAGGACCGTTCTCATCGATTTGATTTGCGCTCGCAGCTCTCCGTCGCGATTCAGGGCCTGGTTCAGCGCCGAAAGTTGGTCACGCACTTCGAGCGCAGCACGCAGTTGCGCCTGTGCTGCCTGCTGGTCGAAGGGGAAGCGTGGATCGGGACCGACTTCTACATTGCGTGACTCGGTGTGCCCATTCGCGGTGATCGTGACTTTGTACGTGCCGGGCAATGCCGTTGGTCCTCCGCCACGGCGAAAACCTTCTTCAGCGCTCTCGCTGCTGCCTTCGTTGTCGCTCTCGCCGCGTCCGGTGCGCAGCGAGGTCGGCGGATCCCAACGCAGATCCCAGGCGATCCGATTCACGCCGGCGCGACCTGGGCCATGTAGAGTCCGGACTGTTTGGCCATCGGGTGCTGTAATCACGATTTTGACCGGCGGCATCGTCGGCTGGCCGTCGGCATTCTTACGGCTCTCGATCGATTGTTTCACGTAGTAGTTGATCAGCACTCCCGCCGGACGATTTGGCGCTGACCATCCGCCGCTGCGCCCATAGCGGCTGAACATGCTCGTCAGATGCGCGGGCGGGGCTTCGAAGAGATGCAAATCGGAGTTTTGCACTTCGGCCGACAGCTGCTCCAGAGGACTGATGTCGTCCAGCACAAACAATCCTCGACCATGCGTGCCGATCACAAGATCGTGTTTCCGCTTTTCAAACTTCAGGTCATACACGGGCGTAGGAGGGAAGCCGCTCTTCAGGGCAGTCCAGTGCTCACCTTCGTCCGGAGAATAGAACAGTCCTGTTTCGGTACCTAGGACCAGGAGCCCCCGCCGGTTCGGATCCTCGCGCACGACGTGGGTTGACTGATTCGGCAGTCCGTGATTGATGGATGTCCAGCTCCTGCCGAAATCGCGGGTTTTGAAGACGAAGGGGCGATGATCGTCGTTTTCGTGAAAGTCGATCGCAACGTAGGCAGCCCCGCCAGTTGTCGGTGAGGCCTCAATCTGGCGGACTCTTCCCCACTGCGGTAGCTGCGCGATATTGGCAGCGACATTCGACCAGTGCTGCCCTCCATCCTGTGTTACCTGAATGTTGCCGTCGTCGGTGCCCACCCAGATCACCTTTGGATCCAGCGGGGAGAGCGAAATTGCCAGAATGGTGTCGTAGTTCTCGGCGCTGCTGAGATCTTTGAGAATGTCGCCACCGGTCACAACCTGCTTTGACTTATCGTTGCGTGTGAGGTCGGGACTGATGGCAGTCCAGTGCTCTCCGGCGTCGCTGGAGTGAAACAGCACATTGGCCCCGAGGTATACGTCCTTGTCGTTTGTGGACGAAACCGCGATGGGGGCGGTCCAGTTGAAGCGGTACTTTAATTCCGAAATGGGCATGTCGCCCTGGTTCTGCAGATACGGACGAATGTGCTGCGGCCTGCCGGCTTCCCGATCCAGTACTTCGATCTCGCCATCCTGCGAGTCGGAGTAGATCACTTTGGAAGCGTTCAGCCCGGGAACCACATACTGGCCATCTCCGCCGACCGTCGTCCACCATTCATTGTTAGCAATCGGGCCGCGCGAGAACGTGTGTGATGGTCCGCACCATCCGCTGTTGTCCTGCAGGCCGCCGCAGATGTTGTAGGGCACACGATCGTCGAGGGCTACGCTGTAAAACTGTTCAATGGGAAGCGAGTCGCGGAACTGCCAGGTTTGTCCACCGTTCCATGAGGTGTAAACCCCGCCGTCGTTTCCTTCGATCAGGCGATTGGGATCGCGCGCATCGATCCACAATGCGTGATGATCGGGGTGTACTCCGCGGCCGATGATGCGGGCGGTCTTACCACCATCGGTCGAAAGCACGATGTCGAACGAGAGGAAGTAGATCCTGTTCTCGTCGTTCGGCGCCACGAAGAGATGACTGAAGTAAAACGGCCGCGCATTCAGCAAATAGTTGTCGCTGACCTTCGTCCAGTGCTCGCCATAGTCGGAGGAGTCCCACAGCACCCCTTCCTTCGATTCCACCAGCGCATAAACATGCTTAGGGTTGCTGGGCGCCACTGCCAGCCCAACGCGCCCGACCGGCGGCTTCGGCAATCCGGCGCTTAGCTTCTGCCACGTCTCTCCACCATCGGTGGAGCGGTAGATGCCGCTGCCGTTTCCGCCGCTAATCATCATCCAGGGATAGCGCTGCGCCTGCCACATTCCTGCATACAGAATCATGGGATTGGCAGGATCCATCACCAGATCGCTCGCGCCGGTCTTGTCGTCGACGTACAAGACCTTCTTCCACGTGCGGCCACCATCGGTACTGCGGAAGACTCCGCGCTCGGCGTTCGGCGCCCATGCATGTCCGAACGCGGCCACGAAGACCGTTTCGGGATTCGCAGGACTCACAACGATGTTTGCAATCTGTCCGACGTCTTCGAGTCCCATTGACCGCCAACTGGCTCCCGCGTCCGGCGAGAAGAACACGCCGTGCCCCGGCGAGATGTCATTGCGCAAATTGGATTCGCCGGTCCCGACCCAGATGAGATTCGGATTGCTCGGAGCTATCGCCATAGCGCCGACGGATGGAACTGGGATCTGGCTGGAGATGTACCTCCAGGTCGTGGCCCCGTCTTCGGACTTGAAAACTCCACCAGCCGCGCTGCCCGCGTAGTAGATCTCGGGATGATTCGGAACGCCGACGACGGCGGTGATGCGTCCGCCGGCGACGGCTGGTCCCAGATTGCGAAACTGAAGGTTACCTAAATAATCGCTTTGCGACGCATTTTGGCTAACAGCTGTGCCCTTTCCTCCCGCCGTCTGCGCGACGTTAACAGCGCTGACGAGTAGCGCTATAACTCCAAAACGAAGAAGAGTCTGGATTCGCATATGCTCCTGCCGAACGTGCAATGCTTTGGATCAATCGTGCGGCAAGAGTATAGTCCGGGAATTAATCCCTCGCGAGTCGGACGCGTATCACCTGCGGGGCGGATTGCCACCCTAATACCGTAGATAGGCGCTAAGCGAGAGACGCTCGCGTATTCGCGAATCCGGAGAGTTGATGGTGAGACTTGTCCCGATCTCTTGTGCAAAATATCCAATCACATCGCATATTTTGCACGGCGTCCCATCCTCTGGATTCGCGGCGCCATTCGGTAACTGAAACTGACGAATCTTCCGGCTCAAAGTCACTGAGCCTTTGCCTCTATTACCTTGTACGCGCTCGGTTTAGATAATCGGCAAGTTCAAGCACTGTCATGTTCAAGTGCTCCGGCTTCAGAGTCGTGCCAAACAACTGCCCTGCTTCTCTCAAAAACGCAGCAGTGTCAGTCGCAATGGCAGATATGGGTACCTTCATCTCAAGAGTGAATGGGTCTTCTCCGGGTGGAACCAGCAGAAGCATCAAGTCAGGCAGTGATGGATTCGAGTGCATCTAGACTCGCGCCTTCCCTCGTAGACATGGATTTTGTGAACTGTATATGGTGCCGGGAGGGGGGGTCGAACCCCCACGAGGGGTAAACCTCGGCGGATTTTGAGTCCGCTGCGTCTGCCAGTTCCGCCATCCCGGCTGAGGTAGGCATCATCAGGTTAGCACGCGCTGGGGAGTGGGCTGAAGCGGCGCGGCGTTTTCGAGTCCACGTCGTTCTGGTGACCATGATCCTTAATGGGCGAGATCACTCGTGCCTGTTTTTCTGAGAGAGCACTGTCATCCTGAGCCCCTTTGGGAGAAGGATCTCCCGTGATGATTGAGACACAGATGCTGTATCGCGGTTCTTTGACAAAGATCTTGGTGAAAGAGCCAGCATGTGGCGACTAAGTCCGACGCATTCCGGGAGAGCCCTTCGGCAAGCTCAGGGCAGGCTCTTCGCCCAAAGAGGGGCTCAGAATGACAGTCTCATGCGGCCCAGCTATTTCTCCGCTACGATTAGAAAGCCGATCTGCAGTTCATCCTTTACCTTCACCGTGCCTCCAGCCGCGCTAACTGGCCTAATACCGAATTGGGACTGCTTAATGGTGGCTGTTCCGGTGTAGCCTCTCGCATCGAGATGGACATCCGCGACCACTGGATTCGTTTTCCCATGCAAGCTCAGGTTGCCCGTCACCGACCACTTGCCATCAGCGACCTTCTTAATCGCAGCAGATTCGAATCGGATCTGTGGAAACGTAGTGCTCTCCAGCACTTTCTCTTGCATGTCTTTCTGAACCGCAGCCTGGTCCTTTTCGGGAAGGACTTGCAGCTTCATCGCCTCTACGCGGAACCAAACGCGGCCAGCGCCGGAGTCGTCGATTGCGCCTTCAGCAATCGGTGCGCTGACTTCATGCTCGTGGCCGGCGGCGGAGAAGAGTCCGGTCTTGCCTACATGGATGATCATTTTGCTGTGGGCGGCATCGATGGCCCGATCTTTGGCGAGAAGAATCGGGGAAACCAGCAGCATTAACGCAATGGCAACAAAAGTCTTGTTCTTCATAAGTCCTCGGCTCCGCTTGTCACTAAACGTACATCGTACATTCGTGCCGCTGGGGCGCAACTTTCATACTGGCATCGCGTTTCACCCAGAAGTAGAGTTCAGCAGAGGTTGAGCTCTTCGAGGAGAGACATGCGTAACTTTCGATTAGAAGCGGCGGCCACCAGCATCCTGGCCAGCCTGTTCGTATTCGGCAGTGCTGCAAGCGCACAATCCACAGGCACTTCAGCAACAACTTCAACCACCCCAAGCAACCAATCCGATATCAACGGCGACCGTCGCGATTTGCGCAAGGACAAGCGCGATCTTCGCCACGACCGCGGCGATATCGCAAACGACAAACAAGATATCCGCGGCGACCGCAAGGACCTGCGGAAAGACCAGAATGACATTGCCAAAGACCGGCGTGACCGCAATCAGGATGTTCGTGAACTGAACGCGGATCGCCGCGATCGCAACCAGGGCGAGGCCCAGCTGGACAAGGCGCAAGCCAAGTACCGCAGGGATCTCAAGAACAACGATACCGACGATCTAACCAAGGACAAGGCGAGAATCGCGAAGGATCGCGGCGAGGTCAAAGAGGACAACAAGGAAATCGCCGGCGAAAAGCGCGAAATCCGTCACGATCAGGCTGACATCAATCATGACCGTGCCGACATTCACAGCGATCGCAAAGACCTGCGGAGCGATTACCGCGATGTCCATCATGATCGCAAGGACGTCAGGGCGGACAAGAAGGATATTCATCGTGACCGCAAGGATCTGAGAAAAGATAAACACGGCAAATAGTTGTAGATGCGCTGAAATCGCGGGCCTTTGGGCTCGCGATTTTTTTTTCAAGATTCTGATTTATGTCGATTTCAGGTGTGCCCTTACACCTGTCATCCTAAGACCCGATGTTGGCCGAAGGATCTCCCGCGATGATTGGGATGCCAATGTTGTGAAGCGGCTCTTGTACGAAGATCTTCGTGAAAGAGCCGGGACGAAGCAATCAAGTCCGAGTCATTCCGGGAGATCCCACGGCCAAAAACCGGCCTCAGGATGACAGTTGTAGAGTTCAGCAGAACTCAAGACAAATACTTTCGCGGCACTCGCTTGCTGATATTGCACAGAACTTCGTAGGCGATAGTTTGCGTGCTTGCCGCTAAGTCGGCGGCCGTGATCCTGCTCCCATTCTGTTCGCCGATCAGCGTGACTTCATCGCCGATCTCGGCGCCGGGAGCTTTCGTTATGTCGACGGTGGTCACATCCATCGAAACCTTGCCAACGATGGGCGCGAACTCGCCACGTACCAGAACTTGAGCCCGGTTTGAAAGCGTGCGATTCAGGCCATCGCCATATCCGACGGCTAAAGTGGCGATGCGCGCGGTAGCGCTGGCTACGAAGGTGAGGTTATACCCAACG
>Ga0066687_10000300_pt1 | contig 12742 bp, 26 predicted proteins | sample GraSoiAngelo_136_FD_65630 | JGI IMG/M metagenome (GOLD analysis project Ga0066687, IMG submission 65630) | Grasslands soil microbial communities from the Angelo Coastal Reserve, California, USA - 14_0929_09_20cm | ecosystem: Environmental > Terrestrial > Soil > Grasslands | place: USA... | reverse complement strand
GCGACCCGGGCCAGGCCGCGGTCGAAGTCCAGGTGCCCGATGTCGAGGCCGCACAGCTCCTCCGGCCGGAGGCCCGAGAAGCAACCCAACCCGACCAGCGCCTGCCACACGGCACCGTTCGGCCGGTCGCCGAGCACCATCTGCAGACGGTCGTATTCGTGACGGGTCAGCCAGCGCGGCTCCGGCTTGCTCCCCCGCGGCAGGGTGATCTTCCGGCACGGTGACGCGGGCAGCAGCTTCTCGTCCACCGCGTCGTTCAGCAGCGTCGCCAGCAACTGGTAGGCGCCCTGAACCGCGTGCGACCCGGCCCCGCCGTCCGACAGCTTCTTGACCCACGTCTGCACATCCAGCCGGCTGATCGAGTCCAGCGGCCAGGTCTCCCAGTGCGGCTGGACGTAGCGCACCCAGCGGGACTTGTCCTTCTTTGCCGTGTTCCGTTCCACGCTGCGCGCCATCAGCCAGCGGTCATACCACTGGCCGACGGTTACCCGACGCTCCCGAAGGTGGACGGCGTCGCCCCGCCGGATGGCCGCCTCGAGGTCAGCCGCCTTCTGCACCACGACCCGTCGCAGCGGGTCGGTGATCGACGTTCGTTTGCCGTTGGGCAGCCTGACGACGGCGTTGAACTTGCCGCTCGGCAGCTTCCGGATGTGCGCCACAGTGGCAACCTTGCCACTGCTACGGGTAGTTCAGCACCTGCGCTGGCACGGGGTCGTACTCGACGACGTGCAGCAGTGACCGCCGCCAGTGCACGCACACCTCCTGCAGGGCGCGCTCCCGGGCGCAGTCGTCGAGATGTGGAGCGAGCGCCACGACGTTGGCGTCGGTGTACAGCTCCCAATCGCGCCCACCTGGCAGCGGCATGGTCGTCACCACCGTCTGTTCGTTCACGCTCGCACCCGTTTCCCCCAGCCCATGACGGCGTCCCGGCCGCACCGTCGCAGAGAAGGTAGCCGCGAGCACCGACAAGACCGAAACGGAAACGGACCGTTACAGGCAGTTACCGGTCAGTAGCACACGCGGTGACCTGCTACAAAGACCGTAAGTGAGAAGTCGGTCACTGCGCATCGCGAACCCCCTTCTCCCGCGCCTCGAGGATCGCCGCCGCCACGTCCTCCACGATCCGGCGTTCGGCCGGGTCCAGGCGATCGAACCGCGCCGGCCACTGCCACCGGCTCATCGGCCGAGGCACCCGGGCCGCGTTGTAGACGTCCTGCAGCGGCGCGTCCAGCGCGGTCGCCAGCCCCTGCGCCGTCGAGTCGCTGACCCGGTTGCTGTGCTCCCCGCGGGCGATCGCCCGGAATGTCTCGTACGAGGCGAGACCGCGGGCGCGCTCGGTTGCCTGGCGCACGGACATGGGAGATCCGGGCTCGCCCAGCTCGGCCAGACGCCGAAGCATGAGGTTCTGGAGCTCGTTCACTCTGCCACCACGTTCACTCACTAGCGGATGCCCCCGCCGGAGAAAGAGCATGGGGCCAACGCGTCTGTTTGACAAGTGGCAGAGCTGCCGCTAGGGGCATTTTCGGCAATCGTTCGCGACACGCCCGGAAGCTTTGCACTCAGGGTGGACAAGGTCCAACCCTGTGGCTACTGTCAGCCTTGCCGGTGGTAACCCCCCGAACTAGGGAGAGACACCGGAACGCTCGTCGGATACAGCGACCAGCGAAAAAGCATCAAGCCAGCAAGGAAAAGAACTGCGCCGAAGACGATTATCACCGGCAACCGGCAGGTTTGCCGGTGAGGGGGGAACCAGTGACCACATCGGGTGAATCGGAGTCAAAGCCGCGCCGCTACATGACTCTGCGTGAGGTTGCCGACGAGCTGGGACTGAAATCACCGGGCTCCGTTCGGAACAAGATCTACGAGGGCCAGTTGGTCGGCGTGAACGTTGCCACTCTAGGCAAGAGCCAGCTTCGCGTGACCAGAGCTTCGTTCGAGGCCTACTGCGAGCGCATCGAGGCCGAGGCCGCCCAGCGGTTCGGCGGGAGCGCGGCATGAGCCCCGACCCGGACGCGCTCCGCCAGGCCGCCGACCTGCTCGACCGGGACGACGTGTACGACGTCGCCGCCGGAGCGATCGCAGGCATGCGCCTCAAGTCCCGCGAGGCCGGCGAGTGCATGAACGCCGTCATCGCCGCGCTGCGTGCCGCCGCCGACGGCGAGTCGGCCTCTTAGCCCCCCTCGGCCGGGCGTTGGGGAAGCGACGGCCCGACCGAGGGGTCACCACCCCCGCAACACAGAGCAGCGGCGCCCACCCGCCCCCTGACAAGGACGTGGACGCCGCAACCAATGGAGAGGATACCCATGTCCTGGTACGCAATCGCCTGCATCATCCTGGCGAGCTGGATCATCGCCGCCGCTGTCGTCACCGTCCCGGTCGGGCGCATGATCCGCCGGCGCGACGAGGTAGCCCCCGAGCCCGAGCCGTGCAACTGCGAGTCGCCGCTCTACCTGGAGGGCTTCGAGCTCGACGCCCGCTTCTACGGCGTGCTCGCCGACGGCGGTGTCCAGTGAGCCGCCGGTTGAGCCTGGTGCTCTACCTCGCCCTCACAGCCGCCTCGGCCGCCCTGTGGCTGGACCAGGCAATCCGTCGCGCCTTCCGCTGCCGCTGCGACGGCTGCGACTCCTGACATCACGACGGCGGCCGGTCCCTAGCCGACCGCCGTCATTCGACCGATCACGAAGGGATCGACCGCAATGAGCATAACGATCACCCGCCCGAGGCTGGGCGACATCGGCCCGGTCCGCCGCCGCGTGGACCTGGAGCCGATGCCCGAGGCCGCTCCGATCAAGGAGCCGTCGCCCGTCGTCGCCCCCGAGCCGTCCCGTCCGCTGGAGCCCACGCGATGACCATCAAGGACTACTCGGGCGTCGACTTCGACTTCGCCATCGGCGAGGTCTATGGCCTGCGCATGTGGCGCATGGACGCCTTCGGCCGACTGCGGGCCAGGAACATGGACACCGCCCGCCCGTGGAAGCCGGGGATCAACGAGGCCGCGTGCCACTCCACCGCCCCGCCCTCCGACCCGGCCGCGGTCATCGACCCGACCGGGAAGGGCCGGACCGCAAAGGAGGTGTCCTACTCCGGCGGCTACTTCTCGGGCGGCATCGTCCTGCGGACGGCAGGCGGCGGTAGCAGCTGGCCGGCGCTGTCGTACGAGCCGGAGAAGTCGTACACGGTCACCTGGGATGACGGAGAGGTCGAGCGGTACGACCGCCTCAAGTACCGCGAGGCCCTGCACCCGTCGCCGGACGAGAAGTGCGGCTGCGGCTTCTACGCCTACTCCGACCCCCAGCACGAAGAGGTCGCGCAGTACGACGGCCACCACCTGGTGCTCGGCATCGTCCGAGGCACCGGCAGGACACTGATCGGCACCAAGGGCTTCCGCTGCGAGAAGGCCGAGATCGTGGCACTGCGCGATCCGTCCCGCTGCGGGCGCAAGAAGACCGAATGGCGAGAGCGCCAGAGCGCCAACCTGCGCCGCGTCTATCCCGATGTGCCGCTGCTCGGTAGCCGCTCCGAGTTGCTGGAGTTCGCGCCGATCCAGCCGCTGCTGCCGGAGCCGGGCACGGACGAGTTCTGGAGCCTCCCGTGAACCGCACCACCCTCCACATCCTCCTGCTGCTGCAGCAGGCCGCCACCCCGCAGGCCGCCGAGGCGTTGATCGCCGATCTCGCCGACCCGCTGCTGCGCCGTCAAGCCCGCCGCGAATGGCAGCGGCTGCACGAGACCCAAGTGACCCGAATCGAGATGGCATGACCCTCAAGTTCAACGCCAAGGCGCACCGCTACTGGCTCGACGGCAAGCCGATCCCCGGCGTCACCACGCTCATCGGCAAGGGCCTACCGAAGCCGGCGCTGCCCCGCTGGGCCGCGAAGTGCGTCGCTGAGTTCGTCGCCGACAACCCGGAGCAGGTGCAGAACCTGCTGTCCCTCGGCCGCGGGCCCGCCGTGGAAGCCCTCAAGGCCATCCCGTGGCAGGCGCGCGACGAGGCAGCCGTGCGCGGCACCGCCGTGCACGCCATCGCCGAGGAGGTCATCCACGGCCGGGAGGTCGACGTCCCCGACCACCTCACGCCCTACGTGGAGGGCTACGTCCGGTTCCTCGACTCGTTCGCCGTGGAGCCGATCCTGACCGAGCGGCAGGTGGCCAGCCGCTCGCTGTGGTACGCGGGAACCTTCGACGTGATCTGCCGGATCAACGGCGTCACGTGGCTGCTGGACCTGAAGACGTCGCGCGGCGTGTACGGGGAGACGGCGCTGCAGACCGCCGCGTACGCCGGGGCCGAGTTCTACGTCGCCGAGGACGGCACGGAGACCCCGCTGCCGGAGATCGAGCGGATCGGCGTCGTGCACGTCACCGAGGCGGGCACGCAGTTCCGGCCGTTCCGCGACAAGGACGCCGCGTGGAAGTGCTGGCGGCACGTCGCCTGGGTGGCGTCGCAGGTGCCGTCGATCGAAGCCCAGCTCGAGGACGCCGTGGAGGCGGCCAGCACCGAAGGAGCAGCAGCGTGAGCAAGTACCTGACGTTCGACATCGGCTGCATCGAGTGCGGCGAGTCGTCCTCCGTCGTCGGCGTCTACGAGAGCCGCGAGGAAGCCCAGGCAGCCCTCGCAGAGCGGGCCGGGAACGAGCACGGCGGCTACTTCTCCGGCGGGCAGCACCACGTGGAGGTGTTCGAGCTGTGAGCGACCTCGACCTCTACACCGGCCTGCCGAAGGCACCCGCGCAGGTGGACCCGACGGGCGGTCGCCTGATCGCCTGGGCGGGCGCAGCCGGCGCCGCGCACCAGCTCGCCACGTCCCTGTCGCGCACGTCGTTCGTGCCGCGCGCCTTCCAGGGCAACGCAGCCGACGCGACCGCCGCCATCATGCTCGGCGACGAACTGGGGCTCTCCCCCATCGCCGCGCTGCGGTCCATCTACAACATCAGCGGCACCCCGGCGCTGTACGCCCGCACGATGGTGGCGCTGGCCATGAGCCACGGCCACGAGATTTGGACCGAGGAGTCATCCGACCGTCAGGTCACCGTCTGCGGCCGGCGCCGCGGGCAGGAGCACGTCGAGCGGTCCACGTGGACGATCGACCGCGCCCGCAAGGCCGGGTACACCAACAACAAGAAGTACGAGACCGATCCGCAGGCGATGCTCTACAGCAAGGCCGCTGCGGAGATCGCCCGGAAGATCGCCCCCGACGTGCTCTCTGGCGTGCCGTTCTCGGTGGAAGACCTGGAGCTGGAGCCGGAGAACCAGCCGCGCACGACCGTCTCCCGCGCCACGGCGAAGGTGGCCCGCGCACCCAAGCCGCAGCCCCCCGAGCCCGAGTTCGACGAGCCCGAGCCGCCTCAGGAGCCCGTGAAGGCGCCCCCGGCAGAGCGGGCGGACGAGGAGATCACCCCCGCCCAACTCAAGGCCCTGAACGCCGCCATGACGCAGGACCTCGAACTCACCGACCGGGCCGACAAGCTGGCCTACCTGTCCGGTGCGCTGGGCCGCGAGATCGGCAGCAGCAAGGACCTGAGCAAGGTCGAGGCGTCGCGGCTCATCGACCAGATCCAGCGGGACACCAACGAGGGTTCCGAGCCCGCTGAGCCGCCGCTGGAGGGGATGTGACCCTCACCGTCACCGTCCCCGGCATCCCCGCACCGCAGGGCAGCATCCGATCCCTCGGCGCCGGCCGCCCCTCGGTGCACTCGAACGCCAAGACCCTCCTGCCCTGGCGCGCGTCGGTGATCGCACACATCCGGCAGGAGATGGAGAAGGGCGGCACGTGGCCGCTGGAAGGCCCCGTGAGGGTCGGGGTGACCTTCTACCTGCCGCGCCCGAAGTCGGCGCGCAAGGGCGAGATGTGGCCCGCCAAGCGCCCCGACATCGACAAGCTGGAGCGCGCCTGTCTGGATGCCCTGACGCAATCGGGCGCGATCCGGGATGACGCCCAGGTCGTGATGCTCGGCGGGACCAAGGTGTACGGGACGCCCGGCATGTGCCTCACGTTGCGGCGCATGGCCGTGGAGCGGGCCGCATGACCGATCCCACGTACGCCCCGTTCGACAACCGGCACAACAACAAGGCCGCGGGGCACAACCCGGCGCACGACGGCTGCTCATCCCCGGGTTGCGGGAGCCAGAACACGCGCACCCTCGACGGCCAGTTCGGTCGCCGGTGCGCCCTCCACTCCCCCTGGCGCACGTTGGCCCGCGAGGGGAAGCCCGCCGAAGCCTGGGCCGCCCTGCGCGCCTGGCTGGGGATGCGGCGATGAACGACGACGTGGACGAGGTCGCCGTCGAACGTGCCTGCCGGGGCGACCGCACCGTGACGCTCAATCGCGTCGAGGCCGCGGAAGCGATGCGAATCCTCGATGCCCGCGGCCTCTCAGCCGCCGAGATCGCCGAGGTCCTCGGCATCTCATCCCGAGCCGTCCCGCGCTTCCGCAACGGCCACACCGCCAGCCCCTTCACCCGACCAGGAGTCACCGTGGACAACACCAAGGAGAAGATCGCCGCCGCCCTCCGCTCGGAGAGCCCCGCGATCCAGCGAGCCGCCAAGAAGGCCAACGACGACCTCGCCGCCCTCGACCGCCTCCTGGCCGACTGGGACGCCAAGGCCCTCGCCCGCGAGCGGGTCGCCGAGCTGGAGGCCGAGCTCGCCAAGGCCAAGGCCGCGCTGCGGGGTGGCACCAAGAAGCCGGCTGGGACGGGCGAGCACAAGCAGGCCCGCGAGTGGGCGCGTGCGAACGGCGTGACGGTGCCCGACATCGGGCGCGTCCCGACCGTCGTCATCGACAAGTGGCGGCAGGCGACCGGCACAGCGGCATGACCGTCAAGAAGCCCGACCCGATGCTGTCCGTCGCAGACGTGGCGAAGATGCTCGGCGTCTCCAACATGACCATCTACCGGCTGGTCCACACCGACGTCATCCCCGGCTACCGGGTGGGCCGCTCGATCCGCATCGACGGACGAGACCTGACCCGGTTCATGCGCAACGCGAACGTGTCCGCCCTGCTCGACGACGACCCCGACGACGGTGCGGCGTGATCACCTCCCCCACCCCGCGCGACGTGGACCCGCCGTGCCGCCAGGACCCGGAGCTCTGGTTCGCCACCAACGCCGTCGACATCGCCGCCGCCAAGAAGGTGTGCGACCGCTGCCCCCTCATTCAACGGTGCCTGGACTACGCGCTCACCTGGCAACTGCAGGGCGTGTGGGCCGGCCTCACCGAGGACGAGCGGCAGGACATCCAGCGGAAGCGCGGCATCGTCCCCCAGTCGATCGTCACCACGCACGAACGGCGGGCACGGCACACCGACGTGTCGGAGGAGCGCCGCGCCGAGATCGCCCGCCTGACCGCACTCGGGTTCACGGCACCGCAGATCGCCGAGCGGCTGCGGATCACCAAGCGCACCGTGGAGCGCGGCCGGGCCGACCGGAGGACGGCGTGACCGCTTTGTGGGAACCCTACAAAGGCCGTGGCCCAGTACGTCCTACTGCGTCCGACAGTGTCCACAGTGCTCTCGGCCGCGCGCGATCCCTACAAGACGACCCCGGCGACTTGGAAAACCGCAGGTCAGATGGGAAAATGAAAGGCGCACCGGGTGGTCAAGACCCGATGCGCCGCGCCACCTTCGTCGGTACACGAGAGGCAGCAACCCCATGATCCAGCGGCACCTTCCGGTTGACAACCCCCCGGAGCGGATTCTCTACCCGCTTGCAGCGATTCCCACAAAGTACGCAGGCTGCCGGTTTCGCAGCCGACTCGAGGCCAGGTGGGCAGTCTTCTTCGACGAGATGGGCATCGGCTGGCAGTACGAGCCCCAGGGGTTCACCATCGGCGCCCGGCCCTACCTCCCCGACTTCCTGCTCGAGTGCGGCACCTGGGTCGAGGTCAAGGGGGCCGAGGAAGAGCTCGACCACCAGCTGATGCGCAACGCCGCGCGCACCCTGCCGCTGATGCCGGCGACCAAGGAGCGCGGGCCGCGCCTGCTGATCCTGGGGCCGACCGCCGTGCAGTACATGAACACGCCCGGCGACTACGGATGGCTCGGCATCGACCTGGACGGACGCGGCGACGAGTTGCTCTTCGGTTCCTACGGCTTCGGTCGGTTCTTCCGTCACTGCCGACCGTGGCGACTCGGGGATCGAACGGGTGATGGCCCCTGGCTGCGGCCCGCCTTCCTCGAGTGGGAGTACGGCTGCATCGAGGCATACGAGGCAGCCAACGGTGCGCGGTTCGAGCACGGCGAGAGCGGGGCCGCCTGATGCGCATCCGCTCGATCAAGCCGGAGTTCTGGCGGTCCGACGACATCGACCGCCTGGATTGGCCGACCCGTCTCCTGTTCATCGGTCTGTGGTCCTACGTGGACGACAACGGCGTGGGCCGCGATCGCGAGTCCGACATCGCCGCTGACCTCTTCTCCGGGGACCTGTCGCGAGACCCTCGCGAGACCCTCGCGACAGTTTCGGGAGGGCTCCAGAAGCTTTCCGAAGGTGGCCAGATCACTCGCTACGCGGTGGGCGGGAAGGCGTACCTGCACATCTCGGCGTGGGAGCACCACCAGCGCATCGACAAGCCCGCAAAGGGTCGCTACCCCCTCCCGACCAGCCAAGATGCCATTCCTCGCGAGACCGTCGCGACATCCTCGCGAGACTCTCGCGACACCCTCGCGCCTGGAACAGGGGAACAGGGGAACAGGGGAACAGAGGAGAAAGAGACTTCCGCACCTCGCGGTGCGGGCTACCCCGACGACTTCCTCGAGTTCTGGAAGCACTACCCGCTCAAGAAGGACAAGGCGGATGCACTCAAGGCGTGGCGTGCCGCTACTCGCCGGGTCAGCGCGGAGAAGCTGATCGCCGCCGTCCAGGCGTACCGCTTCAACCCGGACCCCAAGTTCGTGAAGCACGCCGCCACCTGGCTCAGCAAGGGCTCGTGGGAGGACGTCGACGAGGCCCCCGCCCTCCCGATGTTCGACGTCAACAAGCTGCCCGAGCCCGGCACCGGATGGACCGCCGAGCAACTGGACATGGTGCTCGGCAAGGACCCGTGGACCGAACCCGAGCCGCCCGCCGACCTCGATGAGAACGACGCCTTCCTGTGGCTGCAGCAGCAGCGTCGCCGACACTTCGCCCAGCGGGTGCTGAAGGCGCTCGAGGCCATCGGCAGGTCGGCGTGAGGCGCCCGCTTCCGCCCGAGATCAGTTCTCGACTCGAGGGCATCCGAGTCTCCGGCGAGGGTTACGACGCCCGCTGCCCCGTCCATGAGGACCGCAACGCCAGCCTGTCGGTCAAGGTCAACGAGACCGGCAAGCTGCTGGTGCACTGCCACGCCGGCTGCGACCAGCGAGCCGTGCTCGACGCCATCGCGGCAACCCCGCAGATGCTCCGCGGCGACGAGCCCGACCGGCGCGACGACGGCGAATGGACGCCTCGAGGTCCGGCGATCGCCGTCTACGACTACATCGATGAACAGGGCACCCTGCTCTTCTCGGTGTGCCGCACCGCCGACAAGCAGTTCCCGCAGCGTCGCCCCGACCCAGCGGCCAAATCAGGCTGGTCATGGAAGCTCGGCGACACCCGCCGCGTCCTCTACCGGCTCCCCCAGGTGCTCGCCGCAATCCACAACGGGGAGACGCTGTGGATTGCCGAGGGCGAAAAGGACGTGCACGCCCTCGAGGCCGCCGGAGTCGTCGCAACCTGCTCCCCAGGCGGCGCGGGCAAGTGGCGCGACGAGTACGCCGAACACCTGGCCGACGCCGACGTCGTCGTGGTCGCCGACAAGGACAAGCCCGGCCAGGCGCACGCCCGCGCCGTCGCCGTGTCCATCGGTAAGCGCGGCGGTCGGGTCCGCATCGTCGAGGCGCGGGAAGGCAAGGACGCCGCCGACCATCTGCGAGCGGGGTTTGGGCTCGAGGACTTCCTCACCACCCACGAATCCGACGTCGCCGCCAAGCCCGAGCTGGCGCTCGACATCTGGGACTACATCGCCCAGGACGACGGCGAGATGCGCTGGATCGTCCCCGGCATGATCGAGCGAGGAGACCGGATCATGGTCACCGCCCACGAGGGCTTCGCCAAGTCCACATTCCTGCGACAACTCGGGGTGGCCGTCGCCGCCGGCCTGCACCCGTTCACGGGTGAGCACATTGAGCCGGCGCGCGTGCTGTTCATCGACTGCGAGAACGGTGACAGGCAGACCCGGCGAGCGTTCCGCTGGATCCTCCCCATCGCCCGCCTCTACGGCAGCGACGTCCCCCGCGACACCTTCTTCCCGCTGGTCCGACCCGAGGGGATCGACCTCGGCCGCGAGGAGGACTCCGAGTGGCTACTGGAACGTGTCACCGCGCACAAGCCCGACGTGCTCGTCATCGGCCCCGTGTACCGACTGCTGGTGGAGGACGCGAACACCGACGTCACCATCCGAAAGATCATCACCGCGATCGACCGGGCCCGCGTCGCCGCCGACTGTGCCGTCGTCCTCGAGGCGCACGCGGGGCACGGCGGCGGGTTCGGCAAGAGCCGAGAGACGCGGCCCATCGGCTCGTCCATGTGGATGCGATGGGTTGAGGCGGGCATCGGCCTGGCCCCGTTCGACGGAACCGACGAGCTCGCGAAGACGCCGCTCCGGGTCGACCACTGGAAGCCCAGCCGAGACCGCGACCTCAAGGAGTGGCCGCGGTTCATTCGCCACGGTGGCCGGGGTCGTGATGGCGAGATGCGGGAGTGGCCGTGGGTTCCCGACGAGCTTTACGGCCCAGACGGTCAGCTGGTGACGGCATGAGCGCCGCCGTCGAGCTGTACGAGTTCCTCCGGATGGAGCCGCCGAAGCCGCGCGACGCCGGATCAGCCGGAACCGCGGGTTCGGGATATCGCGTGGCACCCAGCCCCCGCCCGCCCGCCGACCCGACACCCACACCCCAGCCAGCCGGCGGGGCAAGCAACGAGAAAGGGAGAGCGCTGTGAACGTCACCGATCGCACCGCAGCCAGCGACGACGAGTTCCAGGCCCGGATCGCTGCGTTCGAGGCGGCGCCCGTGCTGGCCGAGGCGTGGGAATGGTCCCGCTGCGGCGTCAACGGCTGCGACCAGCGCGGCACCGAGCACGTCGACGTCGCCGAAGCTTGGTACCTGATGTGCGCCGGTCATGCAGCCGCCCTCGGAGCCGCCCCGATGACCGCCGCGCCGGAGTCCACGGTCGAGATGGACCCGTTCGCCGTCGGCAGTCGCGTCGACGTGTTCCCGGTCCCCGGCGGCTACGTCGTCGCAGCAACCGGATCACTCGACGAAGACGCGGCGCAGGCCCTCGCCGACGCCGCCCGACCCGTGATCGAGGAGCAGCCGTGACCGCCGCGCCGGACCGCCCGGACACCGCCGCGGAGGTGGGGGCGGGCGTGGAGGCCGTTGCGCGGGCGATGTGGGACGCCGTCAAGGACGACAGCGAGTGGCACCACCTCAGCCCGTCCAGCCGTGACCGCTGGCGCGCCGCCGCAATTGCCGCCCTCGCTGCTCGCCGCCCGGCCACGGAAGCGGAACAGACCGTGGAGCGGTGCGCGGGTGTCGCGGCGCAGTACGAGGCGTACGTCGCCGCGTGCAAGACCGAGGGCATCGACTACGACGAGACGCTGGAGACGGCCGCAGCCGACATCCGGCGCGCGCTCGGCGGCGTCGCACGGGACGAGCAGCGCGGTCGCTGCGGCAACCAAGCCCCGGCCATCGCAGGCATCGCCCAGACCGCCGTCCACTGCAAACTGCCGGCCGGGCACGCGGGATGGCACAAGGGCGACGACAGCGAGTGGATGTTCCGGCCGTACAGGGGCGCGGCGCGGGACGGCTCCGATGGCTGACGGCAGCGTGCGGGACGAGCTGGCGGCGGCGCTGCCCGAGCACCAGTCGTGGTGCCACGCCGAGGCGCACGGCGAATGCTGCGGCGCGGACGACTGCGACTGCGGTGTGGCCGACTCGCTTGAGCGGCTCCTGCCCGTCGTGGAGCGGCTCCAACGCCAGGCGGCGGCGGAGGCTCTGCGGGACCTCGCCCTTGAGATGAGCGGTGCCGTCGCGCTCTGCCGCGTGCCGCTCGGTGAGCTGGCCGAGAAGCTCCGCGACCGCGCCGACGGGATCGAGGCGACGTGAGCGGGCGAGGTGCCAACCCGCTCCCGGCGATCGTCGTCCGTGGCATTGCCGGGCTCAGCATCCTGTTGATGATCTTCGCGCCCGTCACCGTCGCCCTCGCCGTCTGGCAGTGGGACTGGCGTTGGCTCGTAACCGGCGTGGTCTCGCTCGCCGTCGGGTTCTTCATCGGCTGGGGACTGGTCGAGGGCGGCAAGAAGGCGAGCGGGTCGTGAAGCGCCACGCCGACTGCATGTGCAACCCGCTGCACGACGACGCCACGGATTCCACCCGCCTTTGGCCCGCCGACGGCACCCTCACCGACCAGCAGACCGTCGTGGCCCGGCTGCTCGGGATGACAGTGCGCGGCGGCAGGGTGCGGGCGAGCCGTGCGGGTTGGGCGACGGTGCAGGCGGTGGTCGGGCTGATCGAGGAAGGGCGCGGGAAGCCGCTGAGCGGGGCTGTGGCGGCCTCGGAGGGTCGGGATGGGGTCCGTGGAGGGTCACAGGGCGCTCTAGGGGCTCCTGAGGGCACTGAGAGGGTCGACGAGAGGTGGAGCGCGTGAAGCTGGACGAGTTCCTGATCGCACGGATCCGCGATGACCAGGCAGACGCGATGGCTGGCTGGCGGTGGAAGGCGCTCCCGGCTGGT
>Ga0066687_10000294_pt1 | contig 12790 bp, 9 predicted proteins | sample GraSoiAngelo_136_FD_65630 | JGI IMG/M metagenome (GOLD analysis project Ga0066687, IMG submission 65630) | Grasslands soil microbial communities from the Angelo Coastal Reserve, California, USA - 14_0929_09_20cm | ecosystem: Environmental > Terrestrial > Soil > Grasslands | place: USA... | reverse complement strand
AGCAGGATTACGCCGCCGTCCAAAATGGGAATCGGAAAGAGGTTGAAGATTCCAAGATTTAGGCTGATACCCGCCATCAGAAGAAGCAGAGGTGTCCATCCAGGCTCGCGAGCGGCTTCACCGGAAACCTTCGCGATATCAATGGGACCGCTCATCATCTTGACCGAAACCTTGCGCTGGACCATCTTCTCGACGAGTTCAACCAGAAGGAAGGCGTACTTCTTGTTCGTCTCAATCGATCGGCTTAGTGCCTGCGTGAACGTCAGCCGGTCGATGTGCTGCGGTACACCTGGAGAGAAACCAATCCGGTAGCGCTCCGCGCCCTCGCCATTCGGAGCGAGCACTGGAGTCATTTGGTACTTGCTGGCCTTGCCGGCACGCATCACCGTGACCTCGACGGGTTTTCCCTTGTCTTGCTGCAGGAAGTGCGTCAACTCGCCAATGGAGTGGAGCCCAATGCCATTTATGGCAAGTATTTCGTCTCCCTTACGAATACCCGCTTTGTAAGCAGGCATGTTCTGTTCCATCGCTTCGACGGTGATGCCGGCTGCTGGCTCCAAGCCAGCCTCTCCGGCCCGGCTCGGACCGTAAGTGTCAGGCGTTAGCGTCGTAGAAACAGTCTGATCGCCACGTTTCACAGTGACTGGAAGCGGCTGCTGTGGGCTAATCGTTATCTTAGCCTTAGTATCTTCCCAAAGCGGACTCGAGATCCCATCGATCTCCGTGATCAGGTCGCCGGGCATCAGCCCCGCCTTTGCGGCAGGAGAGTTCTCCTCGACCCATCCGACTCGCGTCGGCTGATCGAGATACCAGTCGTGCGAGTAGTGCACCATGAACACGCCGGTTACGATGCCGACCGCCAGCAGGATGTTCATCGTGGGGCCAGCGACGGCTATGAGCAGCCTTTGCCAGCGCGGATGAGAGACAAACTCTCCAGGGTCGCCCGTGCGAGCCTCCATCGGATTCTCGCCCGCCATCTTGACGTAGCCGCCCAGCGGGAGAGCACTAATGCGATAGTCGGTATCGCCGCGCTTGATGCCGAACAAACGCTTGCCAAATCCGAGAGAGAAAACGTCAACACGAACCCCGCAGAGCTTCGCCACTGCATAGTGGCCAAACTCGTGCACAAGGATCATTACACCGAGCACGAACGCAACGGCCACAACGGCGTATGCGGTGCCGACAAGAAAATTAGTCAATGGTTGCATCTTACGATTTCAGTGATTCCAATGGGCTGAAGCTTAATGAGTGTACACCCCCAAAGCAGGGGCCAACGGCCTTTCACGCCTTGTTACCTCGGCAGCAAAGGCCCTTGCTTCGGCATCAATTTGCAGTACTTGTTTAATAGATTCAGGATGTGCCTGAGTAGTTTCGTCCACCACCCGTTTTATTGTCCGCGGAATGCCCTCAAAACCAATCACACCGTCCAAGAATGCTGCCACCGCAACCTCATCAGCTGCATTGAGCGCGATTGTCTTGGCTCCCCCTGCCTCGGCAGCTTCATACGCCAATTCGAGACAAGGAAATTTCTTCATATCTGGAGGGCAAAAGTCGAGCTTCCTCAGGCCCGTTAGATCGAACTTCAATTCTGATTCCAGCCGCTCCGGATATGTCAGTGCATACAGGATTGGAAGCCTCATGTCTGTCACCGATAGTTGAGCAAGAATGCTGCCGTCACGGAATTCCACCAAAGAGTGAATCGTAGACTGCGGATGCACGATCACCTTCACGCGCTCGGGCGGCAGATGGAAGAGCCGGCACGCCTCGATGACTTCGAAACCTTTGTTCATCAGAGTTGCTGAATCGATGGTGATGCGCTTCCCCATCTTCCACGTGGGATGATTCAGTGCCTGCTGCACAGTAATGCGGCTGAATTCAGATTTCGGTGTGTTCAGGAACGGGCCACCCGAGGCAGTGAGCCACACGGCAGTAACTTCGCCGAGGCTGCCTCCGCGCATGCACTGGTGGACGGCATTGTGTTCGCTGTCAATCGGAAGGAGCGGCTTGCCTTGACGTCGGGCTTCGGCGGTAATCAACTCTCCCGCTGCCACCAGGCATTCTTTATTCGCTAAGCCAACCCACTTCCCTGCCCGTACTGCTTCATACGTAGCCTCAAGACCTGCGACTCCGACGATGGCGCTCACTACAAAATTCGCCTCGGGCTGGGTAGCAACCTGAACTGTGCCCGCGGCACCGGAAAGAACTGGAATTCGCAGATCTGCGGCACCGAGCCGATCTCGCAACTCCGACGCGCGTTCCTCGGTCGCCATTGAAACCAAGCCGGGCTTCCACCTGCGGCATTGCTCGAAAGCAAGATCAACATTGCCGCCCCCTGCCAAAGCAACAACACTGAAGCGCTCTGGGTAGGCCTCGACAATCTTGAGCGTGCTAATGCCGATTGATCCAGTGGAGCCAAGGATGGCCATCCGGCGCTTGGAATCGGGAGAAGCTACCAGCAGAGAGGCTGGATTAAGAGGGTTACTCACGTCTTAGAAGTTTATTTTGCGGAAGGAACAATAATACCACAACACCGGAGAGGCCAGAAGCAGCGCGTCTATGCGGTCGAGAATGCCGCCATGTCCCGGAAGCAGACTTCCGGAATCCTTGACGTCGGCGCCGCGCTTCATCATTGACTCCGCAAGGTCGCCTAGCTGAGCGGCGATGTTGATCGACACCGAAACCAGGATCGCCATCCAGATCGCATTGGGCTCTGGCATTGGTCTTCCAGAAAGCACACTCTCGCCTGCCAGCAGCTTCCAGTCGTACAGTCTTTCCGCGATGGGGCGGTTGTAAACCAGCATTAAGGTTCCAATAGTCATGCTGCCAACTATCGAGGCAGCCGCGCCCTCCCATGACTTGCCAGGACTGATGCGCGGCGCCAAACGATGCCGACCGATCGAGCGTCCCACATAGTAGGCGCAGATATCACCTGCCCACACGACGAGCAATAGATAGAGAATCGCGAATGCTCCGTCGGGGATTAGACCACGAGTAAAGAGGAGGAATCCCAAAGTGATACCGATATATGGCAGCGCCATGTATGACACTGCCGCGGAGGGAAGCGCCTGGCGCACGTCCTCTGTGTGCATGGCGGCTACCAGCAACACAAATGGCATTAGGCTGACTACGACTAGCAAAATCTGATATTGCGTCCAGGGATCGCGCAGCGTCTGCAAACCGGGTAACCCTAGGGGACGTACTCCACGGATCACAACCGAAATATAGTAGTAGCCGAGCACTGCGAGCACAGCGACATACGTGAGTGTCCGCAATGGCTTCAGATTGTGCGCCGCCGCAATGTTCAAGTACTCATCGGCGGAGGGCAAAGCGATCATGGCGAGAATGAGTGCAAAGAGCCAGAACGGCGCTTTGAAAACCGCCAGCACCACGAGGGGTACGAGGACAATTGCGGTGAGAACGCGCTGCATTTGCAGGAATTAAATCATCTCGAGGAGTCGCGCGAAAGTGATTGAAAGGTGTCTATTTGTGCAACGCCAGCTCACTGGCTAGCGAATCGTCCTGGCCAGTACCGTTGGAAGAAGCACTCAGCCCGCCGTAGCGCCGCTCCCGCTGTTGATAGTCGGCGATGGCCTCGAGGAGATCCACGCCTTCAAAATCGGGCCATAACTTGCCAGTCACATAGATTTCGGCGTACGCGATCTGCCACAGGAGGAAGTTGCTGACGCGAAGTTCTCCGCTGGTTCGAATTACCAAATCGGGATCAGGCATCGTGCCATATAAGTGCCGGCTCACGATGTCTTCATCGATATGGAGATGATCGATCCCGCCGTTGTTCTTCGCGGCGGTGAGGATCGATCGGAAGGCATCGACGATTTCGGCGCGGGCTCCGTAGTTGAGCGCGAGAGTCAAAACCATGCCCGTATTGCCGGCAGTCGCCTCTTCAGCCCACCTAAGTCGTTCCTGCACCGCATCCGGCAGCTCATGAATGCGGCCAATGTACGTGAGACGGACATTGTTGCGGTTCAGCCGCGGAACTTCCTGCTTCAGGTACTGACGCAACAACCGCATGAGAAAATCAACCTCGGTGCGCGGACGGCGCTTCCAGTTTTCTGCCGAGAACGCGTATAGCGTCAGGTAAGACAAACCGATTCGCGCTGCTGTCTCGACAACTCCGCGCACTGTCTGTACCCCGCTGCGATGTCCGACAAACCTAGGCAGGTGTCGCCGGTTTGCCCAGCGGCCGTTGCCATCCATAATGATGGCTACGTGGTGCGGAATCTGGCTAGGATTAAGGCGCGAATAGATCGCGCGCTCCTTTGCCGACAACTCATCGACATTGCCACTGTTTTGTTGCAAGTGCTTCATGGCGCAAAGTAGTACGTTATCACAAGGCATGAGCGCATGTCATGGGGCGATGGCCGCCACAATCGATAAGAACAACTAAGTTTCCGAGGCAAGAGGGCCGCGAAGCAACAATCATGTCTGACACATCGCGGGAGATCCTTCGCCCAAAAGGATGGGCTCAGGATGACAGTCTCTCAAGACCACTCAGTTGTTGTCGAGTCATCGGAAGATCGAAATAACAAAAGGCCGGAGAGAATCCCCGGCCTTCCTAATTCTGGGATCGGACTTCAATTAATCTTCACACAAACCGCTTTCGTCTCTGTGTAGAGCTCGAGAGCTTCTTTGCCCATCTCACGGCCCCAACCGGATTGCTTGTAACCGCCGAAAGGCATGGCCGCGTCGAATACGTTGTAGCAGTTGATCCACACCGTGCCCGCTTTGAGCTTGTTGGCGAGGGAATGGGCCTTGCCGATGTCTTTCGTCCAAATGCCCGCAGCAAGTCCATAGCTAGTGTTGTTGGCTTCGGCGGCGATTTCGTCGACGCTTTTGAACGGCATCGCCGTGACTACCGGTCCGAAAATCTCCTCTTGGACGACTTTCATTTTGGGATTGGTATTGACCAGAACGGTCGGCTCAACGAAATAACCACGATTGCCGACTTTCTTCCCACCAACCACGGCCTTTGCACCTTCACTCAGGCCCGCCTCCATGTAGCCGCACACGCGTCGGAACTGCTCTTCGGAAACCAGTGGTCCCATTTGAGTATCTGTGTTCATCCCCGGACCCACGCGAATCTTTTTCGCTGATTCCGAAACACCTTCGACTACCTTGTCAAAGATTTTGTCTTCGATGAAGAGTCGCGAGCCTGCGCAGCAGCACTGTCCGTGGTTGAAGAAGATAGCGTTGGCGGCACCAGCGGTCGCTTTGTTCACGTCGGCATCGTCGAACACGATGTTCGGCGACTTGCCGCCCAGCTCAAGCGTTACCTTTTTCAGATTTCCGGCTGCAGCGTGGACAATCAACTTGCCGACTTCGGTCGAGCCGGTAAAAGCAATCTTATCCACATCAGGGTGGGCTGCCAACGCAGCGCCAGCCGTTTCGCCGAATCCGGTGACAATGTTCAACACGCCGGGAGGAAGTCCGGCTTCCATCGCCAGTTCTCCCAGCCGCAGTGCAGACAGAGGAGTCTGCTCCGCCGGCTTAAGAATGACCGTGCATCCGGTCGCGAGGGCAGGTCCCAGTTTCCATGCAGCCATGAGCAGCGGGAAATTCCATGGGATGATCTGGCCAACGACTCCGATTGGCTCGCGTCGCGTGTAGGCGAAGAACGGTCCTGAAATGGGAATCGTGCTGCCCTCGATCTTCGTTGCCCATCCCGCCATGTAGCGAAACAGGTCCACGGCCAATGGAACGTCGGCTACTCGCGAAACCGAGATTGGCTTGCCATTGTCGAGGGTCTCAAGTTCTGCGAATTCTTCGGTGTGCTGTTCGAGCAGGTCGGCGATCTTCCACATGATGCGGCCGCGCTCACTGGCCGACATTTTTGCCCATGGACCGGATTCAAAGGCCCGGCGCGCGGCTTTCACGGCAGCGTCGATATCGGCTTTGTCACCTTCGGCCACTCGGGCGAGCACTTCACCAGTTGCGGGATCGATGGAATCGAATGTCTTGCCCGACGATGCAGCGACCCATCTGCCGTCGATTAGAAGTTTTCTGGGGGTTGCTAAAAATTGACTTACTGCATCCTGCATTTGCAGCGGAGTTGCTGTTGCCATACTGCCTCCTCAGAAGTGAGGTTGGAAGGAACCTTGGATATTACCACCGGAAGCTGCTACGCGGGGAGGGCATGGCTGGTGACGAGTGAATACAAAGCACACAAGGTGCTCACGAAGGGTACGAAGGGAAGTCGGATTGAAATCGTGACCTCTCGGCTTTTAGGCCTTCGTCCCCTTCGTGTTGTCTTTTGGGGTCAGGCTGCGGCTGCGGCTTTCTTTCTCTGCTCGCGAACACGCTCAACGTTCCTGGTGATGTTCTCAACCTTCTGCTGCGCCTCAGGCGAGCTGGTTAGAAAATCTTCAATTCGTTTCCAGAACATTGGATTGACGTTCTCGCGGAGCGGTGGCAGGAACGGTTTCAGCTTCACGTAGTTGAAAATCATCTCGTTGCAGTTGTCGAGAAACAAATGTTGATCGAGAGCGCCGCGAGCGACGAAAGACATCGCCATGTCCCAGTAGGAGGTCACCTGGCGGAAGTAGGCGAATTCTTTCCCTCCGGCCGCAAACAGTTTGCCGAGCTCCTCAAAACTGCTAGGCCAGAATTCGAACGTCATGAACTTGCGGGCGTCCCGCATCACCGGTTCGCAACGCATTTGGTACAGGCGCAAGATAATATCGACATCGCCATGTGTTGCCGTGTTGGTCATACCTGGAGAGAGATTTTGATCAGCCATTGCGGAACTCCTTTTGAAATGGATGGGGGCCGCTATCGTAACCGATTTCACCCCGCCGCGCGCTCATCTTTGGACTTTTGAATGGTACAAAATGCCCCTAGGAGCACTTAGACATCGAATAATGAAGAGCTATGCGACTGCCACCGGCTCTTTGGTAGCGACCTGCTTGGAGTAATCGCATTTCACTATTGGAGCCGCGGCAGCTTCAACCGCGCCATCGCCTTTGGCTTTGCTTGGCTTCTTCTTGCGCTTAGGCTGAGGCTCTTCCTCTTCGGCGGCAGTGCGCTTGTTGTTGGGGCACACCAGGAAGGTGCCTGCTTTCAGATTCTTCTCCAGCAAGTACGGACTGCCACACTCCGGACACTGCTCGGCCACAGGTTTGTATGCCGACGTGAACTCGCACTTCGGGTAGTTCGAGCAGCCGTAAAAGATGTTGCCGCGACGACGGGCTTTCTTCTCTACCAACTCCCCATCCTTCCGCCCTTCCGCGGCGCATAGCGGGCAGCTCACTCCAATGAAGTTCTGCTTTACGTACTTGCATTCGGGATATCCGCTGCAAGACACGAACTCGCCATAGCGTCCATGACGCAGCACCATGTTGCGACCGCATTTCGGACAGATCTCCTCAAGCGGAACGTCGGGAACCTTCTTGCCCTGATCGAGACGCCGCGTAGTCTTGCACTCTGGATATCCGGTGCATGCCATGAACTGGCCGAAGCGCCCACGTTTGAGGACCATCGTGCGTCCGCAGTTCTCGCAATATTCTTCCTGCGTAGTTTCCTGCAGGTCGGCATTCTCAAGATCGGGTAGATCGATTACGTTCTCTTTGGTGAACGTGCAGCTGTTGGGATCCTCTTTCTCATATGAGCTGCAGGCAAAGAATGACCCGAACTTACCCCATTTGAGCACCAGCGGCGAGCCACAGCGCTCGCACTTCTCATCGGTGGGCTTCTCCATGCGCTTCACATTTTCCATGTGCTTCTGCGCATATTTGAGGTCTTTCTGGAAGCGCTTGTAGAACTCCGACATCGCGTCGGTCCACTTCTCTTTACCCTCTTCGATCTCGTCGAGTTCTTCTTCGAGGCGTGCGGTATATGCAGGATCGAAGATCTCGGCGAAGTTCTTCACTAGAAGATCGGTTACAACCAGACCGATCTCCGTCGGCACGAACTTGCCACCGATCTTCTGCACGTACTGGCGCTCCTGAATCGTGCCCAGGATCGCCGCATATGTCGAAGGACGTCCGATACCACGCTCTTCGAGTTCCTTCACCAGCGATGCTTCGTTATAGCGCGGAGGAGGTTCTGTGAAGTGCTGCTCCGGTTTCAGATCCTTCAGTGTGAGCTTTTGTCCTTCTTCCAGGGGCGGCAGTTTGTGTTTAAGCGCCTCGTCCTCTTCGTCCTTGCCCTCTTTCGATTCCTCGTACACCTTGAGGAAGCCTTCGAACTTAAGTACTGAGCCGGTCACCCGGAAGTTATACGTCCGATCCGCGACCGCATCGATATCGACTGTCGTCTGGTCGAAAACAGCAGGCATCATTTGCGACGCTACAAAGCGCTGCCAGATGAGCTTGTAAACCTTGTATTCGTCTTCCTGAAGATATTGCTTTACCGAATCGGGATGACGCATGACTGAAGTCGGACGAATGGCTTCGTGAGCTTCCTGCGCCTCCTTCTTGGACTTGTAAACGTTCGGCGATTCGGGCATAAACTGCGTTCCATAATTGGAACCGATTAGCTCGCGCACTTCGTCGAGCGCGTCTTGCGCGACTCGAACTGAGTCGGTGCGCATGTAGGTGATCAGGCCGACCGAGCCTTCATCGCCCAACTCGATGCCCTCGTAGAGACGTTGCGCGATCATCATCGCGCGCTTGACGCTGAACCGCAGTTTGCGCGAGGCGTCCTGCTGAAACTTGCTGGTCGTGAACGGCGCAGCCGCGCTGCGGCGGCGTTCCTTCTTCTCAACAGAACGTACACTCCATTGCCCCTGATGCAGAGCATTAGTGATCTTTTCGGACTCATCGCCGTTCGGAATCTCGATCTTCTCACCACTGATCCCAGTGAAGCGCGCGTCAAAAACAGGAGGCTTAGAGAGGTGCGCGTCGATCGTCCAGTATTCCTTCTTCTCGAAGGCTTTGATTTCACGCTCGCGCTCAACGATGAGTCTAAGGGCAACGGTCTGCACCCTTCCTGCTGACAGACCGCGACGAACCTTGTCCCAGAGCAATGGAGAAACCTGGTACCCAACAATACGATCGAGCACGCGGCGCGTTTGCTGGGCATCGACCAGATTCCAGTCGATGTCCCGCGGATGATCGAAGGCGGCCTTAACGGCTTTCGACGTAATCTCATTGAACGTCACACGTTGGATAGGAATGCCACTGCCGCGCTTCTTTTTGGGCTTCGATTCTCCTAGTTCTTCGTAGAGATGCGCGGCGATAGCTTCGCCTTCACGGTCCGGATCGGGAGCGAGGTAGATGGCCGAGGCGTTCTTTGCCTTCCTCTTGAGGTTCGTCAGAACCTTCTCTTTACCGGGAATTACGATGTATTCAGTCTCGAAGTCGTTATCGAAATCGACACCGATCTTGCTCTTCGGCAGATCCTTGACATGCCCGAGCGAGAAATCGACGTCATAGTCCTTTCCCAGATATTTATTGATCGTTTTCGCCTTACCCGGCGACTCAACGATGACCAAAGCTTTGGACAATGTTCTTTTCCTTAACGTAAAGTCTGTTGCGAAACTATCACAAGCCGAAAGCTGTCGGCCAACCCCCTCAAAATGTCTTCACGTAATTTTTGCCTGGAAGCGGCTTTATCTTTCCCGCCAGCTCTAGCTCAAAGAGTGCGGAGAAAATCTCCGATGAGGAAATCTCTCCCTCCAGCTTTTCAATGATGACATCCAGCTGGGTAGCCTCGTCCGGCTTCAGCAGCGCGTAAATACGCTTCTCGTGCGGCGAGAGTTTCGAATCCGCGAATAGAGATGCTTCAGCCGGCTCGGGGGATTCAACCCGCCAGCTCGCCTCGAGGTGCAGCTTGATGTCTGCGGGAAATTCTTCCCACACGTCCTCCCATGTCGCGGTGAGCTTAGCGCCCTGTTTTATCAGCGTGTTAGGACCCCACGAGTTTCGGTTCGTGACATTGCCGGGGACGGCGAAAATGTCTCTCCCCTGCTCCAGCGCGCAGCGAGCCGTGATGCGAGTTCCGCTGTACTCACCCGCTTCCACGACGAGAACTCCCAGAGAGAGACCGCTGATAATTCGGTTCCGAATTGGGAAGTTCTGAGGCGCCGCAAACGTTCCTACCGGGAACTCGGATACCAGTGTTCCTCCCGCAGCAACAATCGCCTCTGCGATCCGCCTGTTGTCTCGTGGATAGGGGACATCGATTCCAGTTCCCCAAACTGCAACTGTCTTGCCTTTGCCATTGAGGGCTCCGCGATGAGCATGAGTATCTACTCCCCGGGCCATGCCGCTGACGATCACCAGCCCGCGGCACGCAAGATCGTTCGATAGGCGCTCCGCCATGCCCATTCCGTATGGCGTCGGATGGCGAGTTCCGACTACTCCCAGGCCAGGTTCAGCCAGTACGTCAGCATTCCCGCGGACATACAGCAGCAACGGCGGATCATAGATTTCCTTGAGCCGGGCCGGGTAGCGCGCATCCTCGAAGGAGATGATCTCTGCGCCGACGTCGCGGGCTTTCATGAACTCTTCTTCTGCTCGCGAGAAGGACTTTCCTAGCGCGATCGACTGAGCCGCAGCCGCTGGTAATGCTGCTGCCTCAAGCTCGGTAAGAGAGGCATTGAATACGCGTTCTACACCGCCAAATCGCCGGACAACTCGATGTCCCCGAATGGGACCCATCGCGGGCGTAAGCATCAGCGCAAGCCAATGCAGACTGGCCACATCGGGCTGAGTTGACTGAGGGAGAGCGGCGGAGTCAGTCATCGGAGGAAACTGGACGCGGAAGATACAGTGAGGACGGTGAGAGTGTCAAGAAACGAAAGGATCGGGTGATCGGGCCATCGGGTGATTGGGTGAAGTTAGAGTCGGATTATTTCGCAGTCGAGTGATTCTAGCGATTTTCAAGTAACTAAATCGCGCAATGACGAAATTACAAGTTCGCTTTCACTTCACCCGATCACCCGATGGCCCCTATCACCCGATTCCCTGGCCCGATCACCGATCCTCTCTGCCTGCTAGTATTTCTATGAATGTCTCCACTCCGCGTTTCTGCTATCAGTTATTTGAACACTGCGCCGCTGATGTGGGACTTCGAGCATGGGCCGCGAGCAGTTGAGTTGCGGAGAGAATTCGAAGTTGATTACACGATTCCCTCGCGCTGCGCGCAGATGCTGGCTGAAGGCTCTGCGGATATCGGAATCATTCCCATTGCTGCCTATACAACCATTCCCGGCCTGCGCGTTCTCCCAGACGTCGCAATTGCCAGCAGGGCAGCGGTGCGGTCGATTCTCTTGATAAGCCGACTGCCGCTGAGTGAGATCCGTAGCATAGCGTTAGATTCATCGTCCCGGACATCGGCCGCGCTCGTTCAGGTGCTTCTGCGAATGCAGAACCGAGATGTCGCCTTTGCTCCCGCAGAGCCGCAGCTGGATGCGATGTTGCAGAAGCACGACGCGGCTTTGCTGATCGGAGATCCTGCTCTGCAAGTAGATCGCGCACGATATAAAACCTTAGATTTGGCAGAGGAATGGCGTAACAACACCGGAAAACCCTTCGTCTTTGCATTCTGGGCTGTACGCAAGAATGCTGCTACCGAAGAGGAACTCGGCCGAATTACAGACGTGTTTCGCGAATCGCGTGACGAAGGGCTCAAGCATATTGCTGAAATCGCGGACGAATGGTCGCCTAAACTCTCGATCCCGGCAGATAACGTGCGCAGCTACCTGAGAGACAACATCCACTACTTTCTTGACCCGGAGAGCATCTCCGGCATGAAGTTGTTCTTTGAACTGGCGGCTTCCTACGGAATACTTCCCTCCGCGCCTGAATTGCGGCTGGTTCCGGAACTTGCATTCCGCAACTCGACTCATCAAAGCCGCGTCTAACCGCACAGGTAACGAGTGTGTTTTCCGAGCTGATCGTCGCGGGAGGAGTGTGGGCCAAACTGCGCGCGCTTGGCCCAGTCGGCGAAATCCTGCTCGGCTTGGCGGATGCGTCTGTGGTTCCAACCCCGGGAAGCCTGGATTTCCTGGTCATTCTCCTCGTCGGATCCTCCCCCGGAAATTGGTGGATGTATGTTCTAGCCGCCACCGTCGGCTCTTCAGCGGGCGCTTACATCACTTATCGCATTGGACTCAAAGGCGGAAAAGAGGGACTAGCGAAGCGCATTCCCGAAAAGAAACTGGCCAAGATTTACCGTTGGAGCGAGAAGTATGGAGTCGGTGCTGTGGCCGTTCCCGCTCTCCTGCCGCCCCCGTTTCCGCTCTCACCCTTCCTGCTAGCGGCTGGGGTAATGAAAGTTCCCAAAACCAAATTTCTGGCGGCCTATTCAGTAGGAAGGCTGGTCCGTTATGGAATTGTGGCGTGGCTGGGCCGGAAGTATGGCCAGTCGATCATCCGGGCCATGCAGGAATATTCGCGACCCATCATCTGGGCCTTGATACTTCTAGCAGTCTTAGGAGGAATCGCGGCTGCAGGTTACCTGTGGCGCCGGAAGCAGAAGGGTTTGCCAATGCTTCATTCAGCGGAGAAGAAGGCCGCATAAATTGCCCTTTCAGTACGCCCAGCGCAGCAGCGTCGCACCCACAGTAAATCCGGCTCCCACCGAAGCCAGCAGGACCAACTCACCTTTCTTAAGCTTGCCTTCATCGAGAGCCGTCTGCATTGCCAGGGGAATGGTACCGGCAGTTGTGTTTCCATACTCGCCGATATTGATGATCACACGATCCTCCGACATTCCCAGTCGCTCAGCCGTTGCCGTGATGATGCGTTTATTTGCCTGGTGAGGAATGAAAGCGGCTAAGTCGGCACCGGTGAATCCATTTCGAGAAAGGATTTTTTCTGAGAACTCTGCC
>Ga0066687_10000293_pt1 | contig 12847 bp, 10 predicted proteins | sample GraSoiAngelo_136_FD_65630 | JGI IMG/M metagenome (GOLD analysis project Ga0066687, IMG submission 65630) | Grasslands soil microbial communities from the Angelo Coastal Reserve, California, USA - 14_0929_09_20cm | ecosystem: Environmental > Terrestrial > Soil > Grasslands | place: USA... | reverse complement strand
CGGCATCGTGGACGATGCGTGGATGACGATTGGCTCGGCGAACCTCAACGAGCATTCGTTGTTCAACGACACCGAGATGAACGTCGTCATCCGCGAGCCATCGCTTATCCGCGAGACACGGCTCCGGCTGTGGACCGAGCATCTCGACCGGCCGTCGAAGGAACTCGACGCCAGTGCGGCGACGATCATCGATAGCCTCTGGAAACCGATCGCCGAAGAACAGGCCGAGCGACGAAGGCGCGGCCAACGGTTGACCCACGGGCTGGTCACCCTTCCCGGCGTTTCGCGCCGTTCGCGCCTGATGCTGGGCCCGCTGCAAGGCCTCGTCGTCGACGCGTAGCGGTCCGCGATCCTAACGATTGCGCTCGTTGCGGACAAACAGCGCCGTTCCGACCAGCAAGAAGACGGCAAACATGGCGGCCATCACGGCGAGATCGAGCGCCGGTGGGTCGAGTACGGTCCGGGCGGACTCGGGACTTCCCGCATAGAATGCGCTGCGCCCCAGATCGACCGCGTAGCGCATGGGGGAGATGCGCGACAGGATGTTCAGGTACCAGGGAAGCACCTTGATCGGGTTAAAAATTCCGGCGAGAAAGAACTGCGGCAGCATGACAAACGTGAAGATCTGGCCGGCCATCTCCTGGCTGCTGAGATTCGATAACACCAGGACGCCAAAGGCACCGCCCAGCAAACAGATGAGCGCCCCCGCGATCGCCAAGCCCACAAATTGTGCAGGTGAAGCCCGGATGCCAACGATCAACGCGAAAGCAAGAATTGCGCCGGCCTGGGGTAGGGCCACCAGGGCCTCTCCGAGGATCTTGCCGATGATGATCGAGTAGCGCGAGATCGGCGAAACAAACATCTCCTGGCTGAAATCGTTCTCCCGGTCGCTGATCAGCGACATGAGGCCCTGCGCTGTCGTTTGAAACAGCGTCTGTCCGAACACGCCGGTGAACGTAAAAGCCAGGAAGTTGAACCCGACATTGCGGCCCAGGTTTGCCTGCAGGCTGCCACCAAGCACACCGATCAGGAGCAAAGGAAACACGAGCGTCGTAACCAGGCGCGGACGGTCTCGGAGGAGCTTCATCAAGTCGCGCTGCGCGATCGCGAGAATGGGACCTAGCTCATTCATCGTTACTGCCAATGACCGCGAGGTACGCGTCTTCGAGCCTGGGCTGCGTCACCGTCACCATCGAGAGCGGCGTATCGATCGCCTTGAGCAACTGGTGCGCATTGCGGCCGTGCAGCTGGACCTTGAAAAACGGCATCTCGGCGAAGTCAACGCCGAGGGTGACAAGCTCGGCTCGAAGCCGAATGCGGTCCGCGGCGTCAATAAGGAGATCGCTGGCGAGATCAGCCTTGATATCCGCTGGGGCTCCGAAGGATACGATCCGCCCTTTGTTGATGATGCAGATCGTGTCCGCACCCTCCGCTTCTTCAAGGTAGTGCGTGGTGAGAAAGACGGTTGTCCCGGCCGCCTGCACGCTGCGGAGGTATTGCCACAAGTTGCGACGGCCGTTCGTGTCCAGCCCGCGCGTCGGCTCATCGAGAAACAGCACATCGGGCCGATGCATGAGGCTCCGAATGATTTCGAGCTTGCGCCGGGTTCCGCCGGATAGCGTCTTGATGGGCCGGAAGATGTCGGTCTCAATGTCCAATAGGGCGGCCAGTTCGGCGACCTGCCGGCGGTAGGCCTCAGGCATCAGGGCGAATCGAGGCCGGTACGGGTAGAGCCGGTAGAGCACGGCGTGGAATCGGACGTTCTCCTCGCCGGTGAGGTTCATATCCAGGCTGGGGTTCTGAAAGATGATTCCGACTCTCGAGCGCACGGCGCTGGCATCTGTTCCGACGTCGTATCCCGCGATCCGCACCTGGCCTGACGTCGGGATCAGGGTGGTGGTCAAGATCGAGATGGTTGTCGTCTTGCCCGCGCCGTTCGGGCCCAGGAATGCGAAGAACTCGCCTCGCCGCACCGTGAACGAGATGCCGTCCACGGCGTTCGTCTTGCCCTTCCGGTATCGCTTGACGAGGTCGACAACTTCGACGATGGCATCGGCCCGGCTGTCGGATACGACTCGCTGGGTCAGCTCTCCCACTGCGAGACGGCGAGGAAGTATTTACAGAGATTGCAGATCCAGCCGCTCAAGGGATGCACGCCAAGGCGTCCGCGATAATCCTCATCGACATTGGGCTGGCGGATCTCCTGCCAGTTGGGTTGCCCGTTGCATCGCGGGCAGCGAACCGGCGGCCGGAGCTCTTCCATGCATTGGGTATGGTAACGATGAGGTGAGCGCGATGAAATTACTAGGTCTGCAAATTCCCAACTTCACATTCCCAGGAATCGGCAATGACCGGCTGTTCGAGCATATCGCCATGCTCGCGACGACCGCCGAGAACGCCGGCTTCAATGCGGTCTTCGTCATGGATCACTTCTATCAGCTGCCGAACATCGGACCCGAATCGGATCCGATGCTCGAGGGGTACACCATCCTGGCAGGGCTCGCCTCGCGGACGAAGAAGGTGCAGTTGGGGACGCTGGTGACCGGCATCACCTACCGCAACCCGGCCTTACTTGCCAAGACCGTCACCACCCTCGACATCGTCTCGGCCGGCCGCGCGATCTGTGGCGTCGGCGCGGCCTGGAACGAGCACGAACACCAGGGGTATGGCTTTGATTTCCCGCCGGTTGTCGAGCGCCTGAGCCGGCTCGAGGAGGCGCTGCAGATCCTCCATGCCATGTTTCGTCAGGAGCGAGCCAGTTTCGATGGCCGCTTCTATCACGTCAAAGGCGCGATGAACTATCCGCGACCGGTGCAGCCCAACGGTCCACCAATCATGATCGGAGGCGGCGGCGAGCAGCGAACCCTCAAGCTGGTTGCGCAGTACGGCGACATGTGCAACATTTTTGGCGATCCGGCGACCGTTCGCCACAAGATGGACGTTTTGCGTTCTCACTGCGAGGCGGTCGGTCGCGACCCGCAGACGATCGTCAAGACGCGATTGGGAAGCCTGATCATCCGCAAGACGCAAGAAGAGGCCGATCGGCTCTTCGGGCAGTTGCTCAATCGACCCGGCGTCAACAAGGACTGGGCGCGTGCCGGGTTCATCATCGGTAGCCCGGACCGGGTCGCGGAAGAGGCGCAGACATTGCTCGATGCCGGGCTTGATGGATTGATCTTCAACATGCCACATCTCGAAGATCCGGAGGCGATCGAGCTGGCCGGAAAAACGTTGAGCAAGCTGGGCCAGACGGCCGCGGTTCACTAGCGGCGCGGTGCCCGAGGAGCGGCTTTACTCGATTACCGAGGCGGCCGAAAGGCTCGGTGTGTCTCCGGCCACCATCGCAACCTGGATCAGGCTGGGGATCGCAAAGGCGAGCCGGCAGGACGAGCTGGGGCGCAATCGCTACACCGAATCGGATCTCGTCGAGATGGAACAGCGGTTCCAGGAGCGCCAGGCGCGGAAGCGAGCTGGCCTTTAGGCTCCCACCTTTTGGCGACCGCTAAAAAAGACCAGCCTGATAGGTGTCGTACAAAGTTTCCTCTTGCCAGGGGAAGAACATTGCCGTACATTCGCGATGTCGAGTCTTGTAGGGAACCGAAAGGAGGGAAGCCTTCATGAGACGTCGCCTGCTCCCACTTTATTTGATTTCCGGTGCTTTACTGGCCTTGATTCCATCCCAGGGCTTCGCGACGATCGAGGGCCACGAAGCCACCCCCGGCGACCCCTTCGCCAACTGCGTCGGCGTGGGAGCAGGGTTCGCGGCCCAGAACTATCCCAACACCGAACCGGAAGTCTGGCTGGCGAAAAATCCAGCGAATCCAAACAACTTCATCGGCGCCATTCAGCAGGATCGGTGGGATGATGGCGGCGACAAGGGCTTGGTTGCGCCCTGGTCCTTCAACGACGGCTACCACTGGGGCGAGACGCCGTTGCCCTTTAGTCTTTGCGCCGCTCCGTTCTACGGTGGCAACGTGCTGCAAACGGAGCGCGCGTCAGATCCATGGGTATCCATCGGGCCCGATGGAACCGCATACACCGTCAGCATCTCCTTCGATGAAAACACGTTCAAGAATGGCGTCGGAGCGGCGACCTCGTCCGACGGCGGCGTCAGCTGGCAAAACCAGAAGTTCGTCGACTTAAAGGCCGACGTCGGCCCATTCACGTCCTTTGACGACAAGGAATCGACCACCGCCGATCCGTCCGTCGCTGGAACGGCATATGTGGTCTGGGATCAGCTCCAATTCTTCGTGGCATCCAGCTGCCCGCGGCGTGCCCCCATATCCGATGAGGGCCTGGCCCATCGCGGTTTCGCCGCAGCCTCCAACGCGGCGCCGAGAGCATCTGCTAGCGCGGCCGCCGACCCGGTCGTCTGTTTCACCGGTCCGGCGCTGTTCAGCAAGACGACGGACGGTGGCGTTACCTGGTCGCCGGCCACGCCCATGGTCAGCACCGCGGCCGCTGAACAAACCATTTCGAATCAGATCGTCGTCAATCCGACCAGCGGTAGGTTATACGACTTTTACGAGCGGCTACTGGCCAGTGGCGCGATTCAAATTCGGATGGTGTTCTCCGATGACAAGGGGACAACCTGGAGTCCCGAGCAGATCGTCGTACCAGACCACAATCCTGTCGGCACTCACGATCCCCAGACTGGCCAGTTTGCTCGAGACGGCGCGATCATTCCGGAACCGGCGATCGATCCCAAGACCGGACAGCTCTACATCGCGTTCCAGGACAGTCGCTACAACACGAATGGAGAAGATGACGTCCTCTTCAGTACCTCAGCGGCGGCCGGCCTGACGGGGACATGGACCGTTCCTCAGCCGGTTAACCTGCCGACGGACAGAGCGGGGTTTACCCCGGGGATCAAAGTCAACGATCTAGGTCAACTCGGCATCGACTACTACAGCCTCCGTCATCCTGATCTCGGACCAAATGTCTGGCCGGTTGATCGGTTTATCCGAATCAGCACCGGGCCTGTCCTGGTTTCGACACCCACGACGGGTCAACCGACCGCCAGCGTCAGCTTTACCACGCCGACGCATGCCGGTGGACCGTTCAACATGCTGGCAGCGCCCAACGCCGGAGGATTCTTCACTGGCGACTATGAGGGTATGGCGATCGACCGCGACGGAAAGTCGTTCCATACGTTCTTCGCGTCAACAAACTGCGACGACACGAACTGCACTGCGCCCTTTAATCCCACAGGGTCACCTGAGCCGTCAAAGGCACCGCCCGACCCGATGGACGTCTATACAGCGGCCTATTACAAGGCCGGCTGACGACACAACCTGAGGGGCGGGCGATGGTCCCGCCCCTCAACTCACCAGTTCCAAAGGCGCAAGTATGGCGCTCTTAGAATGGGGACGTTTCGGGAGGGGAGATAGGAGGATTAATGCAAGCACGGCTGGTGAACACCACCGCCGATAAGGCGGCCGGGGACGCGCTGATCATTCCCGTCTTCCAGGGAGAGAAGGCGCTCCCGCAGGAGGCGCAAAGCCTCGACCGGAAACTGAAGGGAGCGATCACCGGGTTGCTGAAAGACGGAGAGTTCCGCGGTCGCCTGCTGGAGGTGGCCTTCGTCCACAACCTGAACAACGCCACCAGCAAGTGGACGGTGCTGGTCGGCGTCGGCAAGCAGGAGAAATTCGACCTGGTTCGTTTTCGCAATGCGCTCCATGCGGCGGCGAGAAGCCTTCGCAAGCGGGGCCATAAAGAGGTGACGGTCCTTCTCACGAAGGACCTCGCCGGGAAGACGAGCCCGGCCGACCTCGCCCGAGCCGTAACCGAAGGCGTGGCCCTTGGCAATTTCGAAATCGCGGCACTGAAGACGCGCCATGAGGATGCCGTCACCCGGATCGACGGTCTCAGCATCGGGGGCCTGGATGGCCAGAAGGCGGCGGCGGACGCCGTCAAGGAGGCTATCGCCCTCGCAGATGCGACCAATCAGGTTCGCGAGTGGATCAACGCTCCGGCCAACACCTTCACGCCGTCGGTCTTCGTCGACAAGGTGAAGGGAGCCGTCAAAGGCGCGGATCTCGAGATCGAGGTCCTCGACATGGACGAGATGAAGAAACTGAAAATGGGCGCCCTCCTGGCGGTCGCCCGAGGCTCAGACGAGCCGGCCAAGATGATCGTGCTGCGCTACAAGAACGGCCGAAAGGGCGGTCCGATGCTGGGGCTCGTGGGCAAAGGCATCACTTTCGATAGCGGCGGCATCTCCATCAAGCCGGCGCAGAACATGGAGATGATGAAGTCGGACATGGGTGGCGGCGCGGCGGTGGTCGGCGCGATGCTGGCGATCGCCGAGCTGAAGCCGAAGGTCAACGTCATCGGCATTGTTCCGACGACCGAAAACATGCCTTCGGGTCACGCGATCAAGCCCGGAGACGTCGTGACCGGCTCAGGGGGCAAGACGATCGAAATCATCAACACCGACGCCGAGGGCCGCCTGATCCTGTCCGACGGCATTACCTACGCCGTCAAGCACGGCGCGACCCACATCGTGGACATCGCGACACTGACCGGGTCGATCATGCGAACCCTTGGGCCGGTGGCGATGGGCGCGTTCAGCAACGATCCAAAGCTGATGGACCTGGTTCGCCGTGCCGCTGACCTTGCCGGAGAGCGGGTCTGGGAGCTTCCGTTGTGGGCCGATTACGACGGCCTGATGGATAGCCAGGTCGCCGATCTCAAGAATGCGAGCGTGCCATGGGCGGGAGCCACCACGGCCGCCGTTTTCCTGCGCGAATTCGTCGAAGGTCGGCCCTGGGTGCATCTCGACATTGCGGGCAGCGCCTGGCAGGACGCCGGCGAGTTGAAGACGATCCCCAGGGGACCGACGGGCTCGGGTGTTCGACTCCTGGCGCACCTAGCGGGTCTGCTTGCCGACAACTAGCGTGGCGGACGTTTATGCGCTCGCCGATCAATACGTCGAGCGTATGGCTGCCCTGGACCCGGTCCATGCGACCTTCATCGGCATTCGCGGATATGACTCCGAGCTGACCGACTATTCGCCCTCGGCGGCCGCCGCGCGCAACGAACTGGCCCGCGCCACGCTGTCGGAAATTTCCCGTCAGGAGCCGGCGACCGAAGCTCAGCGGCTGGCCGCCGACGTCATGCGAGAACGGCTTCAAGTTGAGGTCGACCTCCACGAGTCGGGCGAGAACCTTCGTGAGCTGCGCATCATCGGCAGCCCTTTTGGACACATTCGCCAATGCTTCGACCTGATGCCAACGGCCTCCCCCGAGGACTGGGAGACGATCGCCGCCAGGATGGATCGCGTGCCGGCTGCGCTTGCCAGCTTCGGGGTAGCCCTGCGCGAGGGAGTCAGCCGTGGCGTGGTCGCCGCCCGACGCCAGGCCCTGGCGTGTGCAGAACAGGGGCTGACCTGGAGCGGACAGCGGGAGGCGCCGGCCTATTTCTCGGCACTTGTCGCGCGATGCGATCGGCGCTCCGCGAGCCCCAAACTCGTGGCGCAGCTGGAGCAAGCGGCCGCTCGTGCCGGTGCGGCCTACGGGCAAGCGGCCCATTTCCTCCTGACCGATTACGCGGCAAAGGCCACCGAGAAAGACGCAGCCGGGCGTGAACGATATGAATTGTCGGCTCGCGCTTTTCTCGGCATGGAGCTCGACCTCGAGGAGACGTACCGTTGGGGTTGGGACGAACTGCACCGAATCGAGGCGCGGATGACCGAGGTCGCGCAGCAGATCCTACCCGGCGAGCCGCTGGCGGCGGTGGTCCGGTTCCTCGAGACCGATCCCAGTCGTGCCCTGGAGGGTGAAGATCGCTTGCGCGCCTGGCTCCAGGAGCTGATGGATCGGACGATCGCCGAACTCAGTGGCAAACACTTCGATATTCCCGAACCCATCAAGCGGGTTGAGGCGATGATCGCGCCCCGCGGAGGGGCCGCCGCGATGTATTACACGAGACCCTCTGAGGATCTCAAACGGCCGGGACGTACCTGGTATCCGACCCTGGGCAAGACTCGATTTCCCCTCTGGGGCGAGGTGTCTACCGCCTACCACGAAGGGGTGCCCGGCCACCACCTGCAGTTGGCGCAGTTCGTCTATCTGGCGAAAACCCTCAGTCGCTTTCAGCGCGTCGCTGCCTCTGTTCCTGGGATCTCCGAGGGCTGGGCGCTGTATGCGGAACGGCTGATGGGCGAGTTGGGCTACTTCGATAACCCGGACTACGAGCTTGGGATGCTGCGCGCTCAGGCGTTTCGCGCGATGCGCGTGATTGTCGATATCGGTGGCCATCTTCAGCTCGAAATTCCAAAGACAGAGAGGTATCACCCCGGCGAACGGTGGTCACCGGACCTACTGCTGCCGTTCGCTCTCGAGCATGGCTACGAAGCGGAGGACTTTCTCCGAAGTGAAATCGATCGCTACCTGGGCTGGCCTGGACAGGCGATCTGCTACAAGGTCGGCGAGCGTGTCTGGCTCGAGATTCGCGAGCGCACCCGGTCGGCCCTCGGCCCGAAGTTCGATCTCAAGGCCTTCCACGCACGAGCGCTCAATCTTGGTCCGATGGGGCTGGCCCAACTCCAGCGCGAAATGGCCAATTGAAGCCCTAGCAGAGTCTGCTTAGCGCTTCGCCCAGCCGGGATCGGGATATCTTGGTCGAGCGCTAGCGATCTGCGGCGGCCAGACCAGCACGGTCGCACCTGCCTGCACTTGCTGGACGTAGACCGGCTTGGCCATGTTCGCGCCACGGCCGTCGAACTTGATCTCCCCGAAGAACGTCTTCATGTCGATGACGCTGAGCGAGTCGCGAACCCACTGTGGGAGCGTCGAATTGGCTTGTTCGATGGCGGCGTCGAGCGTGAGGCACGCCGCGGTGGCAGCGGCCGAATGGTCGTCGGGTAAATGGCCGAACTGCCCCTGGTAGGCGAGCGCGTAGTGGTAGCTGTCCAGGAACGAGCCGCGCGGGTTGCGCGCCGCCGGCATCCACTGCGTTGTGCCGAAACTGTAGTTTGCCGCCTTGTGCAATTGGCGCGTGAAGGCCGCGTCCCCAGGACCGCTCGTGAAGCCCAGCAATTTCGGCTGGATGTTCATCTGCCTTGCCTGTTGAATGGTGCGAACGCTCTCTGAAGGGTGCCCAACTTCGAGAAGCAAGTCGGGGCCTGGTCCCGCCGCCGCCCCGAGCTGGGCGCTCAGGTCATTGACTCCCGTCGCGTAGCTGCTGCCGTAGAGCACGTTCAGGCCGCTGGCCTGCGCGTAATTCGCGGTGGCGTAGGCGACTTCGCTCGAGAGAGCATCGCTGGCAAAGAGCAGCGAGACGGATTGGGGGCGCGGCTTGAGGCTGAGCGCCATGTCGATCAGCCCCTGAAGCTGGCGAGTATCCGGCGCCAGCACGCTGAAGAGATAGTGGTAGTTGTTGTTGAGGATGGCGTCGGAGGACGCGCCGCTGCTGACCATGGGAACCTGATGCTGCTCCGCGACCGGCGCTGCGCGCGCCGCCGTCGCGTCGTTCGACGCGCCGAGCAGGAGCGAATGGTGCTGCGTTATCAGTTGCTCGGTGACGGTCGCGGCAATCGACGGCCGGCTTTGGTCGTCGACCATGTCGATGTTGATCGGATGGCCAACGCCCTGGACCTTGATCCCACCGCTGGTATTGATCCAGTTCTGGCAGAAGAGGTAGCCCTCCTTGGCCATCTGGCCGCCGCTTGCCTGGCTACCGGTGAGCGAGAGTACCGCGCCGACGTTGATCGGCTCCCCAGTTGGCAGGCCACTCGACGCGTTCGGGCTGCAGGCCGCCAGGACTGCACTCAGCGTGATGAGCCCGAGCAAAATCAGCCGAGACCGAGGCACGGTGGCTGATTATGGGGTCGCTCGGCCGGCGATGTCCCGACGACCACTTACCGTTTTGCTGATAGCGGCGCCAGCACGGACGGTCGCTCGAGTGGCCGGTAGACTATCGCATTGGCCGGCGCGGCGAGTTAGCCAAGTGGTAAGGCAGAGGTCTGCAAAACCTCCACCGCGGGTTCGAATCCCGCACTCGCCTCCATCATTTTGAATACGATTCGACCGTGATCGCGTCGCATTCCGCCGCGCCTGACGGCAATGTTGGCGCCAGCTTCAGCCGACCGTCACTTCCCATATAGAGCGGCTTTCAGGCCCCCGATTTTTTGACATGACTTTGCGAACGTGCCGAAGACACCAAGCGCGGGCGGTTTCGGCGTGCCGCCGAGGCCAGTTCGAGAGTCCTTGCACACCATCTAAAAGGCCGGCTTTCCGGGCCGTTTTGAGACATACCGCTGAAGAAAGGACACCGACTCAAGAGAGGACGGTCAACTCCAATCAGACGACGCCGCTCAAAGTGGACGATGGTTGCCGTAGGCGACGCTGGGTGACGGCCCCACGAATACAAGCGAGGGGTGAATGCTCCTTGCCGCTAAGCCCGACGATGACGACGAGCTTCCTGCGGCCCGGGGCCACGGCCCTCTAGGATTCAACTACATGCTAGGGGGAGCGCGTAGGTTGGCCTTCATCAGCTACCGGCGGGCCGACAGCGCCGGTCAGACCGGACGTATTCATGACCACCTGAAAAGCCGCTTCGGTCCGGGCCGCGTGTTTCGCGACATTACTATTCCGCCCGGTTTAGATTGGCGACAACGCATCGAGACCAGCCTGATCGATTGCGTCGTGGTCATCGCGGTCATCGGCAACGGGTGGGTTTGCAAGCGACTCAGTCACCCGGATGATCTGTTGCGCCACGAGCTGGAAGTTGCGTTGCAGCGAAACATCGGCGTGATTCCGGTCTTGGTGGATGGCGCCACACTCCCACGTCCCAGGGACTTGCCCACCAGCCTCCGAGGCCTCCTTGACGCGCAAGCCCTGGAGATCCATGAGGAGGATTTCGACCACGACATTCGCAAGCTCATTGACCGGGTCCGCGAATTTCTGGCCCCACCGCCGAGACCAAAACATCCCATTGCCAAGCCGGTAGGCTGGCTGCTGGCCATCGTGGCTGGACTGGCGAACGCCCTGCTGGGGGCGGCCTGGTGGACAGCGCTTGGTGTGGCGATACTCGTCCTCGCGATCTGGGTGGTCGCTGACCTGCTGCTCGCTCAGAAGTTGGAGATCGCGTCCGTTAAGAAGTGACTGGCGGCGTCCGGCGCATAGGACGCGCCTTCGCCGGCGAGCGCGATGCGCTCGAGCCAGCACGCAGCCGGGTCAGAACCCGGGGGCTGGCAATTGCTCTTTTTCGGGCCGACGGCGAAGATATGGACGAACTTGGAGATCGGCTGCGCACGCAGGTCGTGAAGCAGCTGCGCATCGCTCGTTGCACTACCGGTTCCCGGGGCCGGCTCGACCAGAAGGATTGCGTTGATGGCGGCGGGATCGTACGAGGTTCGCATCCAGGCGACGGCTGACTCCAATGCAGCGTCCACGATTAGAGGCGAGGCCTTCCCGGACACGATGGTGGCGACGCTCAGCTGCTGCTGCAATAACGGCAGGTGGGCACGGTCAGCCGGTGTCATCGGCTGCAGGACGAAGTAGTCCTCGGACGATTCCGGTTTGGCCGGATAGGTGGCAACCATGATGCGGTCCTGCGGCTTGAAGCCCTGCAGCGCATTTTGGAGATCCGCGATCGCCTTATTGAGTGCCGCACGCGGCGCGCCGCGGTCGATCAGGATCATCACCCGCGCCGGCTTCCGAAGGCCGTCCCAAGCGTTGACTTCCGCGGACAGGACGTTACCCGCCGGGGATCGCACCTGGTTAGGGCGCAGGACGGACACGCCTTGCCTGCCGAGCCATGGCCCCGGCTCCCCGTTGTCCTGACGAAAGCCGCTCTGATCCGCGAACCTCTGCTGCCGTGGCTCCCTCAAAAAGTCGTAGAAGTCCTGGGCTGCGGCTTGCTTAACCGACGATGTCAAGGTGATGTATGGGTGGTCGGCGGTCAGGGTGCCTTCGTTTGGATAGACGGGAAGGAGTTTCACGAATGGCTCGGGGAATTGCGTGGAGCCCACTTTACCGAGGTTGTAGTCGACGACTTCTTTCTCCTCGACCGCGATCGCCGAAACGTATTGGAGCACCGCGAGATGGTCAGGATCGGCACTGGAGTGGTTGTCGACATCTTGGAGATTTCTCAGGAAGTCGTTGGCAGTTTCGCCGTAATGAATCACACTTCGTTCGATGCCGGCCGCCAGGGTCTGGGTCGCGGCCGCGTTGACCGTCGCGGGCGAGCGATCGGCATGGATTGCGTAATAGGTGCCGATCAGCGCATGGAGTCCAGATGTCGACACATGAGGGTTGGTCTTCCCCAGCCGGAATGGTCCCCAGGCCGGGTGCCCCTTCGCCCCCCAGCCGGCCGGGTTGGTAGCAAGTGCGAAGATGTCAGACCACCCGATCGCTGGATAGCCGAGGGCTGCGGCCATCGGCGCCGGCATCGCGATTACAAGCGGTGAGGTGAAGAGCCTCTTTCGAGCGTAATCCGCGGGGATCAGCCCGGCCTGACCTGGGGCTCTTGCCAGCAAGAGCTGCACCCAAGCACTGCTGGCCGGCGTCCACACGTCGGGATACGTCTGCTTATCAGTCCAGCCAACCTCGAGCATGGCCTCAGCGTCGCCGGAGTTGACCTGTTCGACGCTCACCCTCGCGCACAGGGGGTCAACCCATCCACCAAAAAAGCGGCCCGCATGGTTGTAGACGTCCGCGAGCTGCCCAAGCATTGTGAATTTCTCTTGCGATGAAGCGATAGTGAAGGTTTGGCAGCTGCTGCCACCTCTGTACCAAGTGAGCGAACCCGTTAGCACGATGGCCGCGATGAGGGCCAGTGCAAACTGAGGTCCGACCGGCGCCCAACGCTCGAGTCGGACGCCTCGGGGAAGGTTGCC
>Ga0066687_10000292_pt1 | contig 12867 bp, 11 predicted proteins | sample GraSoiAngelo_136_FD_65630 | JGI IMG/M metagenome (GOLD analysis project Ga0066687, IMG submission 65630) | Grasslands soil microbial communities from the Angelo Coastal Reserve, California, USA - 14_0929_09_20cm | ecosystem: Environmental > Terrestrial > Soil > Grasslands | place: USA... | reverse complement strand
GGGACGCGCGCTGAGCCGAGCCAAGGCGTGGGAAGAGGCGTGACCTGAATGGCGCACACTATCAAAGTCATTGTCGCGGGGTTCGTGTTGCTAGCCGGGTGCCTGCTCATCGGGCGTATAATTGGGGGCGCGATCTCGAACCCATCGATGGCGGTCTCGCGAGCTGCCCTGGTCTTCGTTCCGTTATGGGCCATTGCCGCGGGAATCAACATGTGGATGGGAGTATCAAAAGCGGGCTACTCAGTTAAGGAAGAAATTCCTTTCTTCTTCATCGTTTTTCTGATTCCGGCCGGTGTCGCGCTGCTGATTTGGTGGAGTTATCGTGGGGCTCGATGAATCGGAGAGCTAGCAGCTGAGAGCCGTGAGCCGTCACGGCGGGCCATTGATCTAGCTGTGCAATCGCATCCACAAAACTAAAGCGGGGAGCCATAAGCTGGGTAAGCCTGCAGCTCCGAGCGGTTGACACTAAGCGAAGCTCCAAGCAGCTCGAAGCTGCGCGCTGACTAAGCTTACGGCTGCCCGCTTTAGTTTTGTGGTGGCCAGTTCGCGCCGACATCTACGGCCCGCCTTGACGAGGTTTCGGGTCCCTGCCGGGTGTCTTAAAGTATCCCTGATGAGCTCCGCTCGTCTGACTCCTAACAAGTAGTTGGCGGCGGACGTTCCGTCGCTCACAGAAATCGCGCGTTCCGCGCGTCGATAGCGGGACGTTGCATGCATACCTCCTCCCGAGGTCGATGATGTTCGATACGATAGCGCAATTATTCCCCGCGCAATGGCAAGGCGGGGTGCTTTTACTGCTGACGCCGCTGCGCTGGTTGGCAGCCTGGCAGCCAACCATGATTCAGGCGTTGACTGGCGGACATCTCGCCGGCCGACTGTTCATGTGGGTCGTGCTACTCGTGCCCGTACTGGTTCTAATGGTGGGCATGTGGTGCACAGCTCTCTCCCTTTACACAATTCCGTTCAGATCGGGTCGCGGCAACTTCATCACATCCGTCATGATGACGTGGTGGGATGCAGGCCGCTGCATCTGGCTGTTCTGGACCGGAATGCTGCGCGTCGGCATAGCGCTCGTCGGCTGGATCATCGGCTCGCTGCGGTTCGGCCTGCTCATGATCAAGAACATGCTGCTGGCAGTGGTTCGCTCGCCACTGACGCTCCTCGATGGCGCGTCGCGCAGCTACTTCCAGCCTGGTGTGCCGTGGATCGCGTTCCTCGTTCTTACAGTATGGTGCGCGATCGAGTCAACGATCTTCACCTTCACGCTGCAGCCAACGCTGGTTGAAGTCTTCGGCAGCCTTACCGGCTTCGATCCGAATCCGGCCATAATGGCGCCGCTGCTGTGGATGTTTTTGTTCCTGCTCGTGGCGGGAAGCTTTGCCTGCGTACAGGTCGTTACTGACGCGATCAAGGCGAAGAAGGTTGGCACCATCGTGCAAATGTTGATCGTAGAAAGCGCGGTGATGTTCTTCGAAGTCATTTTCCTTTACCGCGAGCTGATCGACGCCATCACGCCGTGGATCGCCCAGCAGTCGGGCGACTCGGTGCGACTCGGCATCGGCGCCACACTCGCCCTGGCTTCGTTCGGATGGTTGGGCGTGCGCGGTATGTCGTGGTTCCTGTTCGGCCGCTTCGGAACGCCGGCGTTGCTGGCGGTACTCTCGAGGCAGTCGATCGAGCACGAAGGCACGGCGCGTCCGGTCGCGGCTGCAGCACAGCCTGAGATCTGGCGCGCGCCGATCGCCGCTCTCAAGGCGGAGACGGCGTGGTTCCACGAAGAAGCGAAGCGCATGTTCGAGTTGCTGACGCTTCCCGTGCTCCAGCTTTTTGCCGCCGCCATCAACTTCGCGGTGATTATCGTGCAGTCGCGGCCGATGTTCATCCTGCCGTTCGACTCGCTCGAGGACGTGCTCGAGGTGACGCCGCTGTCGTTCCACGCGAAGTCGCATCATGAGAAGCACGAAAAGAAGCAGCAAAAGCGCGAGAAGCGCGGCATGCACACGCCGATGGATCCAATGCCGAGGATAGCGTCATGAGCAAACTTCGCATGGTGAAAGTCGTGACGGGTGCCGCTTTCGTGGGAATGCTTGCTCTCGCCGCATTCGGGTGCTCCGAAGCAGGAGGCAGCAGCGCACGGGTTGCTCGCTCCACTCTGGTACTCGCAATCGATGTCAGCGGATCGTTCCGCGGTAAGCACGGCTACGAAAGCGCCGTCGACTTCGCGGCCAATTATCTCTACGCCCATCTCCACGGACTCGGCGGGCTGAAAGAGCCAACCGCGGTCTTCGTCGGCTCTTTCGGCGGCGAGAAGCCGGGCGAGACGAAGTCGTTCCAGCCGATCATGACCTTTCAGAACATGACGGTGGCCCAGATCGAGGCCTACCTGAGAAAGGAATATCCGCCGCATGACGGTCTTACCGACTTCAACCCGTTCTTCGAGCGAGTAGCGACGCTGGTGAAGCGCCAGAATTTGGTGCTGTCGCCGATCAATGTCGTCATGCTCACCGACGGCATTCCCGACACGCCGACCCAGAAAAACGACACGCTGGCGAAGTATAAGAGAATCAACGTCGGCGGGCTCGAGTACCTGTCAAAGAACACCACGCTGCGCCTTCTCTATCCGCGACCGACAGTTGCTGTGCACTGGGAGAAGAGCGTACCGCGTCGCCGCGTCAGAATCTGGACCGTCGACGACGAGGTAATGGCAACCTGGCGTTCGCACTATAAGAACGGTCAGCCTCCCGAGCAGCAGGCGGAGCTCTGGAAGTGGATCAACGATAACGTCGACTTCCGCGTCAGAAGCGCAGGAATCCTATAAGCATTCTGGTATCCGGCGGAGTGCGCGCGATCAGGACCCGGTGGTAATTCTCAACTGATCCGCGTACTTCGCCGCTGCCGTCTTGTCGCCCGAGGCCAAAGCCGCGCGTCGGGCGCCGTCCAAGGTGTGGTAGCGATTCGGCTCCTTGAGCAGGGTCGCGCGGTACTCGCCCAGCGCATCTTGCGGTCGACGCAGTTCCATCAGCATGTCGCCCAGCAGCTCGCGCGCTGGCGCCAATGGCCCCGGCGTCACGGCTGATTTCTCCGTAGCATCCTCGCGATCGGCGGCCTGACGCATCTCGGCGAGGGCAGTGTCATAGTGATGCTGTGCGTGATCCAGCCACGCTTGCGCGCCGAGCTTCTGAATCGCGACCTGCTCCGCCCAATAGCTTTCGCCCTTCGTCTGGAGTCGCTGTTGAAACGCTGACAGCGAGTCGATCGCCGCGCACGCCGTACCGAGATCGCCGGTACGCGATGCGCCGAGTGCACGTGCGAAGTAGGTCATCGCCTCCGTCCACGGGAAAGGACTCGGCGCGGGGACTAGCTTCGCGGCCTGAGTCCAGTCGCGTCGCTCGAGAGCGTACCGCGCCGGAATTGCGGCCAGCGCAAACACGCCGGCGTTCCCCGGCGCGGCTCCCGTGATCGCATTCACGTCGAATTTCGCCGCGAGCGCGGGAAGGCCGTCGAGCACTGCTTTGGCCTCCGCGATCTTTCGCATCTGGAGATAGGCGTATTCGGCGTAATCGGAGGCGTGAAGAGCTTCACTGATCGATCCGGTGCTGAGTGCGACGTCGATCGAGCGCCGATTGCTCTCTACGGATTCCTGCCAGAGTCCCACGCGCGTGAAAGTGTGCGACGGCATGTGCAACGCGTGCGCTGCCGACGGCGCGATCTGGGAGTAGCGTTCAGCCGCAGCCTTTGCTCTCTCAGCGAGTGGCGGATAGTCGTAAGTGTGGATGATGTAGTGCGCCAGGCCCGGATGATTTGGCTGGGCCGCCCAGAGCGGCTCGAGGATCTGTCCCGCCTTTAGTTGATTGGCGTAGGTCTTGTCGGTCGGCGACGCTGCCGCGGTGAGCGCTATCGCGTAAAATATCTTCGCTTCAGTGTCTGCTGGTTGCTTCTCGACCAGGTCCGCCATCGCGCGCTCATAAGCCACGACGCGCGTTCGTTGATCGACGTGCTCGTAGTCGGCGTAAAGCTGGTAGACGGCGTCGATATATTCGCGCTCGCGCTCTGTTGCCTTTGCACCCAGACGTCTCGCGTCCTCCGCCGCCGCTCTTCCCGGCTGGAGCTGCGCCGGTCCGCGCGTGCCCGCGGCCATCGGATTGGTCCAGAGACTGAGCGCAATTCCCCACTGCGCCATGGCGCAGGTCGAATCCGTAGCGAGCACCTGGTTGAACCCGCGTATCGATTCCCCGAACTCGAAGGAGTGAAGCAGCGCGATCGCGCGATCGAATTGCGACCCAACCGCCGGGTTGCACGATGTCTGGAAATGCACCGTCCCCAGCCTTTCGGTCGAAACGCGGGGATGGTTGTGCTCCTGCGAGCTTGCTCTGGCGACGACGAAGAGCAACAGTATGGTTGCGCGTGGTGCGACTCCAAACCGCATCATGTGCCTCCGTAGAATGCATCTACACTAGAGAACGCTCGGGATAATGACAACAGTCGGCCTCGTTGGGGGGCTCGGCCCCGAATCCACCATCGATTATTACCTCCGCATCATCGAGGTCTGGCAGCGCGATGATCCGACGAGCGCGCCGTCGATCGTGATCGACAGTCTCGATTTCCAGCGCGGAATCCGCCTCATCGAAACGGACCGGCAGGGACTCATTCAATATCTGATGGGATCACTGCGCCGACTCGCGGGTGCCGGTGCGGATTTCATTGCGATGACGGCGAATACGCCGCACATCGTGTTCGACGAGCTCGATGTGCAATCGCCCGTGCCGCTGTTGAGTATCGTCGAGACCTGCGCGCAAGAGGCGAAGCGACTGGGCCGGACGCGATTGGCGCTACTCGGCACTCGCTTCACCATGGAGGCGCCGTTTTATCCGACAGTGTTCGAGCGCTACGGAATGGAGATCATTCCGCCGAAGAAAGAGGAGCGCGACTGGGTGCACGATCGATACATGAACGAGCTGCTCAAGGGTCAGTTCCGCGACGAGGTTCGAGAGCATGTCGTCTCACTGACTGCTCGCCTCCGCGATGATGAAGGGATCGACGGAGTCATACTTGGCGGCACTGAGCTGACACTGCTCCTGTCCGCGCGGGACATTGCGGGCGTCCCGGCGCTCGACACGACGGCGCTGCACGTGAATGCTATTGTCAAACGGCTTCAACAATGAGAGAATGGGCACCAATGCGCCTTGCCTCATTCTGCGGGATTCTCGGGACTGGGCTGACAACCGCACTTTTCGCGACCTCGGCTGGCGGTCAAAGCCCAGTTGGCATCTTCGACGCGGAGACCGACGTCGGTCGTACCCAACATCCGGGATCGACAACGTACGATTCCAGGCTCCAGCACTACGTGATCGCCGGCTCCGGCGCGAACATGTGGAACCAGCGAGACGACTTTCATTTTGTCTGGAAGCGAATGACCGGCAACTTCATTCTTTCCACCCGGGCGCGTTTCATCGGCAAGGGCGTCGAGGAGCACCGAAAGATCGGCTGGACGATTCGGCCGTCTCTTGAATCCACTAGTCCCCATGTCACGGCGGCAGTGCACGGTGACGGACTCACATCGCTGCAGTTTCGTCGCGTTCGGCTTGGAACAACAGAAGAGATTAAGTCGGCGGACAGTCTGCCTAACGCGGACGCAGTAATTCAGCTGGAGCGACGTGACGGCGTCTACATCATGTCGGTCGCGCGATTCGGCGACACTCTGGTCACGACCCAGGTCAGCAACCTAACCCTCCCCGACACAGTCTACGTCGGACTCTTCGTCTGCGCGCACAACGACACGGTCGTCGAGCGCGGCACGTTCAGCAACGTGCGCATAACGGTTCCCGCGAAGCGCGACCTCGTTCCGTATCGCGACTACCTAGGCAGCAATCTGGAGATCCTGGATGTCGGGACCGGTAACGCGGCGATCGTCCATCGGTATCGCGGATCGTTTCAGGCGCCGAACTGGACTCACGATGGAAAAGCGCTGATCTATGCCCAGGAAGGTCGTCTCTATCGTTTTGATCTGGGGACGCGCTCGCCCGAGGTTATCAACACCGGATTCGCGACGCGCAACAACAACGACCACGTGCTGTCCTTCGATGGAAAGATGCTGGCGATCAGCAATCACGCCCCCGAAGACAGCGGCGCCTCGATCGTCTACACCGTCCCGACGACTGGCGGCACGCCGAAACGCGTCACCGCCAGAGGACCGTCGTACCTCCACGGCTGGTCGCCAGACGGGCGCTGGCTCGTCTACGTCGGCGAGCGAAACGACGAGTTCGACATTTACAAGATTCCGGTCGGCGGTGGCGACGAGATCCGTCTCACCACGGCGAAAGGCCTGGACGACGGCCCGGAGTACACGCCCGACGGCGAGTACATCTACTTCAACTCGGCGCGCAGCGGACGGATGCAGATCTGGCGGATGCGACCTGACGGGAGCGATCAGCAGCAGATCACCAACGACGGCTTCAACAACTGGTTCCCGCACATCTCGCCCGACGGAAAGTGGATCGTCTACATCTCCTTCCCGCTGGACGTTCCCGCTGACGATCACCCGTTCTACAAGCACGTGATGCTGCGACTGATGCCGATTGGTGGCGGCGCATCGCGAGTAGTCGCGTACGTCTACGGCGGTCAGGGAACGATCAATGTGCCGTCCTGGTCGCCGGATGGAAAACGGCTGGCGTTCGTCAGCAACTCAACGATGCCCTAATGTCGGCGAGCGCCGACCGCCCAGGCGTAGAAGCCGGATTCTCTCTCGAGTGTGACGCGATTTTGTTCGATCTCGACGGCGTGCTCGTCGACTCGACGACTCGCGTCGCGGAGACGTGGGATCGTTGGGCGCGTAAGCACCAGCTCGACCCGGCCCGCGTGATCGCGGCGGCGCACGGCCGACGCACCATCGAGACGGTGCAGCTCGTTGCGCCGCACCTGGCCGCTACCGAGGAAGTCGCCACGCTCGAGGCGAGTGAGGCCACCAACGTAGAAGGCGTGTTCGAAGTTCCCGGCGCCCGAGAAATACTCGAGAGCTTGCCGCCGAACTCCTGGGCGATCGTCACGTCGGGAATTCGCGCCGTCGCTACACTGCGAATTCGACACACTCGGTTGCCGATGCCGAAAGTTCTGGTGTGTGCCGAAGATATCCAGCACGGCAAACCGGATCCGGAGGGATATCTCACTGCTACTGAGCGCCTCGGAGTCGATCCTACCAGATGCGTCGTAATCGAAGACACTCCGCCCGGACTCGAAGCTGCTCGCACGGGCGGCATGCGATCGATCGGAGTGTGCGGGACCTATGCGGCTGACGCGCTCTCGATGGCTGACCACACCATTCCGCGGCTCAAAGCCCTGAGAATTTCCCGGGCGAAAAATGGGCGATTGCTGCACATTCTTGTAGCTACAACCTGACGCCGCACCCCTCCGTCTGCCGCTTAAGCAATTTCTGAAGTACCTCGCCAAGCTCGTTCTGTAAAGTTGAATCAGTCACGGCTTTGTAAAAGCTCTTTCGCACTGCCGCGGCGCGGTGCATAATGGGGAATCAATCCTGATTGCCATCCGCGGAGAACGTCATGAGCGAACACGATTCAGTCGTCTTTGTTGTCGACGATGACGACTCTCTGCGCCGTAGTCTCGAGCGGCTGCTGCGCGTCAACGGGCATAATGTAGAGTCGTTCTCATCCGCGTCCGCTTTTCTGGCGCGTCCCGATCCAGACGTGCCGTGTTGTCTGATCCTCGACATACGAATGCCAAGCCTCTCCGGGCTCGACGTCCAACGCGCGGTAAACGAGGCTGGGCGCGCGCTTCCCATTGTGTTGATGACTGGATTCGCCGACGTCGAGAGCTGTGTTCTCGGCATGAAGGCGGGGGCGGCAGATTTTCTGCTCAAGCCGTTTGACGAAGGTCAGCTCTTGCGCGCAGTGACAGCGGCCCTGATCCAGAGCGCGGAAACGCGTCGCGCCCGAGGCGTAAGAGCCGGGATCGAGCGACGGCTGGCAGAACTCACACCTCGCGAGCGTCAGGTTTTCTGGCTGGTTGTGAAGGGAATGCTGAACAAGCAGATCGCCGGACAGCTGGGTACCAAGGAAGGAACCATCAAGTTGCACCGCGCAAACGTGATGCGGAAACTGAACGCACAATCAGTCGCCGACCTGGTGCGCATGGCGGATCGCCTCGAGGGCTCGTCCAGCATGCCGTCTCGACCGGTGGATGTCCGCCGGCCGCAGCTCGACCCGTTACGCGCCGCTCCGGCGCACTAAACATTCGTCAGTAAGTCCCCACACCAAAGTCCACTACGTTGAGCGCGGCGTCCGTTCCAGTTTCGCTGTCGTGACTCAACGCGATTCATCCGGGCGAGCAGCCCACGGACGGCCCGAGCCTCCTCTGGTCGTTGTCGTCGACGATGATGCTTCGTTCCGAAGGGCTGTCGGACGTCTGGTTCGTCTGTGGGGATTCCGCACCTGGACGTTCGCGTCGGCCGAAGAGTACCTGCGCATCGGAGTCCCCACCGATTGCATCGTGCTCGACTTGCACCTCGAGGGAATGAGCGGGCTGGAGCTGCAGTACGTGCTCAACTCTGAGGGCAGATCGGTACCGATCGTCTTTGTCACCGCGATGGATGACCCGACCTCGCGACGCCGCGCTCTGGAAGCAGGCGCGGTCGCGTACATCGAAAAGCCGTTCGACGAACAGCGTCTCCTAGAGGTGCTCCAGGAGGTCACCGCTCACCGGGCGAACTGATGATCGAGCCCTCGCCGCGCCGCGGGTCCTGATATCGGCGGCGGCCACAAGCGCTGAATCCGCGGGGTTCAACATCATGAAGAACGTTGCTCCGCGATCGACGTTGTTGACTGCCCACAGTCGACCGCCGTGGGACGTGACGATGGAGCGGCAAATCGCCAATCCCAGACCCAGACCATTTTCCTTGGTAGTCACGAACGGGTCGAAGATCTGCTCGAGCCGATTGCTTCCAATACCCACTCCCTGATCGCTGACTGAGAGTTGGAGTGCACCCTCCGCAGTCCCAGTCGCGGCGATGGTCAACCGTCGATCAGCGAGCGGCGTGTCGTTCATCGCATCGCACGCGTTCAGAACGAGATTGAGCAGCACTTGCTCGAGCTGCACCTTGTCGCCCATCACCGGCGGGAGCGAAGGCGACACCTGAGTGGTGACGGATATCCTGCGCTCTATCAGGTCGCTGTGCACGATTCCCAGAACTTCCTCCACGATGTCGTCGAGATTGACGGGCTTTGCCTGCAGCTCGCCTTTTCTGAGAAGCGTGCGCAGCCGGCTGATCACCTCCCCCGCGCGACGGTCGTCGGCGGCGATGTCCTCCAGAATCTCGTGGACCTCGGCGCGGTCCGGTTTCTCCGCCGACATCATTCGCTGCGCGGCCCGCGCGTTGGCGAGAATCGCCGCCAGCGGCTGATTCAACTCGTGGGCAAGCGCTCCCGACAATTCGCCGAGCGCCGCTACCCTGCTCAGATGCGCCAGCTCGCGCTGTTGCTCCTGCAACATCGACTCGGCGTGCTTGCGCTCGGTGATGTCGCGAATGGTGATGATGTAGCACGCCTCACCGCCCATCTCCATCGTGTCGGCAACGGCGACGATTCGCAGCGGCTCGCCAAACTTATTGTGCACATCCAGCTCCAGCTCGCGAAGCGGCTCGGTGCCTTCGAGCAGCGCGCGACCGAGATGATGGTCGTCCCGGAGCAGACCGAGATCATCGAATGAGCGGCCGACGACATCGCTGCGCGAGTATCCGAACATCGCTGCCCACTTCTCGTTGACTTCGACGAAGGTGTAGTCCGACTGGCGGACGATCACGATTGCGTCGGGGCTCGAGTGGAAAGCTTTCGCGAAACGTTCCTCCGAGCTCCGCAGTGCCTCGGCGACCATGACGCGCTCAGCGATCTCGTTGCGCAACTGCACCACCGCACTCGACAACTCTGAGGTGCGCTCGGCAACTCGCGCTTCGAGATCCATGCGGGCATTTCGCTGCTCTTGCTCGACCCTCTTCTGGTCGTGAATGTCGGTACACGAGCCGTACCAGCGAAGAACCGCCCCGTTGTTGTCGCGGCTGGGAACTGCGCGAGCCAGGTGCCAACGAAATTCTCCACTGTGGCCCAGCCGCAGTCGGTGTTCGACTTCGCAGGGTTGGCCAGTTGCGACTGCATGACGCCAGGCCCGAATCGTATTGGCACGATCGTCGGGATGCGTCATGAACAGCCAACCGTCATCCTTCGTTGTGCCGTTATCGGCGCCAGTCAGGGCGTACCATTGGCCATTGAAGTAATCAATGTGCCCATCGGGAGTTGCGGTCCAGACGATTTGCGGCATCGCGTCCGCCATTTGCCGAAGCTGTGCCTCACTCTCACGGAGCGCGGCTTCCTGTCGGCGCGATGCCTCCGCACTCTTTCGCTCGGTCACGTCGACGTTCACGCCGAGGATCTGCCGCGGCCGACCTGCGTGATCGTACAAGGCTTTCCCTTTTCCGAGAATCCAGACGGTGGTCGAGTCGGGACGAACCACACGGAATTCGCACTCGTAGGGAACATGGTGGAGGACAGCATCCCAAATTCTGGCGGCGAGAATTTCCCTGTCCTCGGCGACGACCAACTCGAGGCACTGCTCGAACGTTAATTCCTTGCCGCGATCGGCAACTCCAAAGATCTGCTTCGACTTCGGTGACCAGATCATGCGATTTTCCGGGATGCGCCACTCCCAGGTGCCGGCCTGCGCCGCTCCCATGGCGAGGTTGAGGCGCTCTTCGTTCTCGCGCGCGGAGCGCTCGGCTTGCTCTCGCTCACGAATCAGCGCTGCCAGCACCAGCAACGGGATGGCGATGACGATCAGAAAGGCCTGGATGGAAATAGCATTCTGGGCCGGCGCCATGGTGAGGAATGGGCCGTGGCCGTGAACCGCTCCCCAGATGGAAAGGAAAGTGACGATCAGCAGGCACGCGCTCGTTCCCCGTGGGCCGAATCGAATCGTGGCCCACAGGAGAAATGGCAACGGCGCGTACAGTGATACTGGTGCGGTGTTGAGTCCGGCTTTCTGCCCGTTGAAAACGAAAATCGAAATCGCCACTAGCCCCACGCCAAGCACGACTCCCTCGACAAATCGTTTCGATGGAGCGGCCAGAAGCTCATTCCAGTCAGTTCTCGTCCAGGTGACGAAAGCCGGAACGAGCGTGATCGATGCTAGAACGTTGGAGAGGTAGCGGGTGCGCCATAGCTGCCAGAAGCTGCTCGGCACTTTGTCGCTCAGCGTCACAAAGGTGACATCGAGAAATGAAGAGAGAAACGTTCCGGCGAGCGCGGTCGCGACGACAAAAATCCAAACCTCGCGGGAGCGATCGAAGCGGAGCGGCGTCTTGACGAGCGCTCGCACGAGGCCCGCGCCGATCAATGCCTCGCTGCAGTTGCTGACGAACCAGCCCAGAACCATCAGGGTTGGAAATCCGGAATTCAGCTCGATGGCGAGGTGCGCCGGCAGTGCGGCGAGAAGAATCGCCCACCACCAGCTCGTCGGCGTTAGCAGGAGCGCGGCGAGCAGGATCGAATTCGGCGGCCAGAGCGTGGAGATCGGCGTCGGCCGCAGGGTGAGCGCGAAGCCGAGCTTGGCTCCGACGTAGTAGAAGATGCCAACCAGGACAGCGACGATCAGCTGACGTGGGACCCGTGCGGAAGAAGCACGCGCTCGGGCGCGGACGAGCAGCTCTGGGTTGGCGTAAGTCATTCCGCCCTGCCTAAGTCGAGCCGGTACAAGGGTTTCGCGAAGCTTTGTAAGTATGGGAAAGGCGGGACGTCACCGCCACTGCGAGTTTCCGTTGTCGATGGCAATCATCGCAGGTTCGAGCGGAGAAGAAAGCGCACTCGCGAGCATGAAGTGGGGACGCCAGGTCATGTCTACGGGTCGCTCTACGCCTTAGCGTTGCTACCTTGGCTGTGCCTCGCGGCGCATCTGCCTGCGGGCCGACAGCTCGCCACACGTGAACGAGAGATGAGCGATGAAAACCCGAGTTAATGCGCTCGCCGAGCGCCTGGAGCAGGGCGCGCGGGCGCTGGCCGATTTTGCCGGCTCACTGACAGAAGAGGATTGGCAGATTCAGGTCCCGCACGACGGCAGAAAGGTCGGCGTGACTGTGCACCACGTCGGCAACATGTACCCGATTGAGATCGACGTCGCGCAAACGGCTGCGCGTGGTGAGCCGATCGTGGGAGTAACGTGGGATGTCGTCGCCGACATCAACGCGCGACACGCACGTGAGTTTGACGGCGTGACGAAGCAGGAGGCGATCGCTTTCCTCAATCGCAACAGCGCCGCGGCTGCGGCTGCGATCCGCGCGTTGGACGATGAGGTTCTCGACATCGCGGTTCCCGTATCGTTGAACGCGGACGCCCCGCTCACGACACAATTCGTGCTCGAGGACCACGCGGTGCGCCATAGCTACCACCACCTCGCGCGGATCAAGGCAGCGCTGCAGCTGGCGGCCGTGTAGCGGGAGGCGGGAGGGTAACGGGTAACGGGTAACGGGTAATGGGTAATGGAGACATTTAAGAGAAAGGCAACCAGCCGCAGCGTGTAGCTGCGATATAATACTGTTATACAATGCCGCTACTTTGATTTCGCCTCCCGCCTCCCGCCTCCCGCCTCCCGCCTCCCGTGGACTCCTCCGCCGAATCCCCCGCGCTCCTCGTTATCGATGTCCAGAAGGGTCTGGACAACCCCCGCCTCGGCCCGCGCAACAATCCGGACGCCGAGCAGCGGATCGCCGATCTGTTGGCGGCATGGCGCGCCGCGGGGCGGCCGGTGATTCACGTGAAGCACATGTCGACGGAGCCCCAGTCAATGCTGCGCCCGGGTCTCCCCGGCAACGCCATC
>Ga0066687_10000287_pt1 | contig 12961 bp, 7 predicted proteins | sample GraSoiAngelo_136_FD_65630 | JGI IMG/M metagenome (GOLD analysis project Ga0066687, IMG submission 65630) | Grasslands soil microbial communities from the Angelo Coastal Reserve, California, USA - 14_0929_09_20cm | ecosystem: Environmental > Terrestrial > Soil > Grasslands | place: USA... | reverse complement strand
GAGCAGTTACATAGATCACGTATTCGCGCACACTCTCATGTTCCCAAGAACTCTCTTTCTGGTTCTCGCCCTGGTCGCTTCCGTGTCGGCCCAGACATTTGAAATTGGCGGTCAGCAAAGCCAGCAGCAATCGCAACCGCAGGCAGCGGGAAAGAAAGCTGGCAAGGGTGCCGCCCAACGGCCGCAGCAACCGGAGGAGTCTGGTATCGGGACCTTTGGCGAAAGTATTGCCGTTCAGCGGGAGCAGAGGGCTGCCGACGATGCCCTGCGCCATAACAATGCCGCCGTAGCATACATGCACGCCAAACGCGCCATTGAGATGGCGCCTGGCGACTCGGGACGATGGTTCACGCTCGGATACGCTGCCCGTCTGGCTGGTCACCTTTCCGATTCTGAGAACGCTTACAAACGCGGACTGCAGATCTCTCCGAATGCTGCTGAAGGTCTCTCGGGTCTGGCGCAAACCTACTTCCGCATGGGACGCGTCAACGATGCCAAGCGCATGTTGCTTGACGTGATTGCAAAATATCCCAATCGCGTCGACGACCAGATGATGGCCGGCGAGCTCTTCATGCAAAGCGGCGATATTCAGCAGGCGATCCAAATCCTGCAGCATGCCGAGCAGATCAAGCCGTCAGCCCATTCCGAGTTGTTGATGGCGATTGGCTACATGAAGCTGAAGGACACCGCGCACGCGAAGCAGTTACTCGACTTGGCGCGCCGACGTGATCCGAATAATATCGACGTTTTCCGTGCCGTAGCAAACTTCCAGCGCGAGTCGCACGACTACCAGGGAGCCATCGCAACCCTCAAGAGCGCCCCATCGCAGAAACCCGATTTGCTCGCAGACCTCGGATACACCTACGAACTCGCGGGAATGAAGAAGGAAGCGGCGGAAACATATGACCGTTATGCCACTGCCGATGCGAAGAACATCAATGCTCAATTAAGCGCAGCCCAGGCGTGGATGCACCTCAACGATTCCGCGAAAACGGAGCAATTCATCGATCGCGCCGCGAGTATCGATCCCAATCACTACCGCTTGCACGCTGTTCGCGCTGCCTTTGCCAAGACGCAGAGCAAAGATGCTCTTGCAGCGTCTGAGTACGAGGCCGCGCTGGCTCACATGCCGGAAGATGTGCCGGAAGGGCAAATCTTCCCGATCGAGCTTCGACTCAATCTATCTGAAATCTATAAAGGACTCGGCAACCGTGCCGCTGCGCAGCAGCAGATCGCTCTAGCAGAACAAGAGATCAACAAGATTCAAGCGGAGGGCCCGCAGAGAGCCGAGTTCCTGCGTGTACGCGCTTCGATTGCGACGGGCGGCAACGATTACAACGCTGCAGCCAAAGACCTGCAGGACGCAATGAAGCTCGATCCCAACAACTCCACTATTGAACTCCAGTACGCCAACCTGCTGTGGATTATGCAAAAGAAGGCCGAATCCGAGCAGGTGTATCTGGCCGTGCTCAAGCACGATCCTAAGAACCGTTACGCGTATGAGAGTCTCGGCTATCTGATGCGCGACTCCGGCAAGGTCCCGCAGGCGGAGCAGTACTTCCATGAGATGGCAAAGCTTTATCCCGACGATTACGTTCCATATTTAGCGTTGGGCGACATGTACACGTCGCTCGACAGGCTGGATGAGGCGGAAGTCGCGTACGAGCAGGGTTACAAACTCGGGCCGCAGAACGCCGCCATCATCGCCGGCGGTTCCAACGCGGCCATTCAGAATCACAAGTTTGAACTCGCTAAAACCTGGGTTCATCGCAGCACTCCGGCGATGATGGATGATCCCCGTATCCAGCGGGAATGGGAGCGCTCGGTATTCTTTGAAGGTAAGTATCGGGAATCGGCGCAGTTCGGATACAAGGTGCTGGCTCAGCGTCCGACGGATCTGGACGGAGCTGTTTATCTCGCTTACTCGCTTTACAACTTAGGTCGTTATGACGACACCCTCGCGTTGACTTCGCGCTACCAAGTCATATTGCCGAAGGAACCAAACTTCCCGCTGCTTGAGGGACACGTGCACAAGCAGCAAGGCTTGCTCGACAAGGCGGTCGATGATTACGGTCGCGCGCTGCAGCGCGATCCGAAGATGGCCGAAGCCTACGTGAACCGTGGTTATGTTTTGAATGATCTGCAGGATGCGGAGGCAGCGATCTCCGATTTCGATCACGCGCTGAAGCTGCAGCCGAACAACGGCAGCGCGCGTTTAGGTGCGGCGTTTTCCAACCTCGAGTTGCATCGTGCCCATGCCGCTCTGGACCAGGTAGCACAGGCAGAAAAACTTCTTGGGACTTCGGCGCCGATTCACGAGGTGAAGGCAACCGCCTATCGTCAGCTCCGGCAATTGCAGAAAGCTGAGACGGAATATCGCGCAGCCATCGCTATCGCTCCAAGCGATGTGGCATTACACATCGCACTCGCCGACACGCTCTACTACGAGCACAAGTATCGTCCGGCGATTGATCAATTGACGATCGCGATCCGCGAGCAGCCGGATGATCCTTTCCTCTACGCGCAGCGCGCTCATGCTGAAGCTGAATTGAAGATGCGGGCGGAGACGCTGCAAGACGTAAAGCTCGCCGAAGAACAAGGTCCGGACCAGGGAGCCGTGTTGCTTGCTACAGGCGACGCTCTCTTGCTGCTCGGAGAAAGGGACGCCGCACAGCAACGCTTCGCGCGCGCGCTCGATGCTCCGGATGCCAATCGCGTCGAAACCCGGTTGGCCTTTGCGCGCTTGTTTGCGAATCAGCACAAGTATGACGACGCTCGCCAGCAGGTGTCGTTGGGATTCACGGAAGCGCGAGTGGGTGAAGCTGCTCCCGCGACCGCGGACGATCTCATCGCCGCTGGGAACATTTTTCTCTCCATGAACGACTTCGACCTCGCGCAAAAGCTGTATGAACGCGCCAAGGAGTCGGGCGCGGCCCAAGAGCAAGTTGCCATCGGCATGGCGAATGTCGCGCTTGCGCAAGGCGATGATCGACAGGCGGAACAGTACCTCGCAAGTCTCGGCAGCCGCGATCAGTACGTCGACAATTACGATTACATGCTCGCTGAAGGCGCGATTTATCGCATGCGTCATGACATGCCGAACGCGGTGAATGCATTTGCGCGCGCCAACGCGCTCGCGCCCGAGAACGAGAACCTCGAGGTGCAGCGAAGCCTGCATGAGGCTGCCGGCGAGCAGGGCATACCGGTGAACAACAAGGTGAATGTGCTGTCTGATTTTTCCCTAGCGCCGGTCTTCGATGACGCAACCATCTACGTGACCGACGCGAAGATCTTCGGACTAACGGGAAACAGCACACAGCTTCCCAGCGGCCGACGCCTGGTTGAGACGCAGTACACACAGGGCTATCGCTATCATCCCGAAGGAATTCCCGTGGTCAGCGGCTTCTTCCAGCTCGACCACTATTCAGGCAATTACTCACTGCCGTTCGCCGCACGCGTCGTGAACACGAGCACGAATAATTACAACTTCAATGGTGGAATCAATCCGGTTCTGCGAGTCGGGAGTGCGCGGTTCGAGTTCAATACGGGACTTCAATATACGATTCGGCGCGACTCCAACGAACGCTCGAAGTTCGATGTGAACCAGAACCTCTTTCGTCAGTTCGTTTACCTGTCCAGCAGCCCGTTGTTCAATGCGCTTACGATTCGGGGACAGGCATACCACGAAGCTGGTCCATTCACTTTGCAGAACTTAAGCTCGGGAGAAAAGGGAGCGCGTATCGACTTCACGGTCGGCCGTCCCTGGGGCAAGAATGCGCTCGTGACCGGATACACGATTCGCGACCTGCAGTTTAGTCCCGTAGTCAGCGAGTTCTTTTCCACTTCTTCGTACATCGGGTTCGAGCGCAAGTTTGGGCAGAAATTGACGGTGACTCCGATGGTGGAAATGATCCGCTCATGGAGAGTGCAGGCTCCGCAATTCGCACGCGCAGAAGCATTTATGCCGGCAGGCAGCTTTGAATATCGTCCTACTGAAAAGTGGACCGTAAACGGAAACTTTGCATGGCAATCTGGGCGGGGAAAGGACCCATTGTTACATGCATATGACAACGTGCAGAGCGGAATCTACATCTCTTACCTAAAGCCGTTGCGCCAGAACCAGCGTGACGGACTAGGTGAATTTTCGGTCGAGTACCCCATACGGTTCTCGGCTGGCATCCAACAACAGAGCTTCTTTAATTTGGCTGGCCACGGACAGACGGAGATTGTACCGGTAATTCGTCTAACGCTTTTTTAGGGCCAGAAGGGCCTCGATGGAAATTAGTCTACTGTTAGGGATCTCGCTCTGCTCGACAACTCCATGCGCTCCTGCGCCGCGGAGGCTGGTATGGATGTAAGAGCGATTGTCTTGATCGGACCTGCGGGCGAATCGAACGATCGCCCGACACCTGTTACCGATTCTCAGGAAAACTTTGCTGGAATCCCGTTCAGCATTCTTCCCGTATTAGGACACACGGCGTTGGGGCGGGTTGTCGAGTGCTTGAAATGCGCCGGAATCGATTCCGTTACAGTGCTTAGCGCAGCGAACGCGGAGTCGCCCTTTGTCAAGGATTCCGACCATCCGAAGATCAAGTGGCAAAATGTGGCGGATGCTCAGCTTTGGCGAGCCGCAGAGGATGAGTTCGATCATTTGGCTCGCGGTGGAGCCGAGCTGGTACTGGTCGTACGCCTGGGAGCGTACGCGGAAATAGAAATCGATCCGCTACTGCAATTTCATCTCGATCAATGCAATCACATTACGCAGGTTGCCGCTGCCGACGGACCATTGGACTATTTTGTTCTCTCCGGCTCCCGGCGTAATGATGCCGCGTTTCTGCTGCGCAACAAGCTGGGAAGAATGCGCGTGCAAGCGCGCCCGTATATCACGGGCGGATACGTGAATCGATTACAGACGGCTGCCGACTTACGGCGGCTGACGCTCGATAGCCTCTTGCAGAAGACCTCGATTCGACCGCAAGGCGAACAGGTTCGACCGGGCGTATGGCTGGGACAAGGAGCCAAGATCGACCACAATGTACGCCTGGTCGCGCCTTGCTACATCGGACCGTACGCGAGAGTTCGTTCGGGTTCGCTCATTACTCGGGGCAGTTCGCTCGAACATCACACTATCGTCGATTGCGGGACTGTGGTCGAGGCAAGCACGTTGCTTCCCTTTTCCTATCTCGGTCCCGGGCTCGATCTAGTGCACTCGGTAGTCGGCTCCAACCGCATTGCAAGCGTGAAGCACGCTGCAGAACTTGAGATCGAGGACAAGACCCTGGTCTCGGTTGTGCCTACTTCGTCGATCTGGCGCACCGTTCGCCACGCTTCGCGCCTTGTGAGCTTTGTGCCGCATCAGATATTCGTGAATCTGTTTGGCGGACGAAAAGCCCAGGAATCACGGCCTTGTCTAGAGAGCATCGATAGCGACTTCGATCCCCGAACCGTGGCCCGGCCTGTGGTGCAAGACCGTCAACCGTTGACTCCAAGCGTTGTCACACGAATGAGGGAATATGGAAACCAGTAGGCCCGTAGTCGTAAAGAGGATGCCGGACAAAGTGAATCGACAGGAGGCGCAGAAGTTCTTCGCCGATGTGCAGCCCTTTGTGACCTCAGACCGTCCGCAGCTCGTCTTCGATCTCTCGCAGGTGAAGCAGCTCGATGCCGCGGGAGTTGAAATGCTCCTGCGCTGCGTTGCGGAAGTAATGAAGCGTGATGGCGACTTGAAGCTGGCTTCTCCTTCGCGCCAGGCAAGCATGGTGCTCGAGCTGACGCGCACAGACCGATTGTTCGAAATCTACGCGAGCTCGACCGAAGCCGCCCGAAGCTTCTCCGGATTTCTGCCTAACGCGATGCAATCGATTTCGGCGTTTCCGAGGTCGGGTGCGGATGGCACTCAGATGGCCGCTTGAGCCGGACCTCTTCTTGAAGCATTTCGACATCCAAAGCAGCAGCACCGAACGATGCTGCGCGCTAGAGCAACGGAATAAGACGGGCATCAGCATCTCTCCGCAATGAGTTTAGGCTCCGACACAATTTCATTACCGCTTCGCGCTGGATGGCGCGTACGTTACGCCGATTGGATTGAGAACGGGGTTGCTTCGCGCGTATTGGGCGGCAGCATCGTCATGCTGCTTGGCTCCGGGCTCGTAGCCAGTATCAACTTCGGATTCAACGTTAGCATGGCTCGCCTGCTGGGACCGGCGCTATTCGCACAGATCGCCGCCGTTGTGACGCTGTTGATGTTGCTCTCCTCGGTCAGCCTGTCATTCCAGATGGTGTGCGCCAAGTTCGTTGCCCGCAATGCCACGACGTCCAGCAAACTCGCTGTCTTTCATGACCTGAGGCGTAAGGCGTGGATCGTCGGCGCAGCAATCGCAATCGCCCTCACGATTGCCAAGCGGCCAATCGCCCAATACCTGCGGATGTCTGACTCATGGCTGATTGCGGTCTTCGCGCTCGGTATGACGTTCTACACGCCACTTGGGGTAAAGCGCGGCAACATGCAAGGGCTGTGCCAATTTGGAGCGCTGTCTCGCAACTATATTCTCGAGGCCGCTTCGAAACTGGCCCTGGCCATTGTCCTGGTCGAACTTGGATATGGTGTGATGGGAGCCGTCGGAGCGATTTCCGCGTCGATTCTGGCCGCGATCCTAATTCCCGGACCCAGGGTTCTGGCTGCGACCGACCTGGGAACGGAAGAGATGATTCCCGCATCGTTCGGCGAAGGCATCCAGGCGATTGTGTTCTTCATCGGTCAAGTAATCATCAACAATATCGATATCATTCTCGTGAAGCACTTCTTCACTGCGGAACTGGCCGGCTTCTATGCTGCCGTTGCGCTGGTGGGTCGGGTGTTGTACTTCGCTGCGTGGTCCATCGTCAGCGCGATGTTCCCGATCAGCGCGGCTGCAAAAGACGACGACACGAAGCACGTGCTTCTGCCCCTGCTGATCGTGCTGGCGATATCGATCGCGTTCATCGGCGTTCTGGCGCTGTTTCCTGGATTCATCATTCATTTGATTCTTGGCGAGAGCTTCCGGTCTGCAGAGCCGCTTCTGAGTCTGTATGCCTCGGCAACCGGACTCTACGCTCTTTCGGTTGTGTTGATGACATATGAAATGTCGCGAAAGATCGCAAACACCGGATGGCTGCAACTGCTGATCAGCGGGGCCCTGGTCTTTTTGATTTACACATTTCACTCCAGTTTGCGACAGGTAATCGTCGTGCAGATCGTGCTGATGGCGCTGATGCTGCTGTTAGTTTCACTTCCATTTTTGCGTTCCATCAGACGTCTCAGATGGAAGGAGTCCGTATGATTCTTAACCGCCGCGTCACTGAAGCCGAAGTTATCGCCGAATTCCTAAAAAATGAGTTTTATCAGAAGCAATATGACAAGGATCGAAAAGAGTTCGAGCCTATCGTCCTCAATCCGGATCTGACCGACGATGCGCAGAACGTCGTTCGACGTGCATTACTGTATCGGCGACGTGGACACATGCTGCGCGAGATACCGACCGACACGATCTGGCACGAGGCCACGATCGACGCGGACGATCTGAAACGCATCCGTGTGTTTCCGCGTGCGCACTGGCGCAAGATCTCCGATGGCAGCTTTCTGTTGAGCGAGATCGTCAGACGAATCTGCGAGTCCGCAATTGGGGAAAAGGATCCGGCATTCCTGAAAATCCAACAACTGCGTTACCGCTTGCAATGCGAACCACTCAATTCGACCGTGTTGCTGATTGGCGTCGATGAAGAATTGCCACTCACGATTTTGGAAGGTAACCATCGCCTGGCGGCTGCGATGCTGGTGTCGCCTCAACTCGTGCATACTGGATTCCGCATGATCTGCGGCCTCTCGCCGCGCATGTACGAGTCGTGCTGGTATGACACCAATATCCCCACTTTGTGGACCTACGTGAAGAATCGACTCAACAATCTTGTGGACAAAGAAGCCAATATTGAGCGCGCGCTCGCCACTGGCGGTGAGAACGCGTCTCCGGCCTTTGCGAGGACCTTGAAAACTGAAAAGGCGCAAGCCAAGTAGGACAATCGGGCTGCCGAGCTCCTGTGCTTCTGAGCTGCTCAGCCACAAGCTCGCGGCGCTTTGAAAAGCTTTGGAGTTCAGAAACTCAGCAGCCTGGATGTTTAGCAGCTCGGTTCCAACCTGCAGCTCTCCTGCCGCATCTTTTGCTAGGAGCGCCTGATTTTAGTCAATTCCCACCGGAGTAGTTATGACACTGAAGCAACTCGCTTCGCGCTTCCTGGCCTTGATCCTATCGGCCCTGCTGTGCAACCTATCGCCGTTTGCGGCAGCTCAGACTACTGCCTCAGCACCCCAGACGTCATCCGCACAAGATCAAAGCTCGCAAAATGTGAATGCGCCGGCGGAGCAGCAAAGTCGCCAAGCTCCTGATGATCGTAGTGGGCCTGCACGATACGATCCCGCTCAAGCTCCGCTTACTCCTGTACCGAGCGCGCGTCCGGCTGAAACCAATGCAACACCGCCCGATGCACCGAGCGAAGTGCAGCGCGCTCAGCAAGCACAGCCGGCAAAGAACAATCCGCAACCGGCACCTGCTCAGCCTGAAACCGTAAATCCACTCGGTACTGCAACGGCGCAGCAAGGAGCAACGCGCGGCGGAGTTGCGTCGCGCCCGGCGGGCGAAGCCATTGCTCCAGCCAAACAGCGCCAGGTTCACTCCATGCTGATTAAGTTGGGATTGGTTGCGGCGGGCGCCGTTGCTGTGGGCACCGTGGTTGGATTGACTCGCGGTACCTCAAGCGTTCCACCCGGAGCACGATAACAACATTCAACAATCTCAAAGGGATCTGAGCCAGGTGAGTATTAAACGTCCGCTACTGATTAGCTTTTCCGGACTCGACGGCGCCGGGAAAAGCACGCAAATTGAAAATCTTCAGGAACGCCTGGCTGCTGCCGGGCTGAAAGTTCGCCTGCTCACTTTTTGGGACGATATTGTCGTGATGACACGCTACCGCGAAGGGTTCGTACACAAAGTCTACGGAAGTGAGAAAGGCGTCGGCGCGCCTAACAAACCGGTAAAGCGCCGCGACAAGAATGTTCGGGCAGGGTATCTTACGATCGCGCGCCACGCGCTGTACTTGTTGGATGCAATCCACCTTCGCACAACGGTGCAGAGAGCGCTGAAATCAGGTGTTGACGTTGTCATTGTCGATCGCTACATCTACGATGAGCTCGCGAATCTGCCGCTCGAACGCCCAATGACGCTGGCATTCCTCCGGCTCATACAGAAGATCGCACCTTTGCCCGACATCGCTTATCTGCTCGATGCCGATCCCGAAGCCGCGCACAAGCGCAAGCCGGAATACCCGGTCGACTTCATGCATAAGTGCCGCGTAGCCTATTACCGACTAGCGGCTATGCTCGGCACAATGACGGTTATTCCAGCGCAGCCGCTGGCCGAAGCAAAAATGGCCGTAATTACCGTCTGTGACAAGACCATTTTGGCGCGCGAACTCGAAATCGCCATCGGACCGCCGAATCGGGGAGTCGGAGTCCCGGCAGCCTAAGTGGCGCAGCTGCCCCGGCTTGATATTGGAATAGAACCCAAAACGGAGCCCCGGGCGCCCTCGCCCGTTTTTCGCTCTACTAGCAGACTTGTTTTTTTCGGACGTTAAGCTAACGCTATTTCCATGCCACCGGGGCCGGCTCAATTTCCTCGACATCGACAATGTCGGTCGGATACTTGCCGGTGTAGCAAGCGGTGCAGTAAGTAACATTCTCGCCCTCGGCGCAGGCGCGCTTGAGACCGTCTAGTGAGAGATAGGCGAGGGAGTCCGCACCGATATACTCGCGAATCTCTTCCACAGATTTGTTCGCGGCGATCAGGTGCTTCTTTGAAGGCGTGTCGACTCCATAGAAACAAGGCGAAATTGTCGGAGGGCAGGAAATTCGCATATGAACTTCGGTCGCGCCCGCATCGCGCACCATGCGAACGATTTTGCGGCTGGTAGTGCCGCGCACGATCGAATCGTCAATAAGAACAACACGCTTGCCCTTCAACAAATGCTGCACCGGATTTAACTTGAGGCGGACGCCGAAGTCGCGCACACGCTGCTCCGGCTCAATGAATGTGCGGCCGACATAGTGATTGCGGATTAGCCCGAAGCTGAAAGGGATGCCGCTTTCGTTCGAGTAGCCGACGGCGGCCGTAACTCCCGAATCGGGAACGGGAACGACCAGGTCGGCAACTACCGGAGCTTCTCGCGCAAGCTCGCGTCCCAGGGCTTCGCGGCTCTCCTGTACCGGACGGCCGAAGATCACGCTGTCTGGCCGCGAGAAGTACACGTGCTCAAAGATACAGCTCGACTGCGGCCGGGGCGCAGCAAAGATGCGCGAGTGCACGCCTTCATTGCCCACCACAACAAACTCTCCAGGCTTGACATCGCGTTCGTAACGCGCGCCAATCAGGTCGAAGGCACAGCTCTCCGACGCAAAAACAACAGATGGACGTCCCGACGCATTCGGCAAAGTCGCCATCGAGAGCGGACGAAATCCCTGGGGATCGCGCGCGGCAAAGATGCGGTCGCGCGTCATGAGCACGAGAGAAAAGGCGCCTTCGATCCGCCTTAAGGCATCGGCGATCGCATCCGGCAGAGTCTGTTCTTTGGATTGCGCAATCAGATGCACGACTACTTCGGTGTCGCTGGTGGTCTGGAAGATCGATCCGTTCTGCTCGAGCTGACGCCGCAGGGTATGTGCGTTTACCAGATTCCCGTTATGGGCGAGGGCGATAGCGCCCTTGTTGCACTCCACGCGAATCGGCTGTGCATTTAGCAGAGCAGAGTCGCCGGTAGTCGAGTAGCGCGTGTGCCCAATCGCCAGAGAGCCCGGCAGCCTGCCCAGCACATCTTCGGTGAAGATGTCTGCCACGAGTCCCATGGCCTTGATGTTGTGCAGACGCACGAGGTCGGAGCTGGCTATGCCGGCCGATTCCTGTCCGCGATGCTGCAGGGCATACAGCCCCAGGTAGACAAGCTTGGAGGCCTCCTGATGGCCATGCACTGCCATCACGCCGCATTCGTCGTGGAACTTGTCCGATTTTTCGATGATCGACATTGAGCTGTGACCCCGAATCTCCGTCACTGCGCTCCGAAGCTACTTATCGAGAGTTTCCGGCACTACCCGCTCCGGCACGTCCGAGTGTAAGGCGCATTCCAGGGCCTGAGCCCATACATTTTTTATATCGGCGATATAAACCGAAACCGCATCGGAGGGGCCGCGCCGGATAACAAGCCTGTCACCGCCGGTTCGGCCCAGGAACTCTGCTTGGATAGTGTGTTTGGCGGCTATCTGTTGGATGAGCTGGCGGTCTCCTGGGACGCAGCAAACGAGCACACGGCTGGCCTGCTCGCCAAAGAGCGCGATCTCCAAAGGCTCTGAGCCTTCGGGCAAGTGTAACTCTGCCCCGATCTCGTGGCGGAAACATGACTCGGCTATAGCCACGGCTAAACCGCCATCTGAGCAATCGTGCGCTGACTCGATCAAACCCTTTTCGATCAGCTCCAGCACGCACTTCTGGAGCGCGGCTTCAGATTTGAGATCCAGAGCAGGTGGCTCTCCCCAGAGAGATCCGACGATTTCCTTGGCATATTCCGATGAGCCAAGTTGGCGATCATCGTAAGGAGCGAGAGCTGCGGACAGGAGGATCGCCTCGCGTCCCGGCGACCGGAAGTGAGGTGTTGCCGTGCGCTCGATGCTCTCGACAATACCGACAACGCCAACCACCGGAGTCGGATAGATCCCTTCGCCAAGCGTCTCGTTGTAGAGACTCACGTTGCCGCCTGTAATCGGAGTACCAAGCGCAGTACACGCCTCGGCTAATCCGTCGATCACCTCGGAGAATTGCCACATGATGTGCGGCTTCTCCGGATTGCCGAAGTTCAGACAGTTCGTCGCCGCTACCGGCACACCGCCCGCACAGACGACCTTGCGCGCTGCTTCAGCTACCGCGTGCATCGCTCCCAATTTGGGATTCAGGTAACACCATCGGCCATTGCCGTCGAGCGACATCGCCAGGCCACGCAGGGTGTCCTTGATGCGCATTACGCCGCCGTCCCCGCCCGGACCTTGCACGGTATTGGTTTGCACCATCGAGTCGTACTGCTCGTGAATCCAGCGCTTGGAGCAGATGTTCTGGGAAGCGAGCAGTCGCTTAAGCACTCCGGTTAAGTCTGGATTCGCGCCAAGCGGAGCATTTGCGGGCTTATCCTTCGGCACGGGAACCGTCCACGGCTGCATCGGACGCCGGTACACCGGCGCATCGTCGGTGAGCGAAGTGTTGGGAATATCGGCAACTATGTTTCCGTGCTCGAGTACACGCATGCGTGGCTCGTTGATCACGCGGCCGATTGTTACTGCGTCGAGGCCCCATTTTTCGAATACGCGGAACACTTCGTGCTCGCGTCCGCTCTCCGCAACCAGCAGCATGCGCTCCTGCGACTCACTGAGCATGATCTCGTACGCCGTCATTCCAATCTCGCGCTGCGGAACGTGATCGAGCTCGATCTCGATGCCCACGCCGCCGCGCGCACCCATCTCGCAGGTTGAGCAGGTAAGGCCCGCCGCGCCCATATCCTGAATGCCGACCACAGCGCCAGTCTGCATGGCTTCCAGACAAGCTTCGAGCAGAAGCTTCTCCAAAAAGGGATCTCCAACTTGAACGTTCGGGCGCTTCTGCTCCGATCCCTCCCTAAACTCCTCGCTGGCCATGGTGGCGCCATGAATGCCGTCTCGTCCCGTCTTCGCGCCAACGTAAATCACCGGATTCCCAGTGCCCGACGCCTTGGCGTAGAAGATCTCGTCTTTACGCACGAGACCCAGGGCAAATGCATTTACGAGCGGATTCCCGAAATAGCACTCCTCGAACTTGGTCTCGCCGCCGAGGTTCGGTACCCCAAAGCAGTTGCCGTACGA
>Ga0066687_10000284_pt1 | contig 12995 bp, 10 predicted proteins | sample GraSoiAngelo_136_FD_65630 | JGI IMG/M metagenome (GOLD analysis project Ga0066687, IMG submission 65630) | Grasslands soil microbial communities from the Angelo Coastal Reserve, California, USA - 14_0929_09_20cm | ecosystem: Environmental > Terrestrial > Soil > Grasslands | place: USA... | reverse complement strand
GTTTTGATCGCCCCTTATCTGGGCATGCCGATGCCACTGCGGTTTGCGGCACGAACGCACTGGATGTGGGGTGGGCTTGCCAGCGAGATCAACGCGCGAGATCCGCGCTCGATCCATGATCCGATCGAGCGGGAAAAGAATCTCGCCTATGGAGCAGTAACGGGCCGCACGTTGTATGAATTGTCAAAGGTCGTCCGGAAGGCGAGAAAAGCGCTCCCGACCGTAACTGCACCAACCTTGATAATTCTCTCTAAGGAAGACCCGCGTGTCGCGACCGCAATCGCGGACTTCGCAATGAAGGAAGTCGGCGCGCGCGACAAGAAACTGGTGCTGACCGAAGGAGCGGGGCACATCATCACTGTCGATTATGGCCGCGAGCGCGTCTTCAGCGAAGTCGAAAAATGGGTGCGGACGCACAACGGCAGCACGACAGCCGCTGGTGACATCAGCGCGGCTGTCGAACGCCGCTAAAGCTAGAACCGATCCTGGACGAACTCCGTAACCGTATCGACCGCGCGCTCTCCCAAGTCTGTAGCCTGGTGAACCACGCCGGTGGCGACGCGTTTCACACGCGCCACAGTAGCCCGCGCTCTGCTACGCGCACGCTTACGGCCTGCTCCGCCCTTGCGGCCGCCTCTCTTGCTGCGAGAAGAGGACTTCCGCGCAGCGGACTTGCGTCCGCCCTTGCGGCGAGTAGCTGATTTGCGTCCGCCACGCGACGACTTGCGTGCGCTGCTAGACCGCTTCCGCGCCCCTCCGCGTTTTCGTCCGGAGGACTTCTTTCTACCGCCTCTTGAACGACTGGACTTCCTGGCTGCAGCCATGGACAAACTCCGTGTGGCAGGGTTTGTAAAACGGATAGCAAGATTCGCGCACAACGCCTGTTAATGGCTGTCGCACACTGCGACTCGCGATGCCTGGTAATTATCCGACAGTACGCGTCTCGCCATGTCGCATGACCCACAAATCGTTCTTGCTGTGTCCTGCTTCTTCCCACAGCTGGCGCATTTTCGCCGGGGGCTCGTCCATCGGCTCGTCGGTGAGCTTGAACGTTCCCCAGTGTGCGGCTGCCATTCTCAGGCGCTGACCATTTTGTCCGCGAGAAAGCTGGGCGTACGCCTGAATGCAATCCTCAGGATTCATATGTACGCTGCCCATGAACCAACGCGGTTCGTAGGCTCCAATGGGCAGGATCGCCAGCTCGAACGGGCCATGTCGCGCGGCGATAGCGGCAAACTCAGGGTGTAAAGCGGTGTCGCCGGCGAAGAACACCGAGTGTGATGGCGAGCGCAACGTCCATCCCGCCCACAATGTTCCGTTTCGTCGGCCGAGGGTCCTTCCCGAGAAGTGCTGCGCCGGAACGCAAGCCAGTTGCAGCGCACCGACTTCGCCCTCTTCCCACCAGTCCAATTCCCTGATCTCCCGTGCTCCGCGCTGCTTGAGGAAGTCAGCTACTCCGAGTGGAGCGTACCACACAACCGCCGGATAACGCCCAGCGATTCGGGAAACGGTCGTCGCGTCGAGGTGATCGTAATGATCGTGGGACTGAACGATCACATCGATGGGTGGGAGCCGATCGAACTCGATCGCTGGTGGCACCCAACGTTTCGGACCAACGAACTGAACGGGCGAGGCTCGTTCGCTCCACATCGGATCTGTCAGCACGTTGAATCCAGCCAGCTGAATCAGAAAACTGGAGTGCCCAACCCACGTGACCGTGAGTTGGTCCGGTGCAGCTCTTGGGACGCTGAAGGCAGGATCGACTCTGATGAACGTGCGTGGGTCTGGATCGGGACGTCGTGGATTGCGGCGTCTTTCGACCAATGACCATTTGAGGAAGTCCGCGAATCCGTGCAGCTCGGAAGCAGGCCACGGATTTCTGAATCCACCCTCGGGTCGATGATGGTCGGGGAGCGACATCTATGCGAAACGTCAGCTGATGCGAGGAGTCGCCAGATTCTCTTCGAGGTGGGCTCGCGACTTCATTCCGACAAGTGCGGCGGCAACGGGCAGCGACTGGGTGAACGCGATCGCCCTCCGCGCATCGGTCTTGAATCCCGGAAACGCTTTGTGGACGGGTTTTGGAAGCGATCGAGTCAGCTGCGACTGCATTAGTGTAGCGCTCCCAATCACCGATATCCCCAGGCTTCGTGCGGCGTCCAGCAGACAAAGAGGGTTATTGCCGACGACCTGTGTCACCAGACGCACGGCTTCAGTCATTGCCAGATTGATTGGCAGTTGAACCACCTTGAAGTGATGTTTCTCGCCGCCAGCTTCGCGAGCGATTGCGACGAGCTCCTCGAGACTCAGGTGATTTTTTGCGTCGGCCGACACGCGGAACCCGTTCCATGTCGCGCAACCGTAGATGCCGATGACTCCACGTTTCACCTGCCGCTCCAGTTCCGCAAAAGCCGCGCGCACTACGTCGAGAAATGCTGATCGATCCAGCACTTCCAGCTGTTGCTCGGGATTGTGCAGATAGTAGACGTCGATGACCTCGAGGCCGAGGTTGTTCCTGCTGCGCTCGATCTGATCCTCGATGTAGCGTGGTGTGAGACAATGACCTCCACCTACCACATCGGCAGGCTGCATGACACCGCGCTCGAAGTATTCAGTATCCAGAAATCCGCGGTACTCCTCCTTCGTGCTGGGCGGCATTCCATCGAGCGGGATGTATCCGCCCTTGGTGCAGACGACGACTTCCTCACGCTTTATCGTACGCGAGGTGATCGCGCTCCTGAGTGCCTCTCCAATCGCGCGCTCCGAACGCTGACATCGGTAGTTGATTGCGGTGTCGACAAGATTGACTCCCTTCTCCAGTGCCGCTCCGGCGGTCGCGGTGTAACGCGCGTCTTCGCTTTCGTCGCATTCGCCCAGATACGTCCCCAGTCCGAGTGATGAGACGAGAGGCCCGTGAGGGAGCTCGCGGTAGAAATTGTCGGCGTATGCTTTCGCGAAGCGCTTCCGAACGCGCTTTGTGCCTTCGAGTGTGGCGCGACCTTCGATCAACGAGATCGTTGCTGTAGCTGGGTGAGTACGGGTCATTGCGGAAAGAGGCTACGAGCAGCGGGGGTGTAATGCAAGGTGCATGTGAGCTTGTCTGGCCCTTACGTTGCTTAACTCCGAAGCGCAGCTTACGAGCCTTCTCTACCGCAACTCATTCGAAGTGAAATCATACGTCGTTCTGTTGATCACGCTTGCTGCCTGCGCACAGCAGCAGCGCCCGGTAGTGCTTCCTCCTATTCAACTGGGCGCGCCGTCAATCGACACATCGTTGATCGCAGACATCCCACATCGCGTCTTTGAGACGCAACGTGACGATCCGTTCGCGACGACAAACCGTGTCGACTGGCCAGGCCCGAATCGGTATCGATCTTCGTCGGGAGTGCCGGGACCCGATTACTGGCAACAGCATGCCGACTACACGATCGTCGCCACTCTCGATACCGCGACGACAGTGGTGGCGGGCTCGGTGCAAATCACTTATACGAACAATTCGCCGGACACACTGAGGTACGTGTGGTTGCAGGCGGACCAGAATCTCTACCGCACCGGCAGCAAAGGATCTGCGCTCTTCCCCGCAGACTCTCGCTGGGGCGTACGCGGATTTCAAGGCGGCTATACCTTCAGCGATGTGCGCGTCAGCGGCACTTCAGCGCAGCCGCGAATCGACGATACGATGATGCGGCTCGATCTTCCGGCTCCCCTCGCCCCTCATGGCGGGAAGACAACGATCTCGATGAAGTACTCGTTCCGTGTCCCCGAGCATGGATCGGATCGCATGGGCCGCGACTCGGCGCTTTACGAGATTGCACAATGGTACCCGCGCCTCGCCGTGTACGATGATGTCCGCGGCTGGAACACAGATCCGTATCTGGGGCAGGGTGAGTTCTATCTGGAGTACGGCGACGTCGACTACTCAGTCACGGTGCCGGCCGGATACGTGGTAGCTGGCAGCGGCGTTCTCCAGAACCCGAACGACGTTCTGACTTCAGAGCAGCGCCGCCGACTTTCAACAGCGTCGCAAAGCAGCTCGGTGATCCAGGTCGTCACCGCCGCCGAGGCAGCCGCGGCGAAGGTTCAGCCGAAACCGGGGACGAAGACCTGGCACTTCCGCGCTCAAAACGTTCACGACGTGGCGTGGGCGGCTGCTCCCGATTTCAGGTGGGATGCAACCAGCTGGAATGGAATCCTTACGCAGGCTTACTACGAATTCCCAAAAGCGGGGAAATCCTGGGAGCAGGCAGCCGAGCAGACTCAATGGACGATCCGGCAATATTCGCAGTTGTTTTTTCCATACCCGTATTCGCAAGCAACGAGCGTCGCTGGACCAGTGGGCGGGATGGAATACCCGATGTTCGTGATGGTCGGGTACGGCTCGGATGATCCAGCTTCGATTTTCGGAATCATCAATCACGAGCACGGCCACGAATGGTTTCCGATGATCGTCGGATCCAATGAGCGTCGCTACGCGTGGATGGACGAAGGCATCAATACCTACATCAACGCGTTCGCGAACGAAGCGCGTTATCCAGGGCAGAGCGCATATCCCGCGTATCTGCGGAACTGGGCCGACGCGGTGAGTCACGGAACGCAGTCGCCGCTGATGACGGCGCCGGACAACATCGATCCAACAGCGCTTGGCGCGATCGGATACCGCAAGCCGGCACTGGTGCTGCTGACCCTGAGGAATCACGTCGTCGGTGCGCCTGCGTTCGACGCGGCGTTCCGGGAATACATCCGCGCCTGGGCGTTCAAGCATCCGACCCCCGGCGATTTCTTCCGAAACATCGAGAACAGCACCGGCGAGGACCTGTCCTGGTTCTGGCGCAGCTTCTTCTATACGACCGATGTCCTGGACATTGGGATCGACAGCGTCACGATGCAGGCCTCGGAGGGGCAGAACTTCGCGAAGATATCGCTGCATCGCTTCACTTCAATTCCGTTCCCTGTGCGTCTCCGGATTGGCTATGCCGACGGCACTACGGAAGATTTCTCGCTCCCGGTAAATGCCTGGGCTCGTGGGAATCGGTTCGACGCGATAGTGGCGGTGCGGGGTCGCGTGACAGGCGTGCGACTGTGGCCGGACCCCTCGGTGCCTGACTGGAACCCCGCAAACGACACCTGGGGAAAACCGCCACCAGCGAATGCAACCGGACCGGTTACGAGAAGGTGATGTGGTCGTTTGGAATAGGGACGCTCTTCGGGTAGATTGCGGCGTAACCAGGACTTAGATCAACGGAGCAAGTAATGCCGGATTTTGGCAGCTGGGCATCGGCGTGGTGGAAGCCGATTCTGTTCGTGATCGTTGCTGGACACCTCACCAACGTGTCTGTCACGCTCTTCCTCCACCGTGCTCAGACGCACCGCGGCGTCAAACTACACTACCTCGCCGCGCTTCCAATGCGGCTTTGGCTGTGGCTCTCCACGGCAATCGTCACAAAGGAGTGGGTTGCCTGCCACCGCAAGCACCACGCGTTCGCCGATCGCGAGGGTGACCCGCACAGTCCGCTGATGGAGGGCTTGCGCAACATCATCCTCAAAGGCGCTTTCTACTATAGAAAGACGGTTCGGCAGCCTGGAGTGCTCGACAAGTATGGCAAGGGCACGCCCAACGACTGGCTCGAGAGGCACCTCCTTTCGCCGCTCAATTGGCTGGGCATCGTGGTGATGCTCGGGGTAGATATCTATCTATTCGGCTTCTTCGTTGGTCCGCTTGTCTGGGGCGTCCAGATGATCTGGATTCCGTTCTGGGCGGCGGGAATCGTCAACGGCGTCGGCCACGCAGTTGGTTACCGGAACTTCAACGTCAAGGACGAGAGCCGAAACATCTCGCCCATCGCGATCTGGCTCGGTGGCGAAGAGCTGCACAACAATCACCACGCCGATCCGCATTCCGCGAAATTCAAGGCGAAGTGGTATGAGCTCGACATCGGCTGGGTCTATCTCAGACTTCTCTCCATTTTCGGCCTCGCTGAAATTTCCTACGCGCGCAGGTAAGCTGCGTGCCTGAGACCGTTACATGCGCGCGTTGCGGGCAGACGCGCGCAGGATTCGTCAAGCCTCCATTTCCCGGCCCGATAGGCGCTCGAGTCGTCGACGAGATTTGCACTCAGTGCTGGGCTGACTGGCTCAAGCAGCAAACAATGCTGATCAACCATTACGGCCTGAACGTAATGGATCCGCAGGCGAGATCTTTCCTCACCAAGAACATGACGGCGTTTCTTTTCAAGACGGGCGCGTCGTCGGAAATCGACACGAGCAAAAAAGGCACAATCACACACTGAGGACGCGGAAGTTGAAGGCAGTTACCGCTTTACCTCTCATTTTCCTTGCTGCGAGCTGCGCGACCGTCGGCAGCGGCAGCAGCGGTTCCACTCAGATGGCGACGTCCGCGGGGTGGACTGACTCCGTGCTCAAGTCGATGACACTGCGCGAGAAGGCGGCGCAGATTGTCTGGCCGAGCCTCTTCGGCGACTACGTTTCGGGCGACTCGCCGCAATGGCGCCGGCTGACGCAATACGTACAGCAGGAAAAGGTGGGCGGCTTCACCATTTCAGTCGGATCGCCGACGGAAGTAGCAGCGAAGCTCAACGCGCTGCAATCGATGAGCAAGATTCCGCTCCTGTTCGGCGCGGATCTCGAAGCAGGCGCCGGATTCCGCGCGCGCGGCGGGTATTTCGTTCCTAATGCGATCGATCTTGGTGGCGCTATTCTCTTTCCGCCCGAGATGGCTATCGGCGCAACGCACGACACTACACTCGCTTACGAGGAAGGACGTCTCACGGCGCTGGAGGGCAGAGCGCTCGGAATTCACATTGCGTACGCGCCGGTTCTGGACGTCAACAACAATCCGGATAATCCGGTCATCAACACTCGCTCGTACGGAGAGGATCCCGCGCTGGCGGCGCGGATGGGCGTGGCGTTCATTCACGGCCTGCAGGATCACGGCATGATCGCGACAGGGAAGCACTTTCCCGGACACGGAGACACCGGTGTGAATTCTCACCTCGCGCTTCCCGTCGTAACCGTGAGCAGGAGCCGGCTCGACACTGTGGAGCTGGTACCGTTTCGCGCGGCGGTCAACGCTGGTGTCGGCGCAATCATGTCGTTTCACGGCGCGATGCCGGCGCTCGATTCCTCCAACGTTCCAGGCACGCTGTCGCCGAAGGTTCTGACGGGCTTGCTGCGCGGCGAGATGGGATTTCGCGGGATAATTATCTCGGATGCGATGGACATGCGCGGTGTGCTGGACACTTACGGCGCGGACGAGGCGGTCAAACGCGCCATCGCAGCCGGCATCGATGTGCTGATTCAACCGCTGGACGTCTCGAAGACGATCGACGCGGTGCTCGCCGGCATCTCCGAGGGTCGTTACACAGAGGCCCGACTGGATTCGTCGGTGCGAAAAGTTCTGGAAACCAAACGCCGACTTGGGCTTGCTCGGCAGAAGCTCGTCGATCTCAACGCGCTACGGTTTCTTGTCGGTGACAGCGCCAACGCTCAGACAGCGAAGATCGCGGCGGAGAAGTCGATCACGCTGGTGAAAGACTCGCTGCGTCAAATTCCGCTGTTGGTCGACAGCGCGCGAGTGCTTTCAATCACCGTCGCGCGTCGCGCGGACTTGTCGGCTGGAAACGCGTTCAACTCCGAGCTGCGGTCGCGCCTGTCAGGACTGCGGACGGAGTTCGTCGCGACGGAGGATGCGACGCTCAACTTTCCGCGTCTGATCGCTGCTGCCGATTCGGCGGATGTAACGATAATCAGCTCCTACGTCGGACAAAGCTGGGATGCGACGACCGCCAGCTCGCCGGAAGCGTTCATCGGCTTCGTGCACACGCTAGGCGATCGCGGGAGAAAGCCAATCGTCGTCGCGTTCGGGAATCCGTATCTGCTGCAACAGTTGCCGTGGGTCGGGACTTATCTGGTTGCGTGGGGAGGATTTCCAGTATCGCAGGTGGCAGCAGCGCGAGCGATGTTGGGAACCGCGGCGATCTCCGGGCATTTACCGATCAGCATTCCGCCCTACGTAATTCGAGGTAAAGGTGAGGAGCGAGCGGTTCAGCGGCGCTGAGAAGCGCGTGCGAGCGAGCGCGAGGAATCGTTGACGGGCCAACAAATTTCTTCACAGAATTCTTGGTTGACGATCGCGTAGTTCGCGAGTATATCCATAACTGCCTGCCCGAGACTCTCCGTCGTCACGCGAGAGTCGCCCCAAGAAAATAAACGTTCGACGCGGCCTTGACTTTAGTCACAGAAAGTGACTAATTCGCACGCACCATGCGTGACCGCTCATCCCGTCCCTCCGCGTTCAGCGTCGATGTAGTTCTGGTGACGGCAACGCGGAATCAGCTGGCGGTTTTGCTGGCGCGGAACTCGAGCGAACGCGAGCGATGGTGGCTGCCGTGGCGGCCTTCCCAAACCGGCGAGACTTTCGAGCTCGCCGCAACGCGATCCGCTCAGGAAGCCCTCGGCGAGGCGCCGAGCTGGATGGAACAGATCGGCGCGTTTGGCGAAGGCAAGCGGCATCCGAGCGATGCGGACATTTCCGTCGCTTATGTGGCTCTCGTGCCACACGAGACGGCGTCGCCTCGGGCCGGCTATACATGGTTCCAGATCGCCGACTTGCCGCCTCTATCTCCCCGACAGCGCGCGATGGTCGATGCCGCGACCAGGACGATCCAGGGCAGGCTCGATCAGGCGCCGATAGCCTTTCGGCTCCTACCCAGCACGTTCACCCTCAGCGACTTGCAACAGATGTATGAGCTGCTGTTGGGTAAACGCTTGCACAAAGCGAGTTTCCGACGTGCCCTCCAGGCCGCCTGGCTCGTCGAACCTACAGACGAATGGCGCAGTGAAGGCCGTGGCAGACCGGCGCAACTTTTCCGGTATTTACCGAAGAAAAGGCGTAGACAGCATCGCGGTGTGAGGTTCGATTTTCTGTATCCGTGAACCCGTAACGGGCCGGTATCAGGCGGGTATAACCCACAGGAACCTCTTGCGGTAGCGGTGTATTAGTTGCAATGTGTACATAAGGGTAAACACCCTGAACTGGGGGCCCGTTAACTATGCTGGCTTATCTGGACAGTTTGTGCGCAGCGCTGCTCGCACGAGACAGCACAGAGATACAGCGACTTCTTGCACTCCCAGCCGCGCGTGATCTTCCGCGGCGAGTCCGCGAGGAAGCGGTTGCCATTTCTCGCGCCGGCAACCGCAGCTTCATGGCGCCGATTCACGCACTCCATTTTTATTACAAGCTCACTCACATGGTTGACGAGTCGAGCGATCCGATCTTCGGCGACGCCGCGAAGCAGAACGAGCCCGAAGGCGGACAGATGGAACTCCCGCTGCGCAAAGTAGGAAACGGCGGCCGGTAACGCGCGCTAGACGAGGGCACGAAGCGAGTTTTTCTTCCTCATCGCTTCGTTCCAGACATCTCCCACTTTCTCAAAACGCTCGGCGGCATTACCGAGATTGAAGTCCCGCGGATCGAGAGCATCGGTCAGCTCTGTCCATCTTAGTGGCGTAGAGATCGTAGCCCCGGGTTTCGCGCGGACGCAGTAAGGCCCGGCAACAGTCTTCCCCTGAATGTTCTGGAGATAGTCGACGTAAACCATTGCTGCTCCACGAGCTTTCACGAACCGCTCGATCGTCGCTTCTTTGGGATGCGCGGCGGTCACCTTTGTAGCGATCACCTGCGCGACGAGAGTCGCCGCCTCGTTCGGCGTTCGCGGCGGTAATGGTAGATAGATGTGTAACCCGCTCGAGCCCGAAGTCTTGATGGCGGCGTTGAGCCCGAAGCCATCGATGACTTCCTTCGTCCATCGCGCGATCTGAACTACGCGGCCGAAGTTGGCGCGCGGCCCGGGATCAAGGTCGATGATGGTGTAGTCGGCATACTCGAGGTGCGGAACGCGTGAGTGCCACGGGTCCACCGAGATCGCGCCCAGCTGGATCGTGTACAGCAGCGTGAGAAGATCGCCGCCAATGTAGCGCGGCTGTTTGTCTCCGTTATCGGTTACGATCTCTTCGACGCGCACACCCGGCGGCGTCGTTTCGGAAGCCTTCTGCTGATAGAAGCTCTCTCCGTCGATCCCGTTCGGAAAACGTTTCAGCACAAGCGGGCGATCGAGGATGCTCGGAAGGATGAGGTCGGCTATGCGTACGTAATAACGCATGACGTCGCCCTTCGTGTACTTCTCCTTCGGGAAGAACACCTTGTCCAGATTCGAGACCTTCAGGCTTTTGCCGCCGCCGAAGTCGAGAGTGCCATCGCCACGCCGTTCTTCGATTTCCCCGAGTTGCGCGACAAGAGAGTCCTTGTCGTACGTCGTGGTCGTCTTTCGGGTGCGCTTGCTTGCGGATGTTGGCGAACGTGGAGATTTGGTCTGCGCACGTGCGGCGATGCTGGGACGCGTCTCGTTCCTGGCGATTCTGCCACCGGATTTCCTCTGAACGCTGGGCTTTTCGATCCCAACCTCCTCGGGGTTCTTATCGTCGCGAACGCCGAGAAAGATCGGTTGGCGTAACCGGCGATCGGCGGTCCATTCACTGAACTTCACTTCGACGACGACCTTCGGGTCAACCCAATGGGCCTTCTCGTTCGTTTTCGGAGTTTCGACGAATGGAGAGGTCTTTCGCTCGAACGGCTTGAGGCGGCGGTGCATGTCCTGGAGCGACTGGCGAGAGAATCCACCGCCAGTATGGCCGACGTAGATGAGTCTGTCCTTGTCGAAGTAACCGAGCAAAATCGCGCCGATATGCTCCCGGCTATTGCGGGGCTCGGTGTAGCCACCGACCACGAACTCCTGCCTGAATTCGATTTTGAGCTTGAGCCAATTGCGGGAGCGATGACCGGGCTCATAAGGCGCATCGACTCGTTTCGCGATCACGCCCTCCCAGCCGTGGCGGCGCGCTTCCTCGAGCATCTTTTTGCCGTTTCCTTCCACGGACTCGGTGAGCCGTAGTTGCGGCGTGACCCGCTTGCCTACTCGCTTGACGAGTCGGGTGCGGCGCTCAGACCACGGCTCGCGGAGAAGGATCTCGTCGCCGTCCATCAGGATGTCGAAGAGAATGAGGGCTGCCGGAGTCGAAGATTGGTTACGCTCGATGATGTGGGAGTCCTTGACGTGCATTCGCCCCTGGAGCTCCTGAAACCGGGCAGGCTCCCCGTCGATCAGCGCGACGATCTCTCCGTCAAGAACGAACGTACGGCGCGCCTGAGAAGAAAGCTTCCTGAGAGCCGCGACAATCTCCGGAAACTGTTTTGCCTTGTCTTTGCCGTTTCTGGTAATGAGCTTGACGTCGGTGGGAGTTGCGTACGCGAGAACCCGCACGCCGTCATACTTTTCTTCGAAGGTCCAGCCTTCTCCCGGGATCTCGCTGCCGATGCTCGCGTACATCGGCTCCAGTGACGAGTGGGAGATCTTCGCGGGCTTCGACGATGTCTGGGCCACGTCGGATTTCTTCGACGATTTCGCCGGCGCGATTGTCGGACCAGTGGTCACCGAACTTTTCGCTCTGTGTTCGCGGTTGCTGTGCCAAATTCTGGGCTTGCCCGAGGCGATTTCTTCCATCGTCCGGCCAGTGTCGACTGAAGTCATGTTGTCGGCGACAACGTCCTCGTCGGTCGCGAATTCGTCGCGATGCTTGATGAGCAGCCACTGCGGCTTCGCCGAGCTCGATCTGTCGCGCGACCACTTCATGCGAACCAGTGCGAAGGAGCCGTGGAGTCGGTCGCCGTGGAACGTGATCTTGAGGTCGCCGCGCTTCAGCCCTTCACGAATCGCGTCTTCTTCCTCGGCCGGAGATGTCGCGACGTCCGACGAGTACGTTCCGCGATCCCAAAGCATGACGGTTCCGCCACCGTACTCGCCCTGGGGGATCGTCCCCTCGAAAGTGTTGTAATCGATCGGGTGATCCTCGACCTGCATCGCGAGTCTCTTCACTTTTGGATCGAGGCTCGGACCCTTTGGCACTGCCCAGCTCTTCATCACTCCATCGAGCTCGAGCCGCAGGTCGAAGTGAAGATTCCGTGCTGCGTGTTTCTGGATCACGAAGCGCAGGCGGCCTGCGCGAGCGGGCGCACCCGCCTTCTCTCCGGATGGCTCCTTCGTGCGCGTGAAATCGCGCTTCTGCTGGTACTCTGCTAGTTGAGCACGAGCACTCCGCTTGGAACCAGCCGATTTTACCGCCATGCGGGAATCTTACGCCGACTTCGTTTTTTTTGCTTTCGTAGGTTTCCGGGTGGCCGCCACCGATTTGCTTTTCGCACGCACAGCGCCCTTTTTCCCGGCGCCCTCCTCGAGGCTGGCACGGAGTCGTGACATGAGGTCCAGAACTCCACTGTCCTGCTCCGGTCCTTCCGGCTCCTCGAGCTTCGGCTTCTTGCCCTTCATCTTCGCCTTGATGACGCGCATCAGATTCGCCCGGTACTCGTCGGTGTACCGCGTCGGGTCGAACGGCTCAGCGAGATTCTCGACGAGCTGCTCTGCCATCTGCAGCTCTTGCGGTCTGACGGCTTCGCGGGTGGGAAAGTCGTATTCGGTCGCGTCGACGAGCTCGTTGGCAAAGCGCATGATCTCGAGGACGAGCGCTTCGCCGACGACTTTGACGGCCGCGAGATGCTGAGTCTGCCGAATGATGATCTTGCCAATTCCCACCGAGCCCGTGGTGCGAATGGCTTCGCGCAACAGCGCATATGCTTTCTCACCGCCTTTCGACGGCACCAGATAGTAAGGAGTCTCGAAATAGCGCGGGTCGATTTCGTCCTGCTTCACGAAATCCAGAATGTCGATGGTCTTCGAGTGCTCGAGCGCCGCGGTCTTGAAATCTTCATCGGTGAGTACGACGAATTTTCCTTTTTCGTACTCGTAGCCCTTCACGATCTGATTCCAGGGAACGGGCTCACCGTCGGCTGTGCAAATTCGCTCGTATTTCACCGGCGAGAGATCTTCTTCGTGGAGCAGCCTGAAACTGATATGATCCGCACGTAC
>Ga0066687_10000282_pt1 | contig 13029 bp, 7 predicted proteins | sample GraSoiAngelo_136_FD_65630 | JGI IMG/M metagenome (GOLD analysis project Ga0066687, IMG submission 65630) | Grasslands soil microbial communities from the Angelo Coastal Reserve, California, USA - 14_0929_09_20cm | ecosystem: Environmental > Terrestrial > Soil > Grasslands | place: USA... | reverse complement strand
CGCCAGTGCCGTAGCCCCTGCCGTCGCAAAAGATGAAAATATTGTGCTGCCGTCGAGGGCTGGCATATCTGCAGATTGTCTCGCGCGGCCAGCTGCAGAAAGCGTTCGATACGCGCGCTTGAGTGCTCCGGTCCTTGCCCTTCGTAACCGTGCGGAAGCAATAGCACCAAACCTGACAGCAGGCCCCATTTATCTTCACCCGCGCTCACGAATTGATCGATTACAGCCTGGCCGACATTTGCGAAGTCGCCAAACTGCGCTTCCCATAGCACCAGCGCTTCCGGATAATCGCGGCTGTAACCATATTCAAAGCCAATCACGCCCGGCTCGGAAAGCGGGGAGTTATAAATCTCGCAGCGCGCTTGGGGCTCTGAAACATGCTGCAGCGGAACGTACTCCTGCTCGTTCTCGATGTCGAGCAGCACGGAGTGACGCTGATTGAAGGTACCGCGCCGGCTGTCCTGTCCCGTCAGGCGCACCGGAACTCCCGCTTTTACCAGGCTGCCAAAAGCCAATGCTTCTGCCATCCCGTAATCGACTGCCCTTTTACCCTGCGTCATCTCGGCCCGCTGTTCCAGCAACTTCTTCACCTTGGGGTGGATATGAAAACTGGGCGGATAACTTACCAACCTTTCGCCGATCTGTTGCAGTTCCTCATTGTTGACGGCCGTTTCCACTTCGTACTGCGCTTTATGGGGGCCTCCATAAAATTCATTCCAGTACCAGGGCAGTTCCCGGAGCGAAGGCTTCTTGGTCAGTGTTCCGGCTTCTTTTTGCGCTGCTTCATACTCCGCCCGCACCGCTGTGGCCAGTGCCGGCGCGTCGTCCAGGCCGTTGTCTCCAGCGTAGATTTCCCACAAAGGCGGGTGCTCCTTAATCGCCTTGTACAACAAAGGTTGCGTCACCGTTGGATCATCTACTTCGCTGTGTCCATGACGCCGGTAGCCAACCAGGTCGATCACCACGTCACTCGAGAATGTGTAGCGATAATCCAACGCGATGCGGCCGATCCTCACCACTGCGTCTACATCTTCTGCATTGACGTGGAAAATCGGTATGTCCTGTCTGCGCGCGGTTTGCGCTGAAAATCGTGCCGAATGCTCTTCGCTGTAAGCCGTGGTAAAGCCGAGCAGATTGTTGGCGATGATATGGATGGTGCCGCCAACCGTGTAACCCTTCAAATCGGACATGTTCAGGACTTCTGAAAGCAGACCCTGACCGGCAAACGCCGCGTCTCCATGAACCAGCAATGGCAAAAACTTCTTTTCTCCATCCTCACCTGCCCGGTCCTGCTTGGCTCGCGTCCGACCGACCGTTACCGGATCCACCGCCTCCAGGTGACTGGGATTCGATACCAGATGAACATGCACATGCCCGCCGTCACGCGTCGGGTACTCCCCGGTCGCGCCCATGTGGTATTTCACATCACCGCTGCCTAATACGCTCCGCGGATCAACGTCTTCAAATCCGGCAAAAACCTCTTCCGCTGGCCGTCGTGCCACTTGCACAATCACATTCAGTCGCCCACGATGGCTCATGCCCATTACCAATTCCACGGCTCCGCGTTGTGCTGCGGCTTCCACGATCTCATCCACTAAGGGAATCAGCGCTGTCACGCCCTCCAGCGAGAACCGCTTGTTCCCGAGGTATCGCTGCTGCAGGACCTGCTCGAACAAATCTGCCCGTATGAGCTGCTCCAGAATGTGCTGCTGGTCCACTTCATCCTGCGGTCCTTCCATCTTTTCCTGCAGCCATCGGCGGCGTTCCGGGTCCGCGATATGGCCGAATTCCAATCCAACTGTCCCGCAATAGGCTGCTCGCGCCGAACGGGCCAGTTCGTTTTTAACCTGTAGTTCAGGATGCGGCTGCGGCGGCAGAAAGCCTAAGGGATCGAGGTCGGACTCAAGATATCCCCATTGCCGGAATGGCTCGAAAATGCGGTCTCGTTCTTCTTTGTTTGTTTCCAACAGGTTGGCTGAACCGTTGATCTCGGTCTTCGTACTCGTTGACATAACTGATTACTAGAATAACGGATGTATGGGCTTGCGTGGAGGATTCAGGAGGGCTGGGGGTGTCTCAGAAACTCGTTCACCCGAGTCGCTGCTCTCCTGAAATTGTACCCTTCCCTTTATGAACCGCTGGGCAGTCTTTTCCCTCTCTCCCGATGCCCGTTTTCAGGTACTTGCCGACCTTGAACCGATGTTACCAATGGAACCCGACCAATATGGCAACTGCCGCCCATACCGATGTGGCTAGCGTTCAGATGCAATTATTGCTGGTCAGCCAGAGCCCAACCGATGCTGATTACTTGCGCAACCTGCTGGAGCGAAATGGTAATGGCCATGTGAGTCTTCAGCACGCTTTGAACTCAGATCATGCCCTGGAGTGCATGCGGCACACAACTTTTGACCTGCTGCTTTGCAACTTCACTCCCGGCGAGGGCACCGCTCTGCGCCTGATTCGCGATTTGCGGAAGGAAGGCGCCCGAGTCCCGGTAGTATTTCTCAGCGATCACGTCGATGAGGTTGCATCCGATGCCGCCATCAAAGCCGGCGCCAGTGGATTCGTCGAAAAGTCCAAGCTCGATCACGCCTCGCTGACGCGCAATGTGCAGTGCGCCATTGACCTCTATTGCAAAGAGCGCCAGCGTCAACGCGCGGAGGATATGCTGCGCAAAGTTTCCCGTGCGGTTGAGCGTTCGGCCGATCTCGTCATCATCACCGATCGTTCTGGCATTATCGAGTACGTTAATCCTGCATTTGAAACTCTGACCGGGTATTCGCGCAAAGAAGCGATTGGCCGCACCCCCCGCATCCTGAAATCAGGGCATCAGCTTCCCAGTCTTTACCGGGAGCTGTGGGAGACGGTTCTGGCGGGAGAAGTGTTTCGCGGGGTGCTCGCAAACCGTAAAAAGAACGGTGAAGTGTTCTACGCAGAAAAGACCATTACCCCGCTCCATGACAATGCAGGAAAGATCACCCATTTCATCTCCAACGACCGCGATATAACCGAGCGCCGACGCCTTGAAGCTCAGCTGCACAGCTCGCAGCGTATGGATGCGGTCGGCAAACTCGCCGGCGGAGTGGCTCACGATTTCAATAACCTGCTGATGGTCATCAGTGCCAATGCAGAAATGACTCTGGACTCTCTGGCTCAGGAACATCCTTTGCGCAGGCATGTTCTCGAAATCCAGACCGCGTCTCGTCGTGCTGCCGAGCTCACGCGTCAACTGCTGGCCTTTGGGCGCAAGCAGGTTCAGGCCCTGCAACTTCTTGACCTCAATCACGTGATTCAGGAAATAGTTAAGATGCTGCCCCGCCTTATCGGCGAGGACATCGAACTCAAATTTATGCCTGGTGAACAACTCGGAATGGTCAAGGCCGATCCCGTACAACTGGAGCAGATCGTGATGAATCTCGCCGCCAATGCCCGGGACGCCATGCCACGTGGCGGTAAGCTCACTATCGAATCCTCGGCGGTCCACCTCGACGAGATTTACCTGCGCCGCCACAGCATGGTACCTGCGGGTAACTACGTTTTGCTCAGCGTCTCTGATACCGGAGATGGCATCAGCTCTCAACATATCAATCACATCTTCGAACCGTTCTATTCCACAAAAGAAGAAGGCAAGGGCACGGGCCTCGGTCTGGCGACGGTATACGGCATCGTGAAACAGAGCGGCGGCTACATATGGGTTTACAGCGAGCCCCGGCTGGGTACGGCCTTCAAGATCTATTTGCCACGTGTAAATGCCAAGGCGTCGTCCTTCCCGCCGCCTGTCCGGCAAGAGCCGGTTCCTAATGGGTGCGAAACAATTCTGCTAGTAGAGGATGAGGCTGCGGTCCGGAGCTCTACCCGCGATTTTCTGAGAAGCATTGGCTATATCGTCCTGGAGGCCGGCAACGGACAGCAAGCCCTGGAACTCGCCCGGAGTTATCCGGCTGCAATTGATCTGCTGATGTCCGATGTGGTCATGCCCGGCATTAGCGGAGTGCAGCTTGCCTCCACGCTGATTTCCGAGCGCCCAAAAACCAAGGTCTTCTTTGTCTCAGGCTACGCGGAGAGCACCGTACTTCGACATGGGCATGTGGATGTGCTCTCCAGGTTTCTGCAAAAGCCATTTTCGCTGAAAACCATGGCCTGGAAATTGCGCGAAATTCTGCAATCGCAACCCGCTCCCGTCATCTCTGTTCGCGCTGCCGGCGCGGCGGGCTGACCCGGTATCATCCCACTCTCGTATAATTGCTGCTGCACCCTACATGGATTCATTGCAGGCATTCCCTGTGGCTTTCGCCGTCACCCGCGATGCCGTTGCTCCCGCTAAGCTGCGCCCCGCTGCCCTCGCCATCATTGTTCTCTTATGGTTCGTCATCTACGTCGCAGGCATTTTTTCTCCTGCGCTGCTCGACGATGCCGATACAGTCCACGCCGAAGCCGCTCGCGAAATGTTGCTGCGCCACGACTGGGTGACGCTGCATGTTAATGGAATTCGCTATATGGAAAAGGCGCCGCTGATGTACTGGGGCGTAGCCGGCAGTTACCTGGCTTTCGGTGTCTCGGAGTGGAGCACGCGCTTGCCACTGGTGCTTGGTGTACTGGCGCTTTTAATCTCTATCTACAAGCTTGGCAGCTATGCTTATGGCGAGAAGGCCGGGTTCTATTCAGCCGTTGTGCTGGCGACCAGCCTGGGGCCGTACATCTTTACCCGTTTTTTGATCCCTGACATCCTGGTTGGGCTTTGGCTCGCGCTGACTTTCTATTTCTTCCTTCGTACGCTTGATACACCTAGGCCATCTCGTTTCGATTGCTGGGGACTCGCTGTTATATGCGGCCTGAATGTACTAACCAAGGGCCTGATAGGCATGGTCTTTCCGGTGGGCGTGATCGGGCTTTATCTGCTGCTGACCGGAAACCTCCGCCATCTTTTGCGCTTGAGACTGCTATCGAGTCTTGCGGTGTTTCTGATGGTCGCCGCCCCATGGCATATCCTGGCTGCTCTGCACAATCCTGACCAGGGCAACATTCGCGGTTTCTTGTGGTTCTATTTCGTCAACGAGCACTTCCTGCGCTTTCTCAATAAGCGCGTTCCGCGCGATTACGACACTGTACCCTTGTTGCTGTTCTGGTTACTTTACATACTGTGGGCTTTCCCATGGTCAGCCTTCTTGCCACAGGCTGTAAAAACTATCGGTCTGCGCTGGCAGGCAATGCGCAAAGAAATGGATCGCGAACAGCGTGCAAACCTGATCTTTTTATTGTGGGCTGTGATCATCGTTGCATTTTTTAGTTTCTCCACTCGCCAGGAGTATTACACGATCCCGTCCGTGCCCGCGCTTGCATTATTGATCGGCAACTTCCTGCGCCGCGAATCCGAATCTCCCGTCCCCAGCCCATTGCGCCGCGCCGGCCGCATCACTTCCGGGGCGCTCCTGGTGATGGGAGTTCTTGCATTCGCTTGTGGCATTTTTTTTCTCGTGAACTCGAAAGCCCCGCCGCCTGGCACTGACCTGTCTGAGCTGTTGAAGAAAAACCCTGAGGAATACGCGCTCTCATTCGGACATTTTCTCGACCTCACACCGCAGTCGCTCGGTGCTTTCCGCGCCCCGCTCCTCGGGTTCTCGCTTGCACTGCTGTTGGGAATGTCCGCTAATTGGTGGTTTCGCCGGCGGGGCGATGCCCTGAAAGGCAACGTCGCGCTCGCTGCCATGATGGTAGTGGTGCTGACCTGTGTGCATTCCGGATACGTCATTTTTTCTCCGATTCTTACCTCCAAGCCGCTGGCGCTCGCAATTAAGCAGCGGTTCCAGCCGGGGGACATCGTGGTAGTCGGCGGTGAATGGGATGCTGCATCGAGTTTAAATTTCTACAGCGATGCGCATCTCCTGGTTCTGCATGAGCCAGTCTCAAATTTGTGGTATGGTTCGCAATTTCCGGATGCACCGCAGGTGTGGCTTACCCAGGCAACTTTTGAACCGTTGTGGAACGGTCCTCATCGTGTTTTTTTCTGGTCTGACAGCCCTCATCCGAATGCCCTGCATGGCGCGCCCGGATTCGAAGTCGCCCGCAGCGGGGGCAAGTACCTTTTTTCCAACCGCCCTACTACTTAAATCGCGTGCGGCTTATACCGCACCCTTTAGGGCTTTTCAGCGTTTAAGCCTGGTCCAAATTCCCGGTATAATTCAGCTACTAACATGAATAGTTTGGGCCTGTTGGCCTCCATGTTCGTTTGGCGCCTGTTGCTTACCCTGGCATTGCTTGGAACTCTAAGTTCCACTGTTTTTCTGATACTTGCGCTGGCCGCTGCTGTTCGCTATCGGATTCGTGCTCAACGGGAAAAGCAGCTTATTGCCTCAACATCGGCTCTGCCGCCTGTCACCATTTTGAAACCTGTACATGGAGCCGAACCGCGGCTCCGAGAGAATCTCGAGAGTTTCTTTCTTCAGGACTACCCAGACTTCGAAATCGTTTTCGGTGCTCGCGACCCTTCCAACGAAGCTTTAAAAGTGGTGGAAGACCTGCAGCGTCACTATCCTCAAGTCAAGGCCCGAATTGTCTACTCCGGTCCGCCGCAATGGCCCAATGCTAAGGTTTTTTCCCTGGACAAGATGATCGCGACGACCACCAATGACCTGCTGGTCGTCAGTGACAGCGACGTGGAAGTGGGCGCAGATTTTTTGCGAAATATCGTTCCTCCTCTGCTCCAGCCAGAGAATGGGCTGCTTACTTGCCTCTATCGCGGCGTTCCCGCCAGCAGTTTATGGTCTTCGCTGGAAGCACTGGGCATGTCGGTCGAAATGACGTCCGGTGTAATTACTGCCGACATGATGGAGGGGATGCGCTTTGCCTTGGGCGCGGTCATTGCATTGCGACGGGATGCACTGAACAAAATTGGAGGCATGATTGCTGCCTCTGACTACTACTCCGATGATTTCGTGCTCGGCAACCTGGTATGGGCGGCAGGTTACAACGTGGTGTTGTCCTCTTATATCGCAGGGCATGTGTTGATGCCCACTAGTTTCATCCGCAGCTTCGGCCATCAACTGCGGTGGACCAAGAGCACACGATATTCGCGTCCACTGGGGCACCTTGGAACCGGACTCACGTTTGCGGTGCCTTTTGGCTTGCTCGGTTGGATCTCAGCAGTTGCCCTGGGCCGTCCGCAGTTCGGTCTCGCACTTTTGCTGGCCGCAATCCTGAATCGGATGATTCAATCCCTGGCCATTGGATGGGGGGTCACCGGCGACGTGCGCGCACTGGCACTGTGCTGGATTTACCCTTTACGCGATGTGATTGGATTCTTTGCCTGGGCGGGCAGCTACTTCAGCCGGACCTTCTTGTGGCGTGGAGAACTCTATCGCTTCGGTGCCGGTGGCAGAATCACTGCCGAACACCGAAACGCACGCCCATTGACGGACCAGGCATAACCGGAACGTCGGTTTCCATTTCCTGCAACTTGCCGGTAATGACCCGGTGCGCGATTTGCGCCAGCTTGATCTTTGGACTAAAGCCTGTCAGCCGGTGCAGCTTTTCGATATTGGGCACTCGCCGCTGCATGTCTTCAAATCCCGGCTGATAGGCTTCATCGTAAGGAATCAGCCGAATCGGCGAAGCGCTCTCGGTCATCTCTTTTACCAGCCCTGCCAACTCACCGATGGTGATCTCTTCCGGGTTGCCGATATTGAACACCTGGCCGGCGGCTTCCGGGATGTCTGTAAGCAGGATCAGCGCTGTTACGACATCGCTTACATCGGCGAAACAGCGCGACTGCTGGCCGCTGCCGAACACCGTGATCGGCTCTCCGCGCAGCGCTTGCTCCACGAATCTCGGTAGCACCATGCCGTATCTGCCGGTCTGTCGGGGGCCGGTAGTATTGAATAGGCGCGCGATGGTTATGGGCAGCTTTTTGGAACGGAAATAAGCCAGCGCTAAGAACTCATCGATTGCTTTAGAACAGGCGTAGCCCCAACGGCTTTTGGTTGTCGGTCCGTAAACCGCATCGTCATCCTCAGTAAAAGGATGCTTGTTGCTCTTGCCATACACTTCTGAGCTTGAAGCCAAAAGGCAAGGCTTGTTGTGGCGGGCCGCGAGTGTGAGCACGTTGTGTGCGCCCAGGACGTTGATCTCGATAGTGTCAATCGGGACTTCAATGATCTTCTGAACGCCTACGACCGCGGCCAGGTGGAAGATGCGGTCAACTTTTCGCACCAGAGATTCAAGCAGCGGGTAATTCAGGATGGTTCCCGAAGTGAAGTGAAACGCCCGATGCCCATCCAGTTGTGCAACATTTTCAAGCCGTCCAGTCGATAAATCGTCAATTACATAAACCTCATCTCCACGCTCCACCAGGGCTTCACATAAGTGGCTGCCGATGAAACCAGCCCCCCCAGTCACCAAAACTCTACTCATCGATACCTCTCCAGCTGGATTTCAGTTAGCAGTCGGCCGTTTGAGATGGCCCTTGAAATGGGCAAAAGTGATGATTGTAAAGGAATGTAAAGGGGCGAGTAAACGGAAGCCTGCCAGGAGATTGGTTCAGCCGGTTCTCACCAGGCGTCCATGCCGCAGCACGAATTTTTGTCCGCGCCAGGTGATGCGGTTCCCAAACCATCCGGCGACCCATATCCAGAACGCCACAATGTCTCGGATAGGAATCAGAAATGCACATTTCAACACCGAGCTGTCTTTTAGCACGCGCACTCCGACAAACAGGGCTACAATTCCTCGCAGCGCGGCTATCGAAATCAGCAGCATCCACGGCCATACATCATTTCCCGAGAGTATCGACGCGAGGAGTGCCCACCACAATCCGAACGTCACACCAAAACCGAGATAGCCCCAGGGGCGGGCATCACGGATGGTTCGCGACCAGCGCAACTGATGTTCGAAGAACTGCCTCCAGTTATAGTCGGCAATACTGGTTTGCACCACGCAATCCGATAACAGGACTTTTTGACCGTTCTGCTTGATCATTCGTCCCAATTCGTAATCGTCAGCAAGAAAATCCAAAAGCTTCTCAAAGCCCCCCGCCACTAGAAGATCCTTCTTTCGCAGGGCCAGAGTTGATCCCAAACCGAAATTCAGACCGCCTTCGATCTGCCGTGATACCAGCACTCCTGGCGCAAAGTCGGTGCTGATCCCCAGACTCTCCAGATAAGAACCCAGACCGCTGGAAGGAATCCCGCGATAAAGACAGGTCACCAGCCCGGCCGTCGAATCAGCCAGTGGGGACATCACGCGTGAAAGATAGTCGGCGGGTACGCGGATATCCGCGTCGTTAACCACAATGTGCTCATACTTCGCGAGCGGAAGCATTTGAACCAGATTGCTGACCTTGAGGTTCGTGCCCAGTTTTTGTTGGCAAACAATGTGCCGAATCTGCTGTTCTGGAAATTCGCGTCTGAGTTGCTCGACTAATTCCAGCGCAGGATCATCTGCCTCGCTCACTCCAAAAACAATCTCGTAGTCGGCGTAGTCTTGATCGCAATGACTCCGAAGTGCCTCGTACATTCCGTGCTCACGTCCTTTGAGTGGCTTAAGAATTGAAACCGGCGGAGCATATTTCCTGGGCCCAATGGCCATGCCCACAAACTTCCATGCACTCCAGATGCATAGCAGGTAGTACACGACGCTTCCGGATGCGCAAAGCGTTGCAGTGATTTCGATAGTTTTCAGGATTGCCGGCAACATCAGGCGCGCAGCATAGCACGTGGCAAGTTCCGGATTCGAGTGGCGCTCATCTACTCATACCGTAACGACTCAATAGGATCTAGATTTGCTGCTTTCCACGCCGGATAAATTCCGAACAGCAGCCCTTCCACGGCGGCGGCCCCAAACCCGAAGCTGGCCCAGAATACTGACATGCGGGCCGGGAGCGAACTCCAGATCACCGGAATGATCCAGGTGATGGCCGCTCCCGTCAGCACGCCCAACAGGCCGCCTAGCCCGGTTAGGGTAATAGCTTCCAGTGTGAACTGCAGCAGGATATCGCGCTTGCGTGCGCCAATCGCCTTGCGCACCCCGATCTCGCGCGTTCTCTCGGTCACGCTCACCAGTTGAATATTCATCACACCCACGCCGCCCACGATCAATCCGACGCTCGATACCGCAAACATGAAAATGAATACCGCCCCTGTCACCTGGTTCCAGACATCTGACAACGAATCCTGCGTAAAGACGGCAAAATTGTCCGGCTTGTCTGGTGTCACTCGCCGCCTTCGTCTCAACAATTCGCGAATCTCATCCATCGTCTTCGGCATGTCTTCATGGGAGGTTGCCTTCACGCTGATCCAGTGCTGCTTCAGTTCCGGATGCAGCTTGCGAAAGGTGGTAAGCGGGAAAAACACGATGTTGTCGTCGGGATTCTTTCCCCCCGCGAAAACGCTCTTCCGCTTCTCTGCCACTCCGATCACAGTAAACGTCTGGCCTTCGATGTTGATCTCTGTCCCCAGCGCGCTTCGATTAGCGAAGAGTTCGTCTGCCGTTTCCGATCCCAGAACGATCACCGGGGAATGGTGTTCGTCGTCCACTTCATTGAACCAGCGGCCCTCGGCCATGGTCATGTCGAACACGTCTTTCACTGACGCCATGTCGCCTTCAAGAATCACGCTCTTCGCTTTACGGCCGCCATACTTCACCTCATAAGTCCCGGTGCCGAATTCGGGCTTGAAGTAGCGGATGCCCGCCGTTACCGCCTTCACGTGCGGCAGATCGCGAATCGCGAGCGCGTCCTCAAAGGTCAGTTCCTTGCGCGTACGCATCTCTTCCGTAGGCCGCCCGAAGGTGAACGGCTGAATATGGAACGCAAAAACTATGTTCGACCCCATGCTGCTGATCACCTGGCGCACGTTGTCATTCAGTCCTCGCACTACTGACGAAATACCGATGACCACGGCGACCCCAATTACGATCCCGAGAATCGTCAGCCCCGAACGCAGCTTATTGCTGCGGATGGTATCGAGTGCCATCTGTACGATTTCACCGTAATCTCGTCGTTGCATCATGGGGATGACTCACCGTGGAGTGGCAGAGTCCGATTTGTTTTGAATATTAGAGATTTCCTTCGTGTACCTTCGCCCTTTGTGGTCGAACTCCTTCGTTAGTAACTCACAGTTCAAATCTAAGTGCCGCGATCGGATCAAGTCTCGCCGCACGCTTCGCGGGATAAACTCCAAAGAACACCCCGACGCTGGTCGAAACCATCAGCCCGGCAATCACCGCCCAGGCCTTGATCTCTGACGGCATGCCGATCACCGCCGTTATTCCTTTGGCGAATGTGATTCCGAACAACACACCCAGCACTCCGCCCACCAGCGCCATCGTCCCCGCTTCAATCAGAAACTGCAGCAGCACATCCCGGCGGCGCGCTCCCATCGCTTTACGAATGCCGATTTCACGCGTGCGCTCGGTCACACTGAACAGCATCACGTTCATGATTACGATGCCACCGACGATCAGCGAGATTGCGGCGATCGCGATCATGGCGATAAAAAAAGTCCCGCTCAGGTTTGACCAGATGCTTAGAAAGCCGGCGTTGGTCTCTGCCACAAAACTATCCGCTTTGCCGGGGACATCGTGCCGGCGCGCGCGCAGTATGGCACGAGCTTCATCGATGGCGGCTTGCAGCTCTGTCCCCACTCCATTGGCTTTTCCCGATATGCGTACGCTGGTGTGCGAGCCAAACTGTTTCATGTAAGTCCTGATCGGAATCACCACGTAGTTGTCGCGGCTCTGTCCAAGCGTTTTCCCCTGCTTTTTGCCCACGCCAATAATCCGATAGAGCTGCCCTTCCACCCGGATCTCTTTTCCCAACGGATCGACCCCAGGGAAAAGACTCTCGAGAACATCCGTCCCGATCACTGCTACCGCCGAGCGGTTCTCGTCATCGTTTTCGTTGGGCATGCGCCCGGAGGTCAGATCGAGATCAAGTATCGCCGGCATCTGCGCCGTCAGCCCGCGAACCCAGGTGTCGCTCAATGACTGCTCGCCGTACCGCACGTGCCCATTCCCGTTGAAAGTGGATGCCCCGATCATGGTGCAGTGCTTGCATGCATTCGCCACCGCATCGTAGTCCTCCATGGTCAGGTCTTTGCGCTTTTCGCCTTCCAGCAATTGATCAACGTTGGTGATTACCGGAGAGACTTTGCTGATAATGAAGACGTCCGCACCCAGGTTGAAGATCTCTTCTGCAACGTAGCCATTGATTCCGCTGACGAACGTGACCACGGCGATCACCGCTGCCACTCCGATTACCACCCCAAGCAGCGTAAGAACGGAGCGCAACTTGCTTGCCCACAGCGACTGCAGGGCTATGCGGATACCCTCGGCGAAGTTCACAGGTTGAGTCTAACAGTGCCATCAGCACTAACGATGGAGGGCCAAGCCTCCCCCGCCCGGCGTCGTGCCCCCCGACTATCTCAATCGAATATAATGAGATGTTGGCAGCTGGACCGGACGGTCGCTCTTGCTTCGTCAAGGAGCAGGGGAGGAAAGTCCGAACTCCACAGAGCAGTGTGCCGGATAACGTCCGGGAAACTGAGTTCAAGCTCAGGTGACGGAAAGTGCCACAGAAAACATACCGCCTTTGTTCTTCGGAACGGGGTAAGGGTGAAAAGGTGCGGTAAGAGCGCACCGCCGCGCCAGTAATGGCGCCGGGCAGGGCAAACCCCACACGGAGCAAGACCAAATAGGGAAGGAGTCTCGCTGTTGCTGCGAAGCACCGGCGAGCACGTGCCGGCTCGGCGCGTTCTACTTCCGGGTAGGTCGCTAGAGCCGCGCAGCGATGCGCGGCCCAGAGGAATGACCGTCCTGCCGCAAGGCAGACAGAATTCGGCTTACAGGTCCGGCTGCCATCTTTTCAATTGCGTCTAATGTGTGCCGGGTGCCCCAGGTCTCGCCGTTTTTGCGAGACCTGGGAAAGTTCACGCAGTTCGTTCGAGAGAAAGATGGGCCAGCCTGCCTTCGGCCACTATCGCTTCGGATGTTCGGAATCCAAGCTTCGCGATAAAAGTACAAGCCGGGTGCCCCCGGTCT
>Ga0066687_10000280_pt1 | contig 13121 bp, 7 predicted proteins | sample GraSoiAngelo_136_FD_65630 | JGI IMG/M metagenome (GOLD analysis project Ga0066687, IMG submission 65630) | Grasslands soil microbial communities from the Angelo Coastal Reserve, California, USA - 14_0929_09_20cm | ecosystem: Environmental > Terrestrial > Soil > Grasslands | place: USA... | reverse complement strand
AAGAAGGTCTTGCTGCCGCCGTTGTAGATCTTCGGAATGTTTAGCGGGCCGCCGAGATTCACGCCAAAACGCTGTTGCAGATAGCCGGGCTGCGTCCCCGGCAGTCCAGTCAGCGAGTAGGGCAAGGCATTCAGCGCGGCATCATTCGCCGAGTAGTAGACCGAACCATGCGGTTTGTTGAAGTCGAATCGTCCGCGTCCGAATGATCCTCGACCTCCACCTCTTGGAGCGCCAAAGGCTCCCGCTCCGCCCCCCGGCGGACCACCACCTGGCCCTCCAAAGCCTCCGCCTCCTTGGCCTCCTCCGCCAAACGGATCCTGATCTCGCTCTCGCATACGCGCCTGCATCTCGTCACTGCTCATGCCAAACATGCTCACACCGGAGGGTGTTCCCGAGAACGCCACCGATTCAGTGGCCGTGCTACTGCTCAGGCCGGGAACCGGCATTCCTGGCGGAGCAATCTGATCTGACCCACCATCTTCACCGGCTTCGGCCTGTAGAACAGCGAGGTTCTGAAATCCTCTCCCGTTGCGGGCATACTGCTGGCGGGCGCCTTCCTGATTGGCTTGGCCTGGCTGCTGCGCTCGCGAGGCGAGTGAAATATCCATTTCGGCCCTGGTCACTGGATCGCTAATCAGCACAAACTTCTGCCCCGCAGCAAACGCCGGCATTTCAATGGTTAGCAGATACTTCGCCTGAGAAGAAACTTGTAAGCTGAAAGTGCCATCGATGTCAGTCCAGGTCACAACCTTTTCCGAACTTGCCGGATTGGTCGCCGTCACCGTCGCCCCGGGAATGAGCGAATTGCCTGACTTCACTACTCCGGAAATGGTGTAGGCGGAAACCGTCTCGATCATGGGTGCGGGTGCTGCTGCTGCCTGGCTGGTCTGTGGGACCTCCTCGATGGCAGCAGGCGGCTGCGCTGGTGCGGGGGTCTCCTGCGCGGGGGCTCGCAAAAGCGAACACAGCAGCATCGCAATAATGCCAGCCGCGCGAACATATCCTGATTGCAAACCCTTCGTAAGCAAGCTGCTCCCTATTTTTACATTCAACACTGCCGCTGGAAGCGCAGGAGTAAAAAGATGGTCAACTAGCGTAAAGGTTTGTAAAACGTAACTGTGGTAATTAATCGGCGGCTGCAGGCGGTGGAGTCAGTGGCGAGATCTCCGGGCCGTGAGTGCGCCCGCGCTTGTTGAGCACCCTGAGGCGCATGCGGTCGAGATACAAGTAGATCACCGGGGTGGTGTAGAGCGTCAACGCCTGGCTGACGATCAAGCCGCCCACAATGGTGATTCCCAACGGACGGCGCAACTCCGATCCCGTGCCGGTGCCCAGTGCCAGCGGCAAGCCGCCAAGCAGCGCCGCCATGGTTGTCATCATGATTGGCCGGAAACGCAGCACGCACGCTTCGTAGATGGAATCAGCCGAGTTCTTTCCTTCCCGTCGCTCCGCGTCCAGGGCAAAGTCGATCATCATGATGGCGTTCTTTTTCACGATGCCGATCAGCAGAATGATTCCAATCATTCCCATCACGTTCAGCGCATTGTGAGTGAACTGTAACGCCAGTATGGCCCCGACACCGGCCGAGGGGAGAGTGGAAAGAATCGTGATCGGGTGAATGTAGCTTTCGTAGAGAATTCCGAGAACTATGTAGACGGTGGCCAGCGCCGTCAGAATCAGTATTGGCTGGCTGGCCAAAGAGCTCTGAAATGCTGCAGCGGTTCCCTGAAAACTGGCATTGATGGTGCTCGGAAACCCGATCGAACGTTCAGCATTATCGATCAGCTGCGTGGCCTGTCCCAGCGATACACCCGGCGCAAGGTTGAACGAAATCGTTACCGACGGATACTGGCCCTGGTGGCTGACTGCCAGCGGCGTGTTCGATGGTCCGAAATGCGCAAATGCCGCCAGCGGCACAGGAGTGCCGCTGTTAGAACGCACATAAATGTTCTGCAAAGCCTCCGGACTTCTCTGGAACTCCGGCGCCACTTCCATGACTACGTGATACTGATTGAGCTGCCGATACATGATTGAAACCTGGCGCTGGCCGAATGCGTCATAGAGTGCCGCATCAATCGCGCTCGCGCTCACTCCAAGCCGCGCCGCGGTATCACGATCAATGATTACCGAGGCCTCCAAGCCCTTGTCCTGCTGATCGGTGTTCACGTCGGTGAGCTGAGGGACAGTGCGCAGCTTCTGCAGCAGCAATGGCGCCCAGTGATTGAGGTCTTCGAGACTCTCGCCCTGCAGCGTGTATTGAAACTGCGCCTGGCTCTGTCGCCCCCCGATGGTCAGATCCTGAGCGGATTGCAGGAACAGAGTCGCGCCGGGAACCACCGCCAGCTTACGCCGCAGCCGGTTGATTACCTGGTCAGCGCTGATCTTGCGTTCTGAAAGTGGCTTCAGAGTAATGAACATTCGTCCGCTGTTTGCCGAGGTATTTCCTCCCGCAAACCCGACAATCGTATTCACCGCCGGATCTTTCATCACGATATCCAGGAACGCAGACATCTTTTGCCTCATGGCATCAAACGAAATATCTTGCGAAGCCTGGACGGAGCCGGTGAGACGACCGGTGTCCTGCTGGGGGAAGAATCCCTTCGGAACCACCGTATACAGATAAACGCTCAGCACTGCGGTAGCGATCGTCACCAGCAACGTGGCGAATTGATGGCGTAGTACGAATTGCAGCGTGCGCCGGTAGAAGCCGAGTATCGATTCAAACACCCATTCGCTGGCGCGATACACAGCACCGTGCTTTTCCTCATGCAGTGGCCGAAGGAACTTCGCGCACATAGTCGGAGTAGTCGTAAGCGACACCAATAACGAAACTGCGATGGCCACGCTCAGAACGACCGCGAATTCCCGAAACAATCGCCCTACAATACCGCCCATCATCAGAATTGGGATGAAAACCGCGATTAGCGAAGTGCTCATTGAGAGCACGGTGAAGCCGATTTCCCGAGCGCCGCGGAACGCAGCTTCGACCGGTGGTACGCCTTTTTCCAGGTAGCGGGTAATGTTCTCCAGAACCACGATCGCGTCATCGACCACGAAGCCGGTCGAGATGGCCAGCGCCATCAGCGACAAATTGTCCAGGCTGTAGTTCAGCAGATACATGACGCCGAAAGTTCCGATCAGCGATAGCGGGACCGCAACGCTGGGAATGATGGTGGCCCGGAAAGTACGCAGGAAGGCGAATACCACCAGGATCACCAGCGCAACCGAAATCAGCAGTGTGACTTCAATATCATGCACCGAGGCTCGCACGGTGATGGTGCGGTCCAGAACGACGTTTACATCGATCGCGGGCGAAATCGAGGCTTTGAGCTGGGGCAATTCAGCCATCACGTGATCGACGGTCGCAATAATGTTCGCGCCTGGCTGGCGGAACACGATGATCAGGACCGCCGGCTTTCCGTTCGCCAGCCCGACATTGCGCCGGTCCTCGACCGAATCCTCAACGTCTCCAACGTCGCCGAGCCGGACTGGAGCTCCGTTGTTGTAGGAAACGATGAGCTTGCGATATTGGTCTGCTTGATAAAGCTGATCGTTAGCTTCCAGCGTCCATTCATTGGCTGAGTCAGAAACCTCGCCTTTCGGGCGATTCGCGTTGGCAGAGCTGAGTGCGGTGCGCACTGTATCAAGCCCAACCCCGAGCTTGTTGAGGAGCGTAGGATTCAGTTCGGCGCGTACTGCCGGTTTTGCGCCGCCGCCCACGAATACCTGGCCAACACCTTCGACCTGTGCGAGTTTCTGCGCAAGGATTGAATCAGCGGCGTCGTACATCCTGGGCAGCGTAATGGCGTCAGAGGTCAGCGCCAGAATCATGATTGGCGCGTCCGCCGGATTAGCCTTGCGATAAAAGGGATTGCCCGGCAAATTTGCGGGCAGTTGACTGCGCGCCGCATTGATCGCCGCTTGAACGTCCCGTCCGGCAGCATCGATATTGCGGTTGAGATCGAACTGCAGCACGATGCTGGTCGACCCGAGCTGGCTGGTCGAGGTCATCTGGTTGATGCCTGCGATGCGTCCGAACTGACGCTCGAGTGGCGTCGCGACCGCGGAAGCCATGGTCTCCGGACTGGCGCCCGGCAGTCCCGCCGACACTTGGATCACCGGAAATTCAACCTGGGGCAAAGGCGCAACCGGAAGGAAGTTGAATGCCAGCACGCCTGCCATCAGTACCGCCGCCGCCAATAGCGAGGTACCAATCGGGCGTTTGATGAATGGAGCGGAAATATTCATGCTAATCCGCCGAGGCCGGCCCCTGCGCTTCGATCGGATTTCCAATCTTGAATCGTGAAAAACGCAGCGCCAGCCGGTCAAACCACAGATACACAACCGGCGTGGTGTAAAGCGTCAGCAGCTGGCTTACGATCAGGCCGCCAACGATGGTTATCCCAAGCGGGTGACGCAGCTCCGAACCCGTGCCGCGGCCAAGCGCGAGTGGGAGTCCACCCAGCAGGGCTGCCATGGTTGTCATCATGATCGGGCGAAAGCGCAACAACGATGCCTGGTAGATCGCTTCCTCCGGCGGCTTGTGCTCATCGCGTTCGGCTTCCAGCGCAAAGTCAATCATCATGATGGCGTTCTTTTTCACGATGCCGATCAGCAGGATGATGCCGATCAGCGCCACCACCCCCAGATCGTTGCCGGTCATAAGCAGCGCAAGAATTGCTCCCACGCCGGCGGACGGAAGCGTGGAAAGAATGGTGATGGGATGGATGTAGCTCTCGTATAGAACGCCAAGAACAATGTAAACCGTGACGATGGCAGCAAGGATCAGCCACGGTTCGCTGGAGAGTGAATTTCGAAATGCCGCCGCCGTCCCCTGAAAGCTGGTATGGATGCTGGCAGGCAGCTGAATCTCCGCCTCTGCCTGGTCAATTGCTTTGGTTGCTTCTCCAAGTGAAACACCAGGTGCAAGATTGAACGACAACGTCACCACCGGGAACTGCCCCTGGTGATTGATTGCCAGCGAAGCGTTTGCCGTCTCCAGGTGCGCGAAGGATGCCAGCGGCACTTGCGCGCCGGTGCTGGAGTGCACGTAGATATTCTTGAGCGCGTCCGGGTTCTGCTGCAGATCAGGATCCGCTTCCAGCACCACATGATACTGGTTGAGCTGAGTGAAAATAGTCGAGACTTGACGCTGTCCGAAGGCGTCGTACAGCGTGTCGTCAATGGCTTGCGGCAGGATCCCCAGGCGCGATGCGGTATCGCGATCAATTACCAGGTTGGCGCGCAGTCCATTGTTCAACTGGTCGGTAGCTACGTCCAGCATTTGCGGCAGAGTCCGCAGCTTATTCACCAGTCGCGGCGCCCACACCGACAGTTCCTGGGCATCGGCATCTTCTACGGAATATTGATACTGCGTGCGACTCACGCGGTCTTCCACGCTGAGGTCCTGCACCGGCTGCATGTAAAGCGTAATACCCGCGACTTTCCCCAGTTCCGGTTGCAGCCGTCGAATGATTTCGCTTGCAGTGGCGCTGCGCTCATCGCGCGATTTCAGGTTGATCTGAATGCGTCCGCTGTTGGGGGTTACATTCGTTCCATCAACCCCAATGAAAGAGGAAAGACTGGCCACCGCGGGATCGCGCAGGATCACCTCTGTCAACTGCTGCTGCCGCTGCGACATGGCAGTAAAGGAAACGCTTTCTGGTGCTTCTGATATTCCAAGAATCACGCCCGTGTCCTGCACCGGGAAAAAGCCCTTCGGCACAACCACATACAGGAAGAGCGTCAGCACCAGCGTCCCGAAGGTAATCAGTAGCGTGGTGGTCTGGTAACGAAGCACAAACTTAAGCGTGCGGCCGTAGAACTCGATCACGCGCGCGTAAAAGCGCTCTGAAGCTTTGTAAAAGCGGGTCTGGTGCTCGGGATCGTGGCGCTTTAACAGCTTGGCGCACATCATGGGCGTCAGTGTCAGCGACACCACCGCGGAAACCATAATGGTCACGGCCAGCGTAACCGCAAACTCACGGAACAGCCGGCCGACAATGTCTCCCATGAACAGCAACGGAATCAGCACCGCGATCAGAGAAACCGTCAGCGAAACAATGGTGAACCCGATCTGCCCCGCGCCTTTCAAGGCGGCGTTCAGTGGCGTCTCGCCCATCTCCAGGTAGCGCTCGATGTTTTCGATCATCACGATGGCATCGTCCACTACGAATCCGGTCGAGATGGTCAAGGCCATGAGGGTCAGGTTATTCAGGCTATAGCCCAGCAGATACATCACGGCGAATGTGCCCACCAGTGAGAGCGGCACCGCTACGCTGGGAATTACTGTTGCCGAAAGATTGCGCAGGAAAAGGAAGATTACCAATACCACCAGGCCAACGGTCAGCATCAGTTCGAACTGCACGTCTTTGACGGATGCACGGATGGTTTGCGTCCGGTCCGTCAGGATCTGCACTTTCACCGAAGATGGCAGCGAAGATTGCAACTGCGGCAGCAACTGCTTGATGCGGTCGGCAACGCTGATAATGTTCGCGCCGGGTTGGCGCTGAACATTCATGATCACGGCCGCTGTGTCGTTCATCCACGCCGCCAGCCTCACGTTCTCGGTGCCGTCAATTGCAGTCGCAACATCTGAGAGGCGGACCGCCGCCCCGTTTCGGTAGGCAATGATGACCGCGTTATAGTCCGCGCTGGAGGTCAGCTGATCATTGGCTCCAATCGTGAACGACTGCCGCGGTCCGTCGAGCACGCCCTTGGCCTGGTTCACGTTGGCTGCTGCCAGGGCGGTGCGCATATCTTCCAGGCTTAGCCCGTAGGACGCCAACGCCGTCGGATTCGACTGAATCCGAACCGCAGGTTTCTGGCCGCCGCTGATTGAGACCAGGCCAACTCCCGGCAGCTGCGAAATCTTTTGCGCCAGAGCGGTATCAGCAAGGTCCTCGACTTTCGAGAGCGGCAGCGTGTCCGATGTCAACGCCAATGTGAGAATGGGAGAATCAGCCGGGTTCACCTTGCTGTAAATCGGAGGATTGGGCAGGTCTTTGGGCAAGTAAGTGGTCGCTGCGTTGATGGCCGCTTGTACCTGCTGTTCTTCTACGTCGATATTCTGGTCAAGATTGAACTGCAGCGTGATGATCGAACTGCCGAGCGAACTGGTGGATGTCATCTGGCTCAAGCCAGGGACTTGCCCGAACTGCCGCTCCAGAGGCGCGGTGACCGAGGAGGCCATTACTTCCGGATCGGCGCCCGGATAAAACGTAACCACCTGAATGGTTGGATAATCGACTTCCGGCAAGGCCGAGACCGGCAGTTCGCGATACGCCACCACACCTATCAGCAGAATGCCGATCATCAAGAGCGTGGTTGCGACCGGCCGAAGAATGAAAATCCGTGATGGACTCATGACGCGCCTGCGGTCGAAGCCGGAGATTGCGCGTTGCGATTCCCTCCCGCCTGGCGCGGGTCAACCAGACTGCCTTCTTTAAGCTTGTCCTGCCCGTCCACCACCACCGTGTCTCCGGCGGCAACGCCGTTCGCAATGGTGGCGGCGTTGTTCTGCGTCAGTTCCACTGTCACCTGGCGCATCTGCACCGTCTTGTCGGGTTTCACGGTGAATACAAATGTCCCTTGCGGTCCCCTCTGAATCGCAGCTGCGGGGATCACGATGCGATTTTTACGCAGCTCAAGCAGCAGCCGCACATTCACGAATTGGTTGGGCCAGAGCAAGTTGTCTCTGTTGTCAAATACCGCTTTCAGCTTTCCAGTGCCAGTCGTCTGATCAATCTGGTTATCGATGGTCAGCAGCTTGCCTTGGGCAAGCTTGGTCTGATCGTCGCGGCTGTAAGCATCCACCTCAAGAGTCGAGTTGCGCATGTGACTGGCAACTTCGGGCAGCTGGTCCTCGGGCAGAGTAAACAGCACAACGATCGGTTGCAGCTGGGTAATTACCAGCAACGGATTGACGTCCGCAGCATGCACCATATTCCCGGCATCCACCAGGCGGATTCCCACTCGGCCTTCAATGGGTGCCGTAATGTGGCAGTACACCAGGTTCAGCTTGGCGCTCTCAATCGCTGCCTGGTCCGCCTTCACTGCGCCTTCGAGTTGATCTGCGGTCGCCCGCTGCGTATCTACTTGCTGCTGCGATACCGCGCCCGATTCCTGCAGCAGTCCTTTGAAGCGCTCGTAGTTAAGCTTCGCATCACGCAGTTGTGCCTGATCTCGGAACAGATTGGCCTGTGCCTGGGAAAGAGCGACCTCATACGGGCGCGGATCGATCACCGCCAGCAGTTCCCCCTTTTTCACATGCTGCCCTTCGCGAAAGTTCACCCGTGCAAGTTGGCCGTCAATCCGCGTGCGGACGCTCACCGTGTTGAATGCAGTAACCGAACCCAGGCCGGGCAGGTAAACCGGTACGTCTTTTTGCTGTGCTGTAGCGACCCCCACCGGCACCGATTGCGGCCCGGCGGCGCGCGCCGTCCGCGACTTTTCTCCGCTCTTACCGCAACCGACCAGGCTGACTGCCAGCCCAACCGCCAGACCCAAGATCAACTGCGGCTTCTTCGACAAGTCCATTCGCTTTGTCCTCGTTCTTGTCACTAAGACACACGCCCAGTGGTGAGAAGACTCTACCCCAATTGGACGAGGAACGTAATACAGCGGATTCCCCCAAACCCTTACTTTTACAAGACTTTACACTCACTTACGTGGACAGTTTGCACCTGAAAGAGGTGACCGAACCGGTGGGCGTGGAAAACTACCCGCGGCTTACTGCGAAGCTTCCGGCCATCCATTCGCTAAGGGGATACGAACGGCGGCAATCGAGACACGCTGTAGAAGAGAATTGCATCTTGCAGTTGGGACACACCCCATGCTGTTCGAAGGTGTCAAATGGTCGCTTGCAATCGCTGCACACCCAGTACGCGCCCACAGGAGGCGCTGTCCGGCAGCAGGGGCAGATATAGCCTTCGCGGCGAGGCAACTTTTGCAGCTTTAACAACCCCCGTGCCTGCTGCAGCCCTCCCCAGCAATTGATCAGGATGAAGAACGCAAGAATTGCGAACCACGTGTCGCGTGCCCACAGCGCCATCGCAATCATAGCGGCAAAGCCTATGAATCCAATGACTACTGCGACCATCAGGCTGCGGGCCCGCCCCAGCGGAAACCACAATAATGAGCGCAGGATCTGCCCACCATCCAGGGGATAAATGGGCAGGATATTGAAGAGCAGCAGTCCTAAATTGATCCACCAGACTGACCTCAGCAGGGCATGCTGATCGGCGAGCGCTGGCCCCCACTCCCGCGAATGGGTTGCGAATCCAAACGCGCTCAGGAGAACAAGTAGCGCTACATTCACCAGCGGTCCGGCCGCGATACTCCACAAGGTCGCGCCCGGTCTCGGCGGCGGATCAACATACGCCACTCCGCCCAGCGGCCAGAGTACGATTCGGTTAGCAATTCCGCCCACCTGGCGACAGGCCAACGCGTGTCCGTATTCGTGCAGCAGCACAATCAGGAACAGGCACAGGTACTCGAGGATGTTCCAGGTAATCGAAGAATATCTTCCTGCCCGGCCGGTGTTGATTTCATAAATAGCCACCAGGAACCACGACCAGTGCAGAAACACGTCCACACCCGCGGCGCGAAATAGATGAATCGATCCCTGACGGAGAGGTGGCATGATTGAGAACTTAATACGCCGGAGTGCCGGGGCACAAGTATTGTGAGATGTGGGTCGGACATTATTGTCCCACAATCTTGTCAGACCATCTTGTCAGGCAATCTTGTCAGACAATGACTAAGTCCAGTTTTGACGCATCGAAAAGGCGGCCCGCAGGCCGCCATCACTGATCAATTCTGGGTTATTTCACTTCCAGTGGCTGCTCCAGCTTAAAGCTCAATACCGACTCGGCTGGCAGAACGATATCTTTGTTGCCGGTAAAGGCTGCTCCTCCGGTGCCGGCTCCAGCGCCGGCAAGTGCTCCGATGGCCGCTCCCTTGCCGCCGCCTGCCAATCCGCCGATTAAAGCCCCCAGCCCGGCACCGCCGCCCGCCAGCACCGCTGTCCGCTTTCCCTTGCCGGTCTGCGTACGGCTCACCGCTGAAGTATCGATTGACTGCGATTTCCCGTTCACCGTGATCGAAGTCAGCTTTACCTGCAGGACTGCCCCGCCTTTGAACCGGCCCAGCGGCTTCGCGTCCACCACCGTTCCAGACGCTTGAGCGCCCGCCGGAATCACTGTCCTTCCGCCTACTTCCACCGGGCTCGAGAGCGATGCCGTAAAGCTCTCTCCCGGCTGGCTGACCTTTGATCCAACCGTCTGACCCAGGCGGACCGTCAGGGTGGTTCCAGCCGGCACCACCGGCGCCATCTCCGGAGCAGGCTTCATCTCCGATTTCCGGTTATTCGCCATATTGGAAGGCGCAGAACTCTTGCTTGCTGCCATGCCGCCACCGGAATTGGCAGCACTCGAATTATCGCTGCTCGCCGGAGCAGAACTGGTCGTGCTCTGAGAATTGTTGTCGGTTGCATTGGTGCTGCTGGTATCGTTCTTTTTGCTGCATGCAGTAACTGCAAATGCCAGATACAGCGCCAGGGTGAGTATCATTAAGCGGGATCGCATGAATGCCTCCTGTTTTGCTGCTTTCCTTGGTGTCCTTTGGGGTGCGCGCGCAATTATACGCTCTGCAGCGAGCTCCAATGCGCTATGGAGTTGAAACCTTCAGGAGTTCTGTGGTAGCGCTTCGGTGTTCTGAATGGAAGGCTCAGCGGGGTCTTGTGATGGGCTGGCGCCATCCGCGCCTGCGGCCGCAGCCAACCCGTCAGAAGGCGGGGCTTCCGTCACCTTCCTCTCCAGAAACTTCGCCGAATTCAGCAGTGGCCGGCCCAGCGATGGGTTGTAGCCGGTCCACCCTCCGTCGCCATCCATGCCCCGTTCAAATTGCGCCCGCATGGCCTCCATCTTCGAATCCAGATCGTCGAGGTAGTGCAGCATAAGCGCTTCCGGAAACATGGGCAGCTTGGGTGACCCGAACTCGTACTGCCCGTGGTGACTGATGATCAAATGCTCCACCAGTGTCTTCAGCTCCGCCGGAAACTCAGGCATTGCCGCGAGCTTCGATTGCAGCATCTCCAGCTCGATGATCATGTGCCCGAGGAGCTGGCCGCGGGTAGAGTAGGTGAATGCCCGGTTATACGTAAGCTCGTGAATTTTGCCGATATCGTGCAGAAAAACGCCGGCCAACAGCAGGTCCCGGTTGATCTGCGGATAATTCCGGCAAAGCAGGTCGCACGAGCGGCACAGCGAGACCACATGATCCAGCAAGCCCCCGATGTAGGCGTGATGCAGGCTTTTAGCGGCCGGTGCATTGCGATAAGCCTCGGCGATCACCGGGTCCGCCATGAACGATTCCAGAAGCGCCTTCAAGTGCGGATTCTGGAGACTGGAAACGAATTCCGCCAGCGTCCGCCACAGTTCGCCGATGTCTTTGGTGGTCTTGGGCAGATAGTCCGAAAACTCGATTTCCGTGTCGCCCAGCTTGCGCAGCTTGTGGATGGTCAACTGGAAGCGGTTCTTATACTTGTTGATCAGGCCTTTGACCTTTACGAAATCTTCCTGCTCAAAAGCATCGAGCGCATCATCCACGTTGTCCCACATCTTTGCTTCCAGATGGCCGCTGCGGTCCCCCAGCGTGAGCGCCAGGTAAGGCTCGCCTGACTTTTTTGGTTTGACTTGCTTGGAAACAACCACGAAGGTTGAGGTGACTACCTTATTTTCCTGCTGCACGCAATTGCAGATGTAGAAATCCTTCATAGCCAGCCCAGACCTCAAAAATCAGCGACACTCATACGAAAGCCCGCTATATGGCGCTGCTCGCTATTATCAGCGACTTTTAGATTACGCCAAACTTTTTCTTCTTTTTCTTCAGCTCTTTCGCGTTGGCTTCCTTGGTGTTGGTCTCAACCGGCCCGGTCTGGTTGGGGCTGGCCCCGGTGTCCACGTAGCCCTGCTTCACGAAAATGTAAGCATCCTCGCGCAGTTTGGTCAGATATGCTCGCAGCGCGGGCTGCAGCTTCTGCATATAAATCGCGTCCTGCACTTTGGCTTCAATTTCGTTGAATGCCGGAATTCCCGCCTGCTGGTGCTCTGCGACCTTTAAGACAACAAATCCCTGCTTGGTACGGATGACATCGGAAACATCGCCCGGCTTCATGGCAAATGTTTTATCTTCGAGTTCCTTCGCCAGCATCCCACGCCGGAAGTAGCCGAGATCGCCACCCTGTGCGGCCGTGGGCCCATCGGAATTCTTCTTTGCGAGTTCGCCGAAGTCGCCGCCTTTCTTGATCTGCTCCAGCACATCGCTGGCTTTGGATTGCGCTGCTTCCAGAACTTTTGCTTCATCCACCGGAGCAGCGCTATCCTGCGGTTTCTTTTCGGTCGAAATCAGTATCTCGCTTAATCGGATCTGCTCCGGTTGCGCCAGCTGGTCCTTGTGCTCATCGTAGAACTTCCGCTCCTCTTCCTTGGTGATGTTCATGTGGGAGCTGATTTCCTTGCCGATCACCTGCTGGGTGATGATCTGGTTGCGCATGTTCTGTTTAAAGTCTTCAAACGACACTCCCTGTGCCGACGCCGCCTTTTCCAGGTCTTCCATATTGTCGAGGTTCATTTCCTTGCGCATCTGGTCGAGCTTCTTGATAACTTCCGTGTCCGCAGTGATGCCCAGATCCTTTCCCTTCTCGATCAACAACTGCTGATCGATCAGGTCGCGCAGGATGTCTTTGTCCTTCTCAGCAACTATCTTGGTCGCGTTTGCGGGGTCCGACTGCTGTGCTTCCTGCCGCAATTGTTCCTTGCTGCGTTCATAGTCGCCCCGGGTAACAATCTGGTTGTTAACTCGCGCCACGATCTCTTCGACCACCGTATCCGCGGAGAGGGAAACGCAAGCAAAGGTAAGAAGCAATATGAAGGCTGTACGCATAATCAAATTGTAACTCCGCTCGCGTGGGTTGGGCATTCCTGTCCGACCCGCATGGGCTGTTATGATTGCGAATTCTGGAGGTTGCCTTTGGCTCGATTCACCGGATGCTGCCTTCTTCTTTTTTTAACAGCCACTATGCTCCACGCCGCGCCAAAAAAGGCTAAGAAGTCCCTGCC
>Ga0066687_10000279_pt1 | contig 13134 bp, 15 predicted proteins | sample GraSoiAngelo_136_FD_65630 | JGI IMG/M metagenome (GOLD analysis project Ga0066687, IMG submission 65630) | Grasslands soil microbial communities from the Angelo Coastal Reserve, California, USA - 14_0929_09_20cm | ecosystem: Environmental > Terrestrial > Soil > Grasslands | place: USA... | reverse complement strand
ACCAACACGCCAAAACCATGAGTGAGTCGGGTGGCACGCGTTATCCGGCAGAATGGCAGCAGAAAGCGATCTGGGCCGCGATTAGCGCGCTGGCCGTCAGCTTCCTTATTTTCGTGTTCATCGCCGTCGTTTGGATCATGGCGAATGTCATCAGTTTTCTGCAACCAATCCTGATCCCGGTTGCGATCGCGGCCATCCTCGCCTACCTGCTCGACCCCGTCGTCACCCGAATGGCTGCCGGTGGTCTCGGTCGCACCAAATCCATCATTCTGCTTTTTGCCATTGCCGGGCTGGCACTGGCGGCCATCGGCACCTGGCTGGTGCCGGCGATTGGGATGCAGAGCAATAGTCTCGTTAAAGAGTTGCCGCAATACACCGTCAAAGCGCGCGACCAGATTGTCGAGTGGATGTATCGTTACGAACAAACTTTCGGCACCAGCAGTAAGGAGCGGGCGAAGGCCACCAGCGGAATCGTCAATTGGTTGCTCGGGTCGTCCCCCGCGCCGACACCAAAATCTAGCCCGAAACAGACCACGGCACCGGGAGGAGGCGCTCCCGTTCCTTCCCCATCTGCCACGCCGCCTTTGGAAGAAATTGCACCTGCTCCTTCCAAATTAGGCGAACCTGAGCGTTATCGGCTTCAGGATGTGGTGGAAAAACAATTGCCCAACCTCGAGCGACAGCTACCCAACCTCACCGAAAAAGTGTGGGGCATCACTAAGAAGAGCATCGGCGGATTTCTTGGCGTCACCGGTTTTCTACTGAGTTTGATCATGGTCCCGATCTATTTGTTCTTTCTTCTCAAACAGCGACCGGCCATTCAGCGTCGTTGGAAGGATTACTTGCCGCTACGTCAATCGCGCCTCAAAGACGAAGTAGCCGAGGTTCTTCTGCAAATTAACAGCTACATCATCGCATATTTTCGCGGACAACTACTCGTCTGCCTCGTCGATGGCATTCTGATCGGGACCGCTCTCACGCTGATCGGGCTAAATTTCGCCGCGCTTATCGGTTGCATGGTTGTAGTGCTGACGATGATCCCTTACATCGGAATCATCATCTGCTGGATTCCGGCCGTGCTGATCGCGGCGTTCCAATGGGGTGACTGGACGCACCCACTTCTTGTGACACTTATTTTCATCATTATCCAAAATCTCGAAGGCTTGTTTTACGCGCCGCGTATCGTCGGTAATTCGGTAGGACTACATCCGATGACGGTGATTGTTTCGATTTTTGTCTGGGGGCTACTCATCGGTGGGTTGCTCGGTCCCATTTTAGCAGTGCCACTGACAGCCACGATCAAAGTGTTATTGGCAAGATATGTTTGGGGCGAGCGTCTGCGCAAAGAAACGAAAGAGGCAATCGAGGAGGTTCCGGTCGTGGAAGAGGCCGAGGCTGAAGGCGTTAGCGCCTGATTCTGCTCTTTTCGCTTACGTGGGTGGCGTGCCCATCGATAAAGCGCGATGACGTATCCAGTAACACATCAGCCCCGCCGACGACAGCAAAACAGGGTCGCTTGGGGCGGTCACACCCGATCTCCCTCTTTTCGGCTCAGCCTGATTCTTTTGGCGGTGATCGCAGGATTCGCTCTCGGGTTGCTCGTCCTGACCATTGGTCCAAAACTCGTTAGCAAATGGAAGGAGTCACGCTGGCTGAGGCAGGCCGAGACGGCCCTGAAGCAGGGCAATTTTAATGCCGCAGACGACGCTGCAAAACAGGCCCTCCAGATTAATCATGATTCTTTATCCGCCTGCGAAATTCTGGCGGAAGCTACCGAAAAGCAAAACCGCGCCGAAACCGTAGTCTGGCGCGCGCAGATTGCGCGCTTGCGTCCCCGCGATACCGCGAGCCAGCTGAATCTCGCCTCGGCTGCGCTGCGTTTTGGTCAGCTCGACGCTGCTCGCAAAGCGCTCGAGAGCGTGCCAAAGGAAAATCGCGAAGGCGCTTCCTATCATGTAGTTGCGGGATGGTTGGCCCGGGCGCAGGGCGATGAAGCCAGCCAGGAACGCCATTTCGCCGCTGCCCTGGAAAAGGAACCGAACAACGAAACCTGTCAGTACAACCTTGCCGCCGTTCGGATCAAATTGCCTGATCCTCAAAAGCAAGCCCAGGCTCGGTCAACCCTCGAACGTCTCGCCAAAAGCGCACCCTTCCGCGCGGGTTCCCTTCGCGCGCTTTTGAATGATGCGATCCAGCGGAGCAACCTCGAGGCCGCTGATCGTTTTGCCCAAGAATTGCAACTGAGCCCGCAGGTCACGTTTTCCGACGACCTGCTTTGTTTGGATTTCTACAAAAAACTCGATCAAAAAAAGCTGGCGACCTTACTCGAAAAAGTGAAGCCGCTGGCGGCACGCGAACCCGATGATCTTGCTGCTCTTATGGGATGGATGAATGCCAATGGAATGAGCGCCGACGTATTGCGGTGGATGGAGAAATTGCCGCCGGAAAAAACCTCTAGTCCTCCAGCGGCGATTGAAGTGGCAGATGCTTTCAGTGCGCAAAAAAATTGGGCGCGCCTGCGCCGCTGGACAAAAGGCGGCGATTGGGGCGAGTCTGAATATTTACGCCTCGCCTACCAGGCTTATGCCAGACAACAATCTCGACAGGAGTGGACTGAGGCTGAATCTCTCTGGCACGATGCCGAGCGCGCCTGCGAGGAGAATTCGGAGCGCGAGATCCGCTTGGCACGTCTCGCCTCGAAATGGAAACTGCCAGCTCAAGCTGAACAGCTTTGGTTGCGAGTCGCACATGATCCGCTCAGCCGCCGCGAGGCGCTGGATAGCTTGTTTGCGATTTATCGCGCTAACAACGATCTCCCCAATCTCTATCTCACGGCCATGCGTCTGCATGAGACGTCGCCCGATGAACCATTGATCGCCGCGGAATACGCGCGGCTTTCCCTTTTGCTGGATCGAAACCGGGATGAGGGCCGTCGCGTCGCAAAAGAAGCTTTTGATCAAGCGCCAACCGAACCGCCTTGCGCCGTCGCTCAGGCACTGTTCCTAAATTTAGAAGGCCGGGCCGCCGAAGGAATAGCCATTCTGCAAAAACTCCCACCCGAAAAATTGCACGATCCTCGCGTCGCGCTTTATCTCTCCGTGCTTCTTCTCAACGATGGAAAACCCGAGGCAGCTCGGGAATTCATTGATGAGGCGAACTCCGGTTTTGTCTTCCCGGAAGAGAAAAAACTTTTGGAAGAAGCGGTACAGAAACATCCGCCGGTTCCCTCGCCTTCTACGACGCCGCAGCCATCACCCAACGCGTCGCTGTCCAGGCCGTTGCTGTCTTAGCTTTTCTGCAGAAGTACATCCGCGCGCGTAAGAAGCGCGTCGTCCGGGCCGAAAGTACCGGTCCCGTTACGATAGCTTGAAGGACGCGACAGAATCCTGAGTGCGATCTATCTTCGCCGCGCCCGATGCCTGAGCCAGGGGCTGCCGCCTATGGTGCAAGTAATCGCCATTGCTCGACTTCAGCTATGGTCGCCGTCGGCCGCGCGCAGCGCATCGCACAAATTGAGCTAAAACTAACTTCCCGAAATGGAAATGTTATTTGATCGACTAAGGCTTTCTTCTTCTCCGCAGCCAGGCTGGCATAGAGCAAACTCATATGCGGATCGATGACATGTCGTTCCGGCGCCAGGCTTGCTTTCCAAATTCTGTCTCCCAACTCCTGTAGCGAAACGCTTCGTTCAAATTGCACAAATAGCGTTTTCGTAAATTGTGCGCTGAATCGAATACTATGAATCGTTAGCTCGATCGTGACCGCCCCAAGCTCACGCAAAATTTCGGCTGGAGGGCGCGAATTTGCCGGCGCGATAAAAACGCTGACGTGCGGTGCAAACACCGGCGTCTCGAACCGCCTGGCCAGCTCACTGATTTTTTCCGCGAACACTTCGCGCGCAGCCGTTTCCGGCAGCAACCAATAAGCAATCGCCTGGGGCTTTGTCGTCATGTCGCGCGAAAGTCGACGCAATTCTGATCGTCGGAATAACTAGAAATTCCTCGATTTCGATCGAAATGACAAATCATCACCGTTCTATTATTTTCTTTCGCCATGCCCACAAACGTCCTCGGCACAGAACTGCAATGTTGTTGTCGCAACCCGGTGACCGGGTTTTATCGCGACGGCTATTGTCGTACCGGCCCGGAGGACGTTGGGCAACACACCGTCTGCGTGCAGGTGACGGAGGAATTTCTCGACTTCTCTATCCTGGATGGAAATGACTTGGTCACGCCACGCCCGGAATGGGGATTTCCCGGTTTGAAACCGGGTGACAAGTGGTGCGTGTGCGTCACGCGCTGGAAAGCCGCGCTCGACCACGCACGTGCCGCGCCCGTTGATCTCGAGGCAACCCACAGCTCCGCCATCGAATTCGTTACCCTGGAAGAATTGCAGGCACACGCATTGAAATAATCCCGTTCATCGCCACCGTTAGCGCGATTTGAAACTACCGTTCAGCCTTTTTCTCGCGCTTCGTTACCTGAAGCCGAAGCGCACGTTTCTTTCCATTATCACCCTGATTTCCGTGCTGGGCGTCATGCTCGGTGTCACTGTCCTGATTCTCGTGATTTCGGTAATGACGGGATTCGACCGCGAATTGCGACAAAAGGTGATCGATTTTGACGCTCACATTTTGGTTACGGGCGAAGAGGTACTGACGAATTGGCGTGATTTGACAGAAAAACTCCGCGCGACGCCTCACGTTGTCGCAACCGCGCCTTACGTCCAGGGGCCGGTCATTGTCGAGCACAACGAGCAACGCCTGGCCCCGCTTATTCGCGGCATTGATCCAGAACAGGAAGAGAAGGTCGTCACGCTGCAAAAATTTGTGAAAGCGGGAAAACTCGATCTCAGCGGCGATACCACCGTGCTCGGGATCGAATTGGCGCGGCAGTTGAACGTGAATGTTGGAGACACGGTAACCGTCTACTCGCCGGGCAATCTCTCAATCGTTCTTGATCGGATCAAAAAACTCGAGCACGCAACGGCCGAGGAAGAAAAGAAGGCGATCGCAGAATTGCGTGAAGTCGTTTTACCCAAAGATCTGACAGTAACCGGAATTTTCGAGACTGGACATTACGTACACGACTCCCAGTACCTTTTAGTTCCCCTTTTCATCGGGCAGGAGCTTTACGGATTGGGCGATGCGCTTCACGGGATCACGGTGAAAACGCAGGATCCGTACGATGTCGACCAGGTCAAAGCGGAAATTGAAAAATTCCTCGATGTGTCGCAAGTCGCGCGGACCTGGATCGATATGAATCGTCAGATCTTCGAGGCAATCCGCCTGGAGCGAAACGTAATGTTCTTTCTGCTCTTCTTCATCGTTGTCGTCGCCGCCTTCGGAATCATGAGCACTCTCATCACTGTCACCGTGCAGAAACGTCGCGAAATCGGGATCATGAAAGCTCTCGGTGCAAATATCGGACAAATTGTCTGGGTTTTCTTGGGACAGGGAATGGTGGTTGGATTTTTTGGAACTTTAACGGGACTTGGACTCGGAATGACACTGATTCGTTATCGCAACGAGTTTAGTCAATGGCTCGCCAACACCTTGCACATCGAAATCTTCCCGCGCGAAGTCTACCAATTCTCGTCAATTCCGGCGGAAGTAATCCCGCGTGACGTTACACTCATTTGTGTGAGCGCATTTTTGATCTGTTCCATCGCCGCTCTCATCCCGGCCTATTTCGCCGCGCGTTTGGACCCGGTGAAGGCCTTGCGTTTCGAGTGATTGTGTCTTCCGGTAGCGGCCGTTGTCTTCGCCGCCAAATGCGAAAGATCTGTCGCTGGGACAGCGGCCATAAAAAAAAAGGACGGCGCCCCTCTCCGAACGCCGCCCTTCTCCCCGCTGCGACGAAGGCCGTTATTTTGCCTTGGCGTCGTGCAACTCTTTCATCGCATTGTGCATGTCTTCATGCGCCTTTACGATGCCATCCAGTTTGGTCTGCTGTTCCTGCGTCAGCAGTGGCCGGATTTGCGTCAGCGATGCGTCCATTACCGCCTTGGCCTTAGTCATTGCCTCTTCATGGATCGCCTTAAGCTGTGGTTTCGCCTGATCCAAGATTGGCTGTACTTTTGCCTTTTGCGCGTCTGTCAGGTTGAGCGTCGAGGTCATCTCCTCCAGAGGATTCGAATGCCAGCCGCCGTGCGGCCCGCCCGGAGGTTGCGCCTGCAGGAAGCTAAATGCTCCCAGCGCGATTGCTGCAATTATTGTCAATGTTTGTTTCATATTTTGTATTTGCGGCGTGTGATTCCGCCTTCGCTAATGGATGACCGGCAGGTTCCTGCTTTGGTTACAAAAAACTCGTTATCCTCAGGAAAAATTGTAACCGGAAGGGCTTGCATCCGGTCTTTTCCTCTGGTGTGGATACCTTTCTCTACGCATGGACGACGATGAGCACGTTCGCACACTGGTCGATCGCGCACGCCAAGGTGACGACGACGCTGCCCGCGAGCTCATCCGCCAGTTATATCCGGTGGTGGCGAAAATTGTGCGTGGCTATAGAGCGCGCCGCGTTGCCGAAGAGGACTTATCACAAATGATTTTCGTAAAGGTTTTTCAAAATCTTGGCCAATACTCAGGCAAGGCGCCGATCTCGCATTGGGTTTCGCGCATCGCGGTAAACACCTGCCGCAATCAGCTGGCATCAGAAAAAGCACGTCCGGAATTACGCCATGCCGATCTGAGCGAAGAACAAACTGCCATGCTGGAAAATCTGGCCGCGTCGGACGAAACGCTGGCGCCGGATCGCTCACTGGCCGCACGGGATTTGATGGACAAATTACTCGGGATGTTGAAACCAGTGGAACGGCTCGTGATCGATATGCTCTATCTGCAAGCACGCAGTGTCGCGGAAGTGCAAAAGCTAACCGGCTGGAGCGCGGCCACCGTTAAAATACGAGCTTTTCGCGCGCGCCAAAAACTGCGCAAACAGATCGGAGGATTGTTGTGAAAAGATCCGACCGTATCCTGGATCGCTTGTTTCGTGCCGCTGCCGGTCCGACTCCAACCTCCGAAATGCCGTTTGGTTTCGACACCCGGGTTCTCGCATTGGCCCGTGAATCGTCTCCGAACGGATCGGCAATCATTGCGCGGTTCGCGCAACGTGCTGCCATGATCGCGCTGGCAATTATAGCGCTGGCGACAGCGGGCCTTTACCGCACGTCGATTTCCAACAACGACCTTCCAACAGAGTACGCAATGGCGGACACGGCTATCCAAAACGACCTCGGCGAATGAACAAATCTTTGCGCTGGAAACTGATTGTCGCCTTTGTGCTGATCTTTCTCGCTGGTGCCGCCTGCGGGTTTTTCGGCGCCATTCACATGCACCAGGCCTTTTTCGCGCGCATGGCTCCGGGTTCCATGGCGCAACATATGAAAGAACGGATGCGAGCGGAACTGAAACTCACGCCCGACCAAATGCTGAAAATCTCACCCATAATCGATCGCGCCGCTTCTCAACTGACGATGGCACGCGAACAAACGATGCGAAGCGTCCACGAGATCTTTAGTCAAACGCATCGCGAGATGCAGCCGCTCCTCACCCCGGAACAGCGCGTCAAATTGGAAGAAATGGAAAAACGCCATAGTCGGCTACTGCACAGGCATGGGTTCATGCCGCCCGGCCCGCCGCCGCCGCCACCGCCACCGCCGGGCGATTGATTGTTATTGCACGAAAGAGTTACCCATACGTCTCGCGAAATGACGCCAAAAAATAAAGCTCTAGGTCTGGCTGTCTGTGGCGGATAAGCTTATTCTTCGCCGTCGAAGTAATCAGTCTCCGTCCCTTTTACGATTACCTCGTTAGTTCCTTCTTTCATGACGGCGAATTTTCCACTGTCCGGATAATAACAGGAATCGCCACGCGGATTGTCTGCAATGACGTAGTAAACAAAATCTTCCTCGCCCGCGTTGCTGAGTTGATGTGCTTCACCCGGGCCAAAAAAGAAGGCGTCCCCCGCGGTCACCGTTGTCGTTCCTTTTTTGTCGCGAATACTCCCCTTTCCTGACACCACCAGGTAAAGTTCTGATTCAGCCGAATGAGAATGGTATGGACAAAGCGCCTTCCCTTTTGGAATCCGTATCAATGCCAGATCAAACGGATGCCGCTTTCCTAAGTCAAAGGATTCCGGGTCCCGGCCGAGAGCAATTGAAATATCTTTTGACGCCCGAGCAAATTTGCCATTTGGGGATTGCCGCTCGCGTTCCTGAATTTCGTTAACGTTTACTTTTTGCATATCTCCAGAGACCAACCAGGCCTTGATTTAAGGGATCATTTTTTTGGCAGCTTCTGTTTTAATTTCTCAACCGGCTCAAACAAGTCGCCCATTTTTTCAACACGTGACAATGTTTTGTCCGAAAGAAATTTCAACAAATCGGCCTTCTTCTTTTTCAAGCAATTCGCGATCTCCTCCCACGTCACCGGTGTCGAGACGGTGGGTTCTTCTTTGGCGCGCAGCGAATAAACGCAAATGGTGGTCTTGTGTTCGTCATTCTGACTCCAGTCAACAAATATCTTTCCCTTCCGCACCGCTTTGGACATGTTAGAAGTAACGAGATTTGGATGTTCGCCCTCCAGGTGCTGGGCAAAGGCACGCGATAATTCTTTCGTCTGATCGAAACTGACCGGCGTGTTCAGCGGCGCGTAAACTTGCAGGCCTTTCGACCCGCTCGTTTTCGCAAACGATTTTAATTTCATCCTCGCCAACAAATCGTGCAGCCAAAGTCCGACCTGGCAGCACTGCACAATGTCAGCCGGCGCTCCGGGATCGAGGTCGAACACCATCATCGTCGGTTGTGCCACGTCCTTCTTTTTCGCTAACGAGGTGTGTAACTCCAGATCAGCGAGATTTGCGGCCCAAACCAGGGTTGGTAAATCCTGTGCCAGACAGTAATGCATCATCCGGTTATTGCCTTCACTCCAAACCTTCGCCGTCTTCACCCACTTCGGTCGATGGGATGGACAATTCTTTTCGTAAAAGAATTCTGCATCTACCCCGTTTGGGTAACGCTTCATCGTTAGCGGCCGGTCGCGCAGATGCGGCATAAGCACTGGCGCGATCCGGATATAATAATCGACAACCTGTCCCTTGGTGAAGCCGACCTTGGGATAGAGAACCTTGTTCAGGTTCGAGACCGAAAGCTTTCTTCCTTCGACGACTAACTCCGCTTTTTCCGGCATTGCGTTTAAATTGCCGTCATCCCGAGCGAAAGTCGAGCGGCCCCGAGGAAGTTGCCGTTGAAGCTATCGCCGCGGGATCCTTCGATCCGACGGGAATGACGTTTCCGCTCGGGATGACTGGCTTAATCACGCAAAGAATCGTTCCGGCGTCAGCATTGGTTGCGGTTTACAGATGCGCGCCACGCAATGTTCCCAGGTCTCGTGGCCGCTTAAAATTTCGATTTCCACCCGCAGGAAAAAAATCGGGACTTCGGTTTTTACTAGTAAGGGGAACCGCACGGCGTCTTTCTCGGTTGTGACCACCATTTCCAAATCGCGGCGGATACAACGATTGATGAAATTCTGCAGTTCCGCATCGGTGTAACGGTGATGATCGATGTAGCGTTTGGCGATTTCGATCTTGGCGCCGAGCTTACGTAATCCGTCTTCGAAGCTGTCCGGGGCGGCAATTGCGCAAAGGGAACCGATGTAAGTGCTACGTAATTTTTCCAGCGGTGCAATCTCGCCGGTCACGACATTTTTGAGATGTAACGGCTTGTGCGCGCACTCGATTATTTCCGCGGTGCGATTATAACGACGGATTCGTTTGATCAGCTTTTCATTAGATTCGCCGGTACTTTTGGTGATGAAAATGTAACTGGCACGGCGCAAATTCCGCGGCGGTTCGCGCAGTGTTCCACGCGGCAAAAGAAATTCATTTCCGAACGGCGCCTGCCGATCAACCAGCACGATATCGAGCCGATGCTTGAGGTGGAGATATTGTAGACCGTCGTCGAGCAGCAAGGTATCGGCATTCATTCTTTCAATCGCGAAGAGCCCGCTCTTAACCCGATCCTTATCGACCAGCACGGCGACATTTTTCAAGTTATGCGCCAGCATGTAGGGTTCGTCTCCCGCGGTCAGCGAATCGAGCAGCAGTGCTTTTCCATCGGAGACGACCCGTGGTGGATCGGGATTGTCGCCGCGTAATTTTGCTAGCAAACCGCGTTTGCTCGGCCGCGGAACACTTTTATAACCACGACTGAGGATGGCAACGTGACGTCCGCCCTTTTGCAAAGCACGCGCAATTTTTTCCACAATCGGAGTCTTGCCTGTTCCACCGACAGTGAGATTTCCGATGCTGATAACGAGGCAGCCGAGAGCGCGCTCACGAAAAATGCGTTTGCGATAAAGGAACAAACGGAACTGCACGAGGCGTTCGTAAATGAGCGAGAGAAAATAAAGAAAAGAGCGCAACAGAGCCGCCCGAACTCCACCCCGACGCTCGAGAATGACATCAATCGCAAACTGCTCGAGATTTTCCAGGGAGCGGCTCATTCGATGGCAGATTTAAAGATGCAGACGCCGCGATTATCAGCGCGGGTAATGACTGTCTGGGTATGAAACAGCCGCGAGGCTTTCAGCATCGCGGCTGCTATCTTCTTCGAATCATCCAAAGCCAGCGCGCAGATCGCGGATCCCGAACCACTAAGAAAAGCTCCCAGGGCGCCGGCGCGTTCTGCCGCCGTAATCACCCGATCCAAAAACGGGACTAGTTTTTTCCGAAACGGTTGATGCAAGTAGTCGACAAAACAGCCCCGCAGCTCTTTGTAGTCACGCGTGGCGAAAGCGGCGGCAATGGCCGCGACATTTGCCGCATTTCGCGCCGCGTTGGTGCGCAAAATATCCGCCGGCAATAATCGCCGTGCCTCGACCGTTGCAATCTCAAATGATGGAATGAGCAAAATGAAACGAAGTCGGGGGGAAACGTTGAAGTGCTGCACATCGGTGCCGCGCGCGATGGTAAATCCGCCAAAGCTCGCAGGCGCAGCGTTGTCGGGGTGACCTTCGAGCTCTGCACAAAGCGTAAACAATTCGTCACGGCTGAGATTTGTCCGCGCGATTTCATTCAAGGCATGAAGTACGCCGAGCCGCACGGTGACACTGCTCCCAAGTCCACGACCGATTGGAACGTTGCCACGAATGTCGCAGGAAAAGTCGAACGGCGTGCAATTAGCAAGGCCAAAAAACTTTCTCGCTGCGTCCCGAACCATTCGATTGCCGCCGCCAGCAGTGCCTGACTTGAGGGTGACCTTATTGTAAAGTGAGAGCGCGACGCCAAGGCAATCGAAACCGGGCCCGAGATTAGAGGTGCTGGCAGGAGCGCGCACCGTGACTTGCTGCATCCGCCGAGCTTATCGCAGACATCGAGCGCGGCAAGACAGGCTGCGAGATGCGATTAAACTACAATTTCCAAAGTGCAAAACGCCTGGATCGACAAAGAATTGATGCGTGACTTCGAAGCGGAAGGGACTGACGCCTACCGTCTTTGCACAATCGCCGACGGCTCGGTGGAACGCTTCGGCCGGGATATTCTGGTTTCCTTCAAGGATCAGGCGGGACGCAAACAATTGACGACCGAGTTTTTTTTGTGGGCGGAAGCGATGAACTTCAATACTCAACGAATTTTCGAGCGTTTTCTGCCGAGGCGGAATGAAGAGCGGGAAGCGCCAAAACTCATTCTGGGCGACTCCCATAGCAGCTCGCGCATAATCGTAACGGAACGTGGTCTTCGCTACGAGATCGATTTCAGTGGCGGCTATTCCGTGGGATTATTCGTCGACCAGCGCGAAAATCGAAGCTTTGTTCGGAAAGCGGCAGCCGAACGGGCGCTAAATTGTTTCGCCTACACCTGTTCATTTTCCCTTGCTGCGGCAATTGCGGGTGCAAAGACGGTGAGCGTGGACCTCTCACAGAAATCGCTCGAACGCGGACGCCAAAACTTCGCGCTCAACAATTTGCCTGCGACTGGGCACCAGTTCATCGCCGAGGATATTTTTGAGATTCTTCCGAGGCTAGCGCGAAAAGGCGAGAAGTTCGATTTGATCGTGCTGGACCCACCAACATTCTCGCGATCACATCGCGGAAAAACGTTCAAGGTCCAGTCGAATTTCGAATCCCTTCTGGGAGAGGCGCTGGAAGTGGCCGATGATGACGCGCGCATCCTACTTTCGACGAACTGCGCGGCGCTGAACGAGCGAGCCCTGGAAGCAATAGCACGGTTTTGCTTGAAAGCATCGCGGCGAGCCGGCACGTTTCATAGCGAACCTAGGCCGCGTGATTTTCCGCGGGGCAGCGGAGCCAGCAGTATCTGGCTGACGTTGCGCTAGCGGGATAAGAACACGCAAAGCGCCTCTGACAACCGAAACAAAGTTATGGACGAAAATACTGATATCGCATTGCGCGGCGTACGTTACGCCCAGGACCAATTTTCCGAGGTAGTGAGCCAGGCGGAGGAATTTGTGCGCGAAAAGCCGGGACAGTCGCTTCTCATCGCGCTCGTTGCCGGTATGATCCTAAACCGGCTGCCAATCGGGCGATTGTTGGGCGGCATAATCCGCTTACTGATGTTTGCGCTCAAGCCCGCGCTGCTCTTATACGGTGCGACCAAAGTTTACGAGGTCGTGCAGGAAGAAGAAAGGTAGGGCGGTTCACGGAATCGCCCCGGGCGATTCGGGTTAATCGCCCCTACCCTCGCTCAGGGTGACCGGGCCGACGCATCTAAGCCTCCAGGGTAAAGCCAACCTTTACCGCGACCTGCCAGTGGTCGATCTTTCCGTTTTCGATGTGGCCGCGCGTTTCCGTAATCTCTAACCAGCGCATGTTACGGATAGTCTTCTTTGCACGCGCCAAAGCATTTTCCACCGCGGCCTCAATCGATTTCGGCGACGAACCAACCAGCTCGATTTTTTTGTAAACGTGATCGCTCATGCCTGAATCTTTCCACGGGGCATAGATAGGACAATGAGAAAAGGACGTTGAAGGGTTAAAAGCTTGAAGGGTTAGAGCGGTTACAAGTTCCGCTCCTCGTTTCAACGCTTAACGCTTCAACGCGTTTTTCTGACGCTTGCCCCGCGCGTATGCCGGCGATATTAGGAAGTTCGAATGGAAAAAAACATCGAATCGCA
>Ga0066687_10000276_pt1 | contig 13171 bp, 4 predicted proteins | sample GraSoiAngelo_136_FD_65630 | JGI IMG/M metagenome (GOLD analysis project Ga0066687, IMG submission 65630) | Grasslands soil microbial communities from the Angelo Coastal Reserve, California, USA - 14_0929_09_20cm | ecosystem: Environmental > Terrestrial > Soil > Grasslands | place: USA... | reverse complement strand
CGAAGTGACCGCCGTTTTTCCATTTGGTCTGACCAAGCAGCTCTCTTACATCAAGAGCGAGGACATCTGGGAAACGCGATTCATTGCGCCTCGAGAGATGAGCGACGGCGTCTACAAATGCCGCCTGATACTGCTGGATGTAAAAGGCCGGGCCTATCAGGAAGAGAAGAGCTTTGTGATAGACAGCAGACCGCCGCGGCTCCAGGCCACGCTCAGTCAGACGCTTGTTCACGCGGGAGACGAGTTGGCTATCACGGTGCGCGCCGACAACGATACAAGAGCCATTGCGGCTCGCATGTTCGGAGCGCTGCCGGCGCCTGTTGTTTGGAGCGCGAAGGCGAAAGCGAGCGTCGGCTATTTGAGAATACCGGCCGCTCTGCCGTCGGGTTCCTACACGATTCAAATAACAGCGGATGATTTTGCTCATAACTCCAGCACGATCGAAATGACGATTGAGGTTGTCGGAAATGGATGACAGGGATCAGACACCTTGGAAAGCAATAGTCTGATTCAGGCTTTGGAAGGCATTTATGCGCAAACGAATTTATATAGCTACCGTTATGATATTGGCTGCGTCATCCGTCGCGGTCGCCACGTTGATGGGCCAGCGGTCGGCGCGACGCGCCGGAGCGACACAGCGCGCGTCGGCTGCAGCTCAGACCCGACGGGCCAATCAACCGATCCGTCCGGCTGATCCGAACCTCGCGCCTCGCCCGATGGTTGACGATGCCCTATATGCTTCGCAGGAATTCTTCGGCGAGCAATCCTCAGTCGCGCGTCCATACTCCGAAGCGCTCGATCGCGTTAACACGCTCGCTGCGAGATATCCAAAGGACAGCGTGCTCCCGTTGCACGCCGCTCGTCTGAGCGAAAAGCTTGGCCGGTTTGATAAGGCTGCCGACGAAATGAATCGATACGCGGAGCTTAAGCATCGCTCCGCTGATGCGCTGCGCAGGCTCGTCTCCTTTTATGAGAATCGCGCCCGTTATGTGGACGAAGTAAAAACTCTCCGAGAGCTTGCGCGGGCGATGCCGGTCGATGAACGTTCTGCGACCTATAAACGAGCTGCCGATCTGGTGCGATCGAGGTCGCTTACGGAATTCAATCCCGCTGATTTTTTCGCGGAGCTTGTAGCAGCCGACGAATCGAATCCTCAGCCGGTCAAGGACTATGTCACCGAGCTTCGCCTCGCGAAGAAGCCTCGCGAAGCGATAGCCGTGCTCGACAAGTACCAACCGAAATTTCCCGCCGAGCTGCCTTACTTTCTGAAGAGTCGGGCATCGATCTTAGAACGTACTGCCGGCCGTCAAGCCGCTGAAGACGCCTACTCGGCGGTGTTCGAGCCGGCGTGGCCCAGGCAGGCGATTACCGATTATCTGGAATTACTAAGAAGATTCGGGCGCTATCGTGTAGTAAGGCGGGCGCTTCAAGAACAGTTTCGCAAAGGCGCGAGCGATCTGGCCGCAGTTGGAAGGCTCTTCAGCTTCTACTGCTACGAAAAGAATTTCACCGCGGCAACACGTATTCTGACCACGCTCGAGGAACGCAGGGCCGGCGGCGCTGGAACTGCTTCCACAGTCGGCGGGACCAACTGGCCGCCGCACGATCTTGAGGTCGTGACTAACTTGTATGCGTCGATCGGTAATTACGATCAAGCAGCCCGTTATTTGTACACGCTTTATCTCGCGGGAGCGCTTCAAGCCGGAACCGAAGCGCGCGAGGAAGCTCTTTTTCGACTCTTCAAAGCGGTGCTAGACGCGGGCGACACGCCGACGCGATTCGGCGCGGGCGACCTTTCTTTTTATAAAGACATCGCGGAGGTTGATCAGCACTCCGGATTTCTGAATGGCGTTTTGTCGCTCGTCCTCTCCGACACACAGCCCGCTTACAAATATGACTCGCAGGACAAGGCGGCCGCGGGCTACTTCAATCGCGCGTTTGCATATCGGATCTTCATGGCGTTCAAGAGCGAGTATTCGAACTCGAAATGGCTCGAAGAGATGTATCTCGGCGCGTTGAACGTCTACTCCGCGATCGGCGAGTACAAGCGGATGATAGAAGTAGGACGCGAGTTTCAGGCCCGTTATCCCAACTCGCGTTTTTACAAAGACATCTCGCTGCGAATCGCCGACGCCTATGTCGCGCTGAAAGACAGGGCAGGCGAACGCACGGTGTTGGCCGCGTTGCTCGATCGGCTTGCGAAGAACAAACCCGCGGGCGCGACGCTGTTGATGTCTTCAAAGGAGCAGTGGCGCTACGGTTCAACTCCGGTTATCGACAAACTGATAGATAAAATCAGGTACAACATCGAGGCATACAGCGATACATACAATGCAACAGAGAAGTCCGATTCGAGCTCCGAAGAAGAGAGCAACAGCGAAGAGGAGCCGAATCAGGAGGAAGAGAGCACGGATTCTAGTCAGGCTCCGGCCGCGACAGATTACAGCAACGCGCTGGAACGTTACGTCGGTTCGCTGGCCGCGGAAGATAAAAAGACAGAAACCGCGGCATTTTTCTGGGGCGAGATTAAAAAGCACCCGAAAGAGCAGGGGCTTTATGAGCGCTTCCTGAACTGGCTTGGACAGGCGCAGTTGGTCAACGAAGAGCTTAAGGCGTACAACTCCGCCATTCGCCAATTTGATTCGAACACCTGGTATCACCGCCTGGCGCGCTGGTACGTCCGAGAAAAGCGCGGCCGCGAGCTGAATAGATACTCACGCCAGCTCATCTCAATCTTCAACGAAGAAGAGATCACGGACTACCTGGTCCGGTTCGCGGGCTACGGAACCGAGCCCGAAGGCGACAAGCTCGATTGGGACGAGAAGTTCGCGTTCGACTTGTATAGCTTCGCTCATAACCGATTTCCGAGAAATCTTTTCTTTGTCCGAGGCATGCTCACCTATCTTGAAAAGACCGATCGAGCGCGATGGGAAAAACTGTCGGCCCAGTATTATTTCGCCGATCGATCGGTCCGCGAGCCTTACCTCGCGTGGCTCTTCAGCAAGCAGCAGCTTCGGGCCCGTTACGACAAAGCTCGCGCATCGATAGGCGCGAGCGAGTTCTCCGCGTACAAGGTCTTTGCGGCGGACGCGGCGATGTGGCTCTCGCACCACGATGAAGCGCTCGATGCCTATAGGACGCTGGCAAAGCTCTATCCTGGCGAAGCGCAGTACGCTGGAAGGCTCGCGGATCTGACTCGGTCATTCGGCTACGACTCCTCAAAGTACTATGAGGAGTCGGCCGCGGTTCTTTCTTCGATCGCTGACGTATACCCGTCGAACCACGAGTACAGGATCAAGGCCGGCGAGGTCTATGCCCAGCTCGGCGACTACGAAAAGGCGGGGCGAGAATGGGACAAGCTGGTCAAGCAGGAGCCCGGCGAGCGAAACACCTACCTCGAAATCGCAACCGTCTATTGGGACTACTTTCAATATGACGCCGCTATTCGAGTCTTCAACGATCTGCGAAACGTTACCGGAGACCCGACAATCTATGCTTATCGTCTTGGCGCGGTGTACGAAGGCAAGGGGGACATGGATTCGGCAATCGCCGAATACGTCAAAGTTCTTTCGGAGCCCGGCGACGGCCGCTCGACGGTAGTGACTCGGCTGGCGCAGCTTGCGCCTCGAAGAGGCATGTCCGACAGGATCACGGCTCAATTCAACAGCGCGCGAGCCTCGAAGCCGAACGACTGGCAGCTCATCATTGGCTATGCGGAGTATTTGACAAAGAGCGATCGCTTGCCGGATGCGCTGGCCCTTTTGCGCGAACAAATCAATAAGAGCTCGGATCTGGCTTTTCTCGAAACGATTCGCGAGATGTTCCATACATCGCTTCGAACCGGCGACGAACAGTTTGCCATCGAACGGCTGGCGTCGCTGGCGCGAGATGAGCGTGAATCGATGATGTACCGCTTGCAGCTTGCATCGTTTCTCGAGCGCCACAATCAATCCGACAGCTCGATCGCCATCATCGATAAGCTCGATGCCGAATACCCGACCAACGCGGGAGTCATCGAAGAGTCCGAGAAATTCTACTGGCGAGCCGGTCTGCTTGATCGCGCGCTCGATCTCTACAAAAAATCGATAGACAAAGCTCGCGGCGCAAGCCGCCGCTCGCTCACGCTGCGCCTTGCGCGCAGGCAGATGGAGGCGGGCCGGCTCCCGGAGGCCGAGGCTACGCTTCGCACTCAGTATGAGACGGATCATTCGGACACCGAGACGTTCGGCGAGCTTGTCAGCGCGCTTGGAGCCGAAGGCAAACTGGCCGAGCTCACGGAACTCTATAGATCGGCTTTGCAGGAAGCTCGCACGGTTCAGCTCACCGACGAGATGCGCTCGCGAATTGCGGATCTTCGCTCCGGGATGATTCGCCCCCTCGATAAGCTCGGCCGCTATCAGGAGGCTCTCGATCAACACATCGAAATCGTGAATTTGTTTCCAGAAGACACGGAACGACTCGGCGCGGCCTATGAATACGCGCAGAATCACGATCTCGCCGCGCGGCTTACGTCTTATTATGAAAAGCTCGCGAAGGATTCATACAAGAATTACCGGTGGCAGCTCGTGTTGGGGCGTTTGAAAGAGCGCCTTGGAGATCTCGAATCGGCATCGGAGCAATATCGGATAGCGCTTGTCAACGAACCGCAGCGCAGCGATCTTCGCCTGTTGCTTGCATCCGCTCTTGCGCGCCCGACGCGCGGAACGCCCAGATACGACGAGGCCATTGCCGTGCTCCGCGAAGGTTGGAACCTGTTCGGCAAGGAACCGAGCTGGCTCATCGAGATTGCGCGAATTCAGATTCGGCAGGGCAAGCGCGCCGACGTTAGTCAAACGATGCGCCAGGCTCTCGCTTCAACAAAGAATCCCACCGCTCAATCAGTTCTGTTGATCGCTTCGCAGCTCGAGGCGTGGGGAATTCACGATGAAGCTGCTCGCGTCTTCGAGCAGGGTTTCGCTGTCGGAATCAAAAATCTCAAAGATGAATATATCGCTCCGGATCTGAACGGTTATGTGCGAGTGTTGGTTCGGACTCAGGAACCGGCCGCCGCGCTTTCAAGAGTCGATCGCCTTCGCGAACAGTTGGACGCCATTGCGAGAAACTCGAAAGATTCGGACAGTTATCGGGCTCGGAGCCTTGTGACGTCGATCGATGCGACTATGCGAGCCCAGTTCGGCGTCGAAGTCGTGGAATACGCGACTGCCCAACAAGCTGTCGCGCTGGCCGTAGCATTGAGGAGCGCTACGGCTCCGTTCACGACATACAATGATCGGGAAACTCTGGCGCGATATCAATCCATCGCGAGAGCGTGTCTGCTTGTAGAAGTTGAAGAAGAGATTCAAACCAGGATCAAGGATGCCGCCTTTCAGGCCCGCACCAACGCCGATGACACGCGCTGCTACAACGAGCTTCGTTCGCTCATCGCCTTCTACGATCGGCACGCGGCCTTCGTAAAAGCTGCCGAGGTTCTGACCGCGCAGCAATCGAAAGATCAGTACAAGAATCGCTTCGACTATGGTTCGGAGATCGCCGCCCGCTACAGATTGTCCGGCGACACTGATCGCGAGCTCGAATGGCTTCGCCGCGTGTATGCGGGCGCAAGCGGCGAGCTGACGGCCAACAATAATCCCGCGATCGATCGCTATCTCTCCCTTCTGATTTCAACCGGCAAGCGAGACGAGCTGGAACAGCTTGCGGCAAAGTTCAGTCCATACGAGCTTCAACTGATCAATTTTCTGATCGAGAAAAATGAGAGTCACCTTGCGCGAATAGCAATCGCGCACGCGAAGCTGCGGCCCGCCTGGGTCTCATCCCGAAGCGCCGAAGTCGGACTCGCGCTCAAAGAAACAGGTCCGGAAATTGAAGACTTCTTCAAGAGCGCGCTGAACATCGCTCCAATCGGCCAACAGGTCGGCCGCCGCGTCGATACGTCACAGACGCTCGTCGGGCAGGACTGGTTCCTCAGCGCACGAAACTACGGCTACTGGCTTTCGATGGCGGGCCGCGCCGACAGTCGTAAATACGCGGTCGGCGAGATTGAAGGAAAGCCATCCAGCACACGCGCGCAGCTCGAGCTCGCCGCATTCTATCTCGATCGGAAGGACCCGAACCGCGCCGCCGATCACGTCGCATTGGCCGATGAATTGAGTCCCGGTGTGCGAAATGTGCTTGTAATGAGAGGCGCGGTTGAGCTGGCGCGCAAGAACAGGAGCGGCGCTCTTGAAGCGTGGGACTCCATCATCTCTCGCCGCGCTTCCGCGGCGGACGCCCAATTGTACCTGCGGGTGATGAGCGAGAACGGCTTGCTCAGGGAAGCACTGCCAAAGCTCGAGAATTTCATCGTCTCCTTTGTCGGCCGCGAAACCAGCCGTAACTCAAATAGTCGCGCGGAGACCGTTAAGCCGCTCGTCGAGCAAATCGCCGAGCGAGCCGCATCCAGCAAGCTCACATCACAGGCTGCCGAGGCCCTTTACGCCACGATCACGGCCCTGCCGAGCGATACGGTGATCGGGCGAACGATCATCGAGGAACAGTTGCTCCCGGATGCTCATCTCGCAAGCATCTATCGGGTGATTCACACGCGCATGTCCGATCTGGCAGCCGCGCTGGTCGGGACGCCGGAGTATGACGGCGGTCTACAGGTCGAGGGCCAGTACATCATTCCGAGTCAGGCTCTGGCCGAGCTTCGCCGGCAGTATCTCGATTATCTGATCAGGAACAACTCGCTGAATGAAGCGCGATTACTGATCGATTCAATCAAGCGCGAGCAAGCCAACTTGATGCTGCCCACACAGGCTGGTTCGGCGAACGAGCCTGACGTCTATGAACACTACGAATGGCTCCCGCTTGCTTCGGCCTTGATCGAGTTGCGAAGCGGTCCCTCGAACGCGGCAAAAGCGCTCGCGATTCTCAAGCGTTATTGCGGACTCGAATTAACGGGACCGCAACCGTCCGGCGTAACTCGCGACCGGGATCATTGCCTCAGGGCGTATGCTCTGCTCATGGCCGAGCACAAAGAAGCCGACGCCGACGCGCTTCTCTATGACGCATATCGCGCGGATGTAAGCGGGCGAGGCAGTCAGGGGATGGAAGCCGCGCTGGCGGGGCTCGCCGAAATAGAAGCAAGACGCGGAAGATTGCAGGAGGCCGGACGATGGCTGAAGCAGTTGGCCGAGCGCTCGGTTGATAACAGCAGATTGCTGCAACTCGCGGCCGAAACCGCCGCGCGCATCGGTTTATTCGAAGATGCAATTACGTACCGGAGTCAGCTCGCAACCGTCCTTCCTCAAGATGCCGCCAACAGACTCGAGCTTGCACGCACAATCGCGGCGGCGGGCCGAAGGGCTGAGGCAGTCAATCAGTTGGCGGCGCTTGCTTCCGACGATTCGAGCCCGAACACGGTTCGCGCGCAATCGGCCGAAGCAGTCAATCGAATCCTTCAGACGAATCGAGGCGATCAAGGCCTGCGCTCAGCGGCAGTCGAAATACAACGAGGAGCGCAGTCGAAGACCGGGAATTCGGCCGCACAGCTAATAGCCGCCGCGATAGCTGAAGGTTTAGGCAACTTCGAAGAGGCGAAACGGTTCTTGGCGACGATTGAAGAAGGCTCGCTTGCAGCCGCGGCCCATCTCAAGCTCGGCATCATTGAACGAGCTACCGGCAACAGCCGCGAAGCAATTCGACAATTCGAACGCGCGCTATACATCGATGCGGACGGCGAGGTTACAAATTCGATTGCATTGGCAGCCGCCGATCCGATGAGCAGCACGCAGCAGGGCCCGGCCTCTCCCCGCGCAGCGCTTGTCGTTCTCTATGCCAACGCCGGTCTTGATTCGGCTGCAATCAACCTTGTGTCGCCGGAGCAAAGCCGCGAAGGGGGCGTCCCTCAAATTGCGCTCATTTCACTTCTGACCGCGGCCAAGGGCGAGCGCCAAATCGCGTTCGAGCCTTCCCTGGCGGTTCAACGCCGTTCATCGCGCCCGGCGTTGGCGACCATCGACCAATTGAACCAGGCAGCGCTCGCGAATACTGACCGCTTGCGAGAGGCTGTAGTCGCTTCTTACCTGCGGCTGGGAATGTACGAACGCGCTCGCGAAGTTCAACGAACCAGCCTTTTCGGATCTCTCACGGCGGAGCAAAAAACCGCGATCGAGAAGAAGCTCACCGAGATCACCACCGCCGAGGCGGCGGAGCGCCTGCGCAAGGCCAATCTCTTTCACGTGAGCCGTTCTAACGCGACTGATTCGATCTATGCGGCGAAGTTCCTCGTCGATCGAGAGGAGAATTGATATGAGAACGGATGAGACTCGCAACGCCATGACGCCGGAGCCGCCTTCGATGTTGCGCGATGCGCGCTGCAGGGTTATCACGCGTCTTTCTCAATATGGAAATCGCGGCGATCTCGGCCGCTCGCGGCGGTCTTTCTCGGCTTCGGCGGCGGTATGGATCGCGCTGATCATTGCCGCGCTCTCCTTGAGATCCGATGGCCAACAAGCCCAGCCGCTTGAAGATCAGTTAAAGCTCGCGCGAGTCATGCCTCGCGGAGCATCGCTCTACGTTCAGGCGCGGGATCTGTCGGCTCTGATGAAACGATGGATCGCGTCAAAGACCAGAACCGACTTCTACGGCGGTCCGAGCTATTCCGCGTTTACCAAATCCCGCATATACCTGAAGCTGGACGCGCGCAAGACCGATTTTGAAAAGGCGATCGGATTCGATCTCAATGAAGAGCGGCTCGCCGAAATAGCGGGCGGAGCTTCGGCGGTTGCTATGTACGACATAGGCAAGACCGAGCTTGTGTTTGTTACGGAAGTTCCCCGTGCGCAGGCAATAGCGACGGAACTCTTCAAGCAGGCTCCAAAATTCGAGGAGCGATCGGCCGAAGGAGCGCCTTACTATGCTAGCGAAGTCACTACTGACGGAGGCCGCCTCAAACAGCAATTCTGTTTCGCCTACGCCGACAATAAACTCATCATCACTACGGCCGAAGGACTGATTATTCGCGCCCTGCGGAACATTAGAACTTCACAAACGGCCCCCGACTCACTCATCGGCGATGTTCTTTCGAGTGCTGCTCGCATCAAGGATACGAGTCCCGCTGATCTCACGATGTGGCTGGATCAGTCGAGGCTCAACGACAATCTCTACTTCAACGCCTACTGGCTTCATAAAAACGAATCCGAGCTCGCGCGATTCGAGAATGGCATCGTCAAGATGAGGCTAACGAGTCGAGGCCTCGAAGAACAGAGATGGTTCACATTGAAATCCGCGCCGCACGCCGATGAACAGATTCCCGCCGAACGCGCCCGGTCACTGCTCCATTTTGTTCCCGCCGGCGGCCAACTCGTGAGATTGACGGCGGACCGCGCTACTCGCGCGCGCGCGATAACCGACACGCTCATAGGCGCCGAGCCGCGCCCATCGACCCCGACATTTAAGGCGGCATCAGAACAAACCAGCGATCACGAGAGCGAAGGAACGAGCGAGAGCGCTGTCAGCAAGAGCTCCGAGGTATATCGCCGGCTTGATTCCCGCTTCGACAGCGATGTGGACGATGAGGAGTTCACAGGTTCGGCGGCCAGGGCTCAGGCAATATCGTCTACGCAAACCGTGAAGGCTTCGCTGGGCCAGCGTATCGAGACATTGCTCAAGCTGTCCGGTTCGGCCGCGTACTGCGATGTGATGAGATCGCGTCTGGACCGCGAGAAACTCTTTGTCGGCTTCGATCGGGCTTTGATAATTGAGCTGTCGGAAGTGGGAGGATTCGATCGCGCCGCCTTTGAAAAAGCGGTGACCGATGAGCTGCGCGCTCGCTTCGTCGTATCCGGAGCCCCGCAGAATCTCGCGTGGCAGGAAGAGAATGGAGTTCGCTATGTCGGACAAACAGCCGGCGGTCAATCGCTGCTCGGCGCCTCCGCGGCTTACGCGATCTCAGGAAAGTACCTCGTGCTCGCTTCAACCAAAGACATTGCGGCGGACGTTTTAAAAGCTGCCTCGTCTCCAAAAGCAGCGGCCCTGGAGATATCAGGCACAACCGATTACTTTGCGGTAGTGAGGATCGCCGACGCGATGCCGCTTTTCGATAAGCTGATGTCGACGCTCGACGGCAAGACGATTAATCCGGTCAAGACCGACGATTCCGAGCCTGAGGTAAAATTCTTCAGCGACAACATCTCGAGCTTGATAAAGGCGCTGGCTTTTCGCGAGGTGCGTGTAAGACATGAGAGTCAGGGAACTGAGCTGCACGAGAACCTCCTGTACTCGTGGTAAGGGACGTTTCGAATCTGTATCGACGGATATACTGGTTGTTATTGTTTCGAGGATCCCCTAAAACCTGCCACACGGCCATAGCCGAACGCACGGCAGATGTTTCTAAAATCGCTATTGTCCTACGGCGGATTGGAAGGGTATGGTTGCCATCATGGATTGGGCTTCGTGTAATGCCGTCGAACGTGACTCTAAGAAGGTAAGCGGGGCGTGGCTTTTTCGAGACTCACGCGTACCGGTGACGGCCTTATTTGAAAATCTTGAAGGCGGCGCCTCGATCGAGGACTTCCTGATGTGGTTCCCTGGCGTTTCCAAGGCGCAGGTGGAAGCAGTTCTTGAATATACGATTCAGAGCCTTAATTGCGATCGTCAGGCCGCCTAACAATGAGGCTACTCTTTGATCAGGGAACGCCAGTTCCCCTGCGACATCATTTACTCGCTCATTCAGTCGAAACCGCCTACGAAAGGGGTTGGAGCACTTTCAAGAATGGCGATCTTCTTTCCTCCGCTGAAGCTGATGGATTTGATGGAATAGTTCAATCCAACATCCTATCTCGCCCATTAGACCCAGGATTCTCATCGACTCGTTTGCAATCGCATACCTATTTCTAATTGTTCTTGCTATAGTTCCGGCGGCAAGAACGTCACTGCCATTGCCGAAATAAACAAAAAGAAAATACGACCGAAGCTGAGGACTATTGACCATGAAAAGACTTCTCGTTTGGCTCGTTGTCTCTCAAACCCTATGCGCTCCGTTTATCGCCGGCGCTCAAACCACCGCCAGACCCGAGGCAGGTGAGCGGCATGAGTTCGTGATCTCGAATTTCAAAACCGAGAGCGGCGTGACGCTGCCGCAGGCGCGAATTGTTTACGGCACTTTTGGTCATCTGAACGCCGCGAAAGATAACGCGGTGCTGCTGCCGTCGCACTATATGGCGAATTTTCAAGGATACGGATGGCTTATCGGGCCGGATCGCGCCCTTGATACCTCGAAGTTGTTTCTGATCGCGACCGAACTGTTCGGAAACGGCCGTTCTTCTTCTCCGAGCAATACCCCGGAGCCTTATCACGGCCCAAGGTTTCCTGTCACGACCATCAGAGACAATGTCGAAGCGGTGCACCGGCTGCTCACTGAAGAACTCAAGATAACCCACCTTCGTGCGATTGTCGGATTTTCAATGGGCGCGCAACAGGCGTTTCAATGGGCAGTCAGCTATCCGACGTTTGCCGATCGCATTGTCGCAACGTCCGGCACGGCGAAATGCTATCCGCACGGAATCGTCAGACTGGAAGGACAGATCGCGGCAATCACATCTGATCCCACGTTCAATAACGGCGACTACACCGCTCCGCCGGCTCGCGGCCTGGAAACGTTCGGCGTGGTGTGGCTCGGATGGCTTTACAGCCAGGAATGGTGGCGAAAGGAACTGTGGAAACCAACCGCGCAGCCGGGCGCTACATTTGAGCAGTATTTTCAAATGAGACGCAGCCGCTTCATCCCTGGCGCGGACGCGAACGACCTCATTCTCCAGATGCGAACGTGGGAGAAGCATGACGTCGGTACGACGTCTGGGTTTAATGGAGATGTCGAACGCGCGCTCAAGTCAATCAAGGCTCCCTTCTTGTACATGCCTTCGGAAACCGATCTCTATTTTCCGATAGGCGACGCGCGCTATGAAGCTGCTTTTATACCGGGAGTGTCGTTTGTGCCGATCCCATCGCTGTGGGGACATACGGCCGGCGCGGCAAGCAATCCCGCCGACGCGAAATTCCTGAATGAGACGATAGGGCGATTCCTGTCAGGGAAGTAGGGAAAAGGGAGCAGGAGAGGGGATAGGAAATACTCCTTCAAAGATGAACCTCCGCAAAGAGGGGCGGCCGCGGCGGGCCGCCCAGACAAATTCTCGCGCACCAGGGCTAAGCCTCGCCATACTCCTTCAACAGCTCTAACAACTCCTCGGCGCTGATTTGATAGCGCTCGTTGCAAAAATGGCAGATCAATTCCGCGCCGTTGTCCTTGACGAGCATGTCTCTAACTTCGGCTTCTCCCAGCGCGGAGATTATCAAGAGCGCTCTCTCACGCGAGCACTGGCAGTAGAATCGCGGTTCGGTCTCTTCAAGAAGCGAGATTTCGAGATCGCCTAACACTGTCTCCAACATTTCTTGAGGGCCAAGACCGGAACGAATCATCTCGGTGACTGAAGGCGTGTCGGATAAGATGTTTTCGAGATGGTTAATCAAATCTTCGTCGGCGCTTGGCATCATTTGAACTATGTATCCGCCCGCCGCTGCAACCCTGAGTCGCTCGAGTGAAAACTCCGGTGAAGCAACCGGTTGGTTAAACGAAGCTTCATCTTCATCTACCTTCATCAGCACGCCCAAACTGACCGCTGAGTTGATCTGCTCGGACTTTGCGAGATAGTAGGCGAAATCTTCTCCAATCTCACCCGAGACAATCGGCACCGAGCCTTGATACGGTTCCTTCATCAAGCCGATTTCGAAGCCCGCGTCGCGAGTGACATACATCGTACCGCCGCCGACCAGCGCCCTTACGTCAAACTTGCCGTAGCTGTTCATGCTGGTCACGTCGGCTTCGGGATTCGTTACATAACCGCGCACGCTTCCTTTCGCGTCCGATTGCGCGATTATGTTTCCGATTGGGCCCTCGCAGTGAAACTGGACCGTAATCTTTTCGAGATCTTTGAGGCTGCTGCCAAGGAGCAGGCCGCCGGTCAACACCCTGCCCAGCGCTACCGATGCAGTGGGAAAAGTTCGGTGCCGGCGACAAGCCTCTCCTACGAGCGAAGTCGTAACCGCCGCCATCAACCGGATCTGATTATCGGCCGCGGTTGCGTGCACCAATTTGTCCGTCCTGTTTTCCACTTGTAACTCAGCTAGCGCACTT
>Ga0066687_10000273_pt1 | contig 13205 bp, 11 predicted proteins | sample GraSoiAngelo_136_FD_65630 | JGI IMG/M metagenome (GOLD analysis project Ga0066687, IMG submission 65630) | Grasslands soil microbial communities from the Angelo Coastal Reserve, California, USA - 14_0929_09_20cm | ecosystem: Environmental > Terrestrial > Soil > Grasslands | place: USA... | reverse complement strand
CTCTTCAGTATGCGATCCGACTTTGAGAACGTCCGATCTGTTGCTTCATCCGGCATCTGATATTTGTCATAGATCAGGAAATCTTAACGCGTTGCCGGCTCAACGGTGAGTCGCGGCGACGTCGAGCGCTTCTTAATAATGTGCGGGAGTCAGGCGCTTGCGGCCTTTCGCGCGGCGGCGCTTCAGTACGAGTTGGCCGCCCTTGGTGCTCATTCGGACGCGGAAACCATGTGTCTTTGCCCGTCTTCGATTGTTGGGCTGAAAAGTCCTCTTCATCTTTCCACCTCTGCGATCAGCTTCTCTAGAGAAAAGGGATAAACTATAGGAGCCGATTAGATACTGTCAAGCTGACGCTTTACCAGCTGACGCTTTACCGGGTGATGTCTTAATCTTGTGTGGGTAGATTCCGGGTCAGCTCCGTGCCGCTCGCTCGCCCGGTCTTTTGTATTGACGGCACTAGTCATGCGGGTGATTATGGTTCCATCTAACGCAAAGCCCTCAAGATCGAATGCGTCCGGCGACGCGACTGCAATACTCGCGCATCCGGCGTATTGGGGTCGCTGGTTTTCGCCGATCCCGGAGACTGACTTGAGGGAAACCGACTTACAGATTTTTTACCACCTAGGCAAAGCGCTCGCAGATGCGCGGCGCGTTACCGCAGGAATGAGCGCGAGTAACGCGTTGAGGCTCTTGTTTTGGCCCGAAGATTGGCTTAGGGCCTTTTTACAGCAAACCGATCATAGTAATTTCTCGTCGAGAAACCCAATTCCAGTACCGGACTCTCGGGCCGCAGCAGAAGAGCTTCTGAGTCGAATAAAGGCTATCAATAAGCGAGGGCATGCGGACTATAACGAGAATCACTTTATTACACCCGACGACTTCACTTCTCTAGTTGTCGCGCTCGATCGCTTCGAGTCTGATTTTGCCCGCGAATGCAAAGACATCAACGTTTTCACGGTCACGGACAAAGGGACACATTCACCTCGTAAGCTTCTTGCTCAAGCCGAGCTAAACCTGCCCCTCGCTGTCCGCCAGAGGCTAAATAAAAAGAGTCTTGCTGACTTGAAGGCCGCAGGCCGATGCCTTGCCTTTGAAACGCCAACCGCCGCCGGCTTCCATGTGCTAAGGGCGGTTGAGCCGCTTATCGTTAAATATCTGAGCTTAATTCCTGCGCAGGTTTCTAAGAAGAAGAACACCAGTCGCAATTGGGGGGCATATATTGCGGTACTTAAAAAGCATGGTGGCGACAAAAGGGTAGTGGCCGCCCTGGAACATGTTAAAGATTTCTTTAAAGATTTCTATCGAAATCCTATCATGCATCCAGAAGTGACGCTGAATCCCGATCAAGCTTTGTCTCTCTTTCATGCTTGCCTAAGCCTCGTAGTGCAATTAGACGCAGCGATTCAGACGTGGCGTCCTACCACCAGCCCGGCATCAGGCTTGTCCTCGACGCCGTAACCCGTCTGTTATAATCCAACCCGTCAACATTCGGCTCGCCTAACATCGGCCTCATGAACCGATGGACAGCGGCGCAATCCTGAGCGCCGTTGGCGCGCCGACTCTCAAAATCAGGTAGCGGCTTACAGGGGGCTGCATCATGCCGAAGAAGCAAGGGCGCCGACTCGCCGTTAAGTTCTATGACGTCGGTCCCATAAAAGACGAAAACAATAATGCCGTCACAAGCCTCGCTAGGCTGGGAATTCCTCAGGAGCGGGTCCGCTCGATAATGCTGAGCCCTAGCGAGCAGAGCCTCGGTCGCAACTACGAAAACTACCGCGCCTTTCTGACTGGAGTCTCGCCAGACGAGGCGCTGCCAAGCACCGGAAAGTCTATCCAGAACGAGCAGGGCGAAACGGTTCTTGTTTGCTGGCAGATAGTAATTCTCTGGAAAGAGAATCAATGCCTACAAGCCTTGTGGTCAGCCGAACGCAATGATTTTCTTGTCAGTTGGGCGATTTTTCCACTTCGGCTCCTAAGTAGAGAGTTGATTAAACACCTGAACGGAGCAGCCGACGTGCTCTTTTGGGTCGAAGAGATGCTTGGCACAAGAACGCGGGGCGATGAATACTCACCGCAGGTCGCCCGCACGGTCTGTCTAAAGGCGGCTGAGCGAATGGCCAAGAATAGAATCAAGCCGAATAAGAGCGTGATGGCGAAGTACACCCAGTCGGACCGGAAGACCGTCGACAAGTGGTATAAACGCGATCCTACGTTAGAGCAGGACACCTTTGCGGCTTATGAGAATGCCGTAGATCAGATGGGGAAAAAGGGGGAATAATGTCCATTCATGTACGATTAGGCCCATTCATGGTCGGTGTTAATATTCATTCTGCTGGTTTTACTTGAACCCAGATCGTTGAATGTAGAAAATGGGGATGAAAAGAGTTTAGGCCACCGGATGCGACCCGGTGGCCCAAGATCGAACCTTAGAAACGGAGCGTTGAACTCGTGTTAGGCTCGAAGTGTGTTTATACCAGAATCAGGGGACCACCACAAGATGAATCCGCCGAAAGGCGGAGCTTTCAGCTTAGGTGCCCCCGTAGCTCAAACGGATAGAGCGCCCACCCGCTAAGTAGGAGGCTCCCAGTTCGAGCCTGGGCGGGGGCACCAATCAAGCCTTGTCTTTCTTTCGGGGCCGGTTCCAATAAGGACTTTTGCATTTTGGACAGAAGCGCGGCTCTTGCTCGCTATCACGAGGTACCCATTCGTGTTCGCACCGCTCACAGCGCCAGCCCCAAACTGTCAACTTTACCTTAGCCATTGCACGGCTATGTTATCTCAAAGAATATATGATGTCAAATAATATATTTCTTGACTATCTATATTATCTGAGATAATATAGTCGCGTTGCAAAGAACCTTTGAAAATCTGAATCACAAAGGCTTCAACGGCTGGAACCGCTGAAGCCTTCATTGAAAACCAACGCGATTGCTCACGTCAGCCTTGACAAGTCGATTGTGGGCCAGTCGCCAGAGAAAGGCAAGAGGCAACGGGGAGGCTCACAATGGTACTCCATAACTGCAAGGCGAACGCTCAAAGGCACGGGAAGGATAGAAAAGGCGTCCAGCGATTCAAGTACAACGAATGCGGTAAGACCTTCAGCGAAGAGCGGACAAAGCCGCTCGACACAATGAGCCTCGATCCGAAAAAGGCTATTTCGGTTCTTAACCTTCTTGCAGAGGGCGTCTCGATTCGAGCCTGCGAGAGACTGACCGATGTCAATCGGAATACGATCATGAGCCTTATCGTTCTGGTAGGCGAGCGATGCGAGCGCATCCTTGAACAGAGAATCCAGAGCGTGCCGGTCAGAGACGTTCAGCTTGATGAGGTATGGGCCTTTGTGCAGTGCAAAGAAAAGACAAAGACAGAGGATGACCCGAAGAGAGGCGATGCGTATTGCTTCATCGCGTTCGAGAGACATACCAAGCTTGTTCTGACGTGGCATCTTGGAAGGCGCACCACTTGGGATACATTCGAGTTCACAGAGAATCTTGGACGCGCGACGGCGGATCATACCTTCCAGGTTACGACCGATGGATTCGGGCCGTATCGTGATTGTGTGGTTCATAGCCTTGGAGCAAAGAAGATCGACTTCGCACAGATGATCAAAGTCTATGTGGCATCGCGCGAGGGCGAGCAGAAATATAGTCCGGCGGAAGTCATCAACACGGAGATAGTCCCAGTCTATGGCGATCCTGATCCCGAGCGCATCTGCACATCGCACGTCGAGAGACAGAATCTCACAGTCAGAATGCAGATGAGAAGATTGACCCGGCTGACCAATGGCTTCTCAAAGAAGTGGGAGAACCTAAAAGCCGCGTATGCGTTTTTCTTTGCCCATTATAATTTTTGCCGGGTTCACTCTACGATCAGAATGACCCCGGCAATGGAAGCCGGATTGACCGGCACACATCTGGACGCTTGAGGAACTACTGGCGGCTTAGCATGAATGCCTGCGTTGCCGCTGCCGCAATTCCCATTGCATCTTTTCGGCGAGCACCTGCGTTCTAATGAACGGGGTGCACGCCCTGATGCAGTTATTGACCGCGTGCGCTGCAAGTCTCCGTTCTGACCAGCTCCCCATTATCAAGTGGCGTAGAGAGATCATCAAAACCATGATCCTTTCGGCGTTGTCCGGGTCCTCTGGAATCGACTCACCGAAAATCTCAAGCCAACATTGCTTGCTGAACCATTCCCTCGTAATCTTACGTTCTGGCATGCTTTCCTCGTTGGTAGGTAGGAGTGGCAGAAACGGGCCGGAGCCTTGGCCAGGGACGGCCCGCCTCTGCATTGTTCGCCAATGGCTCGGCGATTATGCACCAATCTTTTCGAGGAAAAGCGGGGAAAAATGGGGCCACACAAGATTAAGACATCACCCTTTACCGTGTGCTTAATTGAATTGGCGAGGACTCGGAGATCGGATTTCATCCGGAGTTCGATGCGGTTCGCCGCGCAGGCGCATTGTGATTCGAGGTCGCGCTTGCTACAAACCGAGCCCGTCCATCTTCTCCTTTTCGTATTCGCCGTCTTCACCCGGATAGCGAAGAACACCGTCGTACTTGCCGCTCTCTTTTGCCAGAGCCCACACACTACGATCGCAAGAGCGCGTCCGGCTTTTTTATCCCGATGTGTAAGAACCCCAGCCGCCGCCATTCCAGCGCGGCGTTGAACCGTCTTCTATTCATTACAACTGACCTATTCTCGCTTGGCGGTCCAGGTTCCCGAGCCAAGCTCGGCCAGCTTAACGGTTCCTTTCATCGTGTCCTTCTCTACCGTGCCCGTATATTCGATTGTTCCTTCCATCCCCTGCGCACTTATCTTAAAGGAAAAGGATATCGCCTTGCCCTTTACCGAGCCCTGGACTACGGCTTCCCCAAAAGTACCTTTATATGTGCCGGTGAGTTTCTCTCCGTCCTGTTTGAACGTAAAGGAGGGATTGCCCGACCCCTGATCCGTCTCCACCGTGAACGCCCACTTTCCAGTGACATTCACATTATCGCTCGCTTGATCAATTGATGTCGCCGGAGCCGGCGTTTCATGCTTTGATTCGCCCAGCACTACGTTGGTCATACAGAGAGCAACCATTACAGCGAGTAAACACGTACAGTATTTCATCGTCTCCTCCGTAAACGAAATCCGCGGGCCTGCGACACCTTTCCGGATTACGCGAGCGGTTGGCCCCGGCAGCGATCTTCATACTTTGCCGGCTCAGCGCATGCCTCTCAGGAATGTCTAGAACCGATCGGAATTTTTCAACGCCGCGAATGTTATCAGCATTCTAATCTTCGGCCAACACGAGGCGCGGCATGGGCAGGCATGGGGGCGGCATGGGGTCGGCTTGGAGCGCCATGGGGGGATGGATCATACGCCTGAATATGAACCTGAATCATGAGCCTCCGGTTGCTTCAGCGCATATTCGCAAGAAGCCTCCGTTTCGCCCGTAATCTCTTGACATCGAGTGCGCACCGTTATATATGTAGCGCGTTTTATTTCATAACTGGTTTCATTGGATTCACTCGTTCCAAAGCGCTCGATTTAAGGACTACCGGCCGGTCGGTTTACTAAAAACCAGCCGGGGCGGCGACTGCGATCGCAAGCAGCGCATCAACTTGGCCTGCAACCGCTCTCAGAGCCAAGAATCAACAATCAAAGGAAACGCCCCAGGTGTGAGGGGCTCAATATTCCGCGGAGGAGAACAATGAGAACCAGAGCTTTCAGTACTATTCTCGCATTGGTCTTTATGTTGGCGGCGACACTGCCGGCCCTGCCCCAGGCCGACGTGTCATCCGCCACCATTAAAGGTACGGTCTCCGACCAGAACAATGCGGTCGTCACCGGCGCTACGGTCACGGCTAAGGACAATGACCGGGGAATCACGCGCGTAGCAAAGACCAATGCGGAAGGCGCGTATCAAATTCCAGCCCTGCCGCCCGGAAGCTACGAAGTGCGAGTAGAAGCCACCGGCTTCGGCGCCGCCGTTCTCAGCAAGGTAGAGCTGACGGTCGGCCTTGTAGCTATTCGAGACGTACAGCTCAGGGTGGGCACGGTTACGACCGAGGTAGTCGTCACCGGCGATGCGCCGCTCATTCAAATCGAGCAATCTCAACAGGCGAACACGATCAATCAGGCGCAGGTTGAAAATCTCCCGAACATAAACCGCACGATGACCTCGGCGGTATTCACCCTGCCCGGGGTGACAAACGCGGAGGCGACTCGCTCGCAGCAGCCTGGCTTCACCGGATTTGCAACAACCGGTTTCTCAATCGGCGGCAGCAACGGCCGAAACAATCTATCCACGATTGACGGCGGTGAGAATGAATACGGTTCCGGACAATATCGCGTGTTCATTCCTGTCGATTCGATTCAGGAATTTCAGGTCAATCGCAGCTCGTTCGCGGCTGAATTCGGATTCACGGTAGGCAGTTCCGTGAATATCGTGACCAAGAGCGGCACGAATCAACTTCACGGGAACGCTTATGGTTATTTCCGAAACTCGACTACTCAGGCGAACAATTTCATCGACCAGCTTCGAAACGGACGGGAGCTCTATGCTCAGAACCTGATAAGCGGCGGCACGCTGGGCGGCCCAATCAAAAAGAACAAACTCTTCTTCTTCGTGTCGTATGAGTATGTGAAGACGGATTTCGGCGGATTTAACTTTCTGCTCAACAGTCCTTCGGCGTTGGGGGTAAACGGGAACACGCCGGCCGGAATCGCGCAGACCAATTACCTTAATCAACTGGCGGCGTCGGGCAGTCCGACGCTTATCGCAGTCGCTCAGCAACTGCGGCAGTCGCTGGTTCCGCAAAGCGATCCCAAGCTGTTGGCGCTTCTTAAACGCGATGACGGAGCATTCGACAATCTAACCAAGACGCATACTCTGGTCAGCCGAGTCGATTTTCAACCGAACACCAACAACTCGTTGAACTTCCGCTTCGAACTGTCGCGCGGGCTCTTCGGCCTGCAGAGCTATATCGACGGCGCGAGTCTCGTCACCCGAGACTACAGCATCCTGACAAACTGGGTTCACACCTACAGCCCGTCGCTGATCAATCAAGTCAGAGTGCAAGTAGTGCCTTTCAACAAGGCGGATAATCTTCCGAACATCGACAGCGGATCGATTGCGAATCCGAGAGCTGATCTTCCGGCGGCGATTACAATCGCGGGATTCTCCATCGGCGGATTCGTTCCTTCGTTCAACTTTGGTTCACAGGCGCAGATTCCTTATCTGGCTCATCAGAGGCGATTCCAGTTCGAAGACAGCCTGGCCTGGACAAAGGGAAGCCACAACCTGAAATTCGGCGCTTCGTATCGGCCTGTCGACTACAACGTCGAAGACGACCTGTACTTCGCCGGCCAGTTCAACTTCGCGGACAACACATTCCCGATCATACTTGCGGTGCCGGCGGCGCAGCGCGCGGCGGTCGCTGGATTCAACCTGACCCATGGCATTCCGCAGAACGGCCCGACTCTGGCGAGTCTCACCGGACCGCAATCGTTCGTGTTCGGTCTGCCGAGCTTCTTCCATCAGGGATTCAACAATCCCAAATGGCAGGGATGGGCGCACTACTTTGGAGCCTTCGCCCAGGATTCATGGAAGGTCTCTTCGAGACTAAGTCTGGACTATGGCTTCCGATTCGACCTGGACGGCGAGCCGTCGCCGCTCAAGCGGAATTCTTATTTCTCGCCTCGGCTGGGATTTGCGTGGACTCCGTTCGGCGATCAGAAGACGCTCATACGCGGCGGCGCCGGAGTATTCCAGGGGCCGATCGACGTTTTGATTCCGTCCTATGGATCGCTGCTGGACGACAGTGGACGATACATCAATCAGATTCTGCCGACGGGGCTGAACGCGGCTGCGATTTATCAGGCCGGCGTTGCGGCGGGACTGCTTCCCTTCGGACATCTGCCCGCTTCGTTCATAAACTCGCTTGGCCAACCGACCGGTCAGGGCGCGCCGAACAGGGTCGTATTTGAAGTCGATCCAAACTATAAGAACCCCTATTCGGTTCAGGCGAGCCTGAGCATTCAGAGAGAGCTGCATCGAAATCTCTCCCTTGAAGTTGGATATTTGATGTACCACGGTCTCCACCTTCAAATGCCGGTCGAGCTCAACTACAAAGAGACCGGCGTAGTTGATCCGTTTATCGGGCCGAGGTACGCGGTGATAGATCCGACGATCCTTCAAAAGGTCGGCTACAAGTCGATAGGAAAATCGATCTATCACGCATTGACCGCTTCGCTGAACAAGCGATACAGCAACGGCCTCCAGTTCGGAATCAATTACACGTTCAGCAAGACACTGGACGACATCATCGATTTCAGCAGCAGCCAGACATGGTTCAGGCCTACGCGTCTGAATCTCTACAGGGCGGTCTCCGTGTTCGATTTCCCGCACTCGTTCGTCGCGAACGCGGTTTACAACCTGCCTTTCAAGGCAGGCGAGGGACATCGATTCCTGTCCAGAGTTTTTTCCGATATGACTATCGCTCCGATTCTCACGATGCGGAGCGGAATTCCGTTCTCCATAAGAATGCCCTCGCTCGCAAGCGGCATCACGAGCCTCGACGCGAACTTCGCGACTCCGTTCGCCGCGACGCGCGACTCTTCGAGGGGTGACGGCTACTACACGCTCGACCTGAGAATTCAGAAGAGCGTCTTCGTAACGCGCGAACGAAGGGTTCGGCTGGATCTTATCGCCGAAGGAACCAACATCCTGAACAGGATCAACTTCAACAAGGTCTGGGATCAATTTCCGGCGGTGCCGTCCCTGGTCAATCAGGGCACGGGAAAGACCCTGGATTTGCAGAACGGACCTTTTAACTTTGAAGGGTTCAAGCCTACAAACGCCAATCAGCTTGCGGGCATACCGCTGGCGTTCGTGGGAGTGGATAATCCTCGCAGGATCCAGTTCGCGCTGAAACTGGCCTTCTAAGACCGCTTCACGTTGCTGTCACGGAGAAGGGGCGTCAATTGACGCCCCTTTTTTGATTCGTTAGGATTCCGCCATCTAAGTCAGATCGTCCAACAAAACAGGAGGGGTTGGTATGCAGCGTCGATTGACCCGCCTTTTTGGTAAACTCATCGCGACCATTACGATCCTGCTCGGATTATTTGTGTTCACCACGGCAACGGCGTTGCGCCAGCAGTCCAGTGCTCCTACGCCGCCCTCAAGGACGCCTAATCCTGTAGGACCCACCGATCCCCGATGGCAGCGGCCTCCTCCAAACGAAACGGACGTCAGATCGCGATCAATGACAAAGGCCGTCGAATCAGCAAAGGAAGACACCCGCGTTCCTCTGACCGTCGAGATCATACGCGACTTTGAACGGCTTCATGCCATCCGAGAAGAGAAGCTCGTTCGGTTTGCGGCATCCGATGCGCCCGACTTCAAACAACTCGCGCACGCGGCATCGGAAGCTTCGGATCGCGCCAATCACATAAAGCTCACCATGCCGATCCCGCTGTCAAAAGGTGAACAGAAAAAGAAAGCGCAGGCCCAGGCGAACAAGGAAGAAGAGTTCGCTCCCGCGCTTGCGGGATTGAATGCCGCTATCAAAAGGTTCCTGGACAATCCGGTGTTCAGGGTCGCGCGTCCCGATGACACCGAATTGCGGACCGCGGCCGCTCAGGATTTGGAGGAGATAATCAGGCTCGGCGCGCGAGTGAATAAACTCGCGAAAAAGATGGCAAAGGCTGCCGGGTCAATCTAGCTGTTACGTTCCGTCCAGTATAGATGGCTCGATGAAATCATCGGTTGAGTCGGTTCGATACGGTTGTTACAATGCGACCTTCCTTCCAAAACCCGGCAATGGCTCAACTGAATGAAAGCGTGTCTTCTCTATGAAAAATGACCTGATGATTCGGGCCGCTCGCGGCGAAGCTGTAGAGCGAACTCCTGTTTGGATGATGCGACAGGCGGGCCGCTACCTGCCCGAGTACAGGGCCGTACGCGGCCAAACAGAGTTTCTGACGCTGTGCAAAACCCCCGAGCTTGCGGTGGAGGTTTCGCTCCAGCCCTATCGCATACTTGGCGTGGACGCTGTAATCATGTTCAGCGACATCCTGATCCCGGTTGAAGCGATGGGACAGGTGGTCACCTTAACCGAGAAAATCGGGCCGAAGCTGCCCGAGCCGATTCGAACTCGCGCCCAGGTCGATCGACTCATCGTTCCGGATCCCATCGAGACTACGCCGTTCGTGATGGAAATTCTGCGAATACTCCGCCGAGAGCTCGACGGCGCGGTTCCACTCATCGGCTTTGCCGGCGCGCCGTGGACTCTCGCGGCTTATATGGTTGAAGGCGGCGGTTCGAAGAACTATGCCGAGATCAAGCGGATGATGTTTGCCGAGCCGAAGACGCTTCACGCTCTGCTCGATAAAATCGCCGACACCGTAATCCTCTACCTAAACGCGCAGATAGAAGCCGGCGCGCAAATTGTCCAACTGTTCGATTCGTGGGCGGGCGAGCTGTCGCCTCGTGATTACGCCGAGTTCGCGCTGCCATATCAGCAGAAGATTCTTGCGGCTTTGAATAGAGACGCTGTTCCGGCAATCCTCTTCATCAACGGCTGCGGAACATTCCTCGAGCAGATGGCTACGAGCGGCGCGGACGTGCTCAGCATCGACTGGCGTATTGATCTAAGGGATGCGCGGCGAAGAATCGGCGACCGGCTCGGCATTCAGGGCAACCTCGATCCTTGTGTGCTGCTTTCGACCCCAGAGCTTATTGCATCAAAGGCTCGCGAGCTGATCGAAGCAGGCGGAGGGCGGCGGCATATTCTAAATCTCGGGCATGGTATTCTCCCGATGACTCCGGTCGAAAACGCGAGAGCATTCATAGAGGCTGGGAAGGGGTTGAGATAGTGACCCGCGCCGGGAGGTCGAGAATTTAGCCGGTGGAGCGCGGTGATATCACCGGTAGTAGTTAATGCTTGATAGTCCTAGCAGAATACCAATGGAGAATTCTCAGCTCGATCGAATTGGTGTCCTCCTCTTCAACCTCGGAGGACCGGAGACGCTCGAGGACGTACGCCCTTTCTTATACAACCTCTTCTCCGATCCCGATATCATTCGGCTGCCATGGAAGCCAATGCAGAAGCCTCTCGCGTGGCTGATCTCCACTCAAAGGTATAAAAAATCTCGCGGCTACTATGAGCAGATCGGCGGCGGATCTCCTCTCCGGCGAATCACGGACGAGCAGGCGAGCGCCCTGCAAACCGAGCTGGCAAGTCGCGGAACCGCGGCGCGCGTATATGTCGGGATGCGATACTGGAAGCCGTTTATCGAAGATGCGCTGGATCAAATCGCACGCGACGATATTCGGCGTCTCATAGTGCTTCCGCTATATCCTCAGTATTCGGTTTCAACGACGGGCTCCAGTCTCAACAAAATGAACGCGCTGCTGAAGGAGCGCCGGCAGGACGGATTTAAGACCAGCATAATCGAGAGCTGGCAAAGCCAACCACAATATGTCACCGCGCTCGCCCGCACCGTAACCGAAGAGCTTTCGCATTGCTCCGATATAGATTCGGGCCGCACTCACATTCTCTTCAGCGCCCACAGCGTTCCCGTCAGCTACATAGAATCGGGTGATCCTTATCTGGATCAGATTCAGGAGACCGTCAAATCGGTGATGTGTGAAGTCGGCTCCGACCAGCCGCACTCGCTTTCGTTTCAAAGCAAGGTCGGCCCCGTGAAGTGGCTGGAGCCTTCAACGGATCAGGCGATTCGGCAATTGGCCCGAGATGAAGTTTCTCAGGTGCTTTTGGTTCCGGTCAGCTTCGTCTCGGAACATATAGAGACGCTTTACGAGCTGGACATTCTCTATAAGGATCTCGCCGCGGAAGTCGGAATCGCTCACTACAGACGCGCTCCGGCATTGAACTGCCGTCCTGATTTTATCGAAGCGCTGGCTTCGCTGGTTGAAGACGCGCTCAAGTAACAACACATAGCGCGGCGCTCCTCGACTTACCGGTCGACAAACTTTCGTATGGCCTTGACGGTACACTAAAAAACCAATGTAGGGGCGGGCGTCTCCGCCCCTTTTGAAAGTTCGCGCTCTTTTCGGAGAACAGCGAACAATTGGATTCGGCAGGAGACGCGGGCGAGCCGATGGACAATATCCACAGAGACGCAGTGGTAATCGGAGCCGGGATATCCGGGCTGGTCTGTGCCTACAGATTAATCTCAAGCGGCGCGGATGTTCTGCTCATCGAGAGCTCGGATCGAGTCGGCGGAGTGATTCGCTCCGAAACGATCGACGATCATCTGATCGAACGCGGGCCCAACAGCTCTCAGGGAACAACGGAGTTTCTCCGCCTCGTGTCGGAGCTTGAAATCGACGCCGAGCTTGTCGAAGGCGATCCCAAGGCGCCTGCCTTTGTGTACTTCGACGGCAAAATTCGGCCGGTTCCAAATGGCCCCGGGACGTTCCTTACTACAAGCGCCCTCAGTCTCTCCGGCAAAGTGAGATTGTTGGCCGAGCCGTTCATCGCGGCTCGCGCCGACGGCGGCGAAGAAAGCATAGCGTCCTTTGCAGAGCGCAGAATCGGAAAAGAAGCGGCCGAGCGCCTGGTCGGATCGTTCGTATCCGGCATTTATGCAGGCGACCCGCGGCGGATAAGCGTTCAAGCGGCATTCCCGAGACTGGCGGCGCTGGAAGCTGAACACGGAGGCCTGATTCGAGGGGCGATAGCAAAAGGGCGGCAGGCAAAGAAATCCAAGACCATCGCTCCGGGTCCAACTCCGAAGCGGAGCGTGTCTTTCAGGACCGGCATGAGCTTTCTCCCGGAGACCCTTGCCAGGAAGATCGGCGAATCGCTGTTGCTTGAATGCTCCGGAATCCGCATCAGCACCGAAGGCGGATCGAGCCGCTACATCATAGAGTTCGGATCGGCTGCCGGGGATCAGATCGTGACATGCGATCAGTTGATCCTGGCGACTCCTGCCTGGGCGGCTGCTTCACTCACGAAGAAGATTGCGCCGGAGCTTGCGACCCTGTTGGATGAAATCGAGTACCCGCCGCTTGCGATTCTCTATGTGGATTACGCGGAGAACTCGTTAGGGGAGTCGTTAAAAGGATTCGGTTTTCTGGTTGCTCCGTCCGAAGATACTCCCGTGCTCGGCTGTGTTTGGAACAGCAGCCTGTTTCCCGGTAGAGCCCCGAAAGGAAGGACCCTTCTGACAGTATTTATGGGAGGAGC
>Ga0066687_10000270_pt1 | contig 13290 bp, 23 predicted proteins | sample GraSoiAngelo_136_FD_65630 | JGI IMG/M metagenome (GOLD analysis project Ga0066687, IMG submission 65630) | Grasslands soil microbial communities from the Angelo Coastal Reserve, California, USA - 14_0929_09_20cm | ecosystem: Environmental > Terrestrial > Soil > Grasslands | place: USA... | reverse complement strand
GGTAACGCCGGATTTTGTCGGCCACACGTTTTTGGTTCACAACGGAAAGAATTTCCAATCTGTTTTCGTGACCGAAAACATGGTTGGTCACAAGCTCGGCGAATTTTCGCCTACGCGCGTATTTAAGAAACACGGTTCGCACACGGCGAAAGTGACAAAGTAAGTTGAATTTGCGATTAGCGATTTGCGGGTTGCGATTGCCAAAAATGGCGGTCGCAATGTCGCACATCGCAATGGTAGGAACGTTGGTTAGCTACGGCGCCGACGCAGGGAAAGATAGTTCTTTGACAGATTCTAAGAATGAGAAAAGGGCCACGGTAATGGCAAGCACGCCTGCACCATCGGCGAGCCCGCAATTGTCCGTCTCGCCTTCGGAAGTGACGGAATTGCTTTCCCAGAAAGAAGAATTGCGCCGGCAGTTGTCGCTGAGCCAACAAACGGTGCAGACGCTGACGAGTAGTCTGTCCGAATCGAACGCCGAAGCGGAATTGTTTCGGCGAAAATTCGCCGATCTTGAATTGCGGATGGAAGCGCTCGGACTGGCTTCAGCAAGCAAAGACCGCGCGAAACTGGAGCAACGGTTGCTGACCGCTGTCAGCGATTTGCAGCTGGCGCAGAAGGAACGCGACCAATACCGCGATCAAATGATGCAGTTTTCAGAAGCGATGTTGCGCTATCTGAAAACGGCAGAAGGCGGCGATGCGCAGGCGCGAATGGATGTGGAAGCGCAATTGCGCTCGATGAACGCGCTAGTCGATAAATCGAGTAAGACGCAGTCGATGACCGGATCGCTGCTCGATGGCAGTGTCATTGGACTGAAGGAAGAATGGTCGTTTGTGGTTGGTAACTTTGGCGCACGCGAAGGTGTGAAAATTGGAATGCCCCTGCGAGTGAAGCGCGGAGATGAGGTGGTGGCGAGGCTGCGGGTGGTGGATGTGCGTGAGCGGATTTGCGGCGCCATCATTCAGGAATCTGGAAAGGAGAAAATTAAGGTGGGAGATCGACTCGAAGTCGATGCCCGGCCGGATGTGGGTTTAAAGTAAAATGGTTGAAAGCGTTAAAGAGTTGAAGGGTTGAAGCGGAAAAGTGAACGCCGCTTTAACGCTGTAACCCTTCAACGCTTGATCGAACACGATGGAAGTACGAGCGACATATAAGTACGCGAAGATTTCGCCGTTTAAGGCGCGCGAAATCACCCGCGAGATTCAGGGTCTGCCGGTTTCGGCAGCGCTCGATATCGTTGCGTACAGCCCAAAGAAAGCGGCTACGCTGGTGAACAAGACCTTGAAGAGCGCGGTGGCGAACGCCGAGAATAACGCTAATCTCAAAGTAGATGGGTTGGTGGTGAAGGAAGCCATCGTTGGCGAAGGGCCAACGATGAAACGGATGATGGCGCGGGCGCGCGGGAGCGGCAGCCGGATTTTGAAACGCAGCAGCCACATTCGCATCGTGTTGACGGACGAAATTAAGATTGAAACGCGCGAGACGCGGAAAGCGGAACAAAAAGCGGCGAGGAAAAAGGCTGCCGAGGGGAAAGCCGAAGGTGGGGTGGCCAAGGCAAAAGCGGAAAAACCGGCGAAGCGGCCGAAAAAGGAGAAAAAGGGATGACGGAGTTGCGACGACGAGAGGTTTGTTATGGGTCAGAAAGTTAATCCAATTGGATTCCGGTTGGGCGTGAACCGCGACTGGCGGTCGCGCTGGTATGCGTCTCCACAGGAGATGCCGGAATTTTTGCACAGTGACATTCAGATTCGCGATTATGTGAAGAAGAAGCTGCAATTCGCGGCCGTTTCGAAAGTCGTGATCGAGCGGGCGTGGAATTCGATTCGCGTCACCATTTTTACGGCACGTCCCGGCATTGTTATCGGACGCAAGGGTGCCGAGATCGAGAAAATGACCGAAGAAATCTCGAAGATGGCGCAGGGGAAACAGATCAAGATCGATATCCAGGAGATCAAGACTCCTGAGCTGGATGCGCAGTTGGTCGCGGAAAACGTGGCGCTGCAAATCGAACGGCGTATCGCGTATCGGCGGGCGATGAAAAAAGCGGTACAAACGGCGATGGATTTCGGCGCGCTCGGAATTCGTCTACGGAGTTCGGGTCGATTGAATGGCGCGGAAATTTCGCGTTCCGAATGGTATCGCGAAGGCAAGGTGCCCCTGCATACCCTGCGCACCGGGATCGATTACGGATTTTCGGAAGCCAACACCGTTTACGGCAAGATCGGAGTCAAGTGTTGGATTTGTAAGAAGGAAGAGGTGCCTGAGCAAACGCAGGCCCACGCCGCGCCGCCGCCACCATCTCCGAAAGAAGCCGAGCCGGCTGAACTCTAGGGAGATTTGTTATGCCGTTGATGCCTAAACGGGTGAAGTATCGCAAGTCCCAGCGGGGAAGTCGCAAGGGAACGGCTTCGCGCAATTTGCGAATTGATTTCGGCGAGTTTGGTCTGCAAACGCTCGAGCGCGCCTGGATCACGAACACCCAGATCGAAGCCGCCCGCGTCGCGTTAACCCGCAACATGAAACGCAAAGGCAAACTGTGGATTCGCATTTTTCCCGACAAATCGGTCACGGCGCGTCCGCCGGAAACGCGAATGGGTAAAGGTAAGGGCCAGCCGGAATTTTGGGTGGCAACGGTCCGGCCGGGGAATATTTTGTTTGAGCTCGATGGCGTGCCGGAGTCAGTCGCGCGCGAGTCGTTGCGTCTTGCTGCCGACAAGCTGCCGGTGCGTACGAAATTTTTGAGCCGTCATCATGTTGCTGCGTAATCGGAGACAACCATGAAAATCAAAGAAATTGTTGAGATGAGCACGGACGAGCTTTTGACGAAGAAACGCGACCTGCGGCAGGAGAGTTTGCATCTACGCCTGCAACAGCAGAGCGGACAACTTGAGCAACCGAGCCGACTGCGCTTACTCCGACGCGACGTCGCCCGGATTGAGACGGTGCTGTCGAAGCGGGCAAAGGAGGCGAAGTAATTTATGGCCGAAGAACCAAGCGCAATGCCACCGCCGCTACCGACCGAGGCGCGAGTGTCCGCTGTCCTTCCGTCCAAATCGCAACGCGGTTCGCGCAAGACGCGTGTGGGCGAGGTGATTTCGAGCTCGATGAACAAGACGATCGTCGTTTGTAGCGTTACCCGCGTGCCGCACCCGAAGTTCGGCAAGATCGTGAAGCAGCAAAAGAAATTTTACGCGCACGACGAAGAGAACCAGGCGAAGAACGGCGACACGGTTCGTATTATGGAAACGCGACCGCTCAGCAAGTTGAAGCGATGGCGCCTGGTCGAGATCGTCAACAAATAAATTTATGGTCCAGATTCGTTCCCGACTCGATGTGGCTGACAACACCGGCGCGCGCATGGCGACGATGATCGGGGTCATCGGAAAGGCCACACTCTACGCGCGGATAGGGGATGTAATCACAGCGAACGTCAAGGAAGCCAGCGCGACTGGGACAGTAAAGAAAGGTGAAGTTGTGCGCGCGGTTATTGTTCGCACCAAACAACCCGTGAAACGCGATGACGGTTCGCTGTTGCGATTCGATAACAATGCCATTGTCATTATCGACAAAGATTTGAATCCGCGCGGAACGCGCATTTTTGGGCCGGTGGCGCGGGAGCTGAGAGAGAAGAACTTTATGAAGATCGTCTCCCTTGCGCCGGAGGTGCTGTGATGAACCGCATCAAGTTTCACGTTAAAAAAGGCGATAACGTTGAAGTAATCTCGGGAAACTTCCGTGGTTCGAGTGGGAAGATTCTTCAAGTGTTACCGAAGAAGCAACGGGTGCTGATTGAAGGCGTACGTATTATTAAGAAGCACCTGCGGAAGTCGCAGGATAACCCGAGCGGAAAGATCGCGGAACGGGAGGGGCCGATCCATATTTCCAACGTGCGATTGATCGAGAAAACGGAAAAGAAAGAAAAAACCGCGAAGAAGGAGACGAAGGCGAAGAAAGAGAAAACGAAAAGTTAGTCATTCCGAGCGAAAATGCCGGCCCGGCTCGGACCGAGGGATTCCGAGAAAGTTATATCAAAGGATTTCGCGACGGGATTCCTCGATTTCGCTCAGAATGACACAGATCCGGAAATGGAAAACGAATTTTACAGAGACTACAAAGAACGAGTCGTACCGGCGCTACAACAGCAGCACGGTTATAAAAATATTCACCAGGTGCCGAAGGTCGACAAAGTGGTTATAAACACGTCCGTCGGCTCGCAATCGGATGTGAAGCAGGCACTCGATGATGCCAAGACGGAACTAGCGCTCATTAGCGGTCAGCACGCGGCCGAGACCCGGTCGAAGAAGAGCATTTCGAATTTCAAGTTGCGCAAGGACCAGGCGATTGGCGCCAAGGTTACATTGCGCGGCGAGCGAATGTATGAATTTCTGGAGCGTCTGATCAAGGCCGCGCTGCCACGTATTCGTGATTTTCGTGGGGTTTCGCCGCGCGGATTCGACGGTCATGGAAATTATACTTTGGGCGTGTCCGACCAGTCGATTTTTCCCGAGGTCGAGCTCGATAAAATCAAGCGCAACATCGGTTTTGATGTTACTATCGTGACCACTGCTCGCACGAACGCGGAAGCCAAATCGCTGCTCAGCGAAATGGGGATGCCGTTCAGCGACCGCGCCAGAAGGTCGGCCGCGCAAGCTGCTTAATTATTAGATGAGTACCGTAACCGATCCGATTGCAGATTTGCTGGCTCGCGTGCGCAACGGCGCGCAGGCGCAGAAGCCCGAGCTGTTTGTGCCGTACTCCAAGATCAAGGCAGAGATAGCAAGGATTTTGAAGGAAGAAGGCTACATCACCGATTACGAACTGGATCGGACGGCAGCGCATCCGCGGATCAAGATTAGGAACAAGCTGGTCAATCGGTCGTGTGCCATCACAGGATTAAAACGGGTGAGCCGGCCCGGACTGCGCCGATATGTCGGTGCGGATGAAATTCCGCGTGTCCTAGGTGGAATGGGAATCGCGATTCTCTCGACGCCGCGGGGCGTATTATCGGGTCGGGAAGCAAAAAAACAAAACGTCGGCGGAGAATTGCTGGCTTACGTTTGGTGATGTTTAACTATTTTTGACTGTTATGTCGCGAATTGGAAACAAAACCATAGCCCTGCCGGAAAAAGTAAAGGTGAACGTCGGTAACGATGGCGCGATCGCGGTCGAGGGCCCAAAAGGCAAACTAAATTGGAAGTTGCCACGCGAGATTTCGGCCAAGGTCGAGAACAATCACGTCTCGCTGGCGCGAGGGGCGGAAACGCGAAGCGTGAAAGCGTTGCACGGCCTTTCGCGCGCTCTGATCAACAACATGGTGTACGGGGTGAGTCAAGGCTTTAGCAAGGATTTGGAAATTGAAGGCGTCGGATTCAAAGCCGCGGTGCAGGGCCAAAAGCTGAATCTATCCCTCGGATTCTCGCACCCAATTTTGTTTCCCATCCCAAAAGATATCAAAATCACGGTGACCGAGAATACGAAGCTAACGATTAGTGGGGTCGACAAGAAATTGGTCGGTCAGGTTGCGGCGGATATTCGCAGATATTATCCGCCCGAGCCGTACAAGGGCAAAGGCGTGCGATACGCGGGCGAGCAGATTCGCCGCAAGGAAGGCAAGACGGTGCAGTAAGATGGCGACGAATCGGAAGGCAGCGCGGCAGCGCATTCATACCCGCATCCGGAAGAAAGTAAGCGGAACCGCAGAACGTCCGCGACTCGCCGTCCATTTTTCCGGGCGCCATGTTTACGCGCAGGTCATCGATGACGAGGCCGGTAAAACCTTGGCGGCGGTTTCGACATTGCAAAAAGATTTGGCTGGCAAAAAAGCGGCCGCGAATCGGGAATCGGCAGAACGCATTGGGAAGGCGATCGCGGAGAAGCTGCTGACAAAGAAGGTGGAGAACGTGGTGTTTGATCGCGGCGGTTACATATTCCACGGCAAGGTGAAAGCGCTCGCAGATGCCGCGCGTGAAGGCGGATTGAAATTTTAAAATGCCTGCACCGAACCCAGGAAGACGATTTGATCGCGGTACCGATAGGACGCCCGCCGCAAAAGGTGATACCACCGAGAAAGTGGTTTTCATCAACCGCTGCGCCAAGGTGGTGAAAGGCGGACGCCGTTTCAGCTTCAGTGCGTTGATTGTGGCAGGCGACCATGATGGAAAAGTTGGTGTCGGTTTTGGCAAGGCGAACGAAGTGGCGGAAGCGATTCGCAAGGCGTCCGAAGCGGCGCGTAAATCAATGGAGAAAGTTTCGCTGCACGAGAACACCATTCCGCATGAGACGATCGGGGAATTCGGTGGCGGCCGGGTTTTGTTGCGGCCGGCCTCGCCGGGGACTGGCGTCATCGCCGGTGGCGGTGTGCGCGCGGTCGTAGAGGCCGCGGGGATTCGCGACGTCCTGGCGAAATCGCTTGGTTCAAGCAATCATGCCAACGTCGTTAAAGCGACCATCCAGGCGCTGCGAAATTTGCGTCGTCGCGATGAAATTTTGAAAGTGCGCGGGATTCGCCCGCGTGCGACCGCGCCAGCCGACGGAGGGCAGGCCTAGTGAAGGCGGAAACGAAAAAAGAAAGACCGGCAGGACTACGGCTGCATAACTTGCGCCCACGTCCCGGTGCGCGTCATCGGGTGAAGCGACTCGGCTGCGGCGAAAGTTCGGGCCATGGCAAAACCAGCGGCAAAGGGCACAAAGGGCAAAAGGCTCGTTCGGGCGGAAGCCTCCGTCTCGGATTCGAAGGTGGCCAGATGCCGTTAATCCGGCGATTGCCGAAGCGTGGCTTCAACAACGCAGCTTTTCACAAGCGTTACGCGATTGTGAATTTGTCGGATCTGAAGGATTTCAAAAGCGGATCGGTCGTGAACGAGGAATCGTTGCGCGCCGCAAATCTGGTTCGTGGAAATTTCGATGGCATCAAGATTCTCGGCGGCGGTGAACTAAAACATGGGCTGACGATTGAAGCGGAAAAGGTCAGCGCGGCGGCGCGCGAGAAGGTTGAGAAAGCCGGTGGGAGCATCGCGGAAGCCAAAACGCCGAGCGCCGGCGGAGCGCATCGACAGGATGCCGATGCCACGGATGCTACGAAGCCAAACAGAACAAAAGCCGGCAAGAAGTAGCCGGCTGGTTTAGGAAATGATCTCGGCGTTCCTGAACACAGTAAAAATTCCGGAGCTGCGGCGCCGGATTCTCTTCACTCTCGCAATTATTGTCATTGTCCGTCTGGGCGCTGCGATCACGACGCCCGGAGTCAATCAGGCCGTTTTGCAGGAATGGTTTCGCAGCACCGCCGACAAGCAGGGCGGGGTGGCTGCGCTCTTTAATCTTTTCAGCGGCGGTGCGCTGGAGAATTGCGCGATTTTTTCCCTTGGCATCATGCCCTATATCAGTGCGTCGATCATGCTGCAGTTATTGACGGCGGTGATTCCGCAACTCGGCCGCCTGGCGCGCGAAGATGGAGGCCGTCAGAAGATCATGCAATACACGCGCTATGCGACAGTAGTGCTTTGTCTTTTCCAGGGATACTTACTAGCCATTTCTTTTCAGCATCCGGAGTCGTACCATACCATTCTGGGAGGAATCCCCGATACGATTCGAAAGCTGGGGATTCCACTGGTGGCGGACCAGGGTTGGGCCTTCCGCATTGCAACAGTCATTAGTCTGACTACTGGGACGCTTTTTCTGATGTGGCTGGGCGATCAGATCACTGAACGCGGCATCGGCAACGGCATTTCTTTGATAATCACGGTCGGAATTGTGGCGCGCTTGCCGGCGGCGCTTACGCAGGCGTGGCGAACGTTTGTCCCCAGTGCAGGAGCGGGAGGCGATACCGGTCAGTCCAGTCCAACTCCCGTTGTTCTTGTGCTGATGATTTTGTTCCTATTCCTTGTGATCGCGGGTGTGATCACGATCACGCAAGGTGTTCGCAAGATTTCGGTGCAATATGCCAAGCGGGTAGTCGGCCGAAAAATGTACGGCGGCCAATCGACGTTCATGCCATTGAAAGTAAATTACGCCGGAGTCATGCCGATCATTTTCGCATGGGCCATTTTGTTGTTTCCCACCACAATCGTCGGCCTCTTGTTCAAGAACAGTCGCGTCGCCAAACAGATTACCGACGCGATGGCGACAGGTTGGGTTCATTATGCCTTGATTGCCGCGATGATTTTCTTCTTCAGTTACTTTTGGGTGGCGACACAATTCCAACCATCGCAGATCGCGGATGATCTGAAGAAGCACGGTGGCTACATTCCCGGGGTGCGACCAGGGAAACCGACGGCCGACTTTTTGGACTATACAATGACGCGGCTGACTTTTGCGGGCGCGATGTTTCTCACCCTGATTGCGGTGTTGCCGAGCTTGCTCAGCCAGGCCCTTCATGTCCCGCAGGTCACCGCTCAATTTTTCGGAGGAACAAGCCTGCTCATTATCGTGGGTGTAATGTTGGATACGATGCGCCAGGTCGAAACGCATCTGATTCAACGCCATTACGACGGGTTCTTGCGCAAAGGGCGAATTCGCGGGCGAGCTTTCGATACGCGCGCCGCTTACAACCGTGGCGAGGCCGCAGCGCAGAAGACGTTGATGTGGCTTTACGTTGCGATCTCCATTCTCGTTATCGCTGGAGTCGCCATTTTTCTTTACGGCCGCTGAGTGAAGAAACGGCTTGTTCTTCTCGGCGCGCCCGGTTCTGGGAAGGGCACCCAGGCTGAACTGATTACGCGGCAATTTGGAATTCCGGTCACATCGCCGGGTGCGATCCTGAGGCGGGAGAAAGACCTTGGCACGCCCTTGGGAATCGAGACTTCCGAGACCATTCAGCGGGGTGGCCTTGTCCCGGATGCGACAATTGTGAAACTGATCGAAGATTGGCTGCGCTTGCACGGTGCGCACGGTTTTGTCTTTGATGGATTCCCGCGCACCGCTCCGCAGGCCGAAAGCCTGGCGGCGATTCTCACTCGCCACCATACCCCACTTGATCTCGCGATCTGGCTCGAAGTTTCCGAGGAAACGGTCCGCGAGCGTATTTCAGGACGATTGCAGTGCCGCAGTTGCGGCTTTGTTACCAGTGTGGCGGCAGGAAATTTTTCCGAGCGCGCAGTTTGTCCGTACTGTGAAGGACCACTGGTGCGGCGAAATGACGATGATCTCGAAATTCTGCAAAATCGCTTGAAGGAATATCACGTGAAAACCGAACCATTGGCTTCCTATTACCAAAAGGGAAGCGTGTTACATCGCATCGATGGCAATCGCGATCGCGAAACAGTTTTCGGCGATATTTCGCGTTTGATTGAGGCGAAATGATCCCGATTAAGAATGCGAAGGAAGCGGAAAAGATGCGGCTGGCGTGTCGCGTCGCGAGCGAGATCCTGGACCGCGTCGTCGGCCTCATTCGGCCGGGGATTACGACGAAAGAAGTCGACGAAGCTGCCGCCGAGATGATGGACGAGGCTGGGGTGAAAAGCGCATTTCTCGGCTATCGGATCGGGCATCGCGTCTATCCAGGAAACATCTGCATATCACTAAACGACGAAGTTATTCACGGCATTGCCAGCCAGCGCCGGATTCAGTATGGCGATATAGTGAAACTCGATATCGGAGTGATTCGCGACGGCTGGATCGGCGATACTGCCACGACGGTGCCGGTCGGCATTATCGACGAACAGACGGAACGTTTGCTGCGGGTGACAGAGCGGGCACTGGAGCGCGCTATTGGTATGGCTTATCAGGGCCGGCGATTGGGCGACATCAGCGCGGAGATCGAAGACGAAGCAACGCGTAACCAACTTAATGTCGTGCGCGAGTTTGTCGGCCACGGGGTTGGACGAAAACTACATGAGGAGCCTCAGATCCCGAATTATGGAAAGCGTGGCAGCGGGCCGCGGCTGAAAGCCGGAATGACGCTCGCGATTGAGCCGATGATTAATTTGGGAACTGCCGCCGTCAGATTACTCGATGACGGCTGGACTGCTTGCACCGCTGATGGAATGCCGTCGGCACATTTCGAGCACACGGTGTTGATTACCAATGAGGAGCCGGAAATACTGACATGGCGCGGAAAGGCGCAATTGAAGTAGAAGGCAAGGTGGTCGAGCTTCTTCCGAACACGATGTTTCGGGTGGAACTCCCTAACGGCCACCAGGTTCTGGCCCATATTTCGGGGAAAATGCGGCTGCACTTCATTCGCATCTTGCCAGGAGACAAAGTTATGCTAGAGATTTCGCCCTACGATTTGTCGAAGGGGCGGATTACGTTTCGCCAGAAATGAACGCGCGGATACCTCTCCGCGATTTTTCGTCTCGTGGAAAAATGAAAGTACGACCATCAGTAAGAAGACTTTGTGAATCTTGCAAGATTGTGAAGCGCAAGAATGTAGTGCGCGTCATCTGCAAGAACCCGCGGCATAAACAGCGGCAGGGGTAAACAAAGGTGATTAGTAACTAGTGATAAATGATTAGTGGAAAGTGGAAACGATTTAACACTTTTACAGGTTAACAATTTTAACGACTTACAAAACATGCCAAGATTATTGGGAGTTGAAATACCGGCGGAAAAACGCATCGAAGCGTCGCTTACTTATATTTACGGGATTGGACCGGCGATCGCGAAGCGCATTCTCGATCAGACGAATATTGATCCGAATCTGCGCGCGAAAAAACTCACCCCGCAACAGCTGAACGAGATCATCCATTCGATTACGAGCAACAAGATTCCAATTGAAGGGGATCTGCGCCGTGAGGTGCAGGGCAATCTCAAGCGTTTACAGGCGATCAATTGTTATCGCGGAATCCGGCATCGCCGAGGCTTGCCTGTTCGGGGCCAGCGCACCAGCACAAACGCGCGCACCCGCAAAGGTCCACGCAAGACCGTTGGAGTCATCCGTAACAAAGACGCGAAAGCAGGTAAAGTTTAATGGCTGAACCACAAAAACCGGCGGAAGACGCCGAAAAGAAACCGAGGGCGCCCAAAGCTGCGAAAGAGGCTGGGCCCAAACCCGACACAGCAGAAGTCCAGAGCGAGCCGGCCAAGGTGGAAGTCCCTGCGGTTGCAGCTCCGGCTGAGCCGAAGAAAAAGACCGCGCCGAAGGCAAAGAAAGAGGAAACGGCTGCTCCGGCCGCGGCGCCGGCGGAGAACCTTTCCCTTAGTCCTGAAAGCGTCGAGCAACCGAAGATCGTCAAGGCGAAGGGCAGCAAAAACATTCACAACGGCATCGCGCACGTTCTCGCCACGTTCAACAACACCATCGTCACGATTACGGACATGAAGGGCAACGTCATCGGATGGTCGAGTGCGGGCAAAGTTGGATTCAAAGGCTCGCGCAAAAGCACCGCCTATGCGGCCCAAATGGTGGCGCAGGATGCGTCGCGGCAGGCCATGGGACACGGTCTTAAGGAAGTGGAAGTGCTGGTCAGAGGCCCGGGCGCGGGACGCGAATCGGCTGTGCGCGCTCTTCAAGCTATCGGTCTCGAACTTACCGTGATCCGCGACGTTACCCCCGTTCCGCACAACGGCTGCCGCCCGCCGAAACCACGCCGCGTATGATTCAATCAACTATCAACCCTCAACCATCAATCTTCTAAGTGGGCAGATACACCGGACCAAAAACCAGAGTTAGCCGCCGCTACGGCGTCCCGCTTTTCGGGCCATCGAAATCGCTCGAGCGAAAAAATTATCCCCCCGGAATGCACGGACCGAAAGGTTCGCGCCGGAAACAATCCGATTACGCGATTGCGCTCGGTGAAAAACAAAAGCTGCGTTATCAATATGGGCTGCTCGAGCGACAGTTTCGTCGGATTTTCCAAAGCGCGTTACGCAAACGCGGTGTCACCGGCGAAAGGCTTTTGCAATTGCTCGAGACCCGCCTCGACAACGTCGTCTTTCGTCTCGGCTTGGCCAACACGCGTGCTGGTGCCCGCCAGCTGGTTTCACACGGCCACATCCTGGTTAACGGCAAGACGGTGAACATTTCCTCCTTTAACGTGAAGGCCGGCGACGAGATTTCGGTCAAAGACAAACCGAAGACGCGTCAACTCGCTTTGCGCAATCTCGAACTAACGCAGATCGTTCCAGTGCCCGACTGGTTGACGGTCGATCGCGACGCTCTCAGAGGCAAAGTTGCCCGCATTCCTTCGCGCGAAGAAATTCAACCGATGGTCAACGAGCAACTGATCGTCGAGTTGTACTCCCGCTAATTGTAGCGGCCTACAGGTTGAAGCACTGGCGGTTACACAACCGCCACTACAGCACGCTTCCTGGAATGAAATAACGGACCGCTATTATCCGGTGGAACAAGAGGCAAACTCGGAATGAGGAGAAACTCAGCCGGGACTGAGCGGTTATCGGGTACCTGCTCTCAGTTACGAACCGGGCTGGCGTTGCAAGCGAGGGCGGGTGCACTCTCCAGAGGAAGAAGGGCGGTCATAGACCGCCGCTACAGAGGAATTCCAACGCTTTGTCGTAGCTTCGGCGATCGAGAAAGTGGGCTAATCGCGGCGGAATGGGCTGGGGGAGAGCGGCGGACAGAGATTGAATGCGGTCGGAAATCTCGCGGAGCCGCGCGATGTGTTGATCGGGATCACGACGGCTGGTTTCGTCGGAAATAATTTTTAGGCGCTCTCGTAAAGCAGCGGCTAATTCTTGTTCTTCTCTCGTCATTTGTTTCGCAGGATAGGGTGAATTCGTACGCTAACAGCATTTGTCTTTAGCGCCAAAGGCGCTGAGCAAGCGAGGCCGGGGGCGCTGCCGCGGGGGAGAATTTTTTCGCGCCCTTGGCGCTGAAACGCAACGAGCGGAAGCGCATCCTTCCGTTGAAGGAAAGCTTGAAACTCACGAATATTTAGCGCAACCGTCTGCCGTGGCTGTCAGCGATTCCAAACGCATTCTCGTGGTGGACGACGATATGTCGCTTACGCGTCTTATCAGCGAGGCATTGCGAACTCGTTTCCAATGTGAAGTTGATGCTACCCCTAATCCGGAGTACGCCTTTGAGCTGGCGTTGAAAAAACGTTACCGCGTTTTCGTTTTCGATTTTTCGATGCCGATGATCGATGGCGCCATGCTCTTTGCGCTCATTGGGAAGGTCTATAACCATGTGAATCCGCCGCTACTGGTTCCGCCGCTGATACTGATTTCAGGACGCGGCGATGAGGCGCGCGCGCAGGAATTGATGAAAGAAATCGGAGTGCGCGGGTTTTTGCCGAAACCTTTCGCGATGAATCGGCTGATGGAGAAGGTTAGGGAGGTTGCTCCGGAACTCGAGGCAGCTAGTGGAGAATAACGAGGGTGGCGCGACGA
>Ga0066687_10000264_pt1 | contig 13414 bp, 13 predicted proteins | sample GraSoiAngelo_136_FD_65630 | JGI IMG/M metagenome (GOLD analysis project Ga0066687, IMG submission 65630) | Grasslands soil microbial communities from the Angelo Coastal Reserve, California, USA - 14_0929_09_20cm | ecosystem: Environmental > Terrestrial > Soil > Grasslands | place: USA... | reverse complement strand
TCGCAGCTGCCAACGCCCACCTGTTGCCCCTGATCGCCCACGACCGAGCCGGTTTCGGCGGTGCGCTGGCGTCCGATGGTCTAGCGGTCCTGCTGATCACCCTCTGGGGATTCAGGCGGGGCGAACGCTGGGTCTGGTGGACGTTGCTGCTCGCCGGGTTTGTCGGCCTGGCAAGTGGCATCTACGCCCATGTCGCGGTTGGATATCTCGAGTTCGGCCACCTGCTGCCGGTTTTCTTCTCGGCGGTTGTGTTTGGTATCGGCCTCGCGTTCTCGGCCCCGTTTCTACTGCGCGGCGAGCGAGCGAGAACCGAACCGATTCGCGTCGCCCAGCTTTCCGCGTAACCGAAATGCGCGTTTTCGAGTTTCCCAGGCATCAGACGAGTCATCGCGCTTGTCGCCGTATGCCTGGCTGGCTGCGGCCCTGCTGCGGCACAGCCGGCATCAACGCCCGCCGCCAGCGCGATCAAGACGCCCACCGTCACGCCATCGGCGGTCGGCATCCATTTTGTTTTGCCGGATCCAGCGACCACAAAAATCGTCGATAGCCAATCGGCGGCCGACGCGTTCTCCGCGATCGTTGCCTTCCATGAAGTCGGCTTGCGTGCCGGCCACGGCGTCAGCTATCGGGTCGCCGGCACGGGCACCGTCAACTATTCATGCTTCCGAACCGACGGCACGCTCGCCTCGGCTCCAGGCACCGAACAGCTGGTGACAGCCGGCGTGTCTGGCAACCAGCGGCTCATCGCTGATGCTTCGGGAGAAGTCAATGGCGTGATCGTGATTCCTCCCCCTTCGCCACGGAATGCCGCCTGCCCGGCCGGTTACGCCATCGGCGCATGGCGCTCGGCGTTCAGCCAGATCGTCGTGAGTGATGTCGATAGCCACATCTCATGGCAGGCCCCCGACATGGCCAACCAGGGCGAGTAGCCGGGTCTTCCCGATCGTTCACGGTAGCCGGGTCTTCGCTTGACATCCTCGACCGGCGGCCTATAGTCGCCCAAGAGGAGTGGTCATCCCGGCGTAAGCCGGGTCGAGCCCAAACGGGCTCAAAGGAGGGCGCAGATGGCGGAAGCCGGAACCAAGCTCAGCCTCGAGCAGCGGATTCAACCCGTCCGTAATGGCTTCGACGCGTTCAAACGCGGCGATATCCAGGCAGTCAGCGACCAGTTCACCGACGACGCGGTGTGGCATGGAAATGGAACGACGCAGTTTGGCGGTGAGCACCGCGGGAAACAGGCGGTCGTGCAGAACATCGTCAATTACGCCAAGAGCTACCAGGAGATCAAGCAGGACCTCCACGACTTCGTCGCCAACGACAAGCATGTCGTCGCGCTGGTCACCACATCGGCAAGCCGCAACGGCAAGACCTACAAAAGCCAGGAGACCTTTGTCTTCCATGTGAACGACCAGGCCAAAATCACTGAGGCCTGGGCGATCACTGACACCGAGCAGCTGAAAGCATCGCTCGAAGGCTAGACCGCTAAACGCTGAGCCCGCCGGCACGGCTGCCGGCGGGTTTCTTGTTGCAGGACCGTCACGGAAGGTTGCCCGTCGCCAGGCGATATATGCGCTATGGCGGTCTGCAAGCGCTGTGGCTGCGCCATCCCGCTCGGAAGCAAGAGCTGCGACATGTGCGCAACCACCGCCTCAATCGCGCCGGCGCAGTCGATTCCCACCTGGACACCGAACGAGACTGCTGGCGCCACGCCTCCGGCTCCTGTGTCAGCCACGCTCCGGAAGGCCCAAAAGGCGATTCGGTCAGCCTGGCAGTTCATCGCCTTCATCGGTGCGCTCGCCGTCGTTGCCGGGACGGTCGCAGAGCTTGGCAACATAAGCTTCCTGCTGACGTACTTCGACTGGTACACGGCGGTCGAAGGCATGATCTTCCTGACGCTCGCGTATTTCATCCGGGGCGGATCCCTGGTTGCGCTCGGCATCGCGATTGCGCTCTATGCGCTCGACTCGGTGGCGCTTTTCGTGACCGGCCATTTTGCCGCCATCCGAATCCTGATCCTCATCTACCTGGTGCGGGCGCTCGGCTCGGCGAACATTCTTCGCCAGCATCGAAAGCGAAGCGCGCAGCAGGCGGCGGGCGACCAGTCTCGCGCCGCGTAGGCGCGGTCAGCCTCCCCCGATAATCTCCACCAGCGTGTCGGGGAGGCCAAAGAGCGCACGCAGCGTCGGGCCGCTCACCTCGATGGTCTTGCTGCTCCCGCGCAGCCTGACGCCGACCAGCCGTCCGGACGCATCCTTCTGCAGCACATCGATCCCGAGCAGCCGGTTGCCCAGGTCCCGGCCGTCGTCCTGCAGGATGATCGCGGCGCCGGCGGCGGAGAACGGCCCCACCTGCCACGACGGGCCACGATCGAGCGGATCGCTGATGCCTGTCAGGTATCCCAGGTGCGATCGGAGTTGCGGCCCGTGGTCCCACGTGACGAAGCGGTATTCGCTGCTTTCGGTATGACCGCCATCCGAGGCCATGTAGAAGGCGGTGATCAGCTTGGCCTGGTAGGTCAGCACCTGGCCGCGAGTCGCGTCGACGGCATTGTTCGAATCAGCGCGCTGGTCGGTGAGCCCGCTGTAGGCCTGGTCCGACTCACTCGCGCGCAGGTCGAAGTCCGCGCCACCACCCAGGTGCGCAATCCCGTAAGTGCGTCCGGCGATCGCCTGCGCCTTGAGGGCCTCAACGCCCCAGTAGGGCGGCATTTCCGCCGGAACGACGCCCTTTAAGTACTCCTCCATCGGCAGGACATTGACCGGTAGGATCGTCGTCCCGCCCTTGGGGATGATCTCCAGGATTCCGGCGTACCGGCGCTGCTCCGCGCCCGGCCTGAAATCACCGCCCATGACTTGCATGATGTTGGTGCGAATGCCGGCCGGGTTGCTGCTTCGGACCGTCAGCGTTTGTTTGATCGCGACCGGCGCTCCGCGAGACCCGTCTGGATTCAAGACGAAGGCGATCGGCCCGCTGGCCGGGTCGACATCGAAGCCGATCGATGTTCCAGCCGCAACCTGCAGTTGTGGTACGCCGTCGACGCTGACCGGCCCGGCCACGAACGGCAGCGGGCCGAAGAGTCGCGGCCAGGGGCGCGCCAGGTCGATCGGGTCGTCGGTCAGGGCGATCCGCACCGGCATCGATGTGTCGCGCCTGTCGATGCGGGTGCCGGTGTAGTAGGCGCCAAGGATCTTGCGGTAGTCCTGGCCACTCGATGCGCGGCCCCGCGCGCCCCACTGGCTCATCCCCAGCCCATGGCCGTTGCCCTTCCCCCGGAACAGAAACCCATTGAGGTGAAAGGCGGTCGGATCGCCAATCGGCAGGCGGTTCCCATGCGTCTCCAGCTCGACGGCAAGCGAGAAGTCACCGGTGGCGGCCGGCGCAAGCGTCACCAGGTTGACTCGGACCGTTCCATTCGCCGGGACCGGCTGTCCAAGCGGGCGAACGTCCTCGGCCATCGTCTTGCCGCCACTCTTCCAGCTCAGGTGAACCGGGTCGCCGGCCGACCACGCGTTGCTGGTGTCATTTCGCACCAGCAGATCCAGGCGCACGATCCCATCCATCGGCGGATCGCGCGGCAGCACCGTTCCCGAGACCAGGGTGGCGGTCGGTGATGCCGCTTCGGCGCTGCCCATCGGCACCGCCGCTATCAGGATGATCGCGGCAATCACGATGGCGTGGGCGCGCCGGCGCACCTTGCTAGTATCGGGCATGCGGAACGATCCGCAAGCCTGATGACCATCGTCGGCCGAGCCACCCTGGTAGCAGGACTCGCGCTCAGCATGGTGGCGAGTTCCTGCAGTTCGCCGGCACCGAGTCCATCGCCATCAGCCTCCGGCCGCTCGCAGGCCGGCGCCACCCATATCGCGTTGATCGAGGCGGAGGATGCCCAGACCCTCGATCCGGCGTTGATCGACGACCCGACCTCGCTCGCGATTGGGAGCGAGATCTTCGAGGGCCTGACCCGACTCGACGCGAACCAGCGACCCGTCGCCGGCCTAGCCGACCATTGGGAAATCGCCAACGGCGGAAAGACGTACACATTTCACCTGCGCCGCGCGCGCTATCAGTCGGGCAACGCCGTGCAGGCGCAGGACGCCGTTGCGGCGTGGACGCACGCGCTGGCGCCCGACACCCACAGTCCGAACACCATCTTCTTTGCGCCGATTGGCGCGCATTATCCCGGGGACCCACTGGCCGGCGTGCAGGTTGTGGACGCCAGCACGGTGCGCCTCCAGCTGCCGCAACCGGACAGCGAGCTGCTCACCCTGCTTGCCCTTCCGCCCTACTGGATCAACGATCCGAAACAGTCGGCCTCCGGGAGTGGGCCGTACCACCTCGATCGCTGGGACCACGGGCGCGCGCTTCACCTCAGCGCATTCAGCAGCTATTGGGGCTTAAAGCCGTCGGTTCGATCGGTCGACATCGAGATCGAGCCCGACAACACGAAGCGGCTCGATCGCTTCGCCAGCGGCGCCGCCGATGTCGCGCACGGCTTTACCGGTCCCCAGCTGCTCGCGTTTGCCCGCGACCCACAGCACGCGGCCGAGCTGCACAAGGTTGCCAGCACGCGCACCACATGGTTGGGCTTCAACACGGTCGCCGGCAGCGGCTACGGACCGACCGACCGGCAGGCGATCGCCCAGGCCATCGACCGTGCTCGCCTGACCGATCTCGCGCTCTATGGGTCGATGCTTGCCGTGCCGGCCACCGACCTGCTTCCCCCCGGCGTGCCGGGTCACATCAACCGCCAGTTGCCTGCCTACGATCCCGCCGCAGCCAGGACCGCGCTCGATCAGGCGTCCTTTCCGGCGTCGATCGATCTCTATTTCTCGACCAGCTCGACCGAGGGCCGGGTTGCCAACGATCTGCAGGATCAGATCGGCACCGCCACCGGCCGCACGGTGAATCTCCATCCCACCGGAGATTTCTTCAACCAGGCCGCGCTCGACAAGTTGCCGTTCTTCATCGACACCTGGAGCGCTGACATCCCGTTTCCGTCCGATTTCCTCGAGAACGTGATCCGCGCCAACAGTCAGTTCAACAACCTGCGGCTGTTCGATACGCAAATCGAGCGCGCGCTGAATCAGGGCCGCACCGCGCTCACCTGGGATGACGCGCTCAAGGCCTACCAGCAGGCGGACACGATTGCCATCTCGCAGAACTGGCTGATCCCGCTGTACCACGGGGTCGAGCCTTACCTGGTTCGGCCGGGCCTCCGCGTCCCATTTGTGAGCGGCACCATCGCCTATCGGTGGGAGGATGTCCGCTAGCATCGGTTGATGGGCGACCGCAGCCTTCGCCGCGCCGGCGTGCTGAAGTACGACCAGGCAGCCGGCGAGCGCGTCGACGATCGGTTGGCCGCCGAAGAGCCGCTCGAAATCCGCGTGAACGGCGCCCCGTTGACCGTGGTCATGCGGACGCCCGGCCAGGAACGCGACCACGTACTCGGCTTCCTCTTTGGCGAGGGCATCATTCGCGCTGCTGCCGACATCGAGCAGATGGCCGTCCTGCCGAATGGCGAGCATCCGGACCTGGAAAACGTCATCGATGTGAGACTGCGCCCGTCAGCGCCGGGCGTCGACCGCCGCTGGCAGCGCAATTTCCTTTCCGCCGCGAGTTGCGGCCTCTGCGGCGTCAGCACGATCGAGGCGATTCACGATACCGCCCCGCCGCTGCCGGATGACGACCTGGTCATCGATCCGGAGGTGATTTATGCGCTCGAGCCGCGACTTCGTGGTGAGCAGCGCATCTTCGCCAGTACGGGAGGCCTGCACGCGGCGGGCTTGTTCACGATGAATGGCGAGCCGCTCGCCGTCCGGGAGGATATCGGGCGTCACAACGCAGTCGACAAGGTCATCGGCTACGCCATCGATCGTGAGCTGGTCCCCCTCAGCCGGTACATCCTCATGGTGAGCGGGCGCACCTCCTTCGAGATCGTCCAGAAGGCGCTGCAGGCCCGCATTCCGGTGCTGGTCGCCGTTTCGGCGCCATCCAGCCTGGCGCGCGATCTGGCCCAAACTTCGAATCAGACGTTGATCGGCTTTCTGCGCGGCCACAGCCTCAACGTCTACAGCGGTCGCCAGCGCCTTCGTCCCTGAGTCATCCAGCACTTGCGTCCGGACATTGCTGCCGAGCATGCTGAAAGGAAACGATCCCAGGGAGGACCAAGCATGGCCAGCGAAAAACAGCGAGCGGCCGCTCGAAAGAACATCAAGAAGGCAGTAGCGGCGTCGAAGAACAAGCGCACGATCGCGCATCTTCCGAAAAAAACGCGCACCGCGCTCGGCAAGCAGGCGAATAAGGTCAAGCGTCAGAAGGCGGGCAAGAAGAGCTAAGCCAGCTCCGGCAGCACCTTCTCGACGAACGCCTCCAGGCGCTGCCTGCCTTCTGATGGCCACTCGGCGATGAGGTAGCCAAACCCTGCCTCGCGCAGGTCGTTTGCTCGCCGGCGCACGTGGTCCCAGGGTCGGGAAAGCGATAGGGAAGCCGACCGCAGGATGTTTTTGGGATCACGCCCGGCCTTCGCGGCCAGCTGATCGAGGAGACGCGACTTCGCCGTCATGGTGTCCGGCGACCCGAAAGCATGCCAGGCGTCGGCCTGGCGAGCGACGATCGGCAGCATCACCTGCTCACCGCTGGCGCCGATCCAGAAAGGCGGATGCGGTTTTTGGATCGGGCGCGGATGGTAGCTGGCCTTTCGCAGCTGGTAATGGCGCCCATCGAAGCTGGCGTTGTCTTTCGTCATCAGGAGCCGCATCAGCTCGACGCCCTCCTCCAATCGCTGGGCTCGCTCCTTCAACGGCGGAAATGGCAGACCGAGCTCTTCGTGCTCGGGCTCGTGCCAGGCGGCGCCCATCCCGATCTCGAGCCGGCCATTCGAAATGTGATCGACCGTGATTGCCTCGGTGGCCAGGATCGATGGCGGCCGGTAGGTGATCCCGGTGACGAGCGCGCCCAGCCGGATCCTGGAGGTTCTGGCGGCGAGTCCCGCCAGCAGCGTCCAGCCCTCCATGCAGGGCCCGTTCCGGTCACCGTACAGCGGCGTGAAGTGATCGAACACCCAGGCCCCGTCGAAGCCCGCCTGCTCCGCGAAGATCACTCGGTCGACCAGTTCCGGCCAGAGCAGTTGATGTTGGGCGACGTCCAGGCCAATCCGCATCCCGACCTCCCTTAACCGTTTACTAAACGTGCTTTATGGTATTCGCGCTATTCTTGATGCTTCGATTCTCGCTCGCGGGGACTGACTCATCAGGGGAAAGCGACTAGGGAGGAGGATGGTATGAGGGCTGCCTGCTCGGGATTACGTCTGGTCACTCGATTGATCACTGGATTGATGCTTCCGCTCGGCTCCATGGCTGGGGCGAGTATCGGCGGGCCGTTGCCCGTACGGGCGGCGGGAGAAGCCCCGAGTTGCGTCCTCGCCTCGCCATCCGGTGCGGTATCACACGTCATCTACGTCCAGTTCGACAACACCCACTTCACAAGGGATAACCCGAAGGTGCCGTCCGATCTCGAGCAAATGCCGAATCTCCTGAACTTCATCAAGGACAATGGCGTCCTGCTCAGCAACCATCACACGCCACTGATCTCGCACACCGCAACCGACATTCTCACGTCGCTAACCGGCGTTTACGGCGATCGTCATGGCGTACCGGTGTCCAATAGCTTCCGCTACTTCAACCCTGATGGGACGACGAATCCCGGTGTGTCGTTCGCCTACTGGACATCGCCGCTCTTCGATCCCTCCGGTGCCCCAACCGATACCACGCCGAACATGCTCACGGCAGATGGAAAGAATGCCCCGGCGCCGTGGGTGCCCTTCACCCGTGCGGGCTGCAACGTCGGTGCCGTCGCCACGGCCAATACCATCCTCGAAAACACCGCGATCGATATCCCAACGGTGTTTGGAGCGAACTCAGATGAAGCCAAGGAGGTAACCGCCCATCCGAACCAGGCATTCGCCGACTTTGTCGGCATTGGCGTCCATTGCGGGCTGCTTCAACCTCTATGCCTAACGAGCGACAACGCAAAAGACGATAAGTTGCCGGCCGAGCCGGGTCTCTATACCGGGTTCAAAGCTCTCTATGGGCATAAGTACACGGCCGAGAAGATTGGCCCGATCACCGATCTAGACGGCAACGTCATCTCCGGATTTCCAGGGTTTGACGGGATGAGCGCCTCGGTGTCGCTCGGATATGTGGCAGCGATGCAGGAGCACGGAATCCCGGTCACCTATGCCTACGTCTCTGATGCCCACGATGCGCATCCAAGCGGGCCGGCCTATGGCCCCGGGCAGGCCGGATACGTTGCAGCCCTGAAGTCCTATGACACGGCGTTTGGGAAGTTCTTCGCGCGCCTGAAGACTGATGGGATCGATCGCAGCAACACCCTCTTCGTCTTCACCGCTGATGAAAACGACCATCTCTCGAGCGGTCCCCCCGACAACCCGGCTTGCGACGGTGTGAATTTGCCGTGCACCTATAGCCAGCTCGGTGAGCTCAATGCGAACTTAACCGGATTGCTCGCCACGGAGCAAGGAAACGCGACGCCCTTCAAGGTGCACGCGGATGACGCGCCGACGGTCTATATAACCGGCAATCCCGATGCGAAAGATGCGGTCACTCGCAAGCTCGAGCAGGACAGCGCCAAGCTAACGGCGGCGAATCCGCGAACCGGCCAGACCGATCAGCTGACCCAGCGGCTGGCCAACTCAGTGGAGATGAAGCTACTCCATATGGTGACTGCCGACGCGGCACGCACGCCCAGCTTCACGCTATTTGCCAACCCCGATTACTTCCTTTGCACCACCGGCGCCACCGGCTGCCCAACCGCGTCCCCCTGGGTCACCGTAAACTCGCAATTCGCCTGGAACCACGGCGACTTCCAGCCGGAAATCGTGACCACGTGGCTTGGCATGGTTGGGCCGGGCGTTGCCAATCCGGCAGAAGGCGTCCGAAGCGACGTCTGGTCTGATCACACCGACATCCGGCCAACGATCCTTGCGCTGACCGGGCTCAAGGACGACTACCAGCACCAGGGCCGGGTGCTCTTCGAGATCATGAACCAGACCTCCGTTCCCCCGGCGCTGCTTGTTAATGAAAACCAGAATCTCGAGCTGGCGCAGGTCTACAAGCAGATTGAGGCGCCAGTCGGCGAGCTCGGCTTGAACAGCCTGATCATTTCGACCTGTGCCGAGTCAAGCGCCGATAACGGCGTGTTCAATGACCGAGAAGGCAAGCTCGGTTCATTCACCAACCGACGAAACCAAATCGGTGATGAAATGGCGACGCGGCTGGAGGCGGCGGAGTTTGCCAATACGCCGATCCCGCCGCAAGATGCGCAGCGCCTGATCAAGGCGGGCAACGATCTTCGAGCTGATGTCGCGGCGGTCGCGACCTCTCCCTGTGCCTTGCCCTCACAATCCAGCCAGGGCTCGACCACGACCGGGACGAGTAGCCAGGTGGCTACGCTGGCTCAGACCGGTGGCGCGGTTCCCGGCAAAGGCGCGCCAATGGGGTTAGTTCTGGGCGCTGCCTTGCTGGGCGTAGGCCTCGCGGTCCGTCGGCGTCGGGTCACGTCTCACTGAAGCGAAAAAGGGGCCGGCAACTTCGCCGGCCCCTCATCGTTCGATAGCGACTAAAACCCGACAGACAGCTGTCGCACTCCGGCCCTATAGTGAGCGCCGGACGTGAAGACGGCAAAGGCTCCGCGCTCGATCTTCGCCTGCCAGGAGTGCGGCAACCAGTCGACTAAGTGGCTGGGTCGCTGCCCCGAGTGCGGCAACTGGAACACCTACGTCGAGGAACAGGTCCAGGCCAAGCCCTCCAGCCAAGGGGCAAGGGCGCGGCGGGTCACTGGCGCCGCCGCCCATCCCATGCCGCTGGCGGAAGTCCAGTTCACCAACGCCAACCGGCTGCGGCTGGGCATGCGCGAACTCAACCAGGTGCTCGGCGGCGGCATCGTGCCTGGCTCGCTCGTCCTGGTGGGCGGTGACCCCGGCATCGGCAAGTCAACGTTGCTCCTGCAGCTGGCCAGCGAGGTCGCCGCGACGTTCGGCTCGGTTCTCTACGTTTCCGGCGAGGAATCCGTCCAGCAGCTCAAGCTGCGTGCGCAGCGGCTCGGCATCCCGGGCGATCGCTTGCTGGTCATGGCGGAAAACGACCTCGACGCCATCATCGAGCAGTTGGAAAAATCGCGGCCGATGATGGCCGTGGTCGACTCCATCCAGACCGTCTTTCTCAGCGGGGTCACATCCGCCCCCGGCAGTGTCAGCCAGGTGCGCGAGTCGGCGGGCCGGCTCATGCTTCTGGCCAAGAGCAGCCATATCCCCATCTTTCTTGTCGGCCATGTCAACAAGGAAGGGGCAATCGCCGGGCCTCGAGTGCTCGAACACATCGTTGACACCGTGCTCTATCTGGAAGGCGAACGGCATCATAGCTTCCGCATCCTGCGCAGTCAGAAGAATCGATTTGGCTCCACTGATGAGATCGGTGTTTTTGAAATGCGTGACAGCGGCATGCATGAAGTCAGTGATCCGAGCCGCGCCTTCCTTCAGGACCGATCGCTCAACGAAGTCGGCAATGTCGTGCACGTCGCGCTCGAAGGCAGCCGGCCATTGCTGGTCGAGCTGCAAAGCTTGACCACGCCGGCGCGCTTTGGCCCGCCGCGGCGTTCGGCCAATGGCATCGACCTGAATCGCCTGCACATGCTGGTCGCGATCCTCGAGCGCCGGGCGCACATTCAACTCGGTGAAGAGGAAATCTTCGTCAACGCCGCCGGAGGCGTCCGCCTCACCGAGCCGGCCGCTGACCTCGCGATCGCGCTGGCGATCGCATCCAACAAGCGCAATCGGGCGACCGGCGGGGACACCGTCGCCATCGGCGAGCTCGGACTCAGTGGTGAGCTCCGTCGAGTCAGTCAGCTCGAGCGCCGGCTGCTGGAAGCCCATCGGCTTGGCTTCAAACGCGCCATCATCCCCGGCGCGAGCGAGATTCGCGAGCCGGCCCTCAAAGGCATGGAGGTCCAGCGGGTCGACATGATCGGCGACGCCATCAAGGTGGCGTTCGCCGAGCGGGCTGCTCCAGTCTTGGCGCCGGCCTAACCCAGCAAACAGTCGCGGATTCGAGGCTTGGGTGCGAGGTCGAAGACGTATGGCCGGGCGCAGGACTGCGGCATCGGGGTAACCACCGCAATCCGCTGCAACTGCGGCGCAAAGCACTCTCGTTCGAGCTGCTTGCCGATATTCGGCGGCCATGGCGGCCTCGAGCCGATGACCCGGTGGATGCAGCGTTGCTCGGCGAGCAGGCTTGGCGCGACCGAGATAACCACCGTGGTCGTACGGCTTACCGCTGCCTGCGAGGCGCTGGCCGGCCCGCCGGCGGTGGCCGCAGTGGGACCCGCCACGAGGCCGGCAAACAGTCCCAGGCTGACGACCCAGCATGCCCTCTCGAGACGGCCGACGCTCAGCGCAACACGGAGCGGCCAAAACCGGTGTGGGCGGCGAATTTTCATGCTTTAATTAGGGCACGATGGCGCTCGTGTTTGCACGGCTGCGTCTCATCGCGTCGCCCATCCTGAGCAAAGGAGGTGATCGCGATGCGGGTCGAACGCGTCTTCCGGCTGCTGGGCCTGGTACTTGGACTCATAGCGGGCGTCTATTACGCCTCATTCATTCTTACGGAGACGCACATCCAGGGCTACACGCTGCGAGCAATCGTGCTCCTGCTGACCGCTCTGGCCGGCGCGCTCTTCGGCTTCTTCGGTCTACCGTACGTCACGACCAAGCCCTTCTTCTGGCTCGAAAATAAGCTAAACGTCACCCCGCTGCCAGACCTGGTGGCGGCGACCGTAGGGTTGCTGGTCGGGCTGCTGCTGGCGGCACTGGTCGGCCTGTTTCTGGCCAAGCTGCCCTGGTATCTCGGCTTCGTCATCTCGTTGATCGTCGCGCTGGTCTTCGCCTACTGGGGCGTCACCCTCGGGCTCAACCGCCGCCACGAGATGATGGCGCTCGTCCTCGGGCCGGCGCGTGCCGGCGGGTTGATAGAAGGTCGGACACAGGACTCGGGCGTGTTGCTGGATACCAGCGTCATCATCGATGGCCGCATCATGGATATCGCGCAGACCGGATTTCTCCGGGAAAAGATCCTGGTCCCACATTTCGTGCTTGCCGAGTTGCAGTACATCGCGGACTCGAGCGATGCACTGCGCCGCAACCGCGGACGTCGCGGCCTCGAGGTCCTCAATCTGCTCCAGAAAGAGCCTCTGGTCGACATCGAATTCATCGATGAGGATGTGCCGGACGTCACCGAAGTCGACATGAAGCTCATCAAGCTGGCAAAGACCCGCGCCGCAGCCATCATGACGAACGATTACAACCTCAACCGGGTGGCGCAGCTCGAAGGGGTTCGCATCCTCAACCTCAACAATCTCGCTAACGCGCTCAAGCCAGTCGTCATCCCGGGTGAGGAGATGAACATCCAGGTGATCAAGGAAGGCAAGGAGCAGAACCAGGGCGTCGCGTATCTGGACGACGGCACCATGATCGTGGTGGAGAATGGCCGGCGCTACATGAACCAGACCATTGGGGTGATCGTCACGTCCGTGCTGCAGACGGCGGCGGGACGCATGATCTTCGCCACTCCTGCCAGCGAGTCGACGATGGGGCGGCCGAAACCACTGCGGAGGATCCAGGGCGGCGGCACCGGACGCTGACCTCGCCGTTCTCACAGTCGCGCCCGGGCCAGGGATCGTCGAGCGGCTCCGCCAGGCGATGAGTGCGGCCCCAGCCGCCCAACGGTTCGTAATCCATCTTTCCCCTCCCTCGCTTGCGGGGGAGGGTCAGGGTGGGGGCGGTGGGGACTACCCCATCGGCGTCCTCACCCTTCCTATCACCGATACCTGCAAAGAGGTGGTCGACGGCCTGGTTCGCGCAACCGTTCCCCGAGAAGCGCTCGTCGAGGTGCGCGGTCCGTGGCTGATCACGCGCGAAGGACTGGCTGATACGTTGGCACGGGCGGTGACGCAGGAGGACGCGATTACCGACATGCTGTCACTGTGCGAGGCCGCGGGTGTGCGCGTGCGCAACCTGCCGATGAAATGAGCGCGGCCGCGATCATCGTGGCAGCGGGCGAGGGGACTCGCATGCAATCAACGAGGAACAAGGTCTTCCTCGAGGTGGCCGGTCGATCGATTCTCGAGTATTCGCTGGCTGTCCTCGAGTCGAGCCCGCAGATCGCCGATGTCGTGCTTGTCGCCCGGGCTTCGGACCTTCACGCGTGCGAAAGCCTGAAGGGACGATTCCCCAAGCTCGGCACGGTCGTGGCGGGTGGTGACGTGCGGCATCGTTCCGAGTTTGCCGGTCTCAAGGCGCTCGCCGCCCGGATCGACGCAAAACAAATCGAAAGCGTCCTGGTGC